>ENA-ORXT01001925-ORXT01001925.1-marine-metagenome-genome-assembly--contig:-NODE-1925-length-26309-cov-25.648063_pt1 | contig 26309 bp, 23 predicted proteins | sample MGYA00237868_ERZ511482 | MGnify/ENA metagenome assembly ERZ511482
ATCATTCGTTCATGCCTTAATCTTAACAAATTCTCTTCTATAATCTTTTCCGACACCTTAAAATTTAAATGGTATAAGTTTTAAAAAAGTTCCGACGTAAATTTTATGTTGCATACAGAGTGTACATAATTATAGAAAACAGGATAATATTGATAAATACACCTAATTCATTGCTAAAAAAAAGGAGCTACCAAACGGCAGCTCCTTCATTTATAATTTATAAAAAACTTTTATTCCTATCTCGCTTTAAGATTGAAAGCTACCCTTCTATTGAGTGCTCTTCCACTAAGGCTATTATTATCTGAGATTGGCTTAGACTCTCCATATCCAGTGTGGCTCATTCTTGAAGAACTCACCCCTCTTCTTACGAGATACTCGAAGCATGCCTGTGCTCTTCTCTCTGAAAGCAACTGATTATTGACTGCACTACCGACGTTATCAGTATGACCATCGATCATAAGATTATAATTAGGGTATTTGTCCATGATAGCAGATATCTGATTCAATACTGGGTATGACTCACTCTTAAGTGTGGCCTTACCTGTATTAAACTGTACGGCTCTCATTGCCGTCTCTAAAGTATTAAGGTCTCCAGCATCTATACCTGGACAACCATTATTAGCTACAGAACCTGGTTGTGATGGACACTTATCTCTACTATCATCTATACCATCTCCATCAGAATCAGGACAACCATTTAATGCTCTTAAGCCTTGTCTGTCTGGACATCTATCATCAAAATCCGAGACACCATCACCATCTCTATCTGGACAACCATTAGCACTTGCGGAACCTTTGATATTAGGACATCTGTCTTCTGAGTCAGGTATGCCGTCACCATCTTTATCATCAGCGGTAGTCTCTGGACAGCCGTTATTAGCTGCCGTTCCTTTGATGTTAGGACATTTATCTAAGTTATCAGGAATACCATCCATATCTGTATCATTATCAGGACATCCATTATTCTCTTTAGTTCCAGCCATATTAGGACATTCATCTTCGCTATCTGAGATGCCGTCACCATCAGTATCCGGACATCCTTTAAATAAGGCAGAGCCAGCTATTGATGGACAATCATCTCTATAATCAGGAATGCCATCGTCATCTCTATCTGGGCAGCCTTTCATATCAATAGGACCAGCAATCTGAGGACATAGATCAATGTCATCTTCTAATCCATCATTATCACTATCTATGAAATCCTCATCGTCATCCATTTTTTTCTCGACCTCTGAAGGATTTCCAAATAAATAGGTAAAGCCTAATCCGTGGTGAAGATTGTTTCTATCATCCGCAAGAGCATATCTATACTCTGATTGCCAATTTATGTAAGCGTTCTCTTCAAGTTTAAAATACACACCTATACCGAAAGGTACTTGAACATTAAAGTCACCTTGATCTTCTAACTGGCCTCCGACTCCTGCCATTGCATAAGGGATAATATCAGCATCATACTTATGGAACATATATTGTCCCGTAATATCAAGACCGTATACTTTCTTATGGAAGCAATTATTAAATTCTTGATTATGACTAGAAACCACACCATATTTCAGTGGTACTGAAAGGTTGATATTCTTAGTAAGATTTCTTACGTATGCAACTTCAAATCCATGATGGTAAGCACTGAAGTTGGATATATCACCTCCATTTTGGGATTGATAATCCATAAATAAAGACTTCATGCTTACACCTTGTGGGAAAGCTGGATTCTGAGCTTGAATTGTAGATAAGTTCATCCAAGTAAATAGGATGAATACTAAAACTATTTTGTTCATAATTCTGTAATCTTAAGGTACAAAAGTACAGTTTAATTTATTAAGATTATTCTTAATGTGTTCAAGAATATTATCAAAAATGAAATATATTGAGGATTGACTTACAGAACTTTACATAAAATTAGGATATTTTGTTCACAAAATATCCTGTGTCTCTGTTTTTCATGACCTCATTCCAATTAAAATAACGTCCATTCATAGCAATATATACACCATGAGGAAGAACTTGTGCAAAGGCGGATGCACTACCGAGGTTAAAGAAGCCATCTGAGGAGGTCCCAAAAGCAATAGGAACCATAGCGCCGGTAAGGACTATTGTCTTAGGGATGTCATGTTTGGCTAAGACTTCTGCTGTAGCTACCATCTTGTCAGTACCATGTGTTACGATAACCTGATCAGAAACACAATTCTTACAACTGTGTATGATAATCTCTCTATCAGCATCTGTCATCTCCAGGCTATCCACCATCATTAATGTCTTAACATCAAGATCAAGTGTAGATCTACCCGACTCAAACATGCGAGACAGGTGAGAGTCTTTAAAGTACAGCTTACCAGTTATAAAATTATATTCTTTATCAAATGTACCACCAGTTACGAAGACTTGGATTGTATTATTAGTTTTCATTATCGTGGACTCTTATAGTGGGATATTACCATGTCTTTTATCTATTTTTTTGACTTTCTTATTTTCTAAAAGTGCAAAAGCCTTTATCAATTTACGTCTTGTATACTTGGGTTCTATAACTTCATCTATGAACCCTCTTGACGCTGCTACATATGGATTGGCAAATTTTTCTGAGTACTCTTTTTCCTTATTCAACAATGCTTGATCAGGGTCATCGCTGCTTTTTATCTCTCGCTTGAATATGATCTCGCTTGCTCCCTTGGCACCCATAACAGCTATCTCTCCACTTGGCCATGAGAAATTAAAATCTGCCCCGATGTGCTTGCTATTCATAACATCATATGCTCCTCCGTAGGCTTTTCTTGTTATTACTGAGATTCTAGGTACTGTAGCTTCACTAAATGCATAGAGCAACTTAGCACCATTAGTGATTATGCCATTCCATTCTTGATCAGTACCCGGAAGGAATCCTGGGACATCTACCAATACAAGCAGTGGGATATTAAATGCATCGCAGAATCTAACGAATCGGCCTGCTTTACGTGAGGAATTTACATCAAGAACTCCTGCGAGACTCATAGGCTGATTAGCTACTACACCGATACTTCTACCTCCTATTCTCACAAAACCAATGACTATATTCTCAGCAAATTCCTCATGAATTTCCATGAAAGAATCACTGTCAGCAAGGCTATTAATGACTTCCTTAATGTCATAAGGCTGATTAGGATTAGCAGGCACAATGTCATTGAGTTCTTCGACAATTTCTTCTCCTAGAGCGAAGTCTAATTTGTCAGGCTTAGAGTGGCAGCTCTGTGGAAGATAAGATAGTAATTGCTTGACTTTAGCTATAGCTTCTACATCTGAGACAGCTCTCAGGTGTGTCACACCTGACTTCTGAGCATGTGTAGCACTACCTCCAAGATCTTCGGAACTTACATCTTCATTAGTTACAGTCTTGACCACATTAGGTCCCGTAACGAACATATATGATGTATGATCTACCATTATAGTAAAATCTGTAATAGCAGGAGAATACACAGCACCACCTGCACAAGGCCCCATAATAGCAGATATCTGAGGTATAAATCCTGAAGCCAAAGTATTTCTGTAGAATATATCGGCATAACCACCAAGCGACTTAACACCTTCCTGTATTCTTGCACCACCAGAGTCATTTAACCCTACAATAGGTACGCGGTTATCCATAGCCATATCCATGATTTTGACAATCTTCTCAGCATGTGTCTCAGATAGAGAACCTCCAAAGACAGTAAAGTCCTGAGCAAATGCAAATACTGACTTTCCATTAACTAAGCCATAGCCAGTAATAACACCATCTGAAAGAATCCTATCATGCTCCATCCCAAAATCAAAGCTTCTATGCTCGACAAGCATTCCGATCTCCTCAAATGTGCCTGCATCAAAAAACAGCTCTATTCTTTCTCTTGCAGTGAGCTTTTTCTTAGCGTGTTGCTTATCAATTCTTTCCTGGCCACCACTTAATTTAGCTTGAGCTCTTTTCTGTTCCAGAAGTTCTAATTTCTCCTTCATATTATATTTTCTAAAATGGATACAAAATCCGTAATTAAATTCTAATTTTATTAATTAAAATTAATCTTAATGTCAAAATCGCTTCTTTCCCGAAAATTACAGAATATGTCTGAGTCCGCTACTATAGAAATGGCTCAGAAAGCAAGAGATCTTAAATCGAAAGGCATAGATGTCATATCCTTAAGTCTGGGAGAGCCAGATTTTGATACGCCAGATTATATAAAAGAAGTTGCAAAGAATGCTTTAGACGCTGGTCATACTAAGTATACGCCGGTACCAGGAATTATGGAATTACGCAAGGCAATATGTCATAAACTTAAGCGTGATAATAACTTAGACTACCAACCTACACAAATTGTCGTATCTAACGGCGCAAAACAATCGATTGCTAATGTGTGCCTTGCACTATTAGATCCAGGTGATGAAGTCATTATATTTACACCATACTGGGTATCTTATTTTGAAATAGTAAAATTTGCAGGAGGAAAACCTGTTCCACTTTTTGCAGGTATAGAGAGTGAATTCAAAGTCAAGCCAGAGCAACTTATTCAAACTATAACTGATAAGACTAAGTTAATTATATATTCTTCTCCAAGTAATCCTACTGGTAGCGTGTACACACAATCCGAGCTTGATGGATTAGCTGAAGTTATCTCTAATCATAAGGATCTATTTGTCATGTCAGATGAGATATATGAATACATTAATTTCTCCGGCAAGAATCCAAGTATTGCTAATTGTGATGGTATGAAAGATAGAACTATTATTATAAATGGTATGTCTAAGGGATTTGCGATGACGGGTTGGAGGTTAGGCTATATGGCAGCACCAGAATGGATAAGCAAAGCCTGCTCTAAAGTCCAAGGGCAATTCACTTCAGGGGCAAATGCTTTTGGTCAACATGCTGCAGTAGCTGCACTTGCTGAAGATCCTTCTAAGCAAGACTATATGAAGGAGAAGTATCGAGAAAGAAGAGAATTGGTAAAATCAATGTTAGATGATATAGATGGCATTCAATGTATAGAACCACAAGGCGCTTTTTACTTTTTCCCCAACATAAGCCAACTCTTCGGACGGAGCAATGGACAACGTATTATAAACAGTGCCAATGACTTAGCAGATATACTGCTCACAGAAGCTCACGTAGGTACTGTTACAGGAGATGCTTTTGGCGATCCCAACTCGATAAGAATATCATATGCTACTTCAAATGAAAGATTAATAGAGGCACTAAAAAGAATCAAAAACACCCTTTCAAGTTATAAATTGTAATCTATTGTGGATATGCTATTTCATTTTTGGATTGGAAAATGTGCTAACAGAATTTTTATAGGATCAAAGGATATAGAAGATCCTAAAATACTAAGTGTGACTCACTTTATATTTTAAGATTTTTTGTTGAGTCAGTAAATAAAAAAGAAAGGAAGGTCTTCGACCTCTCCTTAGCGATACTCTCATTAACCCTTAGCCTCTTCCTCCATTTTCTTAATCTTAATAATTTCACTCATAACATCATCGAGCTGATCGGCTTCGATATTCTTCGTAAAGATCTTCCTGTTATAAAAAAAGGAAGGTCTTCGAGCTCTCCTTAGCGATACTCTCATTAACCTTTACCCTCTTCCTCCATTTTCTTAATCTTAATAATTTCACTCATAAGCTCATCGAGCTGATCGGCTCCGATATTCTTCATAAAGATCTTCCTGTTATAAAGAAAGGAAGGTCTTCGACCTCTCCTTCGTGATACTCTCATTAACCCTTAGCCTCTTCCTCCATTTTCTAAATCTTCATAATTTCATACATAAGCTCATCGAGCTGACCGGATACGATATTCTTCAAAATGATATACCTGTTATAAAGAAAGGAAGGTCTTCGACCTCTCCTTCGTGATACTCTCATTAACCTTTACCCTCTTCCTCCATTTTTTTAATCTTAATAATTTCACTCATAACCTCATCGAGCTGATCGGCTCCGATATTCTTCATAATGATCTCCCTGTTCTTATCGAGGATATATAATTTAGGTGTAGAGGTAACATTATATTTAACCTTAAATTTTGATCTATGGTACTGATCGGCTGCGTTAATAAAACCTTCCATATTCTTTTCTTTGACTGATTCCCAGCAGTTCTTGGTTTTATCTTGGTGTTTCGTACATATAGCTAAAGTTTTGACACCTTTTGCATTCCATTCTTCGTTGAACTTAACATAGTCAGGCATAGATTTCTTACAATGGCCACAGTCTGGTGCCCAGAACAGAAGCACTAAATACTCGTAATCAATATCGCTGAGTGTTATTGGAGTTTCATCTTCTTTATAAACCGTAAGATCTGCTCCTATTTTCCCTATTAATGTAGGTCTGATATCATTAGCTCGTTTGACAATTTTCAGAAGGTTATCTTCTTCAACCCAGTCGGCTTTTCCAGAAGCGTAATATTTATCTACAAGATGTACATAGATAGCATCGAATCCTACAATCTTACTACCTGCATATTCATTAAGATAGTGGCTTAAGTAATACTTAAATGTCTCTGGAGATGGCGTCATCTTTTCTAATATATAATCCAGAGCATTGCTGATACTATCAGGATGATTAGGCGTCAACTTATTAAGGTAGTAATTAACCCTCTGATGTAAGAATGGTGTACGCAATGTTGCAGGGTCACCCATTCTAATATTATCAAAATAATGAGCTCTGTAGTACTCGTATCTTTTTACGTTCGGGTCCGCAGCATCGCTGAAGTCTGGAACTATTATCTCCTTATTAGCTCTAATCATCTGTGAGCTGATATAGTCAGGATAGCTTGTATACATATCCTCTTGATAATCTGAGACAAGCTTATCGACTTCATTAAGTTGTTTCTGAATTTCTGTTGCATCCTGTCCTGAATCTGTAAGTGATGCTATAGAGTCTCGTAATATGTCTGCTTGTGGTCTGATCTCTTTTAGGAAATCTACATAATCATTAAGCTGCTTATTATCAGGTGCATTATCGAATCTTAAAGCACCTAACTGATCTGCACTGAATGTAACTTTATAGTTCTGCTCATTTTCAGTTACGATAAATTGTACAAATTCTTTATCAGGTAATGTCAATAACATATACACTCCTGAGTTTAAGTTTTCTTCACCTTCTAAGACATATGTACCTTCCTTATTAGGGTACAAGGTATCATGCACAAGTTGCTTATCAATCAAGTAATAGCCTATGACGACAGTATCTTGCTCATAATTAGCTATATCAAATTCTATCCTATGTTGTGAAAGACTGTATGATGCTGAAACTATAACCAGCATAAATCCTAATAAGTACTTCATTATCTGTGTATGATTTTAATACAAAGCTATAACATCAAAAACCATGAAAAAGTCATCAGTTACGCGGATTTAAAGTTTATTTAATGAAAATTCTATCTAAGCGGCACGATCTCCACGCAGATTGGCCAATAGAAATAGAACTGCCATCCTGATTGCTACTCCATTCTCGACTTGCTGCAGCACTAATGAATGCTCAGAATCTGCGACATCGCTTGATAATTCTATGCCTCTATTAATTGGACCTGGATGTAATATTGTGATGGGCTTATCCAGATTGTCTAACTTCTTCTTATTAATACCATAATACATACTGTACTCACGTAATGATGGGATATACTTTATATCCTGACGTTCGAGTTGTATTCTGAGAACATTAGCAGCATCACACCAGGCTAAGCTTTCTTCCACGCTGTAAGATATATCGACACCTAATGATCCGATATGCTTTGGTATCAATGTTGGCGGGCCGCAGACTCTAACTTTTGCGCCTAATTTCTTTAGACAATAGATATTGGATAAGGCAACTCTGGAATGTAAGATATCTCCGAATATACAGATCTTCTTACCACGTAATGAACCCAACTTTTCTGTCAAGGAAAAAGCATCCAACAAAGCTTGAGTAGGATGCTCATGTGTACCATCACCTGCATTGATGATCTGAGCATCGATATGCTGTGATAGAAAGTAATGAGCTCCAGGCGCAGGATGTCGCATTACTATCATATCTACTTTCATAGACAAGATATTATTGACTGTGTCTAGAAGGGTTTCTCCTTTCTTAACACTACTTCCTGATGACGAAAAATTAATTACATCAGCAGATAATCTTTTCTCTGCAAGTTCAAAAGACAACTTAGTTCTGGTAGAGTTCTCGAAGAAAAGATTAGCAATAGTTATATCTCTTAGTGAGGGGACTTTCTTGATCGGTCGATTAATGACATCTTTAAACTTGGTAGCCGTTTCAAATATTAATTCTATGTCTTGTGGCGTAATGTATTTAATGCCCAGTAAGTGATTAGTACTTAATTTACCTTCGTTCATTATCGCTATTTCTTATTAGCTGAGAGTATAAGAATCTTATCATGACCATCTATGTGTTCCCATTGCACATGTACGTAGGAGTCATCTACGCTATCCACTTGTATGCCTTTGTAGTCTGCTTTGATAGGGAGATGCCTGTTGTATCTTCTGTCGACCATTGTAAGCATCTCTACTTGCTTAACTCTTCCAAAATCTTGTAAGGCCGATATCGCAGCATGTATCGTTCTTCCAGTATAAAGCACATCATCTATTAAGATGATTTTCTTATCTTCTATATCAAACTCTATTTCTGTAGCATTAGCAGTAAGAGGTGTGGATCTAAGCCTAAAGTCATCTCTATAGAATGTTATATCTAATTTACCAAAATGAATTTTCTTCTTAGGCAATTTCGCAGAGATCAACTCAATAAGACGTTCGCCTAAGATGACACCTTTTTCTTGTATACCGATGATGTTAATAGTATCGTCTTGCGAGTAATTTTCTATAATCTCGTGGGCAAGTCTAAGAAGTATAATCTTAAACCTATCTGGACTTAGAATTTGACGGCCTTGCTGCATGGAATTCAAAGATAGTACAAAATAAGATTATAATATATCTGCATTATCCCATCCCTTAGAATAGACCCTCCAAAAGAAAAAGCCAATCAATAGCAGTAATAATGCGGAACTTATCAATGAAATCAGACTACCCGTTTCATAAGAAGCTGGCTCAAATACGAACTTAAGCTCATGATTGCCAGCTGGTATCTTCATTGCCCTTAGAACATAATTTGCTCTTATATGATCTACTTTATTTCCATCTATATAAGCATTCCAACCTTTATCGGGTCCGTACCACACTTCAGAAAATACAGCCAATTGGTCAGTGTTGCCGGTAGACTGATATACCAATTCATTTGGCTTATACGATGTCAATTTGATAGAACCATTTTTCTGGCCAGAGGCCAGACCTGAGACATAAGCCTCAAATTCTTCATGAACAACTGCTGTACCTAAGGGGTCTATGGAGTTAAGAGCATCTATTTCTTGATCTGATGAGTTGACTATCTTGACATCATTGACATACCAAGCGTTACCTAATGCGGCAGTATTACGTTGTGCTTGCGCCGGTGCTCCTTGTGATGGACTAAATATGATGTACTTCGTATTTAACATATTTAATACATTCTGATTCATAGGTGCTATATGTTTCTCTATAATATCATTGTAGCGCTGTAATTTTGCAGCATGGTAGCCACCTATACTCTTATGAAAGTATGAAGCAAATGTCGAGTTCCAAGTATCTACACTTCTATCTAAGACTCGATAATGAGGATCTGTATCTTGCAGTATTTTAGTATCAACAGCTCTTGGTGCATAGCTTGCCTCAAAGTTTCTCTTACTCATATAATCATTAGGAGATATATAATTAGAGTTGACCATAAACTGATCAGCCATTCCTAATAATCCGATTATAATCACGGCTATTATCTTACTTACTTTAGACTTAGAAAACAAGAATAAAACTCCACATGTGAGCAACATTAAGAAGCCAGATTTCAATGAACTACTTCTCATCATATCTGCTCTATCTTTCTCAAGTATAGAAGTATCAAACTGCTGTGCATAATAAGAATCAGAACTTCCTACAAAATCAAAAATCATAGGACCAACTAATCCTAAGATGATACAGAAACCAGCAAACCCCAATCCTGCGTATAATGCTTTCTTAATATTAATATTTGAATCTGTAAGGATTTTATTAAGTGTCACCATGGCTAGTATCGGAATGATAATAGCTGTCACAGAAAGAACTGAGTTCGGTGTTCTAAATTTATTGAATGCTGGAAAATAATCAAAAAGCAATCGATTAAACCATTCCAAGTTTTGCCCTAACGAAACTAAAAATGTAAACAAAGTTGCGGCAACGATCCACCATTTCAAACTCCCTTTTATAACAACTGCTCCTATAAAGAAAAGTAGAAATACAACTGCTCCAAAATAGACTGGTCCACTGGTACTTGGTAATCCTCCCCAATACATTGGAGCAGCTACGCCACCTCTTGTGTTCTGGCCTGCTTTACGAAGTAGCTTAGCAAATCCTGAATTAGAAGATACTTTCTCGCCTGAACTCCCTCCTACTACTTGCGGTATAAAACTAGATAGTAAATCTATCCAGCCATTACTCCATCGCATTGCATAACTCCAAGCTAACCCATCGACTTGACTGCTGCTATTAGGATCATCTGTCGCTGTAAGGATGGGCTTACCTCTCATCGTATCAGCACTGTATTCTAATGTGGGTAACAACTTAGAAGAAAATGATCCAAATGCCAACAATAGACCAACAAGAAGGTACATAGATGACTTAACGAATGAACCAATTGTGTTTGTCTTAATAGCATTAACGAAAACGGCAACAACATAGATCATCATAACTAAACCCAAATAATAAGTCATCTGGGGATGATCACTCTTAAGATTAATAGCCATACCTAATCCGAATAAGACCAGCCCCAATAAGTTCTTATTACGATACGCTGCGATAACACCAGCAATGATTAGTGGCGCTGTCAATATCGTAGATATCTTAGTATAGTGCCCAGCTCCTAAGAGCACCATATTATTAGTTGTATAAGCAAAGAGAATGGAGCCAAATATCCCAATCACCGGATCTATTCTCAGTACTAGCATCAATATGTAAAAGCAAATCATACCCAAAAGGAATCTACCTACTTCTCCTTTCATCCCTAGCTTCATTGCCTTAATAACAGGTATGATAAGATTGCTACTATCCGAAGTCTGGATATAGTATGTAGGCATACCACTAAACATACTTCCAGTCCATAGAGAAGTCTCTCCCGTAGCATCTTTAAAGTCTTTAACTTCCTTACGCATACCTTCCCACTGCATGATATCACCTTTACGTAATGTCTGCCCCTGAAACTGTGGGTAGAAGAAAATGCATGTTGAAAGAAAGAATGCAACGATAGCTGCTGCGTGTATCCAATATCCTTTGAGGGTATTCATGTTCATATTGTTAGTATTCAAGACATTACAAATGTAATTTTTTATAATGGAAAGTCTTTTGGTTCATTCAGTTATTTAAAAGTAATTACAGATAACTCTATACATATTGTGATAATAATATGCATGAAACCATTGATTTTCAGAATGTTAATGGCTGTACTTAATCTTCCTTATAAATTCCTATGTATCTATCAGAATCAGTAATATAGCCTCTATACATCCCTGCAGTATTGAATGGCATCGTTATATTCCCATACTTGTCTAAAGCAATCAAACCACCACTTCCTTTAGCTTTGACTAACTTATTATTAATGATCTCCTCTGCTGCTACAGCTACATCCAATTCACCATATTCCATCATTGCAGATACATCATATGCTACAGCGTAGCGTATAAAATATTCTCCATGTCCAGTACAAGAGACGCCACAAGTGTTATTATCGGCATAAGTACCCGCTCCAATTATAGGAGAATCCCCTATTCTATCATAACGCTTATTAGTCATTCCACCTGTACTTGTTCCAGCTACTATATTGCCAGCTTTATCCAAAGCAACGGCACCGACAGTTCCAAATTTATAATCCTGATTTTCATATAATTCATACCCCAGTGATTTCTCTTTCTCTTGTGCTCTTTGTAAACTTTCGTATCGACGTTGAGTATAGAAATATTTATTGTCAACGATATCCAAACCTTGTTTCTCACAGAATTCCTCGGCACCTACACCCGATAACAGAACATGATCAGATTTTTCCATAACAGCAACGGCACCTGTAATTGGATTCTTCACATTCGTTACTCCGGCAATAGCGCCGGCATTCTTATCGGCACCATTCATAATGGATGCATCCAACATATTACGTCCATCATGAGCAAATACGGCTCCTTTACCAGAGTTGAAAAGTGGAGAGTTTTCCATATGCATAATCGTATTAACTACTGCATCTTGACTACTACCGCCATTCTTAAGAATATTCTCACCTATAGATAGAGCCTCACCTAATACCTTTCTATACTCCGCCTCTTTCTCATCACTCATATTCTTCTTGAGTATGGTACCAGCTCCTCCATGTATAACCATAGCATATTCTGAGACTTTCTGATTCTTACTAGAATCAGTACTCTGCTGACCATGAGATGGACTTTGATTATTATGACATGACATCATTAAAAGCCCAGTAAAACAGACTAAATAAAAGAAGGAAAATAATTGGTATCTATTAGGCATAATGTAATTTTGATTTAAGATAATAAATGCAATCCTATAATCCGCATAATGAGCTCAAGCAAATATCTTATCGTCATAACAGGACCTACTGGTATAGGTAAGACAGAATTAAGTCTACGCTTAAATGACATCTACAATACATCGATCATATCTGCTGATAGTCGCCAGGTCTATAAAGAAATGAGCATAGGCACAGCAAAGCCGTCGCAACAAGAAATTACAGATGGTAACATTAAGCTCGTAAATTACATCTCCGTTACTGAAGAATACAATGCAGGATCATTCGAAAAGGATGCTATAAAAGTGGTAAACCAAGATCATGCAGAGGGTAATATCAGCATCATCTGTGGAGGGACTGGTTTGTATATTAAAGCAGTAACAGAAGGCCTCAATGAATATCCTGATATCCCTAAAGCAATTATTAAAAATATAGAATCTGAGCTGAAAGATTATAGTATAGAAGCATTACAAAAAAGACTACTCGAATCTGATCCGCAGAAGTATGCCAATATAGATATACAGAACAGTCATAGACTCATCAGAGCATTGTCGATAATAGATCATACTGGAAGACCATTCTCAGAATTTCAAGCTATAGAATTAGAACCGCGACCTTTCAAGCTTATTAATGTTGTCTTAGATGATGACAGAGAAGTCATCTACAAAAGAGTAGAACAACGAGTAGATAAGATGATCGCTAGCGGACTTATAGAAGAAGTAGAAAGCCTCATTCAGTACAAAGATCTTAAAGCTCTTAATACGGTAGGTTACTCAGAAGTATTTCAATATCTTGATGGACATATCACCAAAGAATTCTGTATCTCAGAAATCAAAAAGAATACAAGAAGATATGCTAAGCGGCAGCTGACTTGGTTGCGGAAGTTTAATGATGGGAAGCGATTTTTGGCAGGTGATTTTGATGGGGTTAAGCATTATGTGGAGCAAGAGCTTGGTAGATACTGACCCCATCCTGGCCTTCCCCTTGAAATGGGAAGGGAAATCTTTGTGTTCTTGCGAACACCCTATGCTCGGTTACACTTATTATTGTCACGAAACTGACTGTTGATATTCTCTTCCTTTTTAAGAAGCCTGCACTTAGCTTGTCGCAATAAAGAGCCGGAGATGGGTCCGTCCGTGCTATACTTACTGCACCACTAACTTTCCTGTAGAACGCTTATCATTGCTAGTAATCATATATACATAAACGCCGGGTGATATATGTGATAGATCGATTTTTTTGTTAGCATAAGTTTTCTCTTGCATTATACGTCGTCCATTGATATCCGTCAGCATTATTTTAAGATCACCAGAGTAACTATCGGATGAGATAATTTCTATTTCATCTTGGACAGGATTAGGTGTAATCGAAAAGTAAGACTCATCTTCCTTAGTATCCTCAGTAGATGATCTAATGATCTCTGAATAGTAATACCACGTACGATCAGTCTGCCCCAAGTTAGATTCAGATTCTGGGAAAAAATTATAAACATCATCATACTCCTCAGCTATTAGTAGCATATGATTCTCCTCGTACTTCCTTGTATACCGTCCAGGTCTTAATATACTCTCGTATGCTATACTGTCATTGTATTCATATTTAAGTCGCTTTGATACTCTCTCAAATACAAATCCATAGATAAAAAGTAGAGAACTATCAGTTCTTGTATAAGTAATATCTTTTAGACTCCCTGATGGATAATAATTATAATGTATTGTATCTACATTCTGATCAAAATTATCTCGGAATAAATCCCGATTCTCTTGTCTTAATAATCTATCATCGTTATCATATTCAGAATCAGTCTTTCTCCTTAGTCTTAAAGGAATATCTGTTGAAGAAGTGCTGTATTTAAGCTCTCGATCTACTAACCCAGAGCTATTGTGATAATACAAAATACTATCTTTAGCATAATAACCTATATTTTCATCAATTCCGTATCTTATCCAATTTTTTAAAAGGCCATCATCGTATTCGTAATGAAAACCGCTTCTTTCTGAAAAGGAATCCATATCCGCAGACCATACACTGGATATAATATCTGTTACAAAACCGTCATCGTTATATTCATAATTTATAACATTCTGTGGTATGTTATTTATAATAGCATATTCCTCTTGGACATGAATTTCTATTAATTTATTATCATTATCATAGTGGTAAGTTCTTAATTCTAAAGGATTATCGTCATTTAAGTTACTAAGATCTCCATCCCAATAATTAAAGGTTGATTTAATTATTAAGTTTTCATCATTGTAATGGTATAATATTATACTTCTAGGTAGCCATTCTCCAAAATCAAAGCGACTGTAACTGACAATTATATCTCTGTAATCAGAAAAAAAATAAAGACTTTTTGAGCTGCTACTGGTTGAATTAAAAATATCAAAATCTGTGGAGATAATGCTATCCAATTGATGAGTTTTATCATTCTTATAGGAACTTGTCGGAAAAAGAGTTTGCTGATTAAAATCGCTAATCCACTGATAGTGTTCTGTTATATCCATTGGTATAGAATCACCAAATATTTTATTAATGTTTTGAGAGAAAACATGAGCTGAAAATCCTGAAATCACTATTAATGTGTATATAATTTTTATCATCAGTTAAATTCTATACAAATAAATTATTCAAACGAAGATACTTATTGTTGAGGACATTTGGTTTAAAATATAATGTACTATGATTTTACGGACAATTTATATTTCACTATTGAACCTATACATATATTTACCATTCACAGAACGGAATAATACTTTGCCTGCTGTAGATTTATCTGCTTGCAATGCTCCGAATTGTAATTGATAAATCGCTTTACAGTAGTTCTGATTCCGTTAATCATACTAATCAGGTACTAAAATCTTTGATTAGCATTCTACAATTGAGTAGATGGAAGGAAAAGTTAGTTCTATATTAATACAAAAAAATGGAGAATCCATACTCAACAGATTCTCCATTATATTCTTTTATAACATAGCTAATTACGCCTTTTCCATAAATGGATACTTATAATCCTTAGCGGATACGAAAGTTTCTTTTATAGTACGTGGTGACAACCATCTGTAGAGATTCAGAATAGAACCTGCTTTGTCATTAGTTCCAGAAGCTCTTGCACCACCGAATGGTTGCTGACCTACGACAGCTCCAGTGGGCTTGTCATTGATGTAGAAGTTACCAGCAGCATTTCTGAGTGCATCGCTCATCATTTTGATATCATATCTGTCTTTAGCGAATATCGCTCCTGTAAGTGAGTATGGAGATGTCTTATCTACAGTCTCTAATACACTTTCTAAGTCTTTATCATTATAGACATAGACAGTCAATACTGGGCCGAATATCTCTTCCTTCATTGTCTTGAAGTCAGCTTTCTTAGCGACGATTACTGTCGGATCTATGAAGTATCCAGACTTCTTGCTGTAGCTACCACCGACGATGATTTCTGCTTGCTTAGACTTCTTAGCGAAGTCAATATAACCAGCTATCTTATCGAATGCTTTCTCATCAATAACTGCATTGACAAAATTTCTAAAATCATCTGGAGGCCCTACTTTGAATGACTTCACATCTTTGACCAATTGCTTCTTAACCGCTGGCCATAATGACTTAGGGATATATGCTCTTGATGCAGCACTGCATTTCTGTCCTTGAAATTCGAATGCACCTCTACTCATCGCAGTTGCGACCTGATCAGCATCAGCAGATGGATGTGCTACGATAAAATCCTTACCACCGGTCTCTCCTACTATTCTCGGATATGACTTATACTTTCCGATATTATTACCGATAGTCTTCCATAACGTCTTGAATACACCCGTACTTCCCGTAAAGTGTAATCCTGCAAAATCTTTATGGTTAAAAACAACATCGCCTGCTTCAGGTCCATCTGCAAATACAAGATTAATAACACCATCAGGAAGACCTGCTTCCTTAAATACTTTCATAATAAAATGTGCAGAATAGATCTGAGCATCAGATGGCTTCCATACGATTGTATTACCTAGCATAGCTGGAGCTGCACAAAGATTAGCTGCAATAGATGTAAAGTTAAATGGCGTCAATGCAAATACAAATCCTTCGAGCGGTCTGTATTCCAATCTATTCCATACACCACTTACACTTTCTGGCTGCTGGTGATAGATCTCAGTCATGAACTCTACGTTATATCTGAAAAAATCAGCAAGCTCACATACAGCGTCGATTTCTGCTTGCCATATGTTCTTAGATTGCGCCAGCATCGTAGCAGCATTGAATTCCGCTCTCATCGGTCCACATAATAGATCAGCTGCTCTTAAGAAGATAGCCGCTCTATCTTGCCATGGTGTTGCCGCCCACTTTTCCTTAGCATCCATAGCTGCATCTATAGCCGCTGCTACATGCTTCTTGTCGCCTTGCGTATAAGTTCCTATAACTTTCTTATGGTTATGAGGAGAACTTAACTTGACAGTCTTTTTACCGAAGACTTCCTTACCGCCGATAACCATTGGAATCTTAATCTTCTTTGAACTCAGCTTTTTTAGAGCTGCTTTAACTTCTTTTCTTTCATCACTTCCAGGAGCGTAAGTGAGACAAGTCTCATTCATCGCTGCGGGTACTTGAAATATAGCGTTTGACATTTTTGTTATAGATTTTTATGTTGACTAATAATATTTTCTTTTGATATCATCATAGATAATAGATGGTACAAACTTGTTGACATCTGCCTTTCCTTTAATAAGCTCTCGTACGATCGTACTACTGATATGCGAGTAATCAGGCTGTGAGATATAAAACAATGTCTCTAAGCCATCTCCTACGATATTATTCAATTGCGATATGGTTTTTTCGTAATCAAAATCAGATGCATTCCGTAATCCTCTTATAAGATAATTAGCATTAGTTGATTTTGCATAATTGACAGTCAGTCCTTCATAGGTGCCTACATTTACATTATCCCACTGGTCTATGACACTGCTGATCCATGCCTTTCTTTCTTCAAGGTCAAAGAGATACTTCTTCTGAGAATTCTGGCCTATTGCAACAATGATCTTATCGAACAAAGGTTGTGCACGACTTATTATATCTACGTGACCTGACGTGATAGGATCGAATGAACCTGGAAATATTGCAATGTTCATATAAGAAAGACTTTATTCGTGTAAAAGTATGATTTTAACCCGCATTATCCATCAGTCATGGGCTATTGCATAACAGGCTACTGAAATTATATAAGGAATACTTGTTTTAGCTATTAAATACGAGCCGATGAGATATTAAATAATTAGTATTAAATATAAAATGACTTCACTATCTTCAATTTCGAATTATCACATGAAGTACAATCTATGAAGCGTTTTTGTTTACTATTTATACTATCAATATTCTTATTATTGGCTTCATGCAAAAATGACAGTAGCCCCTTAGATAATAATCAAAGTATAGAAGACATATACTTCCACGATTACCAATCACCTAAGGAAAAGTGGGGCTATATGGATATGAAAGGCAGTACAGTCATCAAGCCCATATATGATGATGTCCGTGATATGAAGTCAAAGCTCACCGCAGCTAATAAGAAAGGCCGATGGGGATATATCAATCAACAAGGCGATAAGGTCATAGACTTTCAGTACAAGCAAGTATTAGATTTCAATGATAGCGGAGATAGAACTATCGTTCAAGATTTCCATAACGACTGGTTACTTATAGATCAGAATGATAATGTGGTCGATTCATTACCATACGATGACTACAAATCTTGTGTAAATGGATTCTATCCAGTAGCCTACAAAGGTCAATGGGGCCTTATGAATATATCTGGAAAAGAAGTAATAGCTCCAGCATACAACTCAATCAAACCAATAGGCAAATTCTGCATCGCTAAGAAAGATGATAAGTATGGAATTATATCACTATCGGGAGAGGTATTGATGCCACTCGATTATAAAAGAATAGATGTTAATGATGGAAAATATTTAAAAGTGACTGAGGTTAAGACGACGGCCTTTTACAATTTTGACTTAGAGAAAATTAGCCCAGATTATAAAAAGCCTAGTAGGATCGAAGATGGCTTATTCTTCATTAAAAGCAGTAATGGTTATTACACTGTGCTCAACAGTCTATTTCAAAAAACTATAGAAATAAAAGCAGATAAGATAGAATATGCTAATGATGGCATATGGAAGTATAAAAGAAATGGCAAATGGGGTCTCATGGACAGCAACGGCACTCCTATAACCAAGCCCAAATATGACCTTATGAACAAATTCCAAGAAGGTCTCATTCTATATAGTAATAATGATCAATGGGGCTATATGGAGAAGGATGGCAGCATATTTATACCAGCAAAGCTTCCTATAGCATGGGACTTTAAGGATGGTCTCGCAAGAGTTCTGCACAGCAAAGGCTGCGGATTCATTAATAAAGACAAGACAATGGTCATCGATAAACGCATATTTGAGGTAAGAGACTTTTACAATGGTCTCGCTCGATATCAAACTATGTAACTCAAGACTTATACCATTTAAATATTAGAATATCGGTTATATTATAATAGAATTAGTCAATCTCTGCGTTAAAAATACTCATTGTTACCTGTGCCGCCCACGGCGGTAGCTACAGCTATGATTCAGCCCACCCACTTTCGTGGTTCACTTTTTTCGAGTAGTATAATACTCGATTCGTCTACAACGAAATCATTCGTTCATGCCTTAATCTTAACAAATTCTCTTCTATAATCTCTTCCGACACCTTAAAATTTAAATGGTATTACAGAGACTTTTATAATTTCTATATTTGCGCAAAAATTGATATAATATGAACTTTGATCTTATAGTATTAGGAAGTGGACCTGGAGGATATGTAGCAGCCATCAGAGCGAGCCAGTTAGGTATGAATGTAGCCATTGTAGAGCGGGAAAATCTCGGTGGCATATGCCTTAATTGGGGTTGTATCCCTACTAAAGCGCTTTTAAAATCAGCTCAAGTTTTTAATTATATCAATCATGCTGAAGATTATGGGATTACTGTATCTAAAGCTTCTGCAGATTTTGGCGGTATGATCAATAGGTCAAGAGGTGTCGCCGATGGTATGAGCAAAGGCGTTAAGTTCTTGATGAAAAAGAACAAGATCACTGTTATCAATGGTGAAGGAAAGCTTGCCAGAGGTAAGAAGATCGTCGTCACTGATGATAAAGGCTCTAAGAAAGAATACTCAGCTACCAATATCATAGTTGCTACAGGAGCAAGAGCTAAGTCTCTACCAGGCATCGATATAGATGGTAAGAAAGTTATAGGCTACAGAGAGGCAATGACACTTAAGAAGCAGCCTAAGAAGATGATAGTTATAGGCGCCGGAGCTATAGGTGTAGAATTCGCTTACTTCTATAACTCATTAGGTACAGAGGTTACCGTCGTCGAATACATGGAGAACGGATTGCTTCCAAGAGAAGATAAGGATGTCTCTAAAGAGCTTAATAAAGTATTCAAGAAAGCAGGTGTCAGTGTACTCGGTAATACTGCTGTACAATCTGTAGAAACTAAAGGCAAGAACATCAAAGTTGTCGTTAAAGATAGAAAGACAGAAAAAGAAGAAACACTTACTTGTGATATCGTCCTCAGTGCTGCAGGCATCAAGCCTAATACAGAGAACATAGGGCTCGATATATTAGGTATCAAAACTAACAAACATGGCTTCATAGAAGTAGATGGATTCTGCATGACGAATGTCGCAGGTATCTACGCTATAGGTGATGTCATCCCTACACCTGCATTAGCTCACGTAGCAAGTGCTGAAGGTATAATGTGTGTAGAGAAGATAAGCGGTATGGATGTACACCCAATCAATTATAATATCATCCCATCATGTACTTACTGTAGCCCAGAGGTAGCAAGTGTAGGTATGACTGAAGCAGACGCTAAAGAAGCAGGGCACGAAATCAAAGTAGGAAAATTTCCGTTCTCCGCATCAGGTAAGGCAAGTGCTGCCGGTGTCAAAGAAGGATTCGTCAAGATGATCTATGATGCGAAGTACGGCGAGTTACTCGGAGCCCATATGATAGGTGCTAATGTGACTGAGATGATTGCAGAAATAGTCGCTGCTAAAAACCTTGAGACAACAGGACATGAGATCCTTAAAGCCATACACCCACACCCTACTATGAGTGAGGCCGTTATGGAAGCAACTGCTGTAGCTTATGGAGAGGTTATACATCTGTAAGCTATTTTAATCAACTGTATTAAGTCCACATCTAAGTCTAATTCTATATTAGGATACTTAGTAGATAATTCTGACTTATCACAATACTCTATAAGATTAATAGATTCTATACTCGTGTCGTATGGTCTCTATTGCCCATACTGCTGAGTCTTGCTATGGCTAAACTTAAATGTATTATCTTCTTTGAGTCTACCACGTTCTCCAAAGAATATCATCTACCTGCGCATCAAATTCTACCCTATCCTGAATTTCGGTTCTTGAAAGCGAGGTTAGGATAAACCATAAACCTTGTGACTCTCTTTAGAAATACTTGATACCGACAGAAGTCGATCCACCTGCTGCAAGTATGTTTTCAAAGACTGATATTTTATGTTTAGAGCACCTTACTAATCAACTATCAATGCTTTCAGTTCCTCAATACTCAAATATCTCCCATCTATTCTCCTATGCAACATACGATGACAATTAGAGCATACTAAAACTAAGTCCTCCAACTTAGTGACACGCTCTCCCATATGTATAGGAATCTTATGATGACATTCTATGTAGACTTGATTGTACTTATCTTGAAATGAGAATTCGCATACCTCACAACTTAACTTCCCTTCAGTTTTGGCGTTGGCTTTCTTTTGATGAGTGAGTGTTGAATCTCTTTCTCTCACTCTATGTAGCTTATAAAGCTCTTTGCCTTCTTTTGACTCAAAGTCTTTATCTAATTCATCATTTAAATAGATGTCAAACTCAGAGTTATTATTATCTAACTCTAACTGCATGTGAGGACCAAAGAGTTTCCATATATCCTTCTGATATACTTCTATGTCATGCAACAGAGGAAGCTTACTCAATGGGACAGCATTACCCCAACCTCTATTCCTAAAATCAACATCTTTAAGCTTACTCCTATCGAATGGTATTCTATTTTCTAAACCTGTATATGCAATACTCTCTACTACTCTACCATATCTGAAATCGTCTTTTTCAGGTTGATCTACTACCTCGTTATCTATGGTTCTTACAATGTGAGTAAGATATCTCTCAGGTTCAAAATCTACTTTTTGATATATAACAATAAGATCACCTACACTTACATCAAGAATACTATTACGAAACCTTACAGGATAATTAAGAATGAACCTTTTGGTATCGATGTCTAAATAAGCTTTACCCGTTTCCTTGTTGGTTACATGTTTTATCCACTTGATATTTTGATGCGAGAAGTTCATAATTCTTATTACTATCTCGTCATTATAGCATGCCCTCCTCTAAAATAGATATTAACGTGACCTTGATTAACATCTCTTGTAATAGAATAAACTTCAGTATGATGAGGCATCTCTTCTAAAACATAGGAACAAATCTTCTTTATTTCCCTCATAGAAAAACCATCTAATTTATTCTTGAGGTCAGATAAATTCCCTGCATAATCCATATCACAATGCTTAACAACATTTAAAAGCTCAATATCCAAATCCATAATAACTTTTTTTATATAAAAAAATATGTGTATAACCCACGTTTTAAAAAAACCTAAATCAGTTAAGATTCACTTTGATTATAATATTCTCTGAATACATTTTTTATCTGCTTCGAGTCTTCACTTGTGTCATCTGTATTATGAATATCAAAATGTGTCAAACCTCTGCCATCTATATCAATTATAACTCTAACAGGTCTATTCAAAACTAATTTTAGCAACATAATTGAGACTTCAAGCGATTGCAAGTATAACTTAGTTTTACTTTTAGGAACTTCATTAACTATCTCAACTCTTGATAAGTCTTTCATCTTACTGAATAATTGAGTTATTCCATTCAAGACATGTTTCTTGCGAGTAGAGTTACGAAATGTAACTGCATCTTTGTACCCAAACATAGAAGCTATGTCAGCATCTTTTAGATCAAGTTTATTTTTGATCTCTTTGATAGTGACTCTATTTTCTTCACCATCTTTAACAGTAGCATTATCTGATTCTCCATTAAACTCACCTTCTAACTTTAAGTCTTTATACTGCTCATTATGTTGTTTTACGTCCAATGAGTTCTCCGTGTCTGAGACTTTAGAACTGTTGAAATTTGTTATGTTATTTATTTCATGCATATATGATAAATTTAAACAAAAGTAAGTATATACTTACTATATTGCTAATCTGATAAATAATATTTTACTTATTTTTACTATCATTACGACATTAACATGCAGATATGTTGCATTAAGGTACCTATTTTGCAATACATTCGTTTAAAAACAAAGGGTCAAATACAAATACAACATTGATTAGATCACAACCACAAATAGGTAAGGGCGTTTACACAGTTAGTGATATGTCTAAAATCTTTAGAATACCTAATTCTAAGGTTCGATATATGTTCAACACCTATGTTCGTGATAAATTCGAAAAAGCAGGTGACTACAGATTTTATTTTGGAGAAAAAAACAATTTTGTAAATTTCGACACTTTAATACATCTGTATGTATTCTTCCAATTAAAGTCGAAAGGATTTTCTTATAAAAAGATTTTTGACCTTTACAAAACGGCTTCAGAAGATCAAGACACTCCGTTTCCATTCAGCGAGGATTTAAGGATTTATACAGAATCAAAAAACTTTATACTTTCTAAAGATGGAAATTACTATACTGCAGATGAAAAGAGACAGTATTATTTCAATGAAATAATTGAACCTCTTTCAAATAAAATGGAATATTCAGAATCTGGAATCCTGAAATTCTATCCATTAGGGAAAAATAAAACAGTTGTAATAGACCCTAAGGTACAATTAGGTGCACCCACCATTGATGGTACAAGAATCAATGCAAAAACCATATTTAAATTGCATGAAGCAGGAGAGAATCATAATGTTATATCAAATATTTACAATATCTCTGAAAAGCAAATAAATGATGCAGTTGAGTACTACTCTAAAGCTGCATAAATGCCTGTAACTTATTTTTTTGATGAAAACATGTCTGAATCATCGGCTAATTCAATACATGAGATAAGAAATATTTTCGGAGAAAGCATAACAACTATCATTAGAGAATTTAATGGACAAGGTACATCTGATGAAGATATATCCAATGTTCTGAGTCAGAAGAATCAAAAATGCGTCATAGTAACCCAAGACGATGATTTCGCGAAAAGAGAGCTATTTAAACAGATAATGAAAAGTAAAAATATGGGTCTATTCCTCATAAAATTCCCAAGAGGCTCAAAAATATGGAGGCAGCATGTTTTTATGATAAATCACTGGGAAGAAATCGCCAATAAGTCCATAAATTTTCCTTTCGCATATTTAGTGAAGTTTAAAAATAAGTTCTCAAAGATTTAACCGATGGTCACCTTGTTGTATACTTACTTTTATTAAGTTTTCAACCCACAAACATTAACATAAGCACCAATCATTAATTCTACAGTACCTAACCAATATTAGCTACCCTTCCAAAGGCTCAGCAGCCATACTATAACCACTATTCAAAGGATATACCTTAGGACCAGTATCAGGTACACCATTGATAAAGGTATCTACAAAGTCAGTCATCTTCTGTAATATTCTCTCTCCTATGGACTTCCTTTCAAGTACACTTGGCTTAGAAGACAGACTACCTATAATCTCATCCTTAAGAGGCTTTCTACCTGAGAACAAGTACTCCTTAATAATCTCATCTAACTTAGTCGGGACAATACCCTCATCCTTACAGAGTACCTCAAATGCATCTCTTTTCTCCTTATTCCAATACACATCAAAATGACCTGCTATTTCCTTACTGTCCTTTATCTTAGGTAGGTTCTCTTCTATAAACTTTTCTATGAGTTCTCTTTTACTCCTAAGCTCAGCTTGCCCTGCTAAGAGTTCTACAATCTGTTGTTGCTTCTTAGACTTCTGACTTGGTGAAGCATCATTTAACTCAGCTAATAGTGCCAATATGTATGCTACGTTAACTTCATCTTTATGAATCAATTCTAACTCGAAGTCTACCTCGTCCAAAACTGAAACAACCTCTTTTTGATTATCTGACTTGACTTTATCATGGAGGTCAAGGTACTTACTCTTGTACTCATTGAACGAGCTCTCATCCATACCTAAATCATCCCATGTGAAGTCTGCAAAAGATTGTAGCACATTCAATGTCCTCATGATCTCTCTAAACTTGGTAACGAACTCTAATTCCTCATTTTCATCCTTTAGCTTATCTACGCTCTTGGGGGTGACAGCGACCTGCACCAACTCTTTGAAGACATCATTAAACTTATCTACTTGCTCATCATATGGAGGGAGTATAATCTCTTCTATAGCTTCTTTGTTAGAGAACAAGATAATAGCCTCATCAGTACGTTTCTTAAGGTTTCTGAAACTGATGATGTTACCCTGAGACTTTCGCTCATTCAGTATTCTATTCGTTCTACTGAAAGCTTGTATGAGTCCATGATACCTAAGGTTCTTATCAACGTACAGAGTGTTCAATGGCTTACTATCAAATCCTGTGAGAAACATATTGACCACCAATAGTATGTCTATCTGCTTCTTCTTGACTCGCTTAGCTATATCCTTGTAGTAATTGTAGAATGACTTAGAGTCTTTAGTAGAGAACTTAGTCTGATACATCTCATTATAATCAGCTATAAATTCATCTAACTTATCTCTTGTATGCTTATTTTCTATGCCTGTGTTATCACTAAAAGCATCTTCTATATCTCCATCAGCATCCTTGTCTTCTTCATTAGCTGTATAGCTGAAGATTGTAGCAATCTTTAAGTTGTGACTACCATCTATTTTCTTCTGTTTAAATAACTCATAATACTCAATCAACAAGTCAACTCGACTGACACAGAACATGCCTGTAAACTCTCCTGAATGCGTTTTCCTGCTGTGATTGTGTATAATGTAGTCTGTAATCTTATTGAGCCTTACAGGGTCTTCAAATGGCTCTCTTTTATCAATAGCTTCTACTGCAATATCTATATTTGTTGCTGCATTCTTCTTTTTCTTATATCGACCTATATACTCTATAGAGAACTTTAATACATTCTCATCTCTTATCGCATCTGTGATCACATACTTATGTAGACACTCAACGAACAAGTCTTTAGTCGTTCTCTTACCTAAATCATTCTTAGAGGCATTATCAGCGAATATCGGTGTCCCAGTAAAACCAAATAACTGATGATTAGTGAAGTAGTTAGTGATACGCTTATGGGTATCCCCAAACTGACTACGATGACACTCATCGAAGATGAATACAATCTTCTTATCCTTCTGCGACTCCATCTGCTTTAGGTACTTAGACTTACTTATAGCATTGTTTAACTTTTGTATTGTTGTTACTATTAGATTTGTAGTATCAGAAAATTGTTCTACAAGTTTTTTTGTATCAGTAGTACCATCTACACTCCCCTTCTTGAAGTTATTAAACTCCTTCATGGTCTGATAGTCTAAGTCATTTCTATCTACAACAAATACCACCTTGTCCACTTCAGGTATACGCATAATTATCTGACTTGCCTTAAAGGAAGTCAAGGTCTTACCAGATCCTGTAGTGTGCCATATGTAACCATTCTTATCTGTGTTCCT
>ENA-ORXT01001928-ORXT01001928.1-marine-metagenome-genome-assembly--contig:-NODE-1928-length-26281-cov-11.775187_pt1 | contig 26281 bp, 14 predicted proteins | sample MGYA00237868_ERZ511482 | MGnify/ENA metagenome assembly ERZ511482
GTCTCCTACCAAGAAAAGAAAGTAAAATCTGTTCTATGAACCGCCAAGTACGTGGTCCGTACGCTTGGTGGTGTGAGGGCTCTGAAGTGGCGATTTATTCGTCACTTCTTGCCACTCGATTCAGCACCGCCTTCTCTTTTCTCTGAGTATAATTTGCAATTCATTTTCACAGAGGTAATTTCTTTTTTCTCTGGGGAAGTAATCTGACAAAAATATTATAATTTTTCTTTTTGATGACTTCATTGTTAGATGGCTTGGTTGTCAACATCACACGAGCCATCTAGCCATCAAACCACCTAATTGGAGTTGTTACAATATTTCTATCAAACTACTTAATTAAGGGGTAAATTTAACTAGTTGTTTTACAAAATATCTTTTCTCTTCCTCTACAAAAATTTTCAAAAAATAAAGTCCATTTGCTAAGTTACTCATATCTATTCTTTCTAGTCTTTCTGTTTGTTTAATCTCAATAATGGACTTTCCTTCTAAAGTCGTCAAAAATAAAGTGATATTGCTGGCTTTTTCAAGTTCCACCAAAACTTCTGTTGTGATTGGATTAGGATAAATTCGAATAGAATTACCGTCAACTAATTCATAAATAGAGGTAGTTAAATCTAGTCCGTCACAATTTTCATCCACTCCATTATTAGAAATTTCCATTCCATCGGGATTGATAGAAGCATCATTATCATCACAATCCATCCAAAAGAAATATCCATCTACATCCTTATCTAAAGAAGTAACCAAAGTATTCCTAACTCTATTCGTAATAACAGGATTGTTAAAATCAAAATAGATGCCCACTTCATTTTCAACTTTAGAAAAGTCTTGTGTTCCCGATAGCGGCTTTATTTTAAAACTCACGAATCCATGACTAGCCGTCTCATTAGTGGTGCTATCAGGAAGCAGAATATTGTCAAAGACAAACTCCAGAACATTTCCCTGACTAATAGTCGTTCTGAGGGAATGGCTTGCAGTTATTAATTTAAAAGAGTTTATATCTAATAAAGAGGAAAGTGTGTCTACTATTCTGACCGTAAAGGCAGTATCATTACCTGTATTTTGAAAACGAATATTGTAAAATAATTCTTCTGTTACCAGGGTGTAATTATTGTCATCAGGATCAAAACGGACTGGTAAAACTTGTTTGTCATTAGGGTCAATAGCGCAACGAATAGTAGATTCAAAGATGGCAGTAGCGTTTGGAGATAAGTCTCCATTATCGGATGCAATCCACCCCCTAATCTTATTTTGGATCAAAGAATCTACTGCCTCTTCAGAAGCTATCTGCAATTTCAGAGGAATTTGATAGTTATCAGAAACGGGTAAGTTAGAAAAATTCCAAGTAAGCCGATTATCAGCTTTAGCATCAGGAAGGATATCACTATCTACAAAGGTAACAAGGTCACTAAGTTCTAATTCCACCTGTCCAGAAACAGGACTACATCCTACATTACTAACATTTAACCAAAAGGGAACGTTAAAGCCGCAGCGAGTAGGTGCTGAGTAGAGTCTAATATCTAGTTGTTGAAGGTCTTGATTGATTGGTATAAGATTAAAATCTTGGGTCAAAGAAGTAACAGTATCTATTTGAACAGTAATGACTTCTGATGAAAATATCCAGCAATTATTCTCTAGTAAAAACAGTTCATACACCCCCTCCTCTAAAAAAAAACGGTAGATACCTTCTTGATCGCTAAAAGTGGTGGTTTCTTCGCCTGTTGTACTTACTGCCTTGACACCCACGTTGGGAATAGGCATTTCTCCTTCATCTACTTGTCCATTCTCATTAGTATCCCGATAAATTTTACCCAACATAGTAGGGGGCGTATTAAAATCCAAAAAATGAATTGTCTCCCCATATTTATCACTCTCTGCAATAAAATATAGCTTTCCTCTATACAATACTAAATTTTCTGGAAAACGCAATTCTTGAAAAGTAAAAGGTAATATTCTAGTTCCAGCTATTGTGCCATTCGTAACTCCTAATTTATTAAAAAACTCAACTTCAGCAGTAAAGAAAAGAAAATCTCCTGCTTGAGTAAGACTAGAAGGACTTGTGAGGTCAACCTCTTGCTCTAGAGAAAAAGTACCATCTTGGGTTCCATCAGTTATCCAAAGTTCGTTTTGAAAAAATTCTGGTTCATAAAGGAAAGTCACTCGATTTCCATATTGAGTGAAACCTGAAAACACACTTGATCCTTCTTTAAATTCTTTAATTAACTCAAGACCTTCAGAAGTACCATTCGTTAAAAAAAGATCCCCCCCATCATAAGCTACTAAAGAGCCATCTATAAAAACGGATGAGTTTCTAAAGTTTAAATTTCCTTCTCTGATAACGGTAGTACCTTCAGAAGTACCATCTGTAATCCAGATTCTCCGATCAGTAGGAGGTCTTGTATCTGAACTAAATATAACCTTATCCTGAAATCGCTTAAAACTAAAAATTACCGAAGAAGCAACTCCCTCCGTTACATCTTTTAATAACCTAGTTCCGTCAAGCGTACCATCACTAACCCATATCTCTACACCGTTTTGCTCATCGTAATTAGTAAAAAATAAAAATTCCCCATTGCTTTCAATAAAAGAAGCTCCACCACTTATGTCTCCTCTGTCAAATATCGTTTCTGTGCCAGGTAAGCTTTCAAATGCCATCTTTGTCCCTGCAACCGTTCCGTCAGATTGCCACAATTCTAGTCCGTTGGAGCCGTCATCTAAAAAAAACCAGAGTTTCCCTTTGAAGTTAGCCATTTCAATGGTACTAGATAAGGAAGCCGTATTTCCTCTGAGAATCTCTTGCGTACCTTCTGTAGTACCGTCAGAAGACCAAATACCAATATCATTATTCCTAATTCCAAAAAGAATTTTATCCGCTACTTCTCCGAGTATTTTTAGTTCCGTCATCTGACGCTCAGGCATTACACTAGCTGATTGAATACCATCGCTTGCCCAGAGTCTACTTTCTCTGATGAAATAAAGTTTACCTCCTCCAACTTGTAAATTTCTAGTACTACTAAATTCTGTGTCTATCTGAATAGCACCTAGCTCATAATCCAACCTCTGACTATGAAGATAAACGATACTTAGCAACATCAGAGACCATGTAGAGAGGTAGGAAAGAAAAGATGTTCTCTTAGGCATAATTTGAGTTTTTTAATTGCGAATATTAGAATAAAAAAGTAGATTCTTTGATAAATACTGTAGAGTAAGTAGCATTACAAAATTCTGCAACATAATTAAAAAGAATAAAGACGCTAAGCATGATACTGGATAAATCTCTATCTTCGAAGCAAAGCGGTCTCAGCTCTAGTTGTTATAATATTTCTGTCAGACTACTTATAGTTTGTAATTCGTTTTTTGAGAATAATCATTTTTTCACCGATAATCCCTTTTTACGGAGATGATTTCTTTTTTCTCTGAGTATATCGTTTTATGGAGCAATCTTTTTTTACTAGTAATCAATTTTTTTAGACGATTTTATCTTTTTTTATTTCCTTTTTCCTTGGTGGTGCTGAACGTCCCCGTATATGTGCATATTTTCATGCATAATGAAAATTGGCACATATACATTGTTCACTTTTCGCCTTCTTTTCTTTTTTTGATTTTTCTAATTATTGCCTCGACTTGTTTTACTGTCAATTCTGAAATCTCAGCTATGTCTTCTATTTCCATTCCTTTTCTCCAACATCTCTCTACCACTCCTTCTTTTTCTTCTATTTTGCCTTCCGCCTTAGCTGTATCTACTACATTTTTAATATCTCTATAAGTCTTTAAACTTTCTTCATATTCTTTTCTCTCTTCTTCTGTAAATCCAGCTATCTCGGCAACTTCAAATATTTTTTTGAACACCCTCTCTTGTAAGGCTTTCGGTCTAGCTTGTAGCTTTTGTAGATGCGTAAATACATATAACCATTTATCGAAATGGGTCTCTAACTCTGAATGTTTCTTCCTAAATTTCGGTAATTCAATATAGATGAACTTTAATTTATCGTAAAACACTTCGCATTTCTGATTCTTTAACTCAACGATATGTAGTAAGTCTTCATCTTCTTTATGTTCATCGAATTTAAAATCTAGAATTCCTATCGAAAAAACGGGTTCTAACCGATAATCCCAATCGCCTCTTTTGGCTTGTTCCTGTATCGGAAAAGATGCATAAAACACACTCCTATCTTTGAAATAATTTTGTTTAGCTTTCTGCATTTCAACAATAAAACGCTCTTCATTTTCTCCGATACAATAAATATCAAAGACTGCTTTCCTATCAATCTCATACTTTCCAAAATGCTCATTAGTTGAATAGGTAAGGTCTTTTACTTTACGGTTTGGTAAGATTTCATTCAAAAAATCTATTAATAAGTCTTTATTTAACTCTGTACCAAATAATTTCTTGAATCCAAAATCTGTAAGCGGATTAATGTATTTTTCTTCTTCTTTTTTCATCCTTTTTGTTATTTCGGTTTACGACTCTAACAAAATTAACGATTTTTCTTTTTTATTGGTGAAAGTGAAAAATAAATTTTCTGTCAGAGGTCAGATTTATAACGTAGTCGAACACGTCCCAAATCTGACCTCTGATAGAAAAATTTATTTTTCAGCCTGACTTCTGACTTCTTTGCTAAAGTATCTTTCGAATCAGCACAGGTATCAACAACAAATCACTAATCAAGGCAGTAAATAAAGTAACACTAATCATAATCCCCACCGTTACACTAGCAGGATTGACAGAAAAAAGCATCACTAGAAAACCAAAAAACAAGACCACCGAAGTTAAGCAGATAGCCTTACCCGTTTCCAAGAACGTAATATGAATTGCTTCCTCTATACTATGCCCCTTATCCCGCACAAGTTTGAATTTACTTAGAAAATGAATCGTATCATCTACGGCAATACCAAAGACGATAGCGAATAAAATAGCAACCCCTGCTTCTAGGGGAATACCTAAGAAACCCAACAAGCCACCTGCAATTAATAAAGGCAAAATATTAGGGACCAGAGAAATAAAAACCATGCGCCAATTTCTGAATAAGAGTGCCATAATACAACTTACAATAATAATGGCAACACCCAAACCTTCCAATAAACTTTGACGTGCATAGAGGGCATTTTTATCCAAAATAATCCCCGTACCCGTTCTTTTATAAGTGGCAATGTTGGGATTCGTATTTGCCGCAATCCATTTATCTATTTGTATGCCTAATTGATGTACCGAGTCGGCACCAATATCTAATATTCTAGTAGTAATTCTAGCTTTATCTCCATTTTTACTAACCAAAATATTAGCGGTGTCATCTGGCAAGCGGCTTAACATTTTCTGTGCTTTTTTAAAAGAGCGCTCAGAGTCAGGCAGCACATAAGCGGAAGCCTTATTACTATTGTTAACTTGGTTGACACTTTTATATAAAGAGGTAATAGAATTGACGGATTTAATGGTTGGAAATGTTTTTAGATATTGCTCTAGTTTATCAATTTCTTGCAGTACTTCAAAATCTTGTGCTTTGTAATCGCCTTGTGCAAAAACGCCAATTTCCATAGGGCGATAGCCAGCAAAAGTTTTTTCAAAAAAGAGGAAATCTTCTGTTATTGGTGCGCCGATAGGTAGAGTCGTTTCCATTCTATAATTTGTCGTTACTTTGGAAATACCCCAAAAGCAAATGCCTAATAAACAGATACTCCCAAAAAAAATGCGTTTGGGATGTAGTAGGGTCAATTGATAGGTCCATTCTAACAATTTTTCCCAGCTATTTTTTTGCTCCGTTAAGTAGGTTAATTTTTCTTTTTTAAAATAGGAGAGTAGGGCAGTCGTAAAGAAAATAACGGTTATATAAGCAACGAGAACCCCCACAGCCGCATTGACTCCAAATTCTTTGATAGGAATAATTCGACTGCTGGTAAGCGAGGCAAAACCGATAGCCGTCGTAACAGAAGTCAATAAAGTAGCGAGACCAATTTCTTTAATGGTAATCGTAATCGCCTCTTTTCTAGGTAGCCCTTTTCGCAATTCATCAATATATTTAGACATGATGTGGATAACATCAGAAGTACCGACGATTATCATCAACACAGGGTATAAAGCAGACATCACACTTAACTCTCTACCCAAAGCACCCAATAAACCCAAAAATAACAACATACCTAAAGCAATAGAAACACCAGCAATACCTATACCTATCGGGCGACGAAATAAAACAAATAAAATAAAGGTAACTAAGATGCCCGAAATAATAGCAGAAACAAGAATCTCCCGTTGCGACATTTTGACCAATTCACTTTGAAAATAAGAAGTACCCAATACATGAGTCGCCTCAAAATCGTAAGTAGCCAACAATGTTTTCACAGCCGCCATTAATTTATCTGCTTCCTGCAAAGTCATTGTGTTTTGGGTCTTTAAGGCAATAACCAATGCCGTAGCATCTTCAGAAATGAGGTTATGAACAAAGCGTTCATCCTGCATAATTCTTAAACTATCTCTCGCATATTTTGCAGGCTTATCAATGTGAATTGCTGGAACGGTAGTAATCCCAAAAGGGGTTTTAATCGGGAAAACTAATTTGGTTAAAGATTGCGTAGATTTAATAAAAGGAAGACTTCTAGTTTTAGCTGTAAGGTCTTGAAAGTTTTCTAAAAATTCTTGTTCAAACACTCCTGCATCCCGTTTAGCAGCGATAAGCATAAAATTATCATCCGATTCAAAGTCTGCAATAAATTCTTTGAAAAAGGCTAAATCTGGATCGCCCGTTGGAAAAAATTGCTCAAAATTAAAAGTAAACTTTAACTGAAAAGTAAAATAGACACTAGCGATTGCTAATAATAGGAAAGTGAATATAGCCGTTTTTCTGAGTTGATTCATGTATAGTGAGGAAACTTTTATGTATTGAAGAGAGAGTAGAGAAATGAGAATAGAGCACAGAGACTGAGTTCGTCATTAAAGTATAATCTACTTGTAAGATTTAGTAGGAACTCGTCTCACTTCTCTGCTCTCTTTTCTTTATGCTCGCTTCTTCAGTAACTAAATGAGTTTTTACCTGAAAAGTTGACAATTCAGTATTATATAAAGCGTTAAATTTTAATAAAATTTTTTTTAAAATATTAAAACTTTTTAAATTTAATATCGTATTGATAAATAGCTAAATTGTTTATAGGTTTTTAATTGGGGACCTCTATGGAGGTCCTTCTTTTTTTTCTTCCTTTCCTTCTTTTTCTCCTTTCAAAATTTGTTTTTTAATTTCGATGCACAAGCGTATCCCTTTTTGCTGTTTTTTGGTAATCGTTTAAATTATCCCTACCTTAATAAATTTTACCACATAGTCACAGTAGTTCACATAGTTGATTAGCTGATGATCTAACCACCAACAAATCAACTATGTGAACTACTGTGACTATGTGGTAAAATAAAGCCTAATAAAAAATTTCAAAACGATGACTAAATTCCTTTACGCAATCCCTTTTTTGCTACTATGCTGCATCGCTTGTCAGTCAGATACCGCCAAGACAGATAGCGGCACGAAGTTACAACAATCAGATGCCACTTCCTCTGAATTACAAAAAAGACTAGATAAATATGTGCCCGTCAAACTGACTACGGATATTGCCCAGTTATCAGAAAAGGAAAAGCAAATGATTCCGATTCTAATAGAAGCGGCAACGATTATGGATAAGCTATTTTGGTATGAAGCTTATGGAGAAAAAACAGAAGCCTTAAAAGAAACAGGCCAGACAGACTTAAATACATTTATTAACATCAATTATGGTCCTTGGGATCGATTAGATGGAAATAACCCATTTGTAGAAGGAGTGGGGGCGAAGCCGAAAGGTGCCAATTTCTATCCAACAGATATGACGAAGGAAGAATTTGAGGCAGCGGAGTTGCCAGACAAAAACAGTTTGTACACTTTCGTGCGGCGAGATGCTAATGGTAAATTAATAACGGTTCCTTATCGAGTACAATTTAAAGAAGAGGTAGAACAAGCCTCTAAATTATTAGTAAAAGCAGCCGAATTGGCAGAAGATGCCAGCTTGAAAAAATACCTTTCTTTAAGAGCAGCGGCTTTATTGACAGACGACTACCAACCTAGTGATTTTGCTTGGATGGATATGAAAACCAATCATTTGGACGTGGTTATCGGACCCATAGAAACTTATGAAGATCAACTCTATGGTTATAAAGCGGCCCACGAAGCGTATGTATTGGTAAAAGATATGAAATGGAGTAAGCGACTAGCAAAATATGCCGACTTTTTGCCAACATTGCAAAGAGATTTGCCGGTGTCTGCTGCTTATAAAAAGGAGGTGCCTGGGAGAGATGCTGAATTGAATGCCTATGATGTGGTGTATTATGCAGGAGACTGTAATGCGGGTAGTAAAACGATTGCGATTAATCTACCGAATGATGAAGAGGTACAGTTAAAAAAAGGGGCGCGTCGCTTACAACTAAAGAATGCAATGCGGGCAAAATTTGATAAAATATTGGTACCTATTTCTCAAAAGCTAATTGCGCCTGAACAACGCAAACACATCACCTTCGATGCTTTTTTTAGTAATACAATGTTCCACGAAGTAGCGCATGGATTGGGTATTAAAAACCAGATTGATGGTAGTGGTACTGTGCGGTCTGCTTTAAAAGAACACGCTTCTGCTTTGGAAGAAGGCAAAGCGGATATTTTGGGCTTGTACATGATTAAGCAATTGCATGATAAGGGCGAAATAGAGGGCGACTTGCATGATTTTTATGTAACTTTTATGACGAGTATTTTCCGTTCGGTTCGCTTTGGTGCCTCTAGTGCGCATGGGAAGGCAAATATGATTCGCTTTAATTTTTTCAAAGAACACGGTGCTTTTGAGCGTAGTGAAAAAGATGGTACTTATCGAGTCGATTTTGATAAATTGGAATCCGCAGCGGAAGCGATGTCTAAAATAATTTTGACTTTGCAAGGAGACGGGGATTATGATGGAGTGGCTGCTTTGGTGGCAGATAAAGGGAAAATAGGTACACAGTTACAAGCGGATTTGGATGCTTTGGGGGCGGCGGGGATTCCTGTGGATGTTGTGTTTGAGCAGGGTTTGTCGGAACTAGGCTTGTAAGGGGGAATCTTTTGTAGACAGTAAATTTTATCAAGAAGAAAGAAAAAAGATGTGGAAACTGATTAAATATTTCGCAAAGAAGTAGTGTTTTCAGTTTTATATTCAGCCAAAAATAGCATTTTTTATTAAAAATGGCTGATTATAATAAATTATAATCAGCCATTTTTAATAAAAAATGCTATTTTTGGCTGAATATAAAACTGAAAAATATGGAATTAGTTGGTAGAAAAGCCGAAAAAGAGACGTTTAAACATTGTTTGTCTGGTACAGAATCTAAACTAATAGCTTTATATGGTAGGCGTAGGGTAGGTAAAACATTTTTGGTTAGAAAATATTTTAAAAATCAGGTTATCTTTGAAGTAGCAGGTCTACATAATGGCGATTTGAAGGAGCAACTAGCACATTTTTATTCGACTTTAGCAAAGTATGGTTGGCAAGAAGCTGGCATACATACGCTAACTTCTTGGAAATCTGCATTCGACATGTTAGAAAGATTTATTAGTTCAAAAAAGGGAAAAAAGAAAAAAGTAATTTTTTTGGATGAATTGCCGTGGTTTGATACCCCACGGTCAAAATTTATGATGTCATTTGAAAGTTTTTGGAATTCCTATTGTACCAAACGAAGTGATATTGTTTGTGTAATATGTGGCTCGGCGGCATCTTGGATGATAAAAAAAATTTTGAAAAACAAAGGAGGCTTACATAATCGAGTAGCAGAAAAAATAAGATTAACCCAATTTAATTTACAGGAGGTAGCATTGTTTTTAGAAGAAAAGGGAATTAAATGGAGTCAATACGATATTGCCCAACTTTATTTAACAACAGGAGGTGTACCTTATTATTTGGATGCTGTTCGCAAAGGAGAAAGCGTAGTCCAATTTGTAAATCGTGTTTGTTTCACAAAAGATGGTATTTTAGTCGATGAGTACAAAGTATTATTTAGCTCTTTATTTGATGATAGTGAAAGGCATTACCAAATTGTGGAGGTTTTAGCTAATAAAAAAAGTGGTTTATCTAGGAAGCAAATAATTGAACAAACTACTTTACCGAGTGGTGGGACACTTACAAAGACCTTAAATGAATTAGAAGAGTCTGGTTTTATCGAAAAGATAATTCCTTATCAAGGAAATAAGACTAGAGGCTTCTATAAGTTAATTGATAATTTTACGATATTTTATTTGAAGTTTATGCAAAAAACGTCGATTAGACGTGGGCATAATTGGGGTAATATAATAAAATCACAATCTTGGGTCAGCTGGTCAGGTTTAGCTTTTGAACGGCTTTGTTTCGCTCATATTTCTCAAATCAAACGAGCCTTGAAATTAGAAGCTATTGAATGTATAATAATGCCTTGGGAAAAAAGGGATATAATAGAAGGTGCTCAAATTGATATGTTGATAGATCGTGCAGATAGAGTAGTAAATATATGTGAAATCAAATTTACGAATGCAGATTTCATAATAGATAAAAGCTATGCGAAAAAAATAAGAAATAAAATACAGCTCTTTTCTAGAGAAAAAAACAACAAGCGAAAAAATTTATTTTTTACGATGATAACTACTTTTGGACTTAGTACCAATGAGTATTATAGAGAATTGGTACAGAGTGAAGTGACTTTAGAGGACTTATTTAGAGAATAAAATCGCCAGAAGCACTTAAGTACCTAACCATAAATATGCTTCTGGCTTGACAGTTAATATACTCTATTGTCCAACTTTCGAAATACGGTGCGTACTAATTTGTTTTCCTTCTTCTTTTATACGGAGTAGATAAAGACCATTCTCTAAAGATGCAATATTTAGCGTGTGTTTATCTTGTTCTTTAGCAAGTTGCTTTTCCAAAACAAGCTTACCACTAATATGATAAAGAGATAAGAACGCCTCTGTATTTGGGGTAAATTCTTACAGGACTTGTCACGACCAAATTAGGCAAGATTACTTCTATTCTTTGGGCGACAAATTCGAATTGTTTTAAGAGTTACTACTAAAACAAAATATAAAATCTCCTCCATTATCTTCTGATCTAAGGATTTTCTCTTTTTGGGGGATCTGATGGTTGGGGCTGTTTTGTATAACTTCTTCTTTAATTTTGCTAAATAGTTGAAAAGCAGAAAAGAAGTCCGATTTATTTTCTATAAATTCCTTATAGATCAGTTTAAAGAAAACGCTTTTATCTGGTACTTTTTCCTTTGCACCACTAGTAATAACACTTCTGCTTTTCCTTTCATAAAGGGTTTGTATGGATGTTTTGGCATCTTCTAAAGAAGGGCTTCTAGAATCCATTAAAGCACCGCTAAAACAAGAATCAGAAATTAATAGTACATGCTGACATTTTTGGAATCTATTGATATAATTATGAATAGTAGAATTCTCTATCCAATTTTTTCTACGCTTCTCTTCTGCATCTTTGGGTAACCAAAAACCAGTAAAAATATTTTCTTCCCAATGCCCATGCCCTGCGTAAAATATAAGTAGATTATCTCCAATTTCTAATTGTTCTTCTAAAGCATCTAGAGCATCAAGAATTTCATCTCTTGATGTATTTTTTATTAGATTAATCTTAAAGTTATAATTCTCTTTCAAGACTGTTGCTAATAGTTCTGCATCATTATTGGGGTTAGAAAGGTTACTTAAATTAGGATCAGTATATTGATTAATTCCAATAATCAATGCTATGTACCTTCCTATTGTATTTTCCCATGCTTCTTTATTCCTTTTGATTGCACCTCTAAACTCCACTTCGTTTTGTTGGATAATCTGATTACCAATTCTTATATATTTTAGCCCATCTAGCGTGACGTTTTCTTTTGCTTTTACAATATTTATAACGAAAAGGGAGCTTGAGTTCTTTGTGATAAAATTTGAAGAAAGTTCAATATTACCTTGAAGTTTGTCCTTCGCTTTCTTCAATGTTTTAGAGGGGTTAAAGTCAGTGCTAAGTCCGTTAATTTCTATTTCACCATTACTGGGTACTGCAACTCCTAAAACGATGTATCCTCCTTCCGTGTTGGCAAAAGAACTTATTAGTTTAGCTAGTCCAACTGAAGAAGGCATTGTTGGTTTGTAGGCTAATCTTGTACTCTCAGGGTTTCCTATTAAGCCCTTGATTTGATCTATCATCATTAAATGGGAATTCTATTTATACCAGTTGTTTTTATAATTTTTCCTAGTGTCAGGTGCTTAGGCGTATCTTTACCGTTATCGATCCAAAGTTCTGCATCTTCATGATCGAGTGTATCTTTTTCAGAGGAATAAAAAATAATTACTTCCTTATTATCTGACGGTCGTACTACAATATGAATAGGTCGTTCATTTTTCAATACACCAACTAAAATTGTAGTAGCAGATTCTTCAATATCATCACAATTATACAAAGAAGACAATTTAAGATGTTTAATTACATTTTCTTTGGATCTATTTATTAGTTTTTGTGCCTGCTTAAACATTTCAATATCTGGATCCGAAATATGAGTGAATTGTGCTTTGAGGTCTTTTACTTTCATGGCTTCTTTAAAGTCTGCTAAGGATGTAATCCCCATGCTAATTATGGCTTCAATGGTGGTGTATTGCCTTATCCCTTTTTTGCTATTCTTTGCTTCCAATTTCTCTAATAAATCTGGGATACTCTCAATGCCATACTTCGAGAAAATATCATTCAATTCCTCTGTTTGGTTCAGTAAGATAGAGCTTTCATGTACTGCCTTTGAGATTTTGGATATTTGCTTCCAATCAGGATTGTTTTTTAACACATCATACAATGCTTCTCTATCTCCTTTGTTTAAGGTCTCTAATATATTTTTATCCTTGTTACGATAGAGGTATCCAAATAATTCTTCTGCGTCTTTCGGATTGTTATCAAACCATTGCGATAAGGATGTAATGAACTGATTATAATCCATTTCTCCTTTGTTTTTTTCTTTGAATATTTTTTTGACTTTATCTGAAAGATCTACTCTGTTTAATGATTTAGATAAGTTAAATGCAAGGTCTGGATGAATAAGATCATTTTTCCAATCCTCACCTAGATAGTACAGAATTTGAATCAAATCATCATCTTTAATCCTATCCTCATGCAGATTACTTTCTTTTCTAAGTTGACCATTTCTATTTGGTAGGACAGCATAAGTCTCAAATAACAAGGAGTTATTTTTATCTTTTAGAACAAATTCAAAAAGGTCGTTTAACCAATTGATAGTTTCCTCATCACTTTTCTGAAGTAATTTAGATAGGGTTAAAATATTTTTGCGATTAGCAATAGAATTAAAAAGAACGCTATAAGTTAACTTATTCCAATCATCCCATGATTTTTCACACCATTGATGTAAATGTGATTCCTTACACACTTTTTTTGCATACAAATCAAAGGTAAACTGCCTTAACTTTTCTCGTACTGATTGGGTATGAGACTTCGAAGGAAAGAAAATTTTATTTAACGATTTCATCTCTGTTACTTCCTCTTCTAACTCTACAATTTTTTGCTGAAGAATATACGCTCGTAGTGGTTTTTGAATAGCCTCTTTATACCAATTTATATCAAATATATCAGTAGAAATATCTGGCATTCTCCCATCTACAAGATGGAAAAATTCGTAAAATTTTTCATTAGCAACCGCATCAACTACACTTTTGTAAAGGTCGAAAGCTTCTTTTAAAAGTTCTCTGTTTTCAATAACGTCTTTACTATCTTCTGCTAGAAAAATACCATGTCTTTCCGTTAAGGGGTTGAAATAAAAACTATTTAGGATTGCTGGAAAGTAAAACCTCTCTGTTCCGATTAGTGGGAAGCCGCAAAACAATTTAGGCAAATCTTCAATGCTTTTTAAGACATATCCTCGTTCATCTTTCTCCACCTCAATCGCAATGCTTACAGTTTCATTGGTTTTATATAGAATATATCGCTTATTATTTTTGCCATTATACTGGTTTATCGGAACAATAAGCTCATTGTGAATAGGTGTTTCAGTAGTAAATTTTATGTTCTCATTTTTAATATAATCCCTAATTTCCACCTCCTCTATTTTAGAGTTAAAAACCATTACATAAGGTATTAGTTTTTTGAATTCTTCTATTCCAATTTTGGCTATTTCTTGTTCTTTGTTATCAACTAAGGTATAGGTGAAGGAAGTGTTAATCCCTTGTGGTGTTGAAATTTTTTCTGATGAGTCATGGAAACTTTTCCAAGATTTACTTATGCTTTCTTTTAACTCTAGAGTGGTTGTCCCTGTCCTATCTAGTAAAAAAGAAAATTGATAGTAAAGATTGTTTGTAGTCTTAACAGGACCTGATACTTGAACTCTTTTTGATAAAAGATGAGTTGTAATGAACCCTGTCCCAAATCGTCCAACTTTCTCAGATTCTTTGTCTTTGTCTTTTGTTTCTTGCTCTTCATCTTTGGAGGACAATTGATTAATTAGTCCTCTAATATCTTTAGAAGTAAAAAATGAACCATTATGGGAGAATGTTAATGAGGTTGGATTCAACTCAATTAAAATAGTTACTTTTCTGTTGGGTATATCGGCGACGCTATCCCTAGCATTCTGTAATAGTTCCCATGCCCAACGTCCCTTGTTTTTGAAAGGGAGATTTTGAAGATCTTTTAATTTACCTTTTATCTTTTTTGCAATAGCTAGTTCGCCATCTTCTTGCCTTTCTTGTTCTATGGATTGTATCATCTTTTTTCATACCTATTTGGTTCTAAATAGTTCTCATTCAAATTGTTTTTTGAAAGGTTTGTACAAATTTTTACTGATTGCTTATCTAAATTTCTCAAATATCAGTCTTTTAGCTGATACTCTATTGTTTGGTATAAGTCTTAGTAGTATTAGTATGTATTCTCATTACGAAAAATGGCCAATACTCACATCAAACCTTTTAGTCTAAAATATATTAATGTGATTATTAATTCAATATGTTACGTTTTTTATTTGGCTTTGTCAAAAACGACTTAAATTTTTACAGCTACTCTTATCTCTTTTTATTTTTCTTTCTAACCAACATTTTTCCAAATAGCTCCAACAATTTACTTGACAAGTACTCGTTTTTATAATAACTTTGTAATTCAAAGTACTTTTTTAATTTAAAAAAATGAGTATGGAAAACCCAATGGAAGATAAGAAATTTCGCATCGGCTTAGTCTTATACACGATAGTCGTGCTAGTTTTCATCATAGGTCATTTTAGAAGAGAAATAGATAACTGGGATTTGTTTGGGGTCCCATTTATGATCAATTTTTTTATTTTTTGGGTTTATTTTTTTATGAATATAAAGTGGCGGTTTCGTTTCCCTGATAGGCATAGAAATATTCTTTTATTACTGATTGGGAATGTGAGTGCCTATACGCTAAATCTTACTTTTCCTGTCTTTAATATATCTACAAATTGGTTAGCCGCCTACTTGGTGGTTTTAAACGCTAGTTTACTACTTTATTGTTTTCGCAAACAATTGCCAGAATGGGTGGAATATACCTTGCCTGCTATCTTTGGTTCTGGTATTTTATTTAATTTATACGAAAGTATTTATGTTGCGCCTATTTACCCATTTGCGATAGTGGGCAGTCCCTTTTTTTTAATTTCCTTACATGTTTTTATTCCTTTGTGGTGGACGATTGTGTTGATTAAAATAAGTGCTACTTATTTAGAAAAAGAACTGACTTATATTAATAGCCTATTGGCAGGTGCGGCATTTACACTGGTCTTAGCACTAGGATTTATTGTTCAATGGGCTCAAATAAATCAGCAAATACAAAGTATTTACCAAGATGCAGAAAGAGATAACGAAGTACCTACTTGGGTAGCTTTGAGTAGCGTAATTGAGGATAGTTGGATAACGCGTAAAATATTGAAAAGTCGCTTAGTTTATGCCGTTGGCGATATCGATGAAATTGGGTTTATGCCTAGAAATAATAGGTTTAATGAAACTAAAAAACATGATCCTTTGGTCGTCGTGGCCTCTTTTTTTTCTGCGCCATTAAAATTAGAGCAACAGGAACAAATCAACTTATTAAATGCGATTTTTGATCAACGACATCAGACAGAACGAAAATTATGGTCGGGTAGAAATTTATCAACGACTAGCGTAGAGACTAGTATCCAGTTTTTTCCAGCTTACCGATTATCTTATACCGAAAAAGTCATTAAAATTAAAAACTCGAATAAGTGGATAGGCAATCAGCAGGAAGCTTTATACAGTTTTTATTTACCCGAAGGTTCTGTTGTTACGTCCGCTTCTTTATGGGTAGCAGGGGAGGAACGCCCTTCTTTTTTGACCACTCGAAATAAAGCGGATAGTGTTTACACGACCATCGTTGGTCGGGAACGCAGAGACCCATTGGTGCTACATTGGCAGGAAGGAAATCGAGTAACGGTGCGTGTTTTTCCAGTTACACCAGAAGAAGAACGACAATTTAAAATCGGTATTACTAGTCCTTTGCGAGAAGAAAATGGACAATTGGTATATGAGAATGCAGATTTTAAAGGCCCTTATTGGGAACAGGCAACAGAGCGCATCCGTTTGATTGGAGCAGCAGATAAATTAAGCTTTTTGTCTAAATTAGCTTTTCAATCGAATGGGAAGGAATGGGTTTATGAAGGGAAATACAGTTCTGATTGGAATTTATATTTGGACGCGCCTGAGTTTGTTCCAACGACTTTTTCTTTTCAAGACGAACATTTTAAATTGAGTCCTTACTATAAGGAAACAGCCCCTTTTGATGCAACCGCCATTTATCTTGATATTAATAGTTCTTGGTCCAAAAGTCAGTTTACGAAGATTTGGGAAGCTACTAAATATAAGGGAGTCTATGTATATAGCAATGAATTGATTCGATTAACAGCGAATAATAAAGGTGCTTTGTTCAAAAAATTGATAAAGCGGCGATTTAGCTTATTTCCATTTCATAAAATTCCTGACCGAAAAACAGCATTAGTCATTACGCAAAACGAGGCATTAACGCCTGTTTTAAAGGATTTAAAAAACACAGTATTTGCTAATTCTATCAATGAATTTTTGGTAGCAAATGACCAAGCGGTTGCCGTTTTTGATTTGGGGGAGGAAGCATCGCTGTATATGAAAAGTCTCAAAGAATTAAGGGCTTTACACCATCATTCAGGAGATATGGCGGAACTGCTTCAATTTTTAGTGCAAAAGGTATTTATTAAAAATATTGAAAATGAACGCTTGGTTGTTTTACCAGATGTGGGTTTGCAAATAGCACAAGTCGAAGACCATCTAAATAACTCTACAGCCCCCGACCATTTGATGCGTCTATTTACCTATAATGATTTAATGAAAAAGATTGGTCGTAATTATTTTAAAAAAGAAAACCTGGCAGATGCTTTGGTGGCACAAGCGGAAAAAGGATTTGTAGTGAGTCCTGTTTCTAGTTTGCTTGTTTTGGAAACACAGGCAGATTATGATCGCTTTGATATTAAACGGAGTAAAAATAGTTTGAAAAATGCGAGTATTAAAAATTCGGGTTCGGTGCCTGAACCGGGAGAATGGTTGTTGATTATTTTGAGTTTGGTGGTGGCGTTTACTTTGTGGCGCAAGCTTTGAAAGTGCGAACACTTTGAATGATTTTTTAGAGGGCGTGAATTTGATTTGTTTTTTTGCAAAAAAATAAATCAAATTCACGCTCTCTAAAAAATTATATTAAACATACTTTATACCAAATGTCAGGACAAAGAACTCTTACCTGCTGGCGCAAAGGCTATTGCCTTGTGCCGACTATCTGGAAGGCTATTGCCTTCCATCGTTAATCCAATAACGTCGGAAGGCAATAGCCTTCCAGATAGTCGGCACAAGGCAATAGCTTTTGCGCCAGCAGCAGCAGATAAAAAAAAGATTTAAAAATTTCTCTTAAAAACCCTTAATTTCAATACCATCCTAACAATTAAAAAAAATAGCATCCAATTTTTAATAAAAGCAAGCTACTCCGTAGTTACACTACTTTTATTTCTATATTTTCAACCTACTTATTTACCCCTAAACTTTAGTCTGTTTTTAGGGGTACTATTTGCCCCATTCCTTATTCAAAAAGTAGGTAGTAAGAGTCATCGTTTCTTCCTACCTGCCTTGCTACTAGGAGGGGTTTTATGCTTTATACAAACCAATTCTATTTACTATTTTTTTGCATTATTTGTCTTGCTATATATGCTAGAAGTAGGGTGGGGGCGTTTGAATAATTTGCCTTTGTTTTTGGGTGTAGTTCTTTCCTATATTTCTCAGCAAATATTGAATAATTGGAGTTTTTCGATACGCTTACAATTAAGTGCATGGGTGGGAGAAGTGATTGGTTTTTTAGGCTATCAAACGGAAGTAACAGGAAATATTATTTTTTTAGAAGGGATGCCTTTTTCAGTAGACCCTGCTTGTATGGGCTTAAAAATGATGGTGACTGCTCAATTATTAGCTTTAGTAATGCTCGCTTATTATGAACGGAAAAAGCAAATCGTTTTTAGTATCAAAGAAATAAGTGGTTATTTAATTTTAGTAATGGGCTTAACGGTAGTCGCTAATTTTACGCGTATACTTGCCTTAGTACTTTTTCATATTTTGCCAGAAAACCCGCTGCATGAATTAATGGGTTTGATTGCACTAGGATTTTATGTGCTACTGCCTTTTTATTTTTTATTGGCTTATGTAGTAGAGAAGCGACAAACGGATAAGGCAGTATTAAAAGTACGTAGTGTTTTTAATTTAGTCCCTGCTGTATTGCCCAAATTACTATTGTTAGGTTTACTGGCAATACATGGCTATAATTCCAAACAGGTGGTTCCTGCCATTGTTACGCCATATCCCACACCTACACTCGCCAATTTTAAGCAAAGTCAAACGGCTAATGGCATTTTAAAAATAGAAAACGATTCCACTTTAATTTATATCAAACCACCTGTGAAATTTTTTCAAGGCAATCACGACCCACGGGTTTGTTGGAGTGGAAGTGGCTATGAATTTGCAAACATTCAAGTGGAACAGATTGGGCAAACGAGCATTTATACCGCTATTTTAAAATACAAAGAAGACCAATTTTATACCGCTTGGTGGTATGATAATTTGCAAGCTCAAACGATAGAAGAATGGGAATGGCGTTGGGATTTATTTCAGGGTAAAGCGGGTTACTATCTGGTGAATGTTAGTAGCTTGGATAAAGTACACTTACGGAAGCAGGTGGAGGATTTATTAATGAAGAATTAAGAAATGAAGAAGTCTTTAAATTACACGATAAATTTTTTAATATAGCGGCAAAGTCGCAAAAAAATATCCATTTATAAACCTTTTAGTATTAAAGAATTAATAAAATACACAAATCCTTTTTGAATGCAATTCGGAAGTGGGTTTTAAAAATAAAATGTGCATTTTATTTTTTCATCGTTCCTTAACAACTCTAATGAAATTTAATATTAATTATTTTACGGCTCTTATTTTATTGATTTTTATAGAAATACTAATCACACAGACTACAGGCTTTATACGTCATACTTTTGGTGATTTCTTGGCTACTATTGGTGTGTATTGTTTTGTGAAATCCTTTTTTAACATCGCTCCTGTAAAACTAGGAATTGGCGTTTTAGTGTTTTCATTTATAGTTGAGTTTTTACAACTCACTTCTTTTTTAAAAATAACAGGCTTATCACAAAATAGAGCAGCCAGCATCATTTTTGGAAGTACCTTTAGTTATGGTGACTTGGTTGCTTATACATTAGGTGTACTTACTATTGTTTTTTTTGATAAATAGTATTTCAAAAAGCAAGCTACCCAGTACAGATATAGGTTACTCCCAGTCAACTATTCTGAAATTCAGGAGTCAATATATTCAACACATTATAAGCACTCTGCACCGCCCCATCCATATACCCAGGGAAATTAGTCGCTGTCTCTGAGCCAGCAATTATTAATTGTCCATCCATCAATGGTGCTCTGAATAGCGGATGCCCATTATTTTGATGGGGCATGATAGAATCTTCATAAGCCGTAAACGTATAAGGCTCTTTTCGCCAAACACATTCTACATAAGCGGTGAAACTATCCGCCTTCTCTCCATAATATTTTCTTAACTGAAGGAGCGCAATCTTTTGTCGTTCTTCTTTACTTGCTGCGTGAAAGGCATCATTTAAAAAACCTTTCAAGGCGAACTGTGTGGCAACTTCATTGGAATGATCATACATTTCTCCAATTGGTCCAACATTACTCATAATGGTGCCACTTAGTTGGTCGGTTTTCCAAAATGCCTCTGGAAAGGTGAAGCCGACTTTGATAGATTCGCCCATCCAAGTATGGGTGTTTTTGGCGAGTTCAACCACATTTGTAGGTAACGCAGGACTAAATGTTATAGAACTTACGAGTAAATTTGGTGGCAAAGTGGTAATCACCTGTGTTGCTTGGAAGCTGGCTTTATTAGTTTGTATGTCTATATTATTTTCTTTGAATGCAATACTTTGTACTACTTGCCCTAGTTGTAATTGTTCGGCTTCTAGTTCGGCGGCTAATCTTTGTATAAGGACCGAACTTCCCCCTTTTATTCTGTAACTAGGGTCGGTGTTAGGCGGTAATTGAACGAGTTGATGTGGACTCGTTGATAAATATTCGTAGATAGCCGTTTTTCCTAAAGCTTGCTCGTGGATTGGCAAGTCTAATTCTTTAAGTAAGGTATTTATGTATTGGTGCTTTTGTCCTAACCATGTTGCGCCTAATTCGAAAGGGGCTTCGCCTTCTTGGTATCTCGTGTGGATGCGCCCACCTATGCGGGGTCTTGCTTCTATGATGGTGGCTTTGATGCCTACTTTTTTTAATAAATAGGCGGTGGTTAGACCTGTGAGACCTGCGCCTACGATGACTATATTGGGTATTGCTGGATTCATATTGACGAAAATATTTTTTGTAAAGATATAGTTTTAAGGCAATAGCCTTGGGGATAGTCGGCACAAGGCAATAGCCTTTGCGCCAGCATTGGAGAGCGTAGTCTTTTTTCTTTAAAATTGGAAATTTTAAAGAAAAAAAGACCTTAAGGATTAGTTACGAAAAATAAAAATGTTTTAGGACTTATGTAATTTCTTTATTTTTTGCATCTACTTTATTGACAGATATTTTTTATAAGAGACGGGTATTTTAAAATACGGGGCATTGAGAAACTATAAAGAAAAATCAAATACATTTAAAACCTGAAATAATGAAAAGATTAATTTCTAATTTTCTATTTGTAAGTACTTTATTGCTTTTATTACTTGGCTTTAGCCAATGTTCCAATGAAGTTGCTGGTACTAGGCAAGGTCCAACAGAATCTAAATCAACTTCTTCACGAACGGTAGACCAAGAGGTCGTTTCGGAAACTCAACAAATTCAGACAGCGCCCTCCCCTGTAATGGATGGAGGTATTTATGATATGGCACGCCCGAGAAGAAATCCGAAAACTATGGAGCGCAAAGAAAAAGAATCTCGTGGTGGGATTCATCCCAATCATAATACAGAAGATTATTCTGTCATCCAAGAAAATTCTTTTAAGGAAGTAAGTAAAGCACCCTTATCTACTTTTTCTATAGATGTGGATGCGGCTTCTTATAGTAATTTGCGTCGGTTTATACAAAATGGGCAAAAGCCCCCTAAAGATGCAGTACGAATAGAGGAAATGCTTAATTATTTTGAGTATGATTATCCAGAACCAAAAGGAGAACATCCTCTGGAAATTGTTACAGAGGTGGCAGCTTGCCCGTGGAATACAGACCACCAATTATTGCATGTTGGTTTGCAGGGTAAGAAAATATCTACGGATAATTTACCCTATTCTAATTTGGTATTTTTAATAGATGCATCTGGCAGTATGCGTGCACCTAATAAATTGCCATTGCTTCAGTCTTCATTTAATTTATTGGTGAATCAATTGCGCCCACAAGATAGGGTAGCGATAGTGGTTTATGCAGGTGCGGCAGGAGTGGTGTTGCCTTCGACAGCAGGAGAAGATAAGCAAAAGATTAAAGAAGCATTGAATAAATTACAAGCGGGTGGTTCTACCGCTGGTGCAGAGGGGATTGGTTTGGCGTATAAAATAGCGAGAGAAAATTTTGTGAAAGATGGAAATAATCGGGTTATTTTAGCAACAGATGGTGATTTTAATGTAGGGCCTAGTAGTGATGCTGAATTAGTTCGGATGATAGAGAAGGAAAGAGAAAGTGGTGTGTTCTTGACTATTTTAGGTTTTGGAATGGGGAACTATAAGGATAATAAAATGCAAGAACTGGCGAATAAAGGCAATGGCAATCATGCCTATATTGATAATATTAATGAGGCTAAAAAAGTGTTGGTCAATGAATTTGGTGGAACTTTATTTACGATTGCGAAGGATGTAAAATTCCAATTAGAATTCAACCCTGCGCAAGTGCAAGGTTATCGCTTGATTGGTTACGAAAATCGCCTATTGAATAATGAAGATTTTAATGACGATAAAAAAGATGCAGGGGAATTAGGGGCTGGGCATACCGTAACGGCTTTGTACGAAATCATTCCTGCGGGTGTAAAAAGTGAATTCTTGGCAAGTGTGGATGATTTGAAATATCAAGAAGTAAAAACGATACCTACGGCAAGTAATTCTAAAGAATTATTAACAGTAAAACTACGCTATAAACAACCAGATGCTGCAACGAGTCAACGTTTAGATTTACCCGTTTTTGTAGGGGCGAGTACCTTAGCGAAGGCGAGTGATAACTTCCGTTTTTCTGCTGCGGTAGCGGAATTTGGTCTATTACTTCGTTCTTCTGAATATAAAGGTAAAGCGAGCTATGCACAGGCTATTGAGTTGGCGAAAGGAGCAAAAGGGAAGGATGTAAATGGCTATCGAATGGAGTTGATAAAAATGATGGAGACGCGAGAGATGTTGGATTAGACCTTGTTTAGAATAGAGAAGCGAGCGCAGAGAAAAGAGATATAAGTAAATGAGATCTATCTCTTTTCTCTGCGCTCGCTTCTCTATTCTAAAAAATGTACAGTAGCAAAATAAGTTTTAATAAATCAGCGCAAATATGTTACCTTTTATAAATCTTATAGTCTTACTTATGATGACTAACTATTTTCTGTCGTGATAGTCACATAAAGGAGTCCTGCGGGGCTCCTTTTTTTTTGCCCTTCCAGTTCTTTTATACGTTTTCTACCCACATATCTTGGCATTGATAAAAAGATATACGTATTTTGGAGTTCATTAGGTAGATTGATGAAATTGTTTATTTGTTTAGGATGTTTATTTGTTTAGCTAGCTAAATGTTATATAAACAAATAAACATCCTAAACAAATAAACAATTTCATCAATCTACTCAATTAACAATTGAACTATATCAATGACCATAACTCTAGTGGTACTTATTATTCTTTTTTTATTGTTATCTGCGCTATTTTCTGGCTCAGAGATAGCTTTTGTTTCTTCTAGTAAATTAAGAGTAGAATTAAGAAGAAAGGGAGGAGGTCGCCGAGGTAAAATATTAGCGGATTTTTTTGATAAACCAGCACAGTTTATCGGCACCATGTTAGTGGGAAATAATATTGCCTTAGTCGTTTTTACCTATCTAATGACTAAGTTGTTAACCCCTCTAATCGAACCCTTTATTGCAGGAGAAGTCATACAATTATTGGTCAATACGCTATTGATTACTATTGTTGTGTTGATTTTTGGTGAATTCTTACCTAAAACGATTTTTCGACTATATGCGGATAATAGCCTTTATTTTTTAGCCTATCCACTTCGATTTTTACAATGGCTACTAGCTGTTCCTTCCTGGTTTATGACTAAATTGTCTAATTTTTTATTAAAATATGTATTGAAAACGCCGATAGAAAAAGTAGATAATGTTTTTACCAGAGTAGATCTAGCGCATTTCATAGAAGCTTCTTTTGCCAATGATACTGGCGAAGAAATAGACAAAGAATTATTCCAAAATGCCTTAGAGTTTCGGCAGGTAAAAGTGAAAGAATGTATGATTCCTAGAACGGAAATTGCTGCTTTAGACATGAATTCTACAATGGAAGAATTATTAGATTTATTTCAAAAAACAAAATTATCTAGGCTTCTTGTCACAGATGGAGATTTAGATAATATAGCTGGCTATGTACACCATCAACAAATGCTCAAACGACCCACAAAGATGGATAGAATTGTGTTGGATATTCCGTTTGTTCCAGAGGTGATGCGTATACAGGAAGTGATGAATCTGTTTATTAAAGATCGGGTCAGTATTGCTTGTGTAGTGGATGAATTTGGCGGAACTGCGGGCATTATTACCTTGGAAGATATTGTGGAAGAGCTCTTTGGAGAAATTGAAGATGAGCATGATCAAGAAGACACCTTAGAACAACAAATATCGGATACGGAATTTATATTCACTGGGCGGATAGAAGTCGATTATTTAAATGAAAAATACGAAGTACTCTCTTTTCCAGAAGGGGAGTACACCACGCTTTCTGGTTATATTGTTACCACCACAGAAACAATTCCTGAACAAGGGGCCGAAATAGAGATTGACGGGTATCGATTTATATTGGAATTAGTGAGTGATACAAAAATTGAACGTATTCGAATTATTAAAATAATGGAGAATTGAGAATGTAAATAATGGAGAATTGAAAATATAAATAATTGAGAATTGAAAATGGAGAATTGAGAATTTATTAGACGTAATTAGACGTTTTTTTTGAAACACAAAAGGAACAAAAGACACAAAAGGGTTTTCACAAAAGTTTTTTATTTCTCGAATCATACCTGTAAAACGTAAAGTAAGTACCTAACCATAAATAATCGTCATTTTTGAAGAGACTATTTTTTCATTGTACAAAAAAAAATCTTTGAATAATCCCTTTATTGAACTATTTTTTTATGAAGTAGAATGGAAAAAGAGTCCTTCACAAAGTGACGATTATTTGTGATTAGGTACTTAAACACTATCATGGAAAATTTGTTAATTTTTTATGAAAAATGAATTAATTAGATCCTTTTTGTAAAAAAAAATGGTTCTTTGTCCATTTTTGTAAAATAGGCTAAGCGTTCTTTTTTTGAAGAAAATTGAAAATTTTCTTCAAAAAAAGAACCTCTCCTCTCTCTTAGCTAGTTATATATAATTCAAAAACAGCTGTAATGAGATATTCTTTTTTTATTTTGTTGATAGTAGGTTTAGGAAGTGGATGGTCTACTCTTGCTGCTCAACCTTCTTATGTCGTTCTTGAAACACCTAAATGGCTACTTCAAAATCAACACAATAGCTATACGGTTAATATTATTGGCTCAGACACCGATGAAGTAGTTGACGTATGGGTTGCGAAGATGGTAGCAGCAGGGGGTACTAAAATAGAGGGCGTTAAACACGAGGTGCTAGGTTACAAGAATGTGGTATTACCATCTATTAGTAAAGAACCTCTACAGGTTTATTTTCGTTCCTATACAGATATCGAAATCGCATCCACTCATTTGACGGTGTGGTTCAGAACAAAAGATTCTTTTATTTCTTCGAGTAAAATGCCAATGGTTTCAAAAGCGATTCATCGGTTATTGATTCATTTCTCTTTTGATATGGAGGATGTAGTAATAAGTAAAGACATAAAGGCAGCCGATGAATTAAAGGCTAAAGAATTATTTCCAACATCTAAACCTAAACCTAAACATTAACCTATGAAAAAAATTCTGTTTCCAATTGATTTTTCCACTCACAATGTTTCCGACTTTCAATATGCCTTATCTTTGGCAGATGTTTTCGAAGCAGAACTTTTATTACTGCATGCTTTTGGGGTGCCTATCAGTCCTGATGAAAGCCCCGACTTTGAACAAAGGGCGAGTTCGGTAGTGGAAGAATTGATGAGCTTCGTCGAGGAGTATAAGCCAGCTTCTTCTTCTGTGAAAATTAACTATGAAGCAGAAGTAGGCTTTCCTGCGGATGTTATATTAACGGCATCCAAAGAAGGGCAGGTGGATTTAATTGTTATGGGAACAAAGGGAAAAAGTAATGTTCTCAATCGCTATTTTGGAGGCGTATCTATCAAGGTAATGAGCAAGGCGGAATGTCCTGTCTTATTAATTCCTCCTACTGCGGATTTTAATGGCTTGAAACATTTTGGGTGTACCACTAATTTTAGTTTTGACGATTTGTTGGTGCTCGATACATTAGCCAAGTGGAGCGATAAATTCAATACGGAAGTAACCTGTCTACATGTGCTAGTAGATGGGGAGGATATG
>ENA-ORXT01001929-ORXT01001929.1-marine-metagenome-genome-assembly--contig:-NODE-1929-length-26276-cov-8.847590_pt1 | contig 26276 bp, 24 predicted proteins | sample MGYA00237868_ERZ511482 | MGnify/ENA metagenome assembly ERZ511482
AGTTAAGCCCTTTAGCGCCGATGGTACTACGTTTGTGGGAGAGTAGGTCGCCGCCTCTTTTTTCTTTATCTTTTGACTAATTAGCTTAGAGTAACGTATAAGCAGCACTAGATCAAAGGACCAAGAAAGAAGAAAAATCAAAGCCGCGTGAGTAATCACGTGGCTTTTTTTATATACCACATAAAAGACAGCTAAATTTCCAATTCATAATCTAAATCTTATGACACTAGACTATCTTAGTGTATAGGATATGCAAGATTTAGACTTACTATACTTTTACGGCTGGTGGCAAATGAGTGTCTGCTTTTTTGCATTCGTCGCCCTGCTCAGTATTTGGTTTCATATTGGAAGAAAACTAAAAGATCGAGGTCAAGTATATTTAGCATTTTCCATATTGTGTTGGTCTATCTCTGGTTTGATAACTATTATTTTCCTTCCGAATATTGAAACCAGTCAATCGCAAATGATCTTCGAAGGCTCACTGAGTATTTTATCCCTACTAAACAGTCTACTCATTTTACTAGCCCTTCCGTGGTTTAAATATCTACCTGAGTTTATCAAAAATTTGATTCATTCTAAGTTTTGGATTTGGATTATAGGCTTACCATTTTTGTTTAGTCTACTCCCGACCATAAGTAAAATTTACATGTCTCATTCTCCGACTTTAGTCAGCGAACTAGATGTTTACTACTCAACATTTACTTTGTTATTTCTCGGAGCAGTTTTGTGGGAATCATTTGCCAAACGAAAATTGAAAACACTAGCCTACCTTTCAGTCATTTGTATCATGATAACCTTCCTTGCTCAGGTACTTAAACTGAATGGAAATACTCAAAACCTAATTTTATTTTCAGCCATCTTTAAATCATGTTTGATAATGATATTCTTTGCCTTGGCCTTAAGTTGGGTAAAGGAAATAGCGGAGAATGTAATTCCGGATTATAAGTTTCTATCTCTGAGCCTCAATCGTAAAATGGATATGGATAAAAAATGGAATTATAATATATGCCTGAAGGGCCTGCCAGGCGAACCAAGAATGTTTAGTATTTCAAAATCCAATTTCGATCTCCTCGAATTATTTGCTTCGAAGCGTATTTCAAAAGATGATTGGTTAGAAATAAAGCCTAAGTCAAATCCATTAAAAAACTTGAGTTACGAGATTAATGATCACAATGAGGTCAAAAGATTATTACATAGTATGTTGGATGGTATTTTTGGCAAAGGCAATTGGAATAAAGAAAATCACGAGGCACCTCTGCGCCACGCCCTGTTTGAATTATCCCCTAAGAGGGAAAGGAAAATACGTTTAAGGTTATTACCTGAAAACTTAAACATAGATTCCTAAACCAATTATTGTTTCGTTTGTCAGTAACGGTATTACTGACATTTAGATTTTATTTCTGACTTTTCTCATTCTTCGAAATATAAGAATAGACATTGGAGCTAAAATAAATAGCCATGATTCTGAGTAAAAGTTATATCCTCAAGAAAATACTTCTAGTTCTTCTATTCTTTAGTTGTTATAAGCCTAAAGTATTTAGCCAAGAAATAGGACTAGATGAAAAGATCAATGAGTTGTTTATGCCTATTGCAATAGCTTGGGAGAATTTAATCCTCACTCCAATTTCTATAGGTAACATTAATATTCCTATAGTTTTAATTTTACTTCTTGGAGGAGCTCTATTCTTTACAATCTATTTTCGATTTATTAATATTAGGAAAATGGGTCTTTCTGTAAAGATTGTTCGTGGAATTTATGATGATCTAGAAGATCATACTGTAGAGACTAAAATGGATATTTCGGGTACAATAAAAGATGAGTCCATTGAAGGTGAGGTAAATCACTTTCAAGCGTTATCAACGGCTGTTTCAGGCACGGTAGGTTTAGGAAATATTGCTTTGGTTGCTGTGGCCATCTCTATCGGCGGCCCTGGAGCTACCTTCTGGATGATTCTTGCAGGATTGTTGGCTATGTCAACGAAATTTGTTGAGTGTACGCTTGGTGTAAAGTATCGAGAAATTCATAACAGGAAAGTTTATGGAGGACCGATGTACTATTTATCTAAAGGATTGAAGGAGGATGGAAAAGGCTTGCTTGGGAAAATTTTAGCTGTCAGTTTTGCAATACTATGCGTTGGTGCTTCATTCGGCGGAGGGAACGCGTTTCAGTCAAATCAAGCTACGGCACAAATTATTACTACTTTCGGCTTGACCGGTCAATCCATTGGAACTTTCATCGGATTAATCTTTGCCTTTGTAGTGGGCATAATTATTATCGGAGGGATAAAGAGAATAGGTAAAGTAACAGAGAAAGTCGTACCCTTTATGGCGATCATCTATGTTGGTTCTGCATTTATAATATTGATGATGAATTGGCGATTATTAGATGACGCGCTATTGCAAATTTTGAATCAAGCCTTCGAACCGAGGGCAGGAATTACTGGAGGAATTGTAGCAGTAATGATTCAAGGTTTTAGAAGAGCCGCTTTTTCAAATGAAGCGGGTGCAGGTTCTGCAGCCATAGCTCACTCAGCAGTGATAACGAAACATCCAGCCTCAGAAGGTCTTGTAGCCTTGCTAGAACCATTTATCGATACCGTTCTGATATGTACAATGACGGCTTTGGTTATTATCATCTTCAACATAAATGATTCATTTATTTATGGTGATGTATTGAATGATGAGGTTTTGCTTTTAAATAGCTCTGAAAGAATAGGTGGAGTGAATCTAACCTCTTTAGCTTTTGAGTCCTTTCTACCTGGATATTCTTACGTATTGATGGTAGCTGTTGTCCTATTTGCCGTTTCAACCATGTTGTCTTGGTCTTATTATGGCTTACAATCATGGATATATTTATTTGGCAAAAGCCCCATAAGCGATATAAGCTTTAAATGTATCTTTTTACTGTTTACGGTATTAGGATCTGCGATAACCATGGAGGCTGTGATAAAATTTTCCGATGCAATGATTCTAGCCTTAGTCTTTCCTAATATGATCGGACTTTTGCTACTTTTTCCAAAGGTTAATTCAGAGCTGAATAATTATTTAAAACACGTAAGAGAAAAGAATAAAGCTATTGAGTGACTAGTAAGAAGTTTCCCCATACCCAACCTTCTTCTCCTGCATACTTTATTTTACACCACTTACCCTGCTTGCCCTCAAGGTAATAGGTTTCAGTGTCATAAAAAAGTATGTCTACTTCACTTTCAACAGGTATTTGAAGGACAATATCAGAAGCTAAAGATGGTTTGTCTCTCATATTGAGAGTACTACTTGAAACCTTTACAATGGCTTTTTTTAAGCCATCTGTACTTGTCTTATTTAATTGTCTTTCTAATATATTAATGATAGAATCTTTTTGTTTCAATTCTAGTTCCAAAGATTCAATGGTTTTGGTAGTTCCTACACTTCCAATAGATACAACCCCCTTTTTTAATATATCAATGGGACTTACTTCAAAGTAAATTGAAATTAAGAGCCAAATAAATAATAACCCAACAAACACATAGGATAGTATTGATTTATAAGGTGGCTTCTTCCTATTATTTTTGTAGGAGAATTTAGTCATTTATTAAATCTTGGATAATTCATTTTTTAGATAATCAATCACATCAATTTCAATTGAATCGACGCCTCTCAGCTGTGACAAATACCAGCTTGTCCAATCGACTAAATGAACAAGGTAAATTGATTTTTCAATATGATTTTTACCTTTCGACTGAGCTTCATAGATGTGTGGAGTTAACTTCCCAATGATCTGTTTATTGATGTCCATTCGAAGTTGGTTCCTGCTATAGTCATCGTTGTTTCTTAAATAGACAACGGCAAGATTTTCATTTGCATCTTTCCAACCTACCAGCTCATTATGATTCATTTCTGGAATGACATGGTGCCAGCATAATTGTTTTGCATTTTCGTTGATCTGTTGTCTAAATCTGATAGCAACAGGCTCCATTCTTGAAGTAGAATAAATTATTGGCATTTTTCCGTGAAGGAAATTAGCGATTTTCTTTGCCTCTTCTTTTATATCTTCCTGATTGTATTTTATTAAATCAATACTAGATTTTACAGAAAGGATTGATTCATTAGAAATGAAACTAAGCTTCTTTAAAATAAACAATTGTTGAACCAATGAAAATCCTAAACAGGCTCTTGGAGAAGGCCAGCCTCCCGGAACCTGAATGTAGTCCAACCCAAGCTCTTTGGCAAATTCAATCAATTTACCTCCCGAACTGACAACTACTATTTTAGCTCCAGTCTTTTTCATCGCTTCAAAAGAAATAAGGGTCTCTTCTGTGTTGCCAGAATAAGAAGAAGCAATTGCTAAGGTATTTTTATCTACATATTTTGGTATGGTATATCCTTTACCAACATTGTATGGAATGCGACATTCGTCACGTATGAAAGATGCGACAAAGTTTCCTCCAATCCCAGAACCACCTAATCCAGCAACGTAAACTTTAGTAATTTCATTTTCTGCTGCTGTGATCGAGGCAGCTTCTCCGATCTCCAAAGCCTCTATTAATTGTGCAGGAAAGCGTTCGATCAATTGATCCATCATAACTCTTATAATTTAAGCCCAAAAGTATTAATATCTAAGCTAATAATCATTAAATCTATATGGATAACACCAATACTATAGGCCATAAATGTGAGGAAATTGCCAAAAATTACTTATTGGATGAAGGTTATGAAATACTGGAGAAAAATTGGCGGTATAGTAGAGCCGAGATTGATATCATAGCCAAAAAAAATAATTGCCTCATTTTCATTGAGGTTAAAGCTAGAAATTCCTTGTATTATGGATTACCAGAAGAAATGGTCGATGAACAAAAACAGCATTTATTATTTGGGGCGGCGCAGAGGTATATGGAAAAAATAAACTACGATTGGGAAATTAGATTTGACATTATTTCTATTCATTTAATTGAAGTAACAGAATACAAGAATTATGATCTAAAGCATCTGAAGGATGTATTTTATTAGAATTTTCTTAGATATACTTTTACTCTAGTTCCAGGGTTTATATTTTCATATTCTACATACTCTTTTCTTGATCCCACTCCCAGCCTATGCAATCTTTTCTTAATTAGGTTTATGGCCATACTTTTATGTTCTTTATTTGGTTTCGCTGGCGCAAATCCAGGTCCATTATCTTCAACCTCAGCAATTAGAAAAGAATCTTCTATATAAAATCTAAGTTTTATTAAACCCTGATGCTCAACTGTTGATACTCCGTGTACTATGGCGTTCTCAACAAAGGGTTGTAATATCATGTTGGGAATAACTACATCTTCTAGTAATTCATCATCAATCTTTTCGATCTTATAATCAAAAGAATTTCCTCTACATATTTTCTCGATTTTAAGATAATTTTCAAGCAGAGAACATTCTGCTTCAAGTGAAATTTCATCATTGTCTGAGGAATAAAGAAATTCTCTAAGAAATTTAGAGAAAGAGTTTATTGCTCGTCTAGCCTCAGGAATTTTTTGTTGAGCCAGAAGTCCATTGACTGAGGCAAGGGCATTAAATAAAAAATGTGGATTCATTTTGAGCTGATCATTTTTAAGTTCAGTCTGAATCAATTGAGACTCTGCCCTTATTTTTGAAATTTCAATTTTCATTTTCTCCCGCTCTTTTCTTGAGTTACGCAAACTGATCAGCGAGATAAGTGACAAAAGAGCGAGTAAGGGAAAAAGAATCCATGCAAGTATGTTTTTTGAATTTTTGGATTTACTAACATTCAATTTGTGTTCAATAGAGAATTTTTTAATCTGATCTACGATGACTCTAAAAAATAATTGATTGTCTCCAACATTAAACATGGAAGCAGGAATGATTAAGTCCTTGTTAAATTTTTTCCAATCATTTCCGTCCAATGACCATTCTGTTTCCAAGGTCATTTTGTTTGGAAGGTAGACTAATTCACTTTCAAGGTGAATATGGTTCACTTCAGGTTTTAGACTTATTCCCTGTTTCGAATAGCTCATGGATTGATCATCTTCAATTTTCTTAATGTTGAGGTAAGCTTTTTCTTTAACTGAACCAGGTGTATAATTCCATATTCCTTCACTGGTCGTAATCCATAAACATCCCCAATCATCAGACATTGAAGTATAATAGTTTCCATAGAATGACCCCACTTTATCTATGGAGGAAGTTAACCAATCAAAGACATGTACTTCATTATCAGTAACTAGATATAGATATCGTTTGGTGCTCTTAAGATCTATTGGTTTGGAGGGAATCTGACCTTCTGCTGGAGAAATAATTTTAGACTTCCCCTCTGCGTGAATCCAAAGATTGTTATTTGATAAATATAGAATTCCACGATCGGGATTTACAACAATTTTATCTATCGTGTGCTCAGCAGAATATATTACCTCTGAGATTGTCAATGGATTTAATAGAAGCTTTCCTAATGCCAATACACAGACATCTGCGCAGGACATATTTGAAGAATTGTAAAGGTTATTCTCTATGATGGTTGTCTTTGTAAAATCGTTCAAATCTACCTTCCAAAGGTCCATTGCATATGCGATAAGCAATTCATTTTCTAATCTTTGGATTTTTCGTATTTGAGAAATTAATAGGTTTTTACCAATGGTGGTTTCTTTCTTATCTGAAAGCCTTTTAACTCTAATCGTTTGATCCATGAAATGAATTGAAATCTCTTTGTCTGCGTATAGTAAGTTGTGGTCTTTGGAAGGGGTTGAGGTCGTTGAACCGTTGTATAATTGAGATTTTCCATTATTATTTAGGAGAAGGATGGAGTGGCTTGGATGAGGGAGTATTTTTATAGCATCCTTGATTGGAAGCCTAAATTCCAATCCTTGCCCTAGTACTAAGCAAGTAGTCAGACAACATAATAGGGTATGAAGCAAATTACGCATGAGGCATCCTTATTTATTAAAAATAAAAAAACCTACTGCAGAGCAGTAGGTTCTTTAGGACAAATAATTTTTTAGGACGATTATTATTTTGCAAATCTATACAAAGGAAGATACATTACAAAAGTTTTACATATTAAATTTTATTAATATGTTCTTTTGATCCTTTTAGGACGGTTTTAGGACAAAATCAGATGAATTGTCAAGGCTATAATTATTATTGAACCACTTATATTGATCCATTTCAATGATTTAAATATTTTCGATAAGATCAATAGAATGACAAAAACGAAACTAACGATGGCTGCTTGTGCAAGTTCTACACCAATATTAAAGGCAAAGAGGGGCCCGACGATGCTATCTTCCTTGCCTAGTATGGATCGGAAGAAGTTGGAGAAGCCCATGCCATGGATAAAGCCGAATATTAACACCAATAGATAATTTGCTTTAGCGCTGCTATTTTTTAGTTCTTGATAAATATTTAATAGACAGGAGAATATTATAGTCAATGGAATGGCAGTTTCTACCATTGAACTTGATAATTTCAGAATATTAAAAGCACTTGCAGCTAGTGTAATTGAATGGCCAATGGTAAATGCCGTTACTAAGACCAGTAGGTATTTGAGGGACTTTGAATTTGCCGAAAGGCACAACGAAAGGATAAATAAAACATGATCAAGTCCCTGAACGTCGATAATATGCTCAAAACCTAACTGTAGATAGCTACTAAACATCAGGCTAGGTGATTGCCACTACCAGATCGAAGGTTTCTAAAGTGAACAAAGAACCAAATAGAGGATCCCAAGACAAAAAAGATATGATTGAAAGGATTGGGGACAAAAAAGGAAAAGCAAAATAAAAGGAATCCTAGGCCTATTATCGCCAGAGAACTGTTTCTAGATTCAGAATTAATGACACTTAAAAGCATCACAATGGAGGCAGTTGTTAGAATAAATATGTCAAATAATATATGTGACTCATGAGATTGCAATATACCTCCAAAAGCGACCATAACTATAGGAGTTGCTATGCAATGAAACATGCAAACTACAGACAAGCCTAAACCAAATTTTTCCAATACACCAATCATAAATGCAACATTGTTGCAAATATAATTAAAATATTCGTTCTATGCTGAATTTAAAATAGGCGATATGGGCCTAAAATTAACTAAATACAACCATGGAAATTATTTTAGTTGGTGACAATAATCGCTATTTTTGTGTGCTTACAATAAGCTTCGGTCTTTCCTAGAATACTTCACGTTCCACAGAATTAATGTTAAAATCTAAGATTTCAGACATATTACTTTTGCTATTTGGGCTGTTTTGGATGGTCTTCGTGTTTAGTGATTATATCAATAAACATCCATTTTATGGCATTTCAGTTGAGCATTTCCAATTTAGGAATTATGCGTTATTTATAATTGTTTATGTTCTTATACATGGAACAATATTCCACTTTGGAAAGGAAAAATTAGGCAAGTATTTATTTAACGGTTTGGGTGTGACTGCTTCCATCTTTGTAGCTGCAGTTGCTACTACTTATTCTTATATAAATTTTTCTGACGGAGTTAATAATTTTGGTTCAGCAATGGTTTTCGCTGGGAATGCCATAAAGTATTTAGCTGCCTTGGTATTAATTTTTATTTCAGTTTCTTCTATTGGAAATCTTACATTTCAATTAGTAAACTTTGATATAAGAGAATCAAGTCGATCCATCTATGAAGTAGTTTTTGGAATAATGGTCATTACATTGATAATGTTCCTTCTGGCAATGCTGGCAGTTTTAAACCAGATTACAGTCCTTGCTTTTATTCTACTCCCAATAATTATAAATTATAAGTCAAATATAAAACTTGTAAAAACTTTATTTATAAGTCCATTGGCTCCAAAATTTAAGAATTTAAATTTCTTAACTGGAGTTTTACTATCAACGCTAATTCTATTTTTGACTATTAATTTTCTAGGAGCGATGTCGCCATTCCCTTTAGGCTTTGATTCTAGAAATTATTATGTAAACATATCGAAGTTACTTGAAGATTATAATGGAGTAGTGAAGGGTTTTCAATCATATTCATGGTCAATTTTTATGGCCATTGGTAACATTGCCTTTAAGAGTATGACATTAACCCTCTTACTTTCCTTTTCAGGTATTTTGCTATCACTTTGGGCACTGTGGGAATTGGCTAGAAATTATATCCACTTACGCATCAATCAATCATTGGCCGCAATACTAATAGTCTCTCTTATGCCTGCTTTTTTTAATCAGATGTACATTGAGTTGAAGGTGGACTTTGGATTATTGTTTGTTCAGGTTTGTAACCTACTACTGCTTATCGATACAGTTGATAACATTACCAAAGGGGATAAATTCCGCTTTGATTCTGATCTATACAAGCTTCTAATATTGTTGGGTGTTTTCTTTGGTTTTGCACTGGGTATAAAGGCTACTCATTTGTATATGATATTTGCGATCATGATGTTCTTGTGGACTGTTTACTGCCAGTTCTATGGATTTCTTGCTTGCTTTTCAGCTATTTTTTCATTGATTCTATTCGGGCATCTTGATGATGTGAGTGGGATGGGAAGCTATCATATAGGAAGCTATTATTTAAAATATATTCTCCTGGCTTCAACCTTTGTTTTTGGTGCTCTTTCCTTTGTGAAATATCGAGAAGCTTTTCTAGCCTCTTTGAAAACGAGTGTTATTGTCAGTGTGATTAGTCTCTTGGTTTTTATGCCATGGGTATTGAAACACTATACCGAAAGTAAAACGACAAACATTAATAGTTTGATTATAGGTAATAACCCAGGACCAGAGATTACCATTTGGGAAATTATTGAAAATTATAACAAGTCAAAGAAGGGTAATGAATAGAGGAATAATAATCCATATAATTTCTGCCCTGTTTTTTATTTCATTCTTTAGTAGTGAAATAAATGCACAAGAAGAGAAAAAGCCCACGAAGGAAGACATGGCTTTTGTGAATCAAAGTGACAGTAAGAAAGAGGAGATTCAAAGATATATTGGTTATGAGGAATTGTTGTTTAGATATCTTAGTCTGCCCTATGACTCCACAATGAATATTAATGAAAGAGGAAATTTTGTAGACTACGGTTTTCTCTATTTTATGTTTTTACCATTGTTGTTTATCATTTATTTTAGACGTAAGAATAAATGGATCACGGCACTTTTCTCTTGCCTTCTAGTAATTACAGTTATTCTAGCAACTGCTAATTCATATCTTTATGATACAGCCAAGAATGCCTATAGTAAAACTACAAATGGTGAAATTCTTGGTAACTTCTCACCTGATTTTCAGACTGCTCCTATTGCAACCATTACGACAAAGTTCTACGAATTTTTTCATTTATTATATACACCCTTTAAGTGGGTTGCTGCGAATATTACTGCTCAGAAAGATCATGTTACCTATCCCATATTGATCGGGTTATTTTTGATTTTCTCTTTTGCCTTGATTAGGGAATACAAGGATCATAATTCAAATAGTTTAAAAAGTACAGCATTTCTTTTTACCAACTATTTTCTCTTTTGGTTGATATTATCCTCTGGAATTGTCTGGTACGGATTTTTAATATTGAGCCTAGCTCCCATATTTATTTTCATCTTATTAAATAAGATAAAAGAAAAGCAAACCTTTCATTATAAATGGTTGAGTTGGTCTTTCTATGCTTTCACTGGCATTTGGGTGGTCATGATTTTTGCATTAAGAATCGGGAATATTACTGGGTCTACTCCTCCACAGCAGTACGGCCAAGGATTCTTTCACCCAGTAATTTATGACTATAATTCAGGGGTAAAGGATTATAAGGAAGTTATGGACAAAATGTATCCAGAACTTTACAACACCTTGGAAGAAATGAATAAATCAAATGGTTTGGTTTATAAAATAGGTACTGGCTTGACCTATTTCGTAAAGAATAACCATAAGAGACTTTTTGAGGATAATCAATTAGGTTCTTTTAATTGGATGACCCAATATTACAAGGACAAAACAGAAATAACAAACGCACTTAAATTCTCTGGATTCGAATACATTATACTAGATTTAAATACGGTGACTATTGATAAAACTAAGAATAGATCACTAACTCAGAAATACAATAATTTTATTGATTACATCACTGATAACCCAACAGTTCAATTAATAAATACCAATAGAGTTATTGAGCAAACAGATCCTAATACCGGTGGCCGACAACTTTTTAGAGGACTAAGTGGGAAGATAGTATTTAGTGGTTCCTACGCTGTATTTAAACTGATCTAGCCTTGCCATGAAGAGCCAATTAAATGACATATTTGTAGTTATACCTGCTAAAAATGAAGGCTTAAGAATCAAGCCTGTTTTAGTCAAGCTTCAAATGCTTGGAATTCAAAATATAATTGTCGTAAATGATGGTAGTACAGATAATACGGAGCAGGTCATATCTAGTTTTGAAAATATTGTCATTTTAAATCACCCAATAAACCTAGGTCCTGGTGCGGCGACATTGACAGGTATCAAATATGCAGTAAATGCAGGTGCTGAAGTTATTGCAACATTAGATGCAGATGATCAACACAATCCTAATAATCTGCACAACTTAGTAGATCACATGACAACGGAAAATTGTGATTTAGTCATTGGGAGTAGATTTATGAAGTACAATGAAATTCCTTTATCAAGATTATTTTATAATTTCTTCGGTAATCTTGTGAGCTTCTTAGTTACAGGTATTTACCTCTCCGATAGTCAATCGGGAATGAAGGTTATGAACAGAAATTTTGCGGAAAAATTAAACCTAAGTTTTGATGGGTTTGAGTTTTGTATTGAAATAATTAAACAAGCGCAGATTCACAAAATAAAGGTCGGTGAAATACCAATTGATGTTAAGTACACAAAAGACACTTTAAGTAAAGGTCAAAATTTTCAAACTGGACTAGGAATGCTTCTTAAGTTATTTAATCCATTTGACTAAATATGGATTTATAAAAACTTAAATATCCTTCAATCGAATCTTCTAATTCATATTTTTTTACTTCAGACTGTACATACTCGCCCGCCATTGCTTTCTTCATTTGAATTGATAATTCTTGGGCATTGAATGGATCAAAGAATAGGTGTGTTCCTGAAATAACTTCAGAAAGAGCACCGTTTTTTGAGGCAATAATCGGAGTGCCTAATGAAATGGTTTCAACGGCGGTAAAACAAAAGCCCTCACTATAGGACGGAACAATTACTGTATCTGCATTTTTTACTCGATCGATTAGTTCAGCTTTAGGGAGGTTATGATGAAAAATAATCTTTGTATCAATTTTCAAATTATGTGCAAGCTCTTTGATGGTTTTCAAAAACCTTGGATCACTGTCAGGTACAATCAAATGAAGTTGGAAATCGGCAGATATAATTGAAGCGGCTTGTAGTAAGATATCTAATCCTTTAGAAATTCCTAAGCGGCCAAAGTATAGAAAAATATGAGGAGTATTAACTGACTTTTTACTTCTTAAATGAACTTTGTATTCTATCCCATTATAGATTCGATGGACCTTCTTGGGGTCAACACCATTCTTTATCAACTGTTGTTTGGTGTAATCTGATACTGCTATAAATTTTTGAAAAGGTATCTTTAAGATAATCTGTTCAAACCAGTAGTGAAGACGCAGACTACTTTTGGAAAAAAATGGCAATTCAAACCATAGTTTTCCCCAGACTTCATGAAATGTAATAACTGACTTCTTACGCATAAGCAATGCAGTGATGTACGACGGTATAGCTGCATTATATGAGGTTGTATGGATAAGATCTTTACCTTTTGCAAGAAACAAGGCAGGAAGCCATGCTAGAAAGGTAAAAAGGTATCGATTGATAAAAGGGACACGTACTATGTCTAGATAATCATTTACTTTTTCTCTTGGAATAAGAGTATCTCCAGGCGAACGATTGGTGAGAATTGTAATGTGATGCCCCTTGGAAGAAAGTTCGTCCGTGAGGTTTTTAAAAAGTGTTTCAACACCGCCAATTTTCGGGTAGAAGTTTTCTAAGACGAAGAGGATTTTCATTATTTGAACTTGGTCTCAGCAAATTCCTCTTTTTCTTTTGGTTGAGGGTCTGTAAAGGATTTTTCAATGGCGATTTTCCGCACCAGCTCAGTGACTTTACGTTCGAGTCTTTCAACAGTATTGGAAAGATAATAGAGGAAAAGAAATTGAAAGCCTAGGGCCACAAAGATCACGGCATTTACATTGTCTTTGATTCCAAACATTTTGGCTACTCCTATGGAAATATCATCTGGAATGATGGCAAGAATACTGACACCAAACCAAAAAAGAAACCAAAATATCGTGCCTTTTATGAGCCTTTTTTTGACCTTATATTGATTGACCAGCCTTACTATGTAAAATAAGGCTACGAGCGGTACAATCCATTGATATAATTCAAAGTGCAAAAAAAGGTGTTTGATTTATGTATAATCAAATATCATACACAAAATTGAGTAAAGCTAATTAAAGCCCTAATTAAAGCGTTAAAATGGTAATTATTGGCTTAAGAATGGGTTTTAAGCTGGGTATTCAACATAATTTCTAGGGGTTTCCCATAGCCGGATGGTAATCTCGAATTTAGGGTCCAAAGCCTTAGATAATAGCTCCCAAATTAAGTAACAGATGTTCTCAGATGTAGGGTTCTTATCCTTAAAATAATCGGTGTCTAAGTTGAAGTTCTTATGATCAAAACGATCTTCTATTTCTACCTTAATTATGTCTTTTAGGACTTTTAGATCAATTAAGAAGCCTGTGACAGGGTCTACTTCTCCTACCACCTTTACTTCTAGATCGTAATTATGGCCATGGAAATTTTTATTACTACATAAGCCAAATACTTGTTTGTTCTTTTCTTCTGACCAATCCGGATTATATAGTCTGTGTGCTGCATTGAAGTGCGCTTTTCTAAATACGGCTATTCTCATTATTTCTTTTTAATATATAAACAAAGGAAACTAGTATTGTTTGAATTTCAAATCTGCTATTCTAGTAATTTAAATGTATTTTTGTTAGTAAGATTAAAATTTGCCGAAAGGTAAACCAATATATAGGAGAATGTTAAGCGCTGAAGAGGAGAGATTATAACGATAGATACACCAATCAATTTATAAAGCATTAAAAATCAATCATTTATACTGTATTGATTTTACTTACCTCTTAAGAATTATCATTTTCTATGCGTTGAAATTAGATAAATGACATGGCTTTTATCAATATACCCGGACAATCTACTAGCAAAAGTTATCTATCCAAGTTAATTGAGGAGGATAGGGTACCACACGCGCTTTTATTTTCAGGCCCTGAGGGGAATGGAAAGCTGGCTTATGCTTTACTATTTTCCATGGGTTTATTGTGTGAAGTCAAAGAAGGCATAGAATTCTGCGGCGAATGCAATCAATGTATCAAATCGACTAAATTTATTCATCCAGATTTACATTTCACTTTTCCGGTCTGCTCTATTGATGGGAAGAAAAGAGATGAAACAACCAGTACAGATTTTTTACAATCTTGGAGGAAATTTTTAGAGATTAATCCATTTGGTGGAATGACGCAATGGGTGAAACATCTCGGGTATGAGAATAAGAATTTCAACATCAATGTAACAGAGTGTAACCAGATTATTAAAAGTTTAAGTCTTAGACGATATGAAGGTCGGTACAAGATTCAAATCATCTGGGCAGCTGAACATTTGGCAAAGGAAGGAAATCGACTTTTGAAGCTTATTGAAGAGCCTACTCCGAATACTTTAATAATTCTTGTGACGGATCGTCAAGACTTGTTGCTGAATACCATTTTATCGAGATGTCAAGTTTTTAGAGCTCCACCATTCACAGATGAGGAGGTAGAATCTTTCTTGGAGCCTTCGGTAAGTTCGCAGCAGAAAAGACAAGAATTGGTCCGGCTTGCCGGTGGAAATTTAAGATTGGCAACTGAGTTGATTGAAAATGTAGAGGAAGGTTGGAATGATGCTTTACTAAATATATTTAGATATTGCTTTCTGGGGAAAGCAAGTGAGATGATAGCTCAGGCAGAAATGTTGGCTTCACTTTCTAAAAAAGACATGGAGAGTTTCTGTTTATATGCCCTTCATTTTTTGAAGGAATATATGAGAGTGGTTCATTTGCAATCGACCGAGCATGTTCGATTATCAGATATTGAAAAAACAACAGCACTTAAGATGACTAAGGTGATCAATATCGCTATGGCAAATGAGATCGCCCGATTGATGGAAAGAAATATTAAAAATTTGCATAGAAATGCGAATAAAAAAATTCTTTGGACAAACACAATGTTTGAAATTGAAGGAGTTTTTAAATCTGAAAAAATTGCGGTTTAACCGCTTCATATAAATTTAGAAGAATGGGATGTAGTACGTGCGCAGTATCAAAAAATGGAACCCCTACCGGGTGCGGAGATAAGGGACATTGTAGTAGTGGGAGTTGTAACAAAATGAATACTTTCGATTGGCTTACAACTTTGGAGCTTAATGATCCAAATGAATATCATATTGTTGAAGTATCCTTTAAAAAAGGGACGCGGAAAGCTTTTTTTATGAATGCTCCAAGTACACGGGCGTTGACCGGTGACATGGTTATCGTAGAGGCAGCAACAGGTTATGATGTAGGGCGAATTTCACTTTCTGGTGATTTGGTCAGAGCTCAGATGAAGAAAAAAAGAACAAATGAAGAGCGAGTAATCCACAGCATCATCAGAAAAGCCAACGATAGAGATTTATCGAAGCTTGCAGATGCTAGAGCTAAGGAGAAGCCTGCCATGATAAAGGCAAGGCAATTGGCCAGGACCTTAGGTTTAGATATGAAGATCGGTGAAGTTGAATACCAAGGAGATATTAGAAAAGCCACCTTTTATTACATCGCTGATGGTCGGGTAGATTTTCGTGAACTAGTCCGAGTGTATGCAAAAGAGTTTAGAGTGAAGATTGAAATGAAACAGATAGGTTCGAGGCAAGAATCTGGATTGGTCGGTGGTGTAGGTGCCTGTGGTCGAGAATTATGTTGCTCCACATGGTTGTCAGATTTCTCTACCGTTACAACAGCTGCGGCGCGATATCAAAATATTGCCATCAATCAGACTAAATTATCTGGACAATGTGGAAGATTAAAGTGTTGCTTAAATTATGAGCTAGATATGTATATCGAAGCCTTGTCTGAATATCCAAGAAAAATAGATAAGATTAGGACTCAACAAGGGATGGCTTATTTAATGAAGGTTGATATTTTTTCTGAACTGATGTATTACACGATTTCATCAGATTTGGGTAGGAATACAATTGTTGCTTTGAAGAAAGAGCAGGTGCTTAAGTATAAGAAGATGAATGATGATGGGATTAAGCCAGAAAAATTGATAGGCGCTGATACCATGGTTGCTGTAGAGGCTGCGGAAAAAACAGTAACTTTTGAAGGAGCTGCTGGTGATGCAATTGAACACACTGAAATCAAGAAAAAGAAGTCTAGAAATAACAAAAGAAGGGGCGGACCGAAAAAAGGAGGCGCGAATAAAGGTGGACAAAAGAAGGGCGGACCTAAAAATGAAGGACAGAAAGGAAAGGATCAAAAAGACAATAGACCAAATAATAAAAAGGGTAAGTCTAAGCCTCCTAGAAATAAAAATATACGTAACAAAAAGAATAATAATAACGATAAAAAAGGTGAGTAATTATGACTTATGATGTCACAGTAATTGGTTCAGGTCCAGGCGGATATGTTGCTGCTATTCGATGTGCGCAGTTAGGAATGAAAACAGCAATCATTGAAAAATATGCAACCTTGGGAGGCACTTGTTTGAACGTAGGTTGTATCCCTTCAAAAGCTTTGTTGGATTCTTCTGAACATTACCACAATCTCCAGCATACGTTTGAAGAGCACGGAATTAAAGTTTCTTCATCCAAGGTGGATTTTGCACAGATGATTAATCGCAAAAATGGAGTTGTAAGTCAGACCTGTGATGGCGTAAAGTATCTTATGGGAAAAAATAAGATCGAAGTTTTACATGGACATGGCTCATTTGTTTCTGCGAAAGAAATTAAAATTACAAAAGAAGACGGGAGCCATGATACCATTCAAACCGAAAAAGTAATCATTGCTACTGGATCAAAACCGATCACACCAGAAGCCTTTAAATATGATAAAAAGCGAGTCATTACAAGCACGGAAGCTTTAAGCTTGGAAAAATTACCAAAGCGAATGGTTATTGTCGGTGCCGGTGTGATAGGGCTAGAACTTGGCAGCGTGTATGCTCGATTAGGAACGGAAGTGGAAGTGGTCGAATTTCAGAAAAGTATTCTTGCTGGAATGGATAAGGATGCTTCTAAAGAATTGAAAAAGTCTTTGAAAAAATTAGGGATTAAGTTTCACTTGAGCCACAAGGTCACTGGCGTAAAAGCAACGGCTTCGAAAGCTGTGGTGGCAGTGCAGAAACGAGATGATGAAACTTCTAGTTTTGAAATTGATGCAGACTATTGTTTAATCGCGATCGGACGAAGAGCATATACGGATAAACTTGGGCTAGAGAATGTAGGTATTGCCACAGATGATAGAGGCAGAATAGAGGTCAATGACCATCTTGAAACAGGGGTCGCTGGTATTTATGCCATTGGAGATGTTATCAAAGGAGCTATGCTTGCACATAAAGCGGAAGAAGAAGGCATGTATGTAGCTGAATATATGATGGGTCAGAAACCGCACATTGATTATAATTTAATACCAGGTGTGGTTTATACCTGGCCGGAAGTTGCTGCAGTAGGACAGACAGAAGACCAATTAAAGGAAGCCGGTATTCCATATAAGATAGGTAAGTTCCCTTATAAAGCTTTGGGAAGAGCAAGAGCAAGCATGGATATTGAAGGAATGGTAAAGGTAATTGCTCATAAAGATACAGATGAATTACTAGGTGTTCATATGGTTGGGGCACGAGCTGCAGATATGATCATGGAAGCTGTTGCATTGATGGAATTTAAGGCATCTGCAGAGGATATGGCCAGGATTTCACATCCGCATCCTACATATACCGAAGCAACAAAGGAAGCCGCACTTGCTGCTACTGAAAATAGACCAATACATATTTAAGAAAGTAAATGAGATTTAATCTTCTGTTAGCAATACATACCTCTCGGACGTTATTCTAAAATAAAAAACATTTCTTTTTAGTGCTTTATTACGGCGAATTTTAAATGACATATAAATTTACGATAGTTGTACCTGTTTACAACGAAGAGGAAAATTTGGAACGTGTAGAAACTGAGCTAAGTAAGTACTTAGAAATAGCTTCCGTTCCTACCATGATATTATTTGTCAATGACGGGTCGAAAGACAACAGTCTTCCCTTGATTGAAACCATATGCAATCGTAATGCTGCTTTTAATTTTATAAGTTTTAGAGAAAATAAAGGATTGAGCGCAGCGATCAAAGCAGGATTCGATTTTGTAGAAACAGAATTACTTGGGTATATAGATTCTGATTTGCAAACAGCGCCTGAAGATTTTAATTTACTCTTAGAACATATGGATTCTTATGAATTGGTAACAGGTGTAAGGGCCAATAGAAAAGACTCGTTTGTAAAAAATATGTCCTCAAAAATTGCGAACGGAATAAGACGAACATTTACGCATGATGACATGGATGATACAGGTTGCCCATTAAAAGTAATCCAAACGAAATATGCCAAGCGCATCCCAATGTTCAGAGGTCTACATAGATTTTTACCAGCGATGATACTTCTGCAAAATGGTAAGGTCAAACAAATCCCAGTACAACACTTTCCAAGAATAGCAGGAACTGCTAAGTATGGAGTTTGGAATCGACTTTTAGGACCGTTTATGGATTGCTTTGCATACCTATGGATGAAGAAAAAATATATCAATTACGAGATAGAAAAATCTAGCATCAATCCTTAATTATTGTAAGAAAGGATAATGGTCGCCATGGTCTGTAGTTTATTATTTTCATTTCGGCTTTTCACTTAATAGAAAACCTCTGAAATATAATTAGAGCAAATAGCTTCACCTTTATTTTATCAGCTAGTCTTTTCGCAGTCTGAATTTGGGCATTGAGAAAAGGCTAATCATTAATACACATCTGAATCATGATTTTCAACTCGGGAGGATTTTTGATGATCATTTAATTTATAATATTAACAATGTAATTTTTGAAATTTCTATCGCTGAGAATAAAATGCGCATTTATAAAATCTTGATAAAAACGCTTCAGAAATTTTTTATGTTGAAATCCGCTTTCAATTTTACTCTACCTCCACACGTTTTAGCGCTCGTGCTGCTTGCTCGTAATTCGGGTTGAGTCTTAGTGCATTATTATAGTCTTCTTGAGCTGCTTCTATTCTACCTAATTGCTCATGGCAGATACCTCTGTAATAGTATCCCATTGGGTTTTGTGGGACATTTTCTACTAGAATATTGAATTGTTCAAAAGCTTGATTGATGGAATCTTGTTCAAGGTAAAGGATCCCAGAATTAAGCGGAGCATCCATATAGTTTCTATCTAACTTAATGATTTTCTTGTATAATTTTTGAGCCTCTGATATTTCACCATTGTTCTGAAGAAAATAGGCTTTGGCGTGTAGTACTTGAATGTTATTAGATTCTACCTCGAGTGCTCCATTATAATATTGTAGAGCCTTCGGATCATTCTGAGCCTCATGAAGCATTCCTAAAATAATCCAGGCATCAATTAGCTCGGGATCATTTTCAATGGCAGCCTGAAAGTTATAGATGCTTTTAACGGTATCTTCATTTGCTCTGAAATTCATCCCCATCATAAAGTAGGCCTCCCCATTGGTCGGTTCTCTCGATAAAATTTCCGCAGCTGTCTGGATTGATTTTTCATATTGCTTAACAATCAAATAGAATTCAGATAACTTCAGCTCTGTTGCCGTTCTATTTGGAAAAATTGTCAGTGCTCTTTTAAGTGCATCAATGGCCTTTTTCGATTGAAAGTAATCTAAGTAACTATCAGCAAGTAAGTGGTGATACTCCGGTTTTAAAGAATCTATGCTTATGGCTTTATTAAGATCATTGATGGCTTCTTGATAGCCTTCATTTTCTATATAAACTGATGCCCGATCAAAATACAGATTGGGGTTTTCTGGATTTTCTGAAATAAGGACATCTAAATCCTCAATTGCGGGAATGATATCGGTATTTATTCTTTCAGAACTAGCTTTATTTTCTGATTCTTTACAAGCTACAAGTAGCATAGCTAATAGAAATGACCAAAGGAATATATTCTTCATGCCCTAAAGATACAATGTCCCTGAAATAACTGTTTTTGCAAAGCCAGAAAGTATGACCTTGTCGTCTTGTATCTTACAAGTTAAGTGGCCTTTTCTTTCGGATAGTTGAATTGCTTTTAACTCATTTTTGCCCAATCTACTAGACCAATATGGTGTAAGAAGGGTATGAGCGGAGCCGGTAACAGGATCTTCATCAATCCCAAGGGCAGGATAAAAGCAACGACTTACAAAGTCGGCCTCGTTGCCTTTGGCGGTAATAATCAAACCTCTTTTTTCTAATCTACTGATGGCTTTAAAATCTGGTCTTGTACGTATTACCTTTTCTTCTGATTCCAAAATCATTAAAAAGTCGTCTGCTCCTTGAAATACTGAATTGTAAACAATGTTTAGATTATCTAGTCCGTCTTCATAAAATACTGCTTCAACAGTGTCTGTCGGCAGTACTAATTTATAGCCTCCGTCAGATAATTTTTCTACTCTTAAAATTCCTGATTTTGTTGAAAATTCAACGTCCGTCCGGTCTTTAAACAATTTAGTCAGAACGATATGTCCAGTAGCCAATGTTGCATGTCCACACATTCTTACTTCAGCCTTGGGGGTAAACCAACGTAGATGAAAAGTATTACCAACTTCAACCATAAAAGCAGTCTCTGATAAATTAAATTCACTGGCTATGTTCTGAAGAATATCATCTTCAAGCCAATTGTCTAACAAACAAATTGCTGCTGGATTACCCCCAAATGCTTTAGCACTGAAAGCATCTACTTGATAAATATCAATGGCTTTCATGCCCTAAGTTATTTTCTAAAAAGATTTCCTAATATTTTCATTCCCATTCCAGCAACGTCGTCTACTACATTTCCGTCGCCATCTCTATCTAGTAAATTTTCAAGAACAGAATTGTCATTTCTTTTCTGATTAAAACTTTGAGCCGAATTCTGAAGAAGATCAAATAAACCGCCTTTATCAAGATTTTCTTGACGTTTCTTTTTTCCTATGGACCCCAGAACTAAGGGAGCCATTTTCATCAGAAGATTTACGGATTGATCTTGACTGATGTTGTTTTGATTAGATAATGATTTTACAACAGGAAATAACTTATCACCAAGTATATGACTTAGTATCCCAAAGCCATTCGCTGATCTTTGTCCTTCTTTTTGACCGGTCATAAAACCTGAAATATCGTTTAAAATACTGCCATCATGATCTTTATCTAAAACACTTGATAAAGCACTTAGCCCATTAGAGTTGCTTGCATTTTTCATGAGACCATTCAAGAGTAAATTGATGGCACTGTGGCTGGCACTATTTAATCTAGTTTCATCAGGGACATTTTCTTTATTTTCAAGGCTACCAATTACTTGTTTAACTACTTGATTTTGAAGGATTTCTAGTAAAGAACTACTCATTTAATTGTTTTAATAAAGTTTGGTAAAATATTTGCACTGTTCATATTAGTAATTTTTTTAATATGAAATCAAGCTAGGATGAAGTCAGCAATTATGCTTTTAATAGGTTTGTGTTTTTCTTTCAATCCCACACTAGATGAGAACGAAATGGCTTCGCAATATATTGAAAAATATAGGGAATTAGCCATAGATGAAATGCACAGAACTGGCATACCAGCAAGTATTAAAATGGCTCAAGCCATGCTTGAATCTGGAATGGGCCAGAGTAGTCTTGCTAATCATGCCAATAATCATTTTGGAATCAAGTGTGGTAATCGATGGGAGGGAGGCACTTATTACAGAGCAGACGATGATTATAGAAACGGAAAATTAATAAAGAGTTGCTTTCGCAAATATCAAAGTCCTAGTACATCTTTCATTGCTCATTCTGACTTTTTATCTACCCAGCCAAGGTATGGTAACCTATTTGAATTAGATATTTTAGATTATCGGGCTTGGGCTCAAGGACTGAGGAAAGCTGGCTACGCTACCGACCCGAATTACCCTAATAAGTTGATTGGAATCATTGAGAAGTATAATTTACACTTTTTAGATTTGGAGATTTTAACGGAAGAGAATGATGTTGTAAGTGCTCCATCAAAGAAAAAGCAGTCAAGCTCCGCTAACAAAAAAGAAATTAAAAGATCTTATACTACCAAATCCGCTCGAACTAAATCTAGAAGTGGCGAAGCCTTATACTCAGTATCAGAAATAAACAAGATAAAAGTTATTGTCTCTACTGGAAATGAAAATTTGCGACAAATCGCAAAAGATCAGAAAGTCAGTTTGAAAGAGTTAAAGAAATATAACAAACACATAGACCAAAGATCAACGTCATCTAATTTGGAAGTTGGCCAAGTTGTCTTTTTAGATAAAAAGCGGAAATCTTATGCTGGACGTGAGAAGTTTCATATTTATAGAGATGTCGACACTATGGTGGACTTATCTGATCGTTACGGAGTAGATATTGAGTTTTTATACCTCAAGAATAGAATGCCTCTAGGAGCAGAGCCACTGGTTGGCGAAAAAATACATTTGAAAGGAGTCGTACGGTTGGATGATATTCCACAATATGAAGAAAAAGGGAAGCAACGTAGGAAAAAAGATGTTATATTCTAATCTTTGTTTGTAACTACATAATTGCTATGCCTAAACTAAAATATCTCACGACCTTTTGCATTCTTATCCTATTTATGTGTTTTCACAAAAATAGCTTTGCACAGGGATTTTATTTTGGACCGAAAGGAGGATTAAATATTGCTTTTCAGGATTGGAATAATTTTCAGAGAGATCCGCTATTTAGTTTTCATGGTGATCTCTTCATCGAATCACTAGATCCAAATGAAACTGGGAGTCTATTCGCAAGTATCGGATATCACGTCCGAGGATCAGCAACTCGTATCACTAATAGTTTCTTTAATTATACACAAGGTTTTCGATTTAATAATATTTCTTTAATGCTTGGCGCAAAAAAGAAAATTAAATCCTCTGGAAAATCAAAGACTTATTACCACATGGGAATAAGAGGGGAGTATAATATCAATACAAACTTAGAAGATATCGTTGACTCTAATTTTAGAGCCTTTCTTCCATTTGATGTGTTTACTCGAAAAATTACTTTCGGTATAAGTGGTGGTGCTGGTTATGAATTTGAGGTGAGCGAATTTGTGAAACCATTTGTGGAATTAACTTTGAGCCCAGATTTAAACTTGCAGTACGAGCAACAACCTATACCAAATGTTCAAAATCCTTATACTGGGCAACCGACAACCTTACCAGAAAGAAATATTAAAAATTTTACCATTGAATTGAGTGTAGGATTTAAGTTTCTTCGGAAGGTAGTTTATGTTGATTAGAATGACCCTATTTGCCGAAAGGCAGCAAGTAACTAATACTTAACGAGAGGAACTGCGGTAAATCCTTAAAGCCACTGATCTGTCCTTTATAATATAAGAATTCAGAAACTCCATTAAAGTGATACTCATAACTAAGATCGATCATTAGATTGTCAAAATTTGCTCCGATCATAATTAAACCTGCTGGTTCAAAGCTTCTCGCATCTTCTCTTAAATCTTGGATGTCTTCAAAAACTTTTTCTTCGTGGACTAAAAATGAAAACATAGGCCCAAATCCTAGTCGGAATTGATGGAACTCAAAACCTCCATAGAATGGAATGCGAATCCATGAGTTGTTTTTAATAATTGGTTCTTGGTGATCAATCCCAATTAAAAAATTTCTAAAATTAAAGTGCGTTCTTCTGAAGTTAAATAAGGTTTCCAATTGTATGAAAGCGGCAAGGTTTCGATTGGTAAATTTATCGCTGAATCGATAGTAAATGGTAGGGCCAATGCTAGGAAACATTTGCTGCTTGTCTAAGTCAAGACTGTAAATTACAAAGTCATTTACATTATCATAAAGCTGTGCTTCGGAGTTTACAAAGACTTGAGTAAAGGAAACTTTACCTCCTATTTTAAGTTGGGCAATGCTCAGCGTAGGTAGAATAAAAAGAATAAATAAATAAATTATTCTTCTATCCATCTTTAATGTTTTGGGCTGCGAACATTGCAGCTCCAATGATACCGGCATTATTTTGGAAAGCTGCCGGTGTGACCTTTAAATTGGGATTTAAATATTGTGAATACTTTTCAAATTTCTTACTAATTCCTCCACCTATAATCATTAGGTCTGGAGAAAAAATACGATCCGTGTATTCAAGAAAATCATTAAGTTCCTTTCCATAGAGATCCCAGCTAAGCCCTTTATTTTTTCTAGCACTATTAGAAGCATAGTGTTCAGCTACGCTTTCTCTATAAAACATTCTGCCAAGTTCAATATTAGGTAAGAGATGACCGTCTTTAAAGAAGGCAGAACCTATGCCAGAACCTAAGGTCAACATGATCACCGTACCTTTAACGCCTTTCCCTTTTCCATAGGTCATCTCAGCAATACCAGCAGCATCAGCATCATTCAATACATGAGCATAAAAGCCTGATCTATCTTTAATTAATTGAGGGATATCTATGTTGATCCAGCTTTCATCAATGTTACTTGCGGTCAAGCATAGACCATTTTTAATAATTGCAGGAAAACCTATTCCAATGTCTTTGCTGTCCCATCCTATTTCCTTGACCAATTGATCAATGGTGTCCGCAATTCTGATTGGTGTTGCGGGTTTGGGAGTGTCTAATTTGATGCGTTCGGTTTGAAGTTTACCTGTTTCTACATCAATTATGGCACCTTTGATTCCGGTTGCTCCTACGTCTATGGCTAGATACTGATTCATCTTATAAGCTCGACTGAAATTATTTTAACATCTTCTACGGGACGATCGCCCGGAAGCGTTGCTGTACTAGCAATTTTATCTATGATATCAAGACCTTCCACTACCTGACCAAAAACAGTGTAATTAAAATCTAAAGCTGGAGTGCCGCCTACTTCATAATATTTTTCACGCAATTCATCTGAATAAATAACTCCAGTTGTTTGTTCCTGTCTATTTAAAGTAGTTTCTCCTACTGGGCCACCTTGAACAATGTAAAACTGGCTTCCAGAAGAATTCTTTTTAGGGTTAACTTGATCACCCTGTCTAGCTGCAGCGAGCGCACCTTTGAAATGTACTCTGTTGTTGCTTATTTCAGCTGGGATGGTATATCCAGGTCCACCTGAACCAAGCCTTGTATCTGCGCCTGCATTTTTAGAATTAGGGTCTCCTCCTTGAACCATAAATCCCTTAATTACTCGATGAAAAAGCAGACCATCGTAATAATTTTGTTGTATAAGTTTAAGGATATTATCTCTGTGTAACGGTGTGTCATCATAAAGTTTCAGAACCAAATCTCCGAGTGTTGTCTTCTCGAGCGACTTCTGCTGCTTTCTCACCATGTCCCGACCTGAGTCCCTGCGACGACCACCTCCACCACCACGTGATGATTGTGATTTGCCGCGGCCACCGCCACCATCTCCATCAGAGCGAACTTGATCGGTTGCCTCGCGCTGCAAGTCTTCCAAGTAGCGCAAGTGCGAAACGAGGATACGCTTGTCGTCCCGATTAAACTCGATGACTTTTACGGTCAGAGTTTCTTCAACCTCCGCAGTCTTGCCATCTTCCTTGCGGATGTGCTTGATCGGGGCAAATGCTTCAAGCCCATATGGCAATTGCACAATCGCTCCACGATCTTCTTTCTTGATGATCGTCGCCTCGTGGTAAGATCCCACAGGAAATACATTTTCGAAGGTATCCCAAGGATTTTCCTCAATCTGCTTGTGCCCCAATGAAAGCTTGCGGCTCTCTTGATCGATCTCCAAGATCATAATATCAATGTCGTTGCCCACCTTGGTAAACTCGCTCGGATGACCATAGCGCTTGGTCCATGACAGATCACTGATGTGCACCATGCCCCCAATGCCTTCTTCAAGCTCTACGAAAACACCATACGGTGTGAGATTCTTGACTTGGCCGGTGTGGCGACTTTCCACGGGAAATTTCGCCTCGATCGTTTCCCATGGATCGGGTGTCAATTGTTTGAGACTGAGTGACATCTTTCGATCCTCACGATCGATCGTCACCACTTTTGTTTCAAACTCTTGTCCCTGCTGGAAGTATTCACGCGCATTTACTGGCTGGTTGCTC
>ENA-ORXT01001930-ORXT01001930.1-marine-metagenome-genome-assembly--contig:-NODE-1930-length-26274-cov-8.494904_pt1 | contig 26274 bp, 27 predicted proteins | sample MGYA00237868_ERZ511482 | MGnify/ENA metagenome assembly ERZ511482
GAATGCAATGTTGATAAAAGTCCAAAATCTCTTGACTTAACGGGTAAAATTACCTATTTTTATATAAAATAGAATTATGCCGTCTACTACAATTCAAAATATACCTGGGAGAATTTCTGATTCAGAAGTTTTACAAATGCTTAAGACCAAAGAGATTGGATGGAAGTATGTAAACTTTGTAAAGAACTTATCAAACATTAAAGATGAGTTGCTTTCTGAGTGGTTGAATATCAACGTAAAGACGTTTCGCAGCTACAAAAAAGAAAATTCTCAATTGAAAGAGAATCTTCAAGAGCAAGTCATCTTACTGATTTCATTATACAAGCATGGTAAAGCAGTATTTGGATCAGTAAATGATTTCAATATATGGCTTGAAGCGGAAAACTTTTTCTTAGATAATGACAAACCAATTAATTACCTAAAAACGGTAACAGGCATACGATTCATTGATGATAGATTGACTGCGATGGAGTATGGAGATAATATCTAACAAGATATAATGATCGTTTACAGGATAACTACAGAAAAATATTCAAAGAATCTTTCTTCATCTGGAGCGCCAAATAGATGGAATAATGAGGGAGAGCAAGTCATCTATTCCGCTGAATCGAGATCTCTTGCATCTTTGGAGATGGTAGTTCATAGAGCATCGATTAAACCAACCTTAAAATATAAAGTGCTAGTAATTGACATCGATATTCCAAAATCTCAAATTTCCAAAATAGATATAGGTAAGCTACCAATCAATTGGAGAAGTATTTCAGCGTATAGTTATTTGCAGGAAATGGGGTCTGATTGGTATCTTAAAAAGAAAAAATTATTATTGCAAATTCCTTCCTCTATTATTCCTCAGGAAAAAAACTATATCATAAATGTTAAACATGATTTGTTTGAGGAAAAGGTAAAGATATTAGATATTGAAACTTATTTCTGGGATAAGAGATTGTTGTAATTTTCTTATTAGGAGGTTAGGGTTTAGATGCAAATTTGACCAATATTTTGGCACAATCTATACCCTTATAAATAGCGTTCCTGTTGAATACCATCCAGATATTTTCTAGCTGAAATTCAAACAAATGTTCTACCTGTCCCGTTTTGATTGCGAAATATTTATTAATTAAAAAATTTGTATAGATGAAACTGAAAGAAAAGAAGATAGCAATATTGGCTACAGACGGATTCGAGGAATCAGAATTATCAAGTCCACAGAAAGCTCTAATCAATGAAGGTGCAACGGTACATATAATATCTCCTAAATGCGAAAGTGGTAAAATGTCTATTAAGTCATGGACGGATGGTAATTGGGGAAGTAATTTTGAGGTGAATAAGAATCTCGAAGATGTCTCGGCAAAAGATTATAACGCATTGGTATTGCCAGGCGGTGTGATAAATCCAGATAGTTTAAGGCAGGATGAAAACGCAATTGGATTCATTAGAGATTTCTTCAAACAAAAGAAACCAGTAGCATCAATTTGCCATGGTCCTCAGATGTTGATTGAAGCGGATGTATTGCAAGGTAGAAAAATTACCTCGTGGCCATCAATAAAGACTGATTTAAAGAATGCAGGCGCAAACTGGGTAGACGAAGAAGTAGTAGTGGACCAAGGTTTGGTGACAAGTAGAAAGCCAGCAGATTTGGATGCTTTCAACAAGAAATTAGTGGAAGAGGTTTGCGAGGGCAAGCATGAGCAGCAAGCTGGATCTGTATAATTGATTATAATCTAATGTAAGAGTCTATTTATTTAGATAAAATATAGACACGCCTAGTTGAATACAAAGCTTGAAATACAAGCCGCATCAATCTTATCGATGCGTTTTAGTTAGGTATTTAACAGATATGTGAAATAAGAAAGGCAAAGTTCGAAATGAACTTTGCCTTTTTTATTTATTGGATTATAAATTTTTGATCTACATGTAAAACATAAACCTCAAACTCAATTGATTTGCAAAACTAGATTTAATTGCGTTTTCTACATTTAGAGATTCGTTTTGTAATTTCTGATTAATCATTCCTCTGGAATAAAGAAGTTCTGTTTTAAATCTAAAGTTATCAAATTGAAATCCTAAGCCTAAACCAGCATCTACGAGTACGTCATGCGCAGAATAGTTTCCTGCTAATTGTGAGGTTAATGTATTCTGTGAAATATCATGTCTAAATCTAGCACCTAAAACAGCGGAAGGTGAAACTTTCTTATTTACATTTTCTAGGACGAAATGTAATGGTATTTCAACGTTAACTGTTTCTCTTTTTGAAATACGATCCGCTTCACTATTTAATTCATAAATATAGCTAGTCTCTAAAAAGGAGAGTATTGCTTGAGTTCTAATGGTCATGAAGTCATTGAGTTCATACCCGTAAAGTATACCTATTCCAATACCTAATCCATCTTCTGCACGGACTCCATTAAGTTCATCAGAGAACCCAATATCTGCAAAGTTATTGAGTTCGTTGGAAGTATTGGTATTGTTTAATTCCAGCATAATACCAAACTGAGATCGTTTAGTATATGGCTCTAAATTTTCAATTTCGAAATTTTCTGTGGGAGTGTCTTGTGCCTGCATCAAAAAAGGGAGGCAACATAAAAGGATAAATAAAATTTTGATACTATTCATTTCTAGTGTGTTTTTAATTCCTTACTAAAACGGCAGCTAAATCTGGTTTAGTATAGAGTTATTACTTTTTATGATAATATTTATTTTTTGTTAAAACTTGTTACTTTTATAGGGTTTAGCGTTGCTTCGGTCATTTAGAAAAATGATCTGATATTCAATTTTGAGTGTGTGCCATATGTGCAAATCTTATTTTTTGATAGTCAAGCGGTCAAGAGAAAAGGTGGGGATAGAGGGAGTTATCGAAACTTTAATGTGTCTGTGATTAAGGAAATTATTCTTGATTAAATAAAAATGATTACCTGCATATTTACACCATTCCATATCATAAAATATAATGAAATGAAAACGTCTCCGATCGTCAATGATTTTAGCCGTTGATGCTGGGTTGAATGCTCTATCTGTCGTCCCTACGGCACTTCTAATCATATAATTTTTTCGATGGGTTGCACCCAACACAATAATCTTGCATTTTTTCAGCACTTCTTTGTGAGGTGCTTTTTTAAGATCTATAGAAATACGTATTCTTGATTTGCTGCCCTCGGCGTACGAAAAGGCTTCCAAAACCGATAGTTTGATTTATATTATTTTAATTGGTGTACTCCATGAGGATAGTCAGTTAAATAAAAAATTCAGAGATGCGATTTGACATAATTTTTGAAACTCGATTACCTGCTAATGGCGACGTTTGTGAAAGGCTACTCTAAGTTGGGCGACTTTGAACTCGATAAAACGGCTTCGGAGCCTTCGGTAGTAATCGTACAGGAAGGAGGAGCTGAATAAAATGCATCACATTTGACAAAAATTCTTTTTTTGAACTTCAAGGTCCGAGTGCCTAATCCGCAAAATAGTTTAAAATTCTGCCTCCGTCAGGGCAGCTCGATCGTAAGGAATGATCTTAGCCTGCTTATTATTTTTCAGATAGGTGCGAATGATGCGGGTCGTTTCTGGATAAGCAGGGTAGGCTTTGATAGAATCTAGAAGAGATTCTATATAGGAATTGTCGCTCAAACCTTGTTCTAGGTAACCAAACCCTTTGCAAATTCCCTCTTCGATTTGGACGACTGCAAATTCACCTTCAGATCTTCCAGGCTCTAAGATAAAGAAGTCCTTATCAAATACGGTTGAGAGTCTTTGCTGTCCTGCAAAGGCTCGTTCATTATAATCTTCTGCAGATTCCACTTGTGTACAAGCGCCTAGGCACTGATGAATTTGGGCATCAAAACAAGGCACATTTTTATCGATACCACAGAGGAAACTACATAATTGGAATTCTTCTCTAACTCTACCCAGGAACCCTCGGGCACTCATGGCGGAAGTATATTCTGAAACGAGATGATATTTCTTTCGGTTGGTGTGGGTATTCTTAGCAATTTCAAAGCGCAAGTATCCCCAAATATCCAGATAGGCGTGTACCATGAATGGAAATTGGTAAGTGCGTTGCGCACGATTGATATACGGTCTCATTTCTTTGATCAACTGGGATTCGTAGAGTAGGGCGATCAATTCACTTCCTGTATCCTCAAAAGTAATTTCATTGACATGTCTATGTAACTTGATTGCTTTCTGTGTGGCTTTAGCAAAATGCTGCATGACTCGTTTCCGAATATTGGTGCTTTTACCAATGTAGGCTACATCCTGATCTTCATCATGAAAGAAATATACACCACAGCATTCAGGCAGATCATGCAGCATGTCGATCGTTATATTCTTTGGTAGTCTAGATTCTTTGACACCTTGGTTAATCATATCTCTGGTCATCTCCTCATTGCCCTCAGTAGCGAGTACCCTTCTCAGAACATCGACGGTAGCCATGGTATCGCCCATAGCTCTATGTCGAGCAGCGATAGGTATATTGAAGTGATCGATTAACTTACTCAATCCATATCCTTTCAGTCCAGGAAAGGCTTTTCTGCTCAGACGTACAGTACAAAGTTGTTTGCGACTAAAAGTGAATCCCAGTCTGCCAAATTCTTCTCTAAGGAATTGATAATCAAAGCGGACGTTGTGTGCGACAAAGATGGCCCCTTCGGTCATTTCTACAATTTTCTTTGCGACCTCATAGAATTTAGGAGCATCTATGAGCATTTCATCTTTTATGCCCGTAAGACGCGTTATGTTCCATGGGATAGACCGTTCAGGATGTATCAGGGACTCATAGGTGTCGATGATTTTCTCTCCGTCGAACAAGACAATTGCGACCTCAATGATCTTTTCCATAGAGGCTTTTCCGCCTGTGGTTTCTAAATCTACAACTGCATACAATTTTTTCTTCAACGAAATGGTATCTTTAATTTTTCTTATAGGACAAAAAAAAACGTAAGCCAATTTGACTATTCGTCTAATTAGTTACGTTCTTACTTGAGCAAGATATACATTCATGAGAAGAATACCAATTTTTATATTTCTATTTAGCATACTTTTATTTGTGTTGTCCTGTAATGGGCAGACTGCTCAGGTGGCTGTGGAGTCGCCTGAAACTAAGGTGGGAATGCCTATCATCGTTGGTGCGGAAAATACGGAAGCCTATTTTACGCTACTGCAAGGAAAAAAGATCGGAATGGTCGTAAATCAAACTTCTCGCATTGGATCTCAAAGTTTAGTAGATACCTTGATCTCAGCTGGGATGGACGTAGTACGCATTTTTTCTCCTGAGCATGGCTTTCGCGGGGAGGCAGATGCAGGCGCACAGGTAGAAAATGGTAAAGATATTCAAACGGGTTTGCCAATAGTCTCTTTGTATGGAAAGAATAAAAAGCCTACTTCCGAGCAGTTTGCGGGATTAGACTTAATCGTTTTTGATATTCAAGATGTAGGGGCACGATTTTATACCTACATTTCTACCATGCATTATGTGATGCAAACTTGTGCAGAAATTGGTATTCCGCTGATGATCTTAGATCGCCCTAATCCAAATGGAAATTTTGTCGATGGCCCTATTATGGAAGAGGAGCATATGTCTTTTGTGGGTATGCATCCAATTCCGATAGTACATGGAATGACAGTCGGTGAATACGCTAAAATGATCAATGGAGAGGGTTGGTTAGGGAAAGGTTTGCAGTGTGCATTGACGATTGTGAAATGTGAAAATTATACACATCAAAAAAGCTATACTTTGCCAGTAAAGCCGTCTCCAAATTTGCCGAATAATTTATCCATTTACTTATATCCTTCTATATGTTTATTTGAAGGAACCGCTGTAAGTGTAGGGCGTGGGACAGACAAACAATTTCAAGTGCTCGGTTATCCTGATAGCGGTATCGGAGCGTTCACATTTGTTCCTGAACCAAAATCTGGCGCTACTAATCCGAAATACATAGGGGAGGAATGTAGAGGATATGATTTAAGTGATTCTAATGCCGAAAAAGAAAGAAAGGGGAATGAAATATCACTTCAGTATTTGATTGATTTTTATAGCGATGCTAAGGATAAGTCTACATTTTTTATTTCATATTTTACAAGCCTGGCGGGTACTGAAAATCTTCAGCAACAAATAGAACAAGGTATGTCAGAGCAACAAATAAAGGCAACTTGGGAGGATGGTTTAATTCAATTTAGGAAGATGCGTGGAAAGTATTTGATTTATAAGGAATAGAGGTTTGTAGGATCCTCCAATCGAAATCTACCAAAAGAACTAACCACATGAAAATCTGGTTCTTCCGTTTGCGGGTCTACCCAACTGATCCACTGGATATTCATATCTGTTCCAACTAATGAAGTGCAATGACCACGGTATAAGCCAACCTGCAGTTTGTCACCCTTAAATAAGCCAAGGCCGGAAAGGATGCTCAGTTTGAACTGTCCAGAGACTAGATAGCGATCTGCTAAGATTTCTGTTTTGATATTTAGGTCATCAGACCATTTCCAATCTCGATTGAAATCTCGGTAGTGATGTGCCTGATAGTCAAGCACTCTGCCGTGTGGATCTATTTCAAAACAATAATACGGATTGAGTTCGTCATCTTGCTTGAAGAATATTTCTATGCGTTCGGAATGAATTACTTCTAGTTTGTGATTGTCTTTTATATAAACTAAAGGCGGCGGGCCAAATGCTGTAAATCTGAAGTGCAGAAATTTTTTGTCGTGATATACATGAAAGATAGTACTTGGTGGTGAATCTTCTTTCCAGGGATAAGTGAAGTCATTTATTTCAATGCCATTTGCGTAATCGAGTGGGGTTTCAAAGTAGGGGACGATAATATTTTTCACGAATTGGTAATTGCATTGACTATACCGATGAGTCCAATCAAACTGATGCACGAAGAAATGACTATGGCTATAATGGAAACAACTGCGGTTAATTTTGGACTTTTCGATTCTTTCCTGTTTCTGAAACTCGTGATGGCTAAAATAAATCCAAGTGCGCTGAGTAGAAAACCGCCTATAAATCCTAATGCGGCAGCACTTGGCAATAATCCGAAACTGGCAGCAATACCAAAAATCATCAATCCTAATCCCCCTAGTGCCAATCCAAGCGCTAGCCATGGTTGAGGTTTTTTAAGGAGTCCTTCGCTATTGAGGTGTAGCTTTTCCAATTTTTTTGAAAACTTTTCTAATTTCTTTTTGAATTTGCTTTGCTCTTTAACTTCAGGCTGCACTATCGTTTTTGTGTGCTGGATACCCGACATTGAATAGCAGCAAAGCATCAATCCAAAAAGTATAATCGTACGCGTAGTCATAGATTTGATTTTATGTTTGTACGTGTTAATTATGCGAAGATAAATTAAAGTGAGAATAATCTCTTTCATAGAAATAAACCCGCGAGAGTGATAGTAAGGAGCAGTGACTTTTTTGTCACTGAGCCACCTAGGAGCTCTTGCGGATAGGGGGCCGTAGCGGTAGCGAAGTGCTGGATAGCACGACCCTATTTGGCGCTTTTTCTGCGCCGAACAGGGTCTCGCCCAAACCTAAAAAATAAAAAAGGCAATCCAAATGAATGGAATGCCTTTTTGTAAATCACTAAATAGACTTACTAAAAAGAGTTACTCTAACGTACTCTAAAAATCATCAATTATCTTTTTCTTCATTGCTAAGAACTCGTCCTCTGTAATCACGCCAGCTGCTTTAAGATCACCTAGTTCCTTTAATTTTGCTAAGGGGTCACTCTCAAAAGCTTTCTTGACGAACTCCGTAGCGGGAGTAGTATCAGCAGTAGGAGTAGCTGCACTAGAAGAAGGGATGTCCATTTCATCTTCAATTTCTATATCATCAGACATAAAATCTGTGGTGCTGTCTACAATATCATCTACTACAATAGAACCTTTAGTAGCGAGATCATCCGCTATGTCGACTGCTTCTTCGCCCCATTCTTTAGCGATGTCCTTTCCTTTCTCAAACTTCTCACGGTAGAATTTTCTTACTCTATCTGGATCGAAATCTAGGATGGTACCACCTGACGCAAAGTGCGTTTTGAAAACCTCGCCGAGTGCATAAGTAGAAGCACCTGCGAAAATAGAAACCGTCACTCCTCCAATCACAGAACCAAGTCCTGGGATTAGCTTGATGATCGAACGCGCACCTAGTCTAGCGATAGTAGCACCCGTAAGTGAGGTAACAATCGCTTTACCTCTCGTCTCCTCGTAGTCGATATCGTAAATTTTGCACAATTGACGAATCATGTCGAGCTGTAATGCAGAAACTGCAAATATATCGGCGATAAGGATCGGAATAAAACCTGCTCCCATAGACCATATAGTATGGTTGCGTATGATGCTATCCGCGAGCTCATCTTTATTGTTACCCTGAGGAGCAGAATTTTTTCCTAAGATCGTATCCTTTAAGCCACCCAGAATTTTATCTCTTATTTTATCTTTCATCATTTCTTTTTTTTTATAACACTAATCTAAAGGTATTTATTGATAAATGGGGGAGGATTTCGATGACAAAGGTGAAATTTTCGATGGAAACCACGCTTAAACTGTGTTCTTTGCAATATTAACGATCAAATGTTCCAACGAGTTACTGGCGACATGGACTGATCAGTGAACTCACCAAGTTTGTGTTTATACTTGGCTGCAACGGCGATCATGGCGGCATTATCGGTGCAAAACTGAAATGCAGGTATATACGTCTGCCATTCATACTGCTTCCCATGTGCGGCTAGGGCGGTACGTAGACCAGAATTCGCTGAAACGCCTCCTGCAATAGCGACCTCCTTGATATTGTACTGTATAGCAGCTTGTGTCAGTTTCTTCATTAGAATAGTTACAATACAATCTTGCACGGATGCACAGATATTGGCTAAGTCGTTGGTTATAAAATTTTTATCCTTCGCAATCTCTTTTTTCAAGAATTGTAGAATATTTGTTTTCAATCCACTGAATGAGAAATTGAGACCGTCTACTTTAGGCTCTGTGAAGCTGTAGATGGATTTACCTTGCTGGGCGTATTTGTCGATTAATGGGCCTGCTGGATATTCTAGTCCAAGTAGCTTGCCTGTTTTGTCAAACGCCTCACCCGCTGCATCGTCAATAGTACTGCCCAACAATTCCATTTCTAGGTGATCTTTGACCAGGACAATTTGAGTGTGTCCTCCCGAAACGGTTAAACATAAAAATGGAAAACTAGGGTAGGGTGGTTCTGCAAAATGCGCTAAAATATGCGCCTGCATGTGGTTGACCTCTATCAGAGGAAGATTTAGAGCGAGGGCAAATGACTTCGCAAAGGTAACCCCTACTATCAATGAACCAAGCAGGCCTGGCCCCTTTGTAACCGCTACGGCATCTAAATCACCCTTTTCAATATTTGCCTTTTTAAGTGCTAGAGAAACAGTGGGGACTATATTTTCTAGGTGCGCTCTGGAGGCCAATTCGGGAACAACGCCACCGTATTGGGCATGCGCCTCTTGAGTGGCGGTGCAGTTTGAAAGTACCGTATCTCCTTGCAAAATGGAGACTGAAGTGTCATCGCAGGAGGATTCGATCGCTAAAATGGTAGTTTTCTTCATATTTATCTATATTCAATACACCAAAAGTAAGAATTACTGCATCATCAAAGCGTAAAGCAAGTTGCCGTTATTTAGATATATTATTAGATAAACACTTATAAACATGGTTAAATAGCATATAATTATATAAAAATATATTATTATTGCACGTAACAAAACCGTAAATACATACCAATGAGAATTGCAATAAACATCCTCCTAGTTTTGATCATCGCTGCATTAGGGTACATCCTCATGGATAGCATCCGCGAACCCATTGAATTTAAAAACCAAAGACTTTTGAGAGAAGGTGCGGTAACAGCAAAATTGGAAAAAATTCGTACTGCGCAGGAATCATTTCGCGATATTACAGGTAAATTTGCTCATAATTTTGATACGTTAGAGCAAGTCCTAAAAACGGAAGATTTCAAGATAGTCAGTATTATTGGTGATATAGATGCTGACGAAGAAATTACTTATGATACGACCTTAGTTTCCGCTAAGGATTCCATCATGAAGCTTGGTATCGACTTGGACTCCTTATCCTATATTCCTTTTACAAATAAAAAGCAATTTGATATCAAGGCTGATACCGTTACGTACCAGGCTATCTTGGTGTATGTAACAGAGGTTGGGACTAACAGAAGTAATTACATGGGTAAATTTTCAGATCCCAAGTATAAAAGATACGATGATAGATACGAGCCAAACAAGTTTATTAAGTTTGGAGATATGTCCAAGCCAAATTTAGCTGGAAATTGGTAGCGAATACTGTAGATATTATTGATACTACTTTTGATAAATATTTTAGCATAGAATATACGCTGTCCATACTCATAGGTATGGACAGCTTTTTTTATTTTATTGAGGATGCACACTCAAATGCACTCGTTTTAAAACATATCCGTTTTGACTTAGATAAGGACAATTCCTTGCAAGGTAAGGATGTAGCTTTGCAAAAAATATTGATGACGGAAAAGTTTCTTCAACTTCCGTATGCTCATGTCAATATTTGTTACGCCGGCAATAATTTTACAATTGTACCAGAAGAAATTTTCAATAAACATCATCTCAAAAGTTATCTCTCTCAAGTTACTAGAATTCAAGATGATCATGCAGTAGCTATGTGTAGGTTGAATAATTTAGACTCTACGATTGTGTATAGTGTCGAGAAGGTTGTGATGGATGTTGCTAAGAGTTATTTTCCTGGCGCACGTCATTTGCATATAATTTCGCCATTGATCATGCAAGCTTTTCAGCACACGCAGAATCATACTGGTCACCAAGTTTTTATCCATGTAGGGAATGGAATTTTAGGGATGATTCTTTTTAAGGGAAATGCATTGATATTAGCTAATACTTACCGCTTTGAAAGTAATCAAGATTTTTTATATCAGGCGCTTTCGATTTACGATCAGTTTAAATTAGATCCAGAAACTGTGCCCTTAATTTTGACTGGTCGGGTGCAAAAAAAATCTGAGCTCTATGAGTTGATGCAGACTTATATACGGAAAATTGAATTTAAGCAATCTCCAAGTTATTACCATTACGGACCTACTTTTCAGGATGTAAATTTTCACTATTATCATGACCTTCTAAGTATCAAATTATGCGTGTAGTAGCGGGCAAATTTAAGAGCCGTAGATTTTATCCCCCTGCGGATAAGTGGCCAACTCGACCAACCACGGATTTTGCTAAGGAGGGGCTTTATAATGTACTCACACATACGCTTGATTTTCCTTCGGTTTCGATGTTGGATTTATTTGGAGGAACGGGGAGTCACAGTTACGAATGTATTTCTAGGGGCTGCAAGGATGTTACCTATGTGGATCAACACGGGCCTTGCCTTAAGTTTGTTAAAGAGATTTCCGTAAAATTAGAGATACAAGATGAACTTAAGATAGTGCGATCTGATGTATTCAAATATATTGCGCATTGCGGCATTCAGTATGATTATATATTTGCAGGTCCTCCTTATCCATTGGCAAATTTATCTAGCCTTCCCACAGAAATATTTAAGCATGAGCTCTTGAAAGAAGGCGGATTATTGGTCGTAGAGCATGATCAAAAGCATGATTTTGAGCATCATCCCAATTTTTATAAGGAAAAAAATTACGGTATTGCGACCTTTAGTTTTTTTGATGCATTAGGAAAAGAAAACGATAATTAAGATAAATTCCTTCTTTCTTGCGTATTTGTAAAATGATTTAGGGATAGTTTGGGTTATTAATGTTACTAATTCATGTTTTTGCATTCTGATTTTGGACTCATAAAGTAAATCTTTTACTATTTTAGTCCAGAACCAACAATTACTTCATTCAATTTGAATACCGATACTACAATATTAGAGCCATCGAGATCATCCTATTTTATGGGATGCATAATTTTGTGTGTGCTGCTCCTTCCTAATTTCATGTCCGCTCAGCAACTGTTCCCAATAAAGAAAGACAAAAAATGGGGATTAATTGATGCTAATGGAGATCTTATAGTGCAGCCTATCTACAATGCTATTGGAGAATTCAAACACTTCGGATATGCGGTGATGCAGCGTAATGAAGGAGTTGGGCTACTTGATCAATCTGCTAATGAAATTATTCAACCTAAGTATGAGGATATTAAAGTACTGGATTTGGATCTTATAGCTGTCATGGATCAAGGAGAGTGGATGGTTATAAATTTGGAGGAGAAAATCGTTCTTCAAAAAGGTTATAGCAGAGTACATGTTTGGGAAGGGGAGTACCTTGCATTTTTAAGAGACAATAAATGGGGACTAGCAAGAAAAGATGGTACGATACTTACAGAGCCAGCCTACGAATCTTTGCGAATTGTAGAAAATGGTTTCTTCGAAACTCAAATGGCGGGTAACTTGGGACTTTTGTCTCCAGATGGGGATGTGCTTCTATCGCCGAAATATTCTGAAATAAAAATTCTACACGATGACTTGTTTCTCTTTAAAGAAAAACGGCGGTGGGGAGGTGTAGATAGAGCTGGAACAGAAGTATTCCCTCCTGCATTTGATTCGTATCAAAAGCTGAATGAGCAATTTGTAATTTTAGTAAGTAAGAATCTGAAATATTTATATTCTCAAGGTGCAAAAGAGGTAGTTTCTAAAGATGAGTACACCACTTTCTACAATTTTAGCAATGATCAAGTACTGACTAAAAAACAACGTCGACTAGGCTTATTAAATAATCTTGGTGGGATGATGTTGTCTCCGAAGTATCATGAGATTCATGCTTATACAGATTCCTTATATAGGGTAAACTATGAGGGTAAATGGGGCATCGTAGGACTTCAAGATGAGATTGTCATACCTTTTGAATACGACTATATAGCTCCAAGTAAAAACAGTGTATGTGCTGCAAAGAAAGGCCGATTTTTTACAGCTATTAATCTGGATGGGGAAGAGTTAATTGAGGCAAAGTACACGCAGATAAGTATTGAAGAAGACTTGATCAAGGCTACTTTTAATGGTGCTTTAGAGCTGTTTAGTATTGATGCAAATGGGTATATCGTCGATGAGAATAAACTGGAAAAACACTTTACGATTTCTATTGGAGGAAATAGCAGGCAGAATAGAAGGACGAGGGGCAGGTTTGGAGAAGAGAACAATTATTTGCTGAAAGATTTTGAGTGGTTCTATGCGCCAAAATTGGATAAATGGGGATTGCGAAAACTATCAGACGGCACCAACCAAATAGAGCCAATTTATGATTGGATTGATATTAGGAGAGAATTTGGTTTTACGATAGTCGCCATTGAAACTTCTAATTATTACAGAATGGATAAGACGGAATTTCGCTCTTTAAATCATTTTGGTTTAGTTAATAACAAGGTAGGTATGCTGACAACGCTGGTGAATCTACTAGATATTAGATTTAGTGATTTCGACACTGGATCTAAGGTAGCCAGAGCAGTTTTCTCGGATGGGAAACACGGACTTATCACGAAATCGGGCAAGGTGATAAAAAAGAATTTGGCTTACGTAGGATCGTTTAATAATGGACTTGCTCGATTCAGTAAGAAAGGATCGCTCTCCATGACTATGAAAAATAGCTATGATAAGCTTGAGCCAGTGGCATCTTATTCACGCAGCTTGATAGCAGCTTATAGTCTAATGAGTTATACTCAGGTGGATAAAGATTTTTACAATGAAGGCAATTTAAAATGTGAAAAGTGTAACTGGGGCTATGTCGATACGGCTGGAGTGGAAGTTGTAATGCCAATGTATAATTTTGCTAGGGACTTTACCAATGGTGTCGGTATTGTAAGGCAGAGTGAAAAATGGGGAATACTAAATATTGAAGGAAAAACCTTGATGCCTTGCGATTATGACGACATTGATTTTTTAGACAACACAGATAAAAATATTCTTAAGATTTCTGTAAATCGTCAAAAATATGGTTTGATAGATACCCTCGGTCAAGTAACCGTAAGTTTGATGTATGATGAAATTGGAGAATTTTTTGAAGGCAGACTCGCCGTGAAGAAAGGAAATAAGTGGGGGTTTGTAGATAAGAATGGTCGAGAGGTAATCCCTTGTCGTTTTGCAAAAGTTATGAATTTTTCTCAAGGTTTCGCTACGGTCAAGCTATCCAATAAGTGGGGACTGATCAACAAGCTTGGAGATACGCAGTTGCCTTTTGAATACAATCAATTGGGCAATTTCGCTGATGGTTTGGTTTGGTTTAGGGGTACTTCTGGGCGTGGATATTTAGATAAAGAAGGCAATGAAATCATCGAGGCAAAGTATACAGTAGCAGACGATTTTCATGAAGGTGTGGCCAGAGTCAAGCACGATGGTAAATATGGACTGATAGATACCGAAGGGAAATATATTCTCAAACCAAAGTATGTATTAATTTCACCATTTAACGCTGACGGATTGGCTATTGCGAGTAGGCAGGCAAATCGTATTAAATACGAGGTGATAGATTTACAAGGTCGTGTAATAACTCAGACTGCGTATCGTCATATTCAATCCTACAGCGAAGGATTAGCGGCTATAAGATTGAATGAACAATACGGATTTATAGACAATAATGGAAAGTTAGTTATAGATAACAAATATTCGAAAGTTTCAGATTTTTCAGAAGGTTTGGCGAGTGTGCAATACGAAGGTAAATGTGGATATGTTAACCAGACTGGGGAAACTATTATTCCTTTTGAGTTTTCAAAATGTTTAGATTTTGAAGATGGGAAGGCGGTTGTATATAATGGATACCGTAAGGCAGGTCTAATTGACAACCAAGGTAAATTTTTGATAAAGCCAGGGCTCAATCGCCTGATGAACTTTAATGATGGTAGAGGTTTGGTTCGCGATGAAAAGTATCGTTTTTACTACATCACAGAACAAGCTAAATTGTATGATGGTTTTTATGACAAAGCGGGCAGTTTTACTAACGGCGTAGCTGTGGTCCAAATAGAAGGGCTTTGGGGTGTGATTAATCAGAAAGGCATAGAAATTATACCGCCTAAGTATGATAAAATTGAAAACTTTGAAGATGGGTATGCTAAGGTAAGGATCAAAGAATTTTCTGGATTGAGTAACTTGAATGGAGAACTCATTGTAGCGCCTGACTATGAATACATAAGTTATGCTGGAGAGGGTATTTTTAGAGTGGAGCAGGGAGATATGATCGGATATTTTGATCGAGAAGGAAGTTGGATTTGGGGGCTACAGAAGTAGGTTACTCTAGTATCTCACATTTTTGGCGTCGATCTCAGGGCCGTTTTCTAGGTCTAGCATGGCATTGATGATTTTGACTTTTTCGTATTGCCTGATATCTTCCACTCGGATTTTCGCAATCTCTATTTTCTTCTGATCCAATAAATATTGTCTTTGCGTGCCGCGTAAAAGATATGTTTCAGGGGTATACCATGTTCCATTTTTTAGAAAAAGTAAATTGCCATAATAGCTGTCTGTTACCATTCCTTGCTTGGAGATGATGATGTCATCGGAGTTGCCCCGTTGCGTATATAATTTAGTTAGATGTCTTCGTTCGGCTAGTTTATGTTCATACTCTATACTATCATCTATGACTACTTTTAGAGAATCTATTTTTTTTGGATAATACTGTTGGTAATGAATTTTGTGAATTCGTGTATCGTAAAGGATTCGGCATTTCCAGAGACCATTTTTAGGTAAGGTTATATGCTTAAAGAATCCTTCTAGATTGTAAGGTGTCTTAGTCAGCTTATACTCGGTGCGTGCTACATTCATACGAGCGGAGTGGTAGCCAATGTTTATTAGCTGTCCATTTTTTAGGCGGATGGATTCTATGAATTGGGGGATTGGCATGATTGGACGGTGCTTATTGTTTACCTAGCGTGTACTTGAAAGGAGAGCTTTTAATAATTAAATCAAAGCGGTATTTTTTCTTAAATTTTGCTCGGAGAACCTGTATTTTTGGCGAATTCATTGGACCACGTCTGCAAATAATAAAACTAACTTTAGTATCTGTAGATTTACTGAGTATATCTATAGAGGCTCCTAGTTGCTTAACGGCGTGACTAATATCTTGCCCCTTTAATTCTATGAAGTATTCTATATTATTTGATAGCAGTAAATAATCACATCTGACACCTGTAGTTATAGCACAGCCATCTACTTTCACTCTGCTGATCTTTGCTTCATTTTTATTTACAATTGTTATTTTACTTCTATTTTCCTGAAATACAATCAGTTTATCTTTAGACTCTTGAATACATTCTTGTTTCATAGTTAAAATTCTATATCTAGTAGTTTTCCAAAACTAATGGCTATTTCATCCGATACCGAATCAATAACATTATCGGAGATCAACTGAGTTTCTTTATCCATGATCACTTTCACTTTGCCATGAGATACAGCGTAGGCTACGAGATCTTTCGGATTAATAACCTCATTTTCAGGGATTACTTTTTTTACATCTTTGGCTTTATTAGGCTGTTCTTCAATGATTTTTCCTGCCTCCAAAATATTATTAAAAGAGGATAGAATATATGGACTATGCGTAGTAATAATTATCTGAAAGTTTTTACCTAATGAATTAAATGTACTTGCAAGCAAATGAACAATCTTTTTTTGTGCTGTAGGAAATAAGTGTGCTTCAGGTTCTTCGATATATAGTGTAACACCATCTAGCGAAAATCTAGGTTCATTTATAGCTTTTAAGATTAAAAGCATGGGAAGTATTTCTTGCTGACCTGAAGAAGCGTGAGCTAGGTTTACTTTGCGATCATCTTTGTGATAGATAAAATCCTTATCCTTTTCACGAAGATACTCTCCGTTTAAAATTTCACTTACTAACTTTGTAAATTGTAGATCTTGCTTTGTTTGTTGCTCATTATCTTTCCTAGAAGCGACTCCTTTAAAATTTTCATAGAGCTTGCCAAATTCAATTAGGAATGGATCTATCTGTTTGTTTTCACTTAAAAAGGCATATATGTTAGACTGTAAATTTGCAAAGAAACTTCTCCCAGCTGGGATAAAAAAATGTAGGTTACTAGCAATTGGAGATACAGTGCTATCTAAAGTTTTATAAAATTGGTCATTAGTAATTAACCATGACGCATTATTTACGTTATTCGGGACATCTAACTGCCTTTTTTGTTCCGCCTTGAAGAACTTCCTAGTTTCGTCAAACATCCCTTTAAAATCATCGGAATAAGAAAATGCTAACTTCTTCGTCCCATTTTTCTCAACTATTATAAAACTCTTATTTATTTTATATTCAATTTTGAACCCGCTTTTTGGCCAAGAATCAATGGGGAAATATCGCTTAAATTTTTCTTTTTGCTTAGCATCGAGATTTCGTCTAGTATCTCCATTTGCTATAGATAAAGTTATATCTCTTGGAAAATTTTTAAAGAAATAAACCAGTTTTGCCGAGACACTTTTGCCTGATGCCTGCGGTCCAATCAAAATATTAACTCTCTTCAACTCGAATAATACATTCTTCAAGCCTCCAAAATTCACTATATGTATGGATTCCTTCATCATATTTTTTTTAAAGGTAAGATTTTACTTCAGTTTTAACTTATCTTATCGGCAAATATACCTTATCAATCAACTCTTGATACTCCGCCTCCCAGTCACTGAAAGTCGTAATACCACCGCCGCTTTTAAAAAATAGCTCACCTTCATTATTTTCTATAAAACGGATCATTACTGAACTTTGTAGATTGTATCCATCAAAGATACCAAAGACTCCCGTATAGAACCCACGATCATATTGTTCGGCGTTTTTAATAATTTCAACCGTCTTCTTTTTAGGCGCACCCGTAACAGAGCCTGCTGGAAGCATATCATACAATAAGTCTCCAATGCGATCCTCAAATCCTTCCCTTAGTTGCCCTGCTATTCTACTACTTACTGTCAGTAACTCTGCGTCATGGGTTTTGATATTCTCTATGGTTCTAAACTTCTCTAAGCCCACACCTTTGCTTACACGATTGAGATCATTACGAATAAGATCTACAATGGTATGATGTTCTGCAATTTCCTTAAAGCTATTCTTCAGCTTATTATAAGCATCGGGAATTGTCGCATCAATAGTGCCCTTCATCGGGTAGGAGTAAATTTTCTGATTCTGAATACGCACAAAAGTCTCAGGAGAAAAAACGACAAATTTATTTTTGAAAAACAACTTATATTTTGCCTCGCTGCGATAAAATATTTCTTGTAAACTGAGATTAGTTTCAATCTTAGTAGGGTAGGTGAGATTGATCAAATAGGTATTTCCATCTGCAATTCCTTTTTGAACAAGATCAAATCCAGTCTTATAATATTTAGCAGCTATGGGAAATTTCGCAAATGTAAAAGATGAATTCTGAGTAGCAGGGAGTTCGTAATTTTTTAAGTGTTTTATTTTGAAAAGAACATCTTGCTCCGCACAGTCATCTAACGGTTCCACAAATCCAGAGGTGCCATCAAAGTCTATCACGAAAAGGAATGGTTCCTTTCGCTTGGCAAATTCATTAATCCGATCTTTGATATTGGACTTGCCTTTGATCATCCTACGCTCAATAACATATTTACCGTATCCACTCCGTCAGCGTAATCATATAAGCCAGGCTCCTGAGTCTTGCCAAATGGGGTAATATTAAAACCTGGCACTGCATCAGTAGCAACTAAACATTGTATCTGATCCGCAATGGAGTTAAGGTGCTTGTTTAGCACATCTCGATCTTCATAAAATTCATAATGCAAACTTGCAATACGACTCGTCAGTGAAGTGTCTTCTAATAAGATAAGACAGCCATTCATGACGATCTCTTGACTATTCAACGAGGCAATAGCAAAGTTGTAATCAAAATTATTTTTATATTTTCCATGAAGGATGATCTTTTTATACTCATGAATGGTTTCCATCAATGGGTTGAAATCATAGTCTTTAGGGATATATATTTTACTTACATTTCTACACCCTAATCCAAAATAATTCAAGATATCATGTGCTAATGCATCTAATTTCTTTGGACTTTCTTTTCCATCTAGAACAGCAATAGAGTTTCTGTTCTTTCTTATAATGTGCGGATACTTCTCAAAGTAGGAATTGAAATAGCGAGCGCTATTATTACTGCCTGTCGCAATCACCGCGTCAAAGTCCGACAATTTATTAACCACGCTTATAATAGAACTCGCACGATCATCATAGCGATCTAGCAGCTTAACAAAATATGGAAATAAATAAGCGTCCTTTTCCGACAGCTTTACCATTGCATGATGACCGCAAAGGAATACACACAGGAAGTCATGAAACCCAACCAATGGAATATTACCTGCCATGATCAATCCTACTCTTACAGATTTTATATTGTCATCTAATTTATAATGTGCTGCAAAGGACCTTAGTTTTTTTTCATTCAAAAATTCAGTGGCAATGGCTCGGATAGACTTTTTGGTATTTTCTGTTGTGAACCATAAGTTTTTCAAGTAAGTCTGCTGGATCACAGCTTCTAAATATTCATCTTCTCCCAGCAAGTGATCACCCAAATTTCCCAGTGCTACTATTCTCTCTTCTAAAGTCATATTTTATATCAGTTCCTTTCTGTACTCCACATAATGTCTCCACTTTTCTAGGCACTCCGCAAAATCAGCTGGTAGCGGTTGCTCAAAATATATATCTTTTCCAGTTCTAGGATGAACAAATCCAAGCGCATAGGCATGCAGTGCTTGCCTTGGCATCACCTTAAAACAATTTTGAACAAACTGCTTATATTTTGTAAATACTGTTCCCTTTCTGATCTGATTTCCTTCGTATCTTTCATCACTAAAAAGTGGATGGCCAAGGTGCTTCATATGTACCCGTATCTGGTGGGTACGACCCGTTTCTAGTTGACACTCTACTAAGCTTACATAATATAAGTCTTCCAATACCTCCCAGTGTGTCACGGCGCGCTTCCCGATATTCTCTTCTGGAAAAACCATATTTACGAGCCTATTTGCAGGATTACGGCCAATGTAGTTTTCAACTGTTCCTTTCTTCTCATCCAGCGCCCCCCAGATCAGTGCTTTATATTTACGTTTGATACTGTGATCAAAAAACTGCTTCGAAAGACTTTCCATCGCCATGTTAGATTTAGCAACTACGATCAGCCCCGACGTATTCTTATCTATTCGATGCACCAAACCTGGACGGTCATAAAATTCACCCTCCTTGACGGGTAGATCTGTGTCCCGCAAGTAATGAACCAACCCATTCACCAATGTCCCAGAATGATTTCCCACCCCAGGATGCATCACCAGCCCCGCAGGTTTATTGATGATCATCACATCCTCATCCTCATAGATTATATCAAGCGGAATATCCTCTGGCTTTACTCGATCAAACTTATCACTTTTCTTCGGCATGGAAAAAGAAATCACCTCTCCAGGACTAATTTTATAGTTGGATTTAACGATCTTATTGTCTACTAAGACTTTCCCATCTTTGACCGCATTCTGAATACGAGTGCGTGTGACATCCGCCAGTTTCGCCATTAGAAATTTATCGATTCGAATGGGGGACTGATTAGGATCCACCTTGATTTCTACGTCCTCCATTTCACGCTTGTCTTCTCCCACTTTCTTTGATTTTTATCAAAAATTTTAATACTAAATACAATATATTGCGATATTATAAAAATAGTATTAATTCTATTAATGCAAATATACTCATTCGTATGTCAAAAGTCAGATTCGGTTCATTTTGTGTCAAAGAAGAACAAGATACCCGCACTACCAAGCCACATGTTTTGCCTATTTATGCCACCAGTTCCTTTGATTTCGAGGATATTCAGGAAGGTATAGAGATTTTCAAAGGCAATAAGGAGGGCCATGTTTACGGTCGTTACGGCAATCCTACGGTCAATACCATCGAAAATAAGCTCGCTAAGCTGGAAGTGTTCGGATCAGACGATCAAGCGGCGGCCGTGATGTTTTCCTCAGGAATGTCTGCGATATCTACGCTCCTAATATCTTGCCTCAAAGCTGGAGATAAGGTGCTCACCCAAGGCAATATATATGGTGGCACCACAGAGCTATTTGTAAAAGTATTTGCGAACTTTCAGGTACAAACGATCTTGACAGACTTGTCTGATATGGATCAATTAGAAAACATTATCAAGCAGGATCCGACGATCAAGATGATTTATTTTGAGACCCCTGCAAATCCTTCCATGGCGTGTATTGATATCGCCAAAGTTGTAGAGATCGCTAAACAGCACGATTTGATTACTGTCGCTGACAACACTTTTTGCACGCCTTATTTACAACAGCCACTCAACATGGGTACGGACTTTGTGCTGCACAGTACCACGAAATATCTCAATGGCCATGGCAATGGCATTGCAGGTGTAGTGGTCAGTAAAGATATTGAATTTATGAAGTCAAAAGTATGGACGAACATGAAATTACTCGGCACCAATTCCAATCCCTTCGATGCTTGGTTGGTCAATAGCGGACTCAAGACCCTTGAATTGCGCATGGATCGGCACTGTGATAATGCCATGCAAGTCGCCACCTTTTTGCAGGATCACCCCAAAGTGGCTTACGTAAATTACCCTGGGCTCAAGGCACATACCCATCATGATATCGCAGCTGGACAAATGTCCCAGTTCGGAGGGATGCTCAGTTTCGAGCTTAAGGATGGCCTGGACGCTGGTCTACAGTTTATGAACAATATTCGCTTCTGCACTTTAGCGCCCACTTTGGGAGATGTCGACACGCTCGTGCTGCATCCCGCTTCTTCCTCTCATATCAACATTGACAAAGAGATCCGTAAGGCCAATGGTATTACCGATGGCTTGGTAAGACTCTCCGTCGGGATCGAAAACGTTGAAGATATCATCGAAGATCTAGCCAGAGGAATGGGCGATTAATGTTAAGTTGATTATAATAAGAAAGATGTTTTGGGGCCTGCCACACCCATTTGTTCTCATTAAAAGATAGTGGATATCTTAAGAATTTTTGACTTTTTTAAAAGGATTTGAAGTCCATTAGGTGTGGCCGCTATGATACAGAGCTCGCTGGGCGCTCGGCCCTGCGACCCGATAAAAAAAAATCGGGACTGGGTCTGTCCCTGACGGGCCACTCTTTCTCAGCGCTAGGCCGGGGATATTGATATATTCTAATATGAATTACTTAAGTTTCGGTTTTAAACAATTGATTAAATACGAAATTAACTGTTTATAGATAGTTGAAATATAACAGGTTAGGTACAGCGATTTTCAAGCCTGAAGAGTGAATTATTTAGGCAACGTATGATTTTTATTCATAATCTAGACTAGAGCAATATATGGAGTTATGAAATAAGGAATATATAGAAAAAGAGAATTGGATTTTTATTCTTAATATGAACTGCTAAATTTTACCTTTAATTTTTCCTTTTAATCTAACGAGACTTAATCCAATATTCGTTTTCAGCAAGGCAAGATTTTCGAAGATAGTAATGGGGAAGGTGCCTACTTTGACGTAGACGGTATCGCTTCTGTCTTTGTACCATATTCGATAATTCATTTTAGCCATCCAATGATTTATGTTTTTGAGTTCGGAATTCACATAGTACTTGCCGTGGGTCTCAAGGGAGATGACTGCTGGTCTACTTGCCATGTGCTTGATGACGTACCATTCGGCTCCTTCTATGTCTACGCTGACTAGGTCAAAATCTCCTTTATCTATTTCGTCAAAGAGGATACTTTTAGCGGTGAATTTATCTTCGTCTACTACTTTGTATTCATCATTGATCAGCGCAGGGCTAGCCTCTAAGGCGCTGATAAAAGTAGAAGAAGCGCGACGGCTCAGTTCTACAGTTCCATTACTATCGTAGACTGCTGCTTCGACATATTTAACTTTTGGGTAGTTTGCAAAGTATACTTTCATTTGGGCTACGTAGTTCGGATCGGCTTCAACTAGGGTGGTGGGGATGCCTGCTTTGATGTACGATAGTACGTTGGATTCTTCTGGGAGGTAGACGCCTACTTCACAGATGTTTTGTGGGGTGAATCCTTTTTCTGTCAGTTTTCGGTGGAGTCGGATGGCGCCTTTGTTCATTTCGTTGTGGTTGTCGTTTTGTCGTTGGTGGTGATTCTTTAATTTAAATTTATGCCACATTCAGTAAAGATATCTTGTAATTCTTTTTCTATCGGGAAAGGCTTTAGCGGTGGTACATTTGCACCTCCAGGATTTCCAATAGGGACGGAACCTACAAATGACTTTACACCTCCAAATATTAAGCGTGGAATCTGTCCTAAAATTTCTTTACCGTTTTTAATTTTAATGCCAAATTGTAGCATCTTCCAATGAACATAGGTGTGGGCATAAGGATATTGTTGTCCGAGAATGTGTGCTCTTTCGAGATGACTCCATGCTCGTTTCAGTTCGCCATTGGAATACGCAAATTTGTATTTTTCCAATTGTGTATTGAAATATTGTTTAAGCCTTTTTGGTATTGAAGTATTGAATTTCATATTGGGTGTAATTTACGCTTTTTGGTGGATATGTTCTGAAGACTCTTCCCGCGTTTTTTAGCAGCAGTTCCCATTTTATATTGATTCCGCTCTACCGCGGAATCATTACTACTATGTATCGGGCGATCACATCCAAAATATTCCATTATATGAAATTCGTTCCTTTTTAGAGTGGACTCTTAAGTGGACATTCATTATATTTTCTATGTTTTTTATGCGTTGGCTTTTTTCTTTCTTTCTTTCTTTCTTTCTTTCTTTCTTGGACAAGGGGTAGTAGCCAGACTCAGCTTCGCTGAGGAGTCCGCTAGGACCGACCGTCAGGGAGTGGCGGATGGCCCGACTACTCGCTTTTTCAGCGAGGAGATGGCCCCAAAAAAACGTTATAGGCCTCTTAAGAAAGATAGGATATTCTTAAATAGACTATACCCTAAATATCAATATGATGCTATTTTTTATGCTCGCGGTAAGGGCAATGTCTGCATTTTTGATCGCAGCAGTAATCGCGCTCGAGCAAATAGGCGGCTGTGAATACATATAGGCCATCCTCAATGTAGTAATCCTTGCCCTCGACAAATTTCTTCTTTGGGCTATGATCCACTGTTATGAATTGACGGTAGATGAATTGCTGGTGGTATTGAGCTGTGGTTGACGCAGATATAATTCTGCAGCGGTGAAAAATACTGCACTATATATAAGTGTGCTCGCTAGTGTGGATCTGAAAAATGGAATCGCCGCTTCGTAGCTCGTCATCAAGCCTGCAAAGTCCTTAGTGTACTGAGGTAATGTCAGCATAGAGAAGAAGTTTGTAACTAGAAAAAATACGACTGCTGCGCCTAATGCACTAACCAGTACTCTAGGAATGGTGACTTTGCGAAGTAAAACCGTTCCTAAGGCGATAATGATGGCTAAGCTTACATACACACCAGTGCTACCAAATAACTGGAAGCTTCCGAAGTATTCCGCATAGACAATATTATTAAGGTAAAGGTCGACAAAAAAGTAGAGTCCAATAGGTAGTAAGAAAGACCAGCTTTTCTTTTGAAAATATGCCGACCCGAAGAGGAGGACTGCAAGCATAGGGGAAATATTGGCAGATAGCCCTAGCACGCGTGTGAGCATGCCGATTGTAACAACTGCGATAACTATCCAAAAGAAAACTTGCTTACGCTTATTCATGATATTCAATTTGTGACAAAAATAGTCTTTTTTGAAAAAATATGACAGCAAATGACAATACAATAGTGATAATTAAATCAAAATGGATATTTTGCGACCCGAAGAGGGAAATAAAAGATGATAACAAAGGCAATTACAAACGCATTAGAACGAAAAAAAGCGAGGAATTGGGATAAGACGTATTGGGGGTTTGATATCCACGAGACGATGATAATTCCGAACTGGAGTGAAGAAAAGGTGCCACTTCAGTTCTATCCTCATGTAAAGGAGGTGATGCAGATGATAAGTAAGCAGGACGACATTGTTTGTATTGTCTTTACCTGTTCTCATCCTGAAGAGATCGTGGTCTATCAAAAATACTTCAAGGAGCACGATATACACTTTGACTACATCAATGAAAATCCAGAAGTGCATAGTCGAGCTTACGGAAACTACGACAAGAAACCGTACTTCAATGTGTTGTTTGAAGATAAGGCGGGCTTTGATCCAAACGCTGACTGGGAGAAGGTAAAAAAGCTATTTTTAGAATATTATCCAAATGCTGGCGAATGATTAGAGGAGATAATATCGCACTGCATAATTATGCTCCAAAGTTAATGGATAAGCTGCTTAGTCACGGTTACTTTCGCAGTGGAAAAAATATGTTTCACAGTCCAGTGACATTTATAGACGGGGTAGCTAATAGCACTATTCGCACACGTCAGACACTCGACAATCACAAACTGAGTAAGTCCTCTAGGAAATTGCTGGCAAAAAATAATCGAATCTTTACGCATGAGTTGACGCCACTGGTCTTGGATGAGGAGGTTCTGGAATTGTATGAAGTGTATAGAGCAGATTGCTTTAAAGGTAAACTAAATGGAGAGCTGTGGGAATGGCTCGACGGGAGTCTTGAAAAAGAAATATTTAATACCCGTATTTGCAAAATCTACTTTGAAGGGGTTTTGGTAGCAGCTAGTTTTGTAGACCTTGGTCTAGAAAGTATGGCGAGTATCATGGGGATTTATCATCCTGATTATAGCAAGTATAGTCTCGGCATTTTTTCAATGCTGGTAGAAGTAGAGTATGGTAAGGAGCTTGGTTTGGTATATTATTATCCTGGATATATATTGAGTGCGTCTCCACGTTTTGAGTATAAAAAGAAGGTAGGCAACCTACAATATAAATCTTTCGATAGTCGAGAGTGGAAGTCATTGGATGATTTAAAAACAGATAATTTTTTTGTAGAGAAAACGCAAGAACAACTAAAGGTGGTAAAGGCGTCTTTGAACGATTTTAAAATAGAATCAGAAATATATGCTTATCCACTTTTCACTTGGGCTACCTACCCACTAGATGCGAGCTTGCTAGAGCAGTATTTCTTTATTCGGGTAAGTGTGGATCTATTTGATACGCTGCATATTATCATTGTATTTGACATTCTCCGAAATGGGTTTTATATAAATCTAGTCAATAGTATTGGCCCGGATTCCTCTACTTGGCAAGAGTTTAAGAACTATTATCCAGAGGAGGGAAATTGGTTGGATACTATACTTATACAAAGTACTAGTAAGCTAGAGCATGATCCTACGGTTCTACCTATAATTGTAATATCTATGTTGAAGACGATAAGGGACAAGATAAAGTTGGAC
>ENA-ORXT01001931-ORXT01001931.1-marine-metagenome-genome-assembly--contig:-NODE-1931-length-26273-cov-74.625630_pt1 | contig 26273 bp, 17 predicted proteins | sample MGYA00237868_ERZ511482 | MGnify/ENA metagenome assembly ERZ511482
GCGCCGAGCGCCGAAAGTGCCCCGACGGAGCGGCCATCGCAAATCACCATGTCGCAGCCAGCCTGCGTGGCTATCTTTGCGGCAGCCAATTTCGTAACCATGCCGCCCGTCCCCACGCCCGCAGCCATATTCGGCGCGCCGCCCATGGCCATGATGCCTTCAGTTAGATCTGTGATGATCGGAATATGTTTCGCCGATGTGTCGGCGCGAGGATCAGCGGTATAAAGTCCGTCAATATCGGAGAGCAAAATGAGCAAGTCCGCGCCAATCATTTGGGCTGTGCGAGCGGCCAATCGGTCATTGTCGCCATAGCGGATTTCGTCTGTCGCGACCGTGTCATTCTCATTGATGATCGGAACTGCGCCCAACCCCAAAAGCGTGTCGAGAGTCGAGCGCGCATTTAGCCAACGACGACGGTTTTCTGTATCATTCAATGTGAGTAACGCTTGCGCCGTCATCAAGTCGTGCTGCCCAAGCGCATCGTCATAAGCGCGTGTCAGGCTGGATTGCCCGGCGGCCGCGCAAGCTTGTTTTTCTGGCAGAGAGAGCGAAGTTTCGAATAATTTCAGACGTTGCCGTCCCAGAGCAATCGCGCCTGAGCTAACGAGGACGATACGTTTATCTTTGAGGACCGCCAAATCAGCGGCCAGTGCCGCCAGCCAGTCTTCTCGCAAAGACTGGGTCTTTTCGTCGACCAGTATGGCCGATCCGATTTTGACGACGATTATTTTGGCGGCGGAAAACATGAAACTAGGGAGACCAGCCTTTGACGTCTTCAATCTCACCTGCTGCGATTTGTTCCTGTCGCAGTTTTTCCGCGCGTTCCGCTTCCTCGCCAGCGCGGCGAATTTCGACGTGTTTATAAAGCGCTGCCAGCACAGGCGTGAGACCTTGCTGCGCGACGGAACTGATAGGGAATGGACGTTGCCCACACGCGGCTTCTAAGGCGTCCTGAAGCTCTGCAATGCGGTCAGGGGACAGCGAGTCACATTTCGATATTGCAACGACTTCGGGTTTATCCTCAAAACTGTCATCATAATCTTCCAACTCTTTTTTGATCGCGAGATAATCGGCAACCGGGTCTTCCGTTATTCCGGACACAAGATGCAATATGGCCGCGCAGCGTTCCGCGTGACCAAGGAAACGATGGCCGAGGCCTGCGCCTTCTGCCGCGCCTTCGATAAGGCCGGGGAGATCGGCGATAACGAAGCGTTCCGCCGTACCCATGCTAACAACACCCAAATGCGGGTGCAGCGTTGTAAAGGGATAATCAGCCGTCTTTGGCGTGGCGGCACTGACCGACGAGAGAAAGGTCGACTTGCCGGCGTTGGGCAAGCCGATGAGCCCCGCATCCGCAATAAGTTTCAACCGCAGCCAGACCCATTTTTCTTCACCCTCTTCGCCGGGATTGGCTTGGCGCGGGGCTTGGTTGGTAGCGCTCTTGAACCGCGCATTGCCCCAGCCGCCATTGCCGCCTTTTGCCATCAAAATGCGTTCGCCGTCTTCCGTCAAATCCGCGAGAACCTCATCCGTCTCGGCGTCGATGACTTCCGTCCCAACCGGAACCTTTAAGATGATGTCTTCTGCGGCAGCGCCGTGGCGATCCCGCCCCATACCGTGCATGCCGGTCCTGGCTTTGAAATGTTGCTTGAAGCGGTAATCAATCAGCGTGTTGAGGCTGCGGGTGGCTTCTAAATAGATATGGCCGCCGCGTCCGCCATCACCGCCATTGGGTCCGCCAAAGGCAATATATTTCTCACGCCGGAAGGAGATGCTGCCGCCGCCGCCCGATCCGGACTTCACGTAGATTTTGGCTTGGTCAAGGAATTTCATAAGCCGTCCTTACGCCGCGTTATTGGCTTTGGCTAGGTCAGAGAGCGCCGCATGCATGCCGGGGCCATAGCCGGAATGGGGCCGCGCCTTGAATCCAAATCGCGTGTAAAACGCATCTTGGCCCTCCGCAGCAAATAGGCCAATTAGACAATTCGGAGGACAGGTTTGCGATAGGCTCTCAATCAGCGCAGAGATCATCGCCTGCCCAATACCTTGGCTTTGAAAGGCTTGCGCGACGATAACGTCTTGGATGTAGACGTTCAAAATGCCGTCCCCAACCAAACGGGCCATGCCGATGGTTTGGTCACCGCTGACCGCTATCGCTCCGTCTAGAGAGGCTTTCAAAGCGTCGCGCGCTTGCTCGGCCGTCGGTATGCCCCAGCTCACACCGCTTCGCAGAGACCTGAACTCTGATACATTTGGTAATCTATGTATAATTTCGACGTTCATGGTGCGGCCTTTAGGATGAAGTCTTGCGACGGGGCCTTTTTCAATCGTGCCATTGAGAAATACGGCTCTGGCTGTCCGCTGCGTTTAAATCCCAGCTTTTCCAGAACACGCGCACTGCCCGGGTTGTCGATGAAAACGCCGGCCACGCGGTCTGCTGCGCCCAATGTTGTATCCGCTTCAGCGAGCAGGGCGGCACAGGCCTCAGTCATATAACCTTTTCCCCAAAACGGTTGTCCGAGCCAATAGCCAATTTCCCAGAGTGAGCTTTCACTGCGTTTGAATAAATCGGTTATACCGATCAACGCATCCTCTCTTTTGAGGGTGATCGCGTAGGGATGGGCGAGACCTCTGCGCTTGGCCGCGTGGAAGGTTATGATTTTAAATTCGGCTGAGAGCAGGGGGAAGGGGTAGGCAATGCTTCCGGTCATTCGTGCAATGTCGACATCATATACAAGTGCCGAGATGGCCGCCGCGTCGCTCTGTCTGGCGAAGGACGAGCCGGTCTGTTTCAATTCTATCGCGCATGACAATTCTCCCAAATTGTCAGCAGGGGTGACCAAGGCTTAGTTACAAAAAAAGTGCTTAATCACAAAAAAGGGAAACCGGGCGGACCCGATTTCCCTGCTGTTCTATAAACGGGTCGCCTGTTGGCGGTGACCCGAAAAATCAGGTCTTTATTCAGCGGCCTGTGGAAGGTCGACTGAGACATATGTGCGGTCATTGCGTTTCGTCGTGAAAGACACGCGGCCTTCCGTCAGAGCGAAGAGCGTGTGATCTTTACCCATGCCGACATTGGCACCCGGATAATATTTTGTCCCGCGCTGACGAATAATGATGTTGCCCGGAATGACGGCTTGTCCGCCGGACTTCTTGACGCCGAGACGGCGGCCTGCACTATCGCGACCGTTGTTTGACGAACCACCAGCTTTTTTATGTGCCATGATGAACTCCTAAAATCGATTGGGGACGAGCCCCGAATTTAATCCCAAAATGGGAGGCGTTTTAGCCCTTGATACCTGTGATGCGAACAACCGTCTCAAACTGACGATGCCCTTGCTTACGGCGATAGTTCTGACGACGCTTCTTTTTGAAGACGATGACTTTATCGCCTTTGCGTTGTTCGAGAACTTCGCCTGTGACAGAAGCGCCTTTGACGAGCGGAGCGCCGACTTTAACATCGCTGCCTGCGCCGTGCATCAACACATCGTCAAATGTAATCTTCCCGCCGGCTTCGCCGTCGAGCTTTTCTATGATGATAATGTCGTCTTTGGCGACTTTATATTGCTTACCACCGGTCTGAATGACTGCGAACATGGTTTTGTCCTTGAAGCTGAGCAGGGTTCAAACCCTGTCGTCTAAATACATAAAAGCCGCGCTGGGCGAATCCCGCGGCGGCCAATTCGACGCCCTTATAAGCCCCTGCACTGCACTGTCAATCCGCTTGCGCGAGAGATTGACAGAGACGGTCTGACATTAAAGCCGTTTGCAAACGCCTATACTGGCACCAAAAAACCCCGCCGACGATAAGGTCGGCGAGGTTTGAAAATCTTATGTCCGGCGCGCGAGGCGCCGGAAGTTTGGTACTTAGTTACCTGGGGTAACCTGACCGATGACAACACCGTTGGCAATGATTTGGCCGTTCGCATTGACTTGGCCAATGACCGCGCCGCTGCTGTTCACGACAGAGCCGTTCGGAAGAACCGAGAAGCCACTACCGGAGGACATCCCGCCGGTTGTGATACCGCCGAGTGGGTCACTCATACCGCCGACTGATCCGCCAGTGGCATTCATACCGCTCATGACGACCTGTCCGGCACTGTTCACGACATCGCCATTGGCGTTCATCGTTCCGATAATCGCACCTGACGCGTCACGGACGGATCCGTCTGCACCGATTGTGTAACCACCTGCACCGCCGCCAGTCGTTGTGACTGTCGTGCCGCCAGTGAAGCCGCCGGCTCCTCCGGTTGCTTGGCCGCCTGCGGTAAATCCGCCGATGGCTTGCTGGTTGCCGGAGACCATTGAGCGCCAGTTAACACCCAGGGCATCAACAGTTTTCAATGTCACGCCGCCAGTAGACAGGCCGCGTGCTTGCTGGAAGCGCTCAACGGAGGCGTAGGTCTGCTGACCAAGACGTCCGTCAATTGCACCCGTGTAGAAACCTTCACGTTTCAGCGCTGTTTGGATAGCGCGGATAACGGTTGGGTTAGCGTTCGCCTCACAGAGGACTTGACGCCATTCTGCACGTTCCGGGCTGGTCTGAGTGCGTTTCGTAATCGTGCCGAACTGTGCCGGTATAACGACCGTCTCAGTCGTCGCAGGACGAACAACGCGCTGGACTTGAACCGTATCGTAACGAGCCGGGATGACGCGACGTTCGATCCGCGGTGCACCATCAACCACGCGGCGCGTGACTTGCTTGGTGACAGCCGGGATAGTCCGCTCTGTCGTCGTTGCCGGTGTCTTCACGACGCGGCGTGTGACCTGCTTCGTAACAGCCGGGATACGACGCTCTTGCGTCGAAGCCGGTGTCTTGATGCGGCGACGGGTTTCCGTCTTCGTCACAGCCGGGATGGTGCGTTCCTGCGTCGTAGCAGGTGTGCGCATCACACGACGTGAGATTTGCTTGGTCACAGCCGGGATAGTCCGCTCAGATGTACGAGCCGGTGTCTTAACGACACGACGCGACACAACCTTGGTGACAGCCGGGATAGTCCGCTCAACAGTCGTTGCCGGGTTTTTAACAACACGGCGCTGAACAGTCGACATCTTCGCAGGGATAGTCCGCTCGGATGTGCGTGCAGGCGTTTTGACGACCTGACGTGACACAACCTTCGTCACAGCCGGGATGGTGCGTTCCTGCGTCGTAGCAGGTGTGCGCATCACACGACGTGAGACTTGCTTCGTGACAGCCGGGATACCGCGCTCAGTGACACGTGCCGGAGTTTTCACAACGCGGCGAGACACTTGCTTGGTAACAGCCGGGATTGTCCGCTCAACAGTCGACGCGGGTGTCTTAACAACACGGCGTGTTTCTGTTTTCGTGACAGCCGGGATGCCGCGCTCAGTGACACGTGCCGGAGTTTTCACAACACGACGTGTTTCCTGCTTGGTGACAGCCGGGATACGACGCTCTGCAACAGTGGCCGGTGTCTTAACGACGCGGCGCGTAACCTGTTGTGTTTGCGCCGGAACAGACCGCTCAGTGACAGACGCCGGTGTCTTGACGACACGACGGGACACTTGCTTGGTCACAGCCGGGATAGCCCGTTCGACAGTCCGAGCCGGGTTCTTGATGCGACGGCGTGTCTCTGTCTTCGTGATCGCCGGAACTGAACGCTGTTGCGTTGCAGCCGGTGTCTTCACGACACGACGGGAGACTTGCTTGGTCACAGCCGGAACCGTGCGCTCGACAGTTTGTGCCGGTGTCTTCACGACGCGGCGCGTTTCTGTCTTCGTCACAGCCGGGATACCACGCTCTTGTGTCCGTGCCGGTGTCTTAACGACGCGGCGGGACACTTGCTTGGTCACAGCTGGGATTGTGCGCTCAACAGTTGACGCTGGTGTCTTAACAACACGGCGTGTCTCTGTTTTCGTGACAGCCGGGATACCGCGCTCTCTGACAGAAGCCGGAGTTTTCACAACGCGGCGAGATACCGTCTTCGTGACTGCCGGGATAGCCCGTTCAGCCGTGCGAGCCGGCGTCTTGATGCGGCGGCGTGTCTCTGTCTTCGTGATCGCCGGAACTGCACGCTGTTGCGTAGCAGCCGGTGTCTTCACGACGCGACGGGAGACTTGCTTGGTCACAGCCGGGATAGTCCGCTCAACGGTTGACGCTGGTGTCTTAACAACACGGCGCGTTTCCACTTTTGTGATTGCCGGGATAGTCCGCTCTGTTGTGCGGGCCGGTGTCTTCACAACACGACGGGAGACTTGCTTCATAACAGCCGGAACAGAGCGTTCCATCGTTGCAGCAGGTGTTTTCACGACGCGGCGCGTTTCCATCTTCGTCACTGCCGGGATGGTCCGCTCAGATGTGCGGGCCGGTGTCTTGACGACGCGGCGGGAGACTTGCTTGGTCACAGCCGGGATTGTGCGCTCAATGGTGGACGCCGGTGTCTTAATGACACGACGCGATTCCATTTTCGTCACAGCCGGGATGGCACGCTGAACAGTTGAGGCCGGTGTCTTAACGACGCGGCGTGTCACCTGCTTCATGACCGCTGGAATAGTCCGTTCGACCGTTGCAGCTGGCGTCACGACGCGGCGGCGGGTTTCCTGCTTCGTGATAGCCGGAACATTACGCTGTTGCGTAGCGGCCGGAGTTTTCACGACGCGGCGAGAAACCTGCTTGGTCACAGCCGGGATAGTCCGCTCAGATGTGCGGGCCGGTGTTTTCACAACGCGGCGTGTTTCCATCTTCGTCACTGCCGGGATGGTCCGCTCAGATGTGCGGGCCGGTGTCTTAACGACGCGGCGGGAGACTTGCTTGGTTACAGCCGGGATTGTGCGCTCAACAGTTGACGCTGGTGTCTTAACGACGCGGCGCGTTTCCTGTTTCGTGATGGCCGGGATAGTCCGCTCTTGCGTAGACGCAGGACGGTCAACAACGCGGCGCGTGACAGTAGATGTCTTCGCCGGGATTGCCCGCTCTGATGTACGAGCCGGTGTCTTAACGACGCGGCGTGTACGTGTCTTCGTGACGGCTGGAACACTCCGCTCGACAGTCGACGCAGCTGTTTTCACAACGCGGCGGCTAACTTGCTTCGTAACAGCCGGGACGCGGCGCTCGGCCGTGCGGGCCGGGTTTTTGATACGACGACGTGTTTCAGTCTTCGTAACAGCCGGGATAGACCGCTCTGTTGTACGAGCCGGTGTCTTAACGACGCGGCGCGTTACAGTGTTTGTAACAGCCGGGATCGTGCGCTCTTGCGTACGAGCCGGAGTTTTCACAACGCGGCGTGTTTCCACTTTGGTCACAGCAGGAATATTGCGCTGCTGTGTAGAGGCCGGACGGTCAACGACGCGGCGTGTGACCTGCTTGGTCACGGCCGGGATAGACCGCTCAACTGTGCGGGCCGGAGTTTTGATACGGCGACGTGTTTCAGTCTTCGTAACAGCCGGGATAGTCCGCTCTTGTGTAGACGCAGGACGGTCAACAACACGGCGCGTTACGGTGTTCGTAACAGCCGGGATAGTCCGCTCTTGTGTCCGAGCCGGTGTCTTAACGACGCGGCGTGTCAGCGTTTTCGTGACAGCCGGGATGCGGCGTTCAACGACTTTTGCTTCTTCTGCAACAACACGTGTGGAGACTGTGCCCATCTGCTGACCAAATTGGCCGCCTGATGAACCGACATTTCCACCATTACCGCCGACGAGACGGGAACCGCCTGCTGATCGGTCAGCACGCTGAGCATCTGCAGAGGACAATCCGTCACGGTCATCACGACCGTCCCGGTTTGCGTCAACAAAGCCATTGATGCGTGTTCCGCCGGAGAATGAAGCGCCGGAAGCGTCCACAACACGAGCAGGTGTCTTAACAATACGGCGAGTCAGTGTGCTCGTTTGAGCCGGCACTGGGATCTCGCGGGTAGTCGCTTCACGGTCAACAACGCGGCGTGTGACCTGCTTGGTAACAGCAGGGATAGTCCGCTGTGTTGTCCGAGCTGGCGTGACGACGACTTGTTTAGTGATAGTCTTGTATTTGGCCGGGATCAGAACACGACAGAGGATTTCACCTGTCTGGTTCACGATAGTCTCGGTTGATTCCACGACTTGGTTAGAAACGCCGTTAAAGACAGTGAACTGTCCGCGCGTCGCTGTGTTCACGCGACCACCGGCAAATGCACCGGAGTTAATCGCTTGTGAACCTGGCTTCCACTCTTCACGGGCCGGCTCGATAAGAACACGCTCTGAACGTGACTCATATTTCGCAGGGATGACCGTGAGGTCAGTACGCTCTGGCTGAACAACGATTGTCTCAGTGACCGTGCGGTATGTTGCAGGGACAACTTCAACACGAGTTGACGCTTCCTGTGTGACGATCGTCTCTGTCACAGTTTCATACTGTGCCGGGATGATGCGTAACGTGTTGGCAGCTTCCTGCTGGACGTATGTCTGGTTCTCCGTGCGGAATTTCGCAGGAACAGCAACATACTCAACAGATTCAGGCTGAACGACAACTGTCTCGGAGACAGTCTCATAAGTTGCCGGGATAGCAACGAGCTCTGTCGCAGCTTCCTGAACAACAACGGTTTCAGTCACATTGCGATATGTCGCAGGGATAACAACCAGTTCTGTCGATGCTTCCTGAACAACGAGTGTCTCGTTGTAAGTCTCATAGACAGCCGGAACTGTTTCATATGTGACGCTGGCAGGTTGAACAACAACGGTCTCTGTGACGTTCTTGAACGTTGCAGGGACGGACACGAGCTGAGTTGAAGCTTCCTTAGCGATAACAGTTTGAGACACCGTCTCAAATGTAGCCGGGATAGCGACAAGCTCTGTCGAGGCTGGCTGGACAACAACGGTCTCAGTGACTGTTTCGAAAGTTGCCGGAATAGAGACGAGCTCTGTGCTGGCTTCCTGAACAACGATTGTTTCGTTGTAAGTCTCATACTCTGCCGGGATGGACATGTATTCGACAGTTTCAGGCTGAACAACAACTGTTTCAGTCACTGTCTCGAAGGTTGCCGGAACAGAGACGAGCTCTGTTGTAGCTTCCTGAACGACAACTGTCTCAGATACAGTTTCATATGTTGCCGGGATGGAAATAAGCTCTGAGCTTGCTTCTTGGACAACAACTGTTTCTGTAACGTTTCTGAACGTCGCAGGGATAGAGACGAGCTCTGTAGAGGCTTCCTGAACAACCATTGTCTCGGAGACTGTTTCATAAACAGCCGGGACAGAGACATATTCGACAGAAGCTGGCTGAACGACGACTGTCTCAGTGACAGTTTCGAATGTCGCCGGGATCGTGACGAGTTCTGAAGATGCTGCCTGAACGACAACAGGGTAGGTTTCCGTCTCGAAAACAGCCGGAACTGTTTCATAAGTGACAGAAGCTGGCTGAACGACGACCGTCTCAGTGACAGTTTCGAATGTTGCCGGGATTGTGACCAACTCGGAGCTGGCTTCCTGAACAACAACTGTCTCGGAGACTGTTTCATAAACAGCCGGGATAGAGACATATTCTACGCCTGCAGCCTGAACGACGACTGTCTCAGTGACAGTTTCGAAGGTCGCCGGGATAGAGACGAGCTCTGTGCTGGCTTCTTGAACAACGATTGTCTCACCAACTGTTTCATAAACAGCCGGGACAGAGACGTATTCGACAGAAGCTGGCTGAACGACGACTGTCTCAGTGACAGTTTCGAACGTAGCCGGGATCGTGACGAGCTCCGTGGAGGCCGCTTGAACGACAACCGGATATGTTTCTGTCTCAAAAGTCGCAGGGATAGAGATATACTCTACGCCAGCGGCCTGAACGACGACTGTTTCAGTGACAGTTTCATATGTTGCCGGGATAGAGACGAGCTCTGTGCTGGCTTCCTGAACAACAACTGTTTCTGTGTAGTTCTCATATTTGGCCGGAACCGCTGAATACTCAGTTGTTGCAGGCTGAACGACGACCGTTTCAGTGACAGTTTCGAATGTCGCAGGAACATTGACGAGCTCTGTAGACGCTTCTTGAACCACGATCGGCTCTTGAATGGTCTCATATACAGCCGGAACTGCAACGTACTCAACAGACGCAGGCTGAACGACAACTGTCTGCGTGACAGTTTCGAATGTAGCCGGGATGGTCACAAGTTCCGTAGACGCCGCTTGAACGACAACCGGGTAAGACTCTGTCTCAAATACAGCTGGAACAGTTACATACTCAACACCGGCAGGCTGAACGACGACTGTCTCAGTGACAGTCTCGAACGTGGCCGGGATTGTGATCATTTCGCTGGACGCTTGCTGAACAACCATAGTCTCGCTGACTGTCTCATAGACAGCCGGTACGGAGACATATTCCACAGTTGCAGGCTGAACGACGACTGTCTCTGTGACAGTTTCGAACGTGGCTGGAATTGTGACGAGGTCAGTTGACGCTTCCTGAACAACGATTGTTTCGTTGTAAGTTTCGTAAGTCGCTGGAACAGAAACATATTCGACGCCAGCAGGCTGAACGACGACAGTTTCAGATACCGTTTCGAACGTCGCAGGGATTGTGACCAACTCGGAGCTGGCTTCCTGAACAACGATTGTCTCACCAACTGTCTCATAGACAGCAGGAACAGACACATACTCAACGGAGGCTGGCTGCACGACAACAGTTTCAGTCACTGTTTCGAATGTAGCCGGGATAGAAACGAGCTCGGAGCTGGCTTCTTGAACAACGATTGTCTCGCTAACTGTGTCATACACAGGCGGGATAACTGAATACTCAACAGTCGCCGGTTGAACGACGACAGTCTCAGTGACAGTTTCGAATGTCGCAGGAATTGTGACCAGATCGGTGGACGCTTCCTGAACAACGATAGTTTCGTTATATGTTTCATATTCAGCTGGAACAGACACATACTCAACGCCGGCTGGTTGAACGACGACTGTCTCAGTGACAGTTTCGAACGTAGCCGGGATAGTGATGAGCTCTGAGCTAGCAGCTTTAGAAACAACAGTTTCTGTGACTGTTTCGAAGACAGGCGGGACAGTCACTAGCTCTGTGCTGGCTTCCTGAACGACGACTGTTTCAGTGACAGTTTCGAATGTTGCAGGGATTGTGACCAACTCGGAGCTGGCTTCCTGAACAACTACAGTCTCGGCAACAGTCTCAAAGACGGCCGGAACAGTTACATATTCGACAGACGCGGGCTGAACCACAACTGTTTCAGATACAGTTTCGAATGTTGCAGGGATTGTGACCAACTCGGAGCTGGCATCCTGAACAACAACCGTTTCAGTGACAGTTTCGAAGACTGGCGGGATTGTGACCAGTTCTGTGCTGGCTTCCTGAACAACGACTGTCTCAGTGACAGTTTCGAATGTGGCCGGGATAGTGACAAGCTCTGTAGACGCTTCTTGCGAAACGATGCTTTCAGTGACTGTCTCATACTGAGCCGGGACAACTGTGTACTCAACAGAAGCAGGCTGAACGACGACTGTCTCAGAGACAGTTTCGTATGTCGCCGGGATTGTGACGAGTTCTGTAGACGATTCTTGCGAAACAACAGTTTCCGTAACGGTTTCGAATACAGGCGGGATCGTGACCAGCTCTGTGGAGGCTTCCTGAACAACAACTGTGTCAGTGTAGTTTTCGTAAACAGCCGGGATTGTGATGTACTCGACTGACTCAGGCTGAACGACGACTGTCTCGGCGACAGTTTCGTAAACCGGAGGAATTGCGACGAGCTCTGTAGACGCTTCTTGAACAACAACCGTCTCAGTGACTGTGCGGAATGTGTTTGCACCTGATGTCGCGCCAGTGCCGCGATAAGCATTGACTGCGGAGCGAGAAACGACGCGCCCACCGGAGGCAACAATGTTGCCGGAACCGTCTAGGGAACCAATGCTTGAACCGGAGGCGTTACGGACACGACCGTCAGCCGAAACTGAGTAAGTCGTTCCGCCAATAACGAGGCGTGTTGGTGAAGACCCTGTGCCAATCAGTGTTAGGGGGTTAACAGCGTTGGCAGCCAAAACGCTTCCGTTGTTCGCGACAATATTGCCCGAAGCATCAACAGAACCAATCCGCGTGCCTGACGCGTTGGTAACTGTTCTGGAAGAATCAATTGTGTAGGGCGTTCCGCCTACGGTGACCGTGATTTTGCCACGACCGGGAACAACAGAACCGCCGGTTCCGGCCACGACGAGCTCATAGCTCTCTTCTTGGACGAGAATACGTTCTGGAACAGTTTCAAACTGCGCAGGGATCATTTTGATCTCTTCGCCGGCTTGACGCAGAACAACCTGCTCTGTCGATGTTGTGTATTGAGCGGGAACAATAACCCGAGCGAAACATTCACCGGGGAGCGGATTACCTGGCGGTAGCTCCTGAGCGATTGTAGGTGCGGCAAATACCGCGGCCGATGCGGCCAGTAGAAGAGTGCGTTTCATATTAAGAAAACCCCCAAAGTCTCCAGTTATTAGTTACCCGCGACATGCGAATACCTCCAATAGCCCATACGCCCGTATCTCACGAACGGAGGGCCTTAACTTCCTCTTAAACATAGGAGGAAGTAAATCAATTCCTAATCTGTGTTACGCGAAAAGGTCGGAAGAAAGACGCCTTAGCGGCGTGTAACATCTCCCTATCTCCTCTCGTATCACCATAGGCTTCCATTATTTTGACAGAATGTGGTGCGAATTGGTCAAAAATGCGGCGGACTTTGTTTTTCCCCCACACATTATAACCGTGCAGCTCACCAGTGATTCTCTCTTCACTTATCGTTAACTCGGTTGCCATTACGTGATTTTCATGAATGCTAGCTGAACTCGCCCAAGCGCGCAGATAGGGGCCGATCGAAGCGCTGCATATATATAATGAGTCGGGGCCGCACGCTGGATCCGCTAAAAGCGCGTTGATCCTTTCAATAGCGGCCGGGCGAATCAAGCCCGGGATAACGTCCTTCGCAAATTGCGCGGCGCGAGCATCGATATCAGCTGCTAACTCTCCCGCGAAAAAGCGGCGAACCACAGCTTTTTTCACAGCGTGACGGTCGATGCCGCCAAGCTTGTAAGTGATGAAGGTCGGCATGAGCCGCGTGATGTTCCAAAGCCAACGGGGGGTGCCGGCGTAATATCGCAGGAAGAGTGCAAAAGTGTCCCGGGTCGTGATCGTACCGTCAAAATCAAAGACGAAAATCTTATGGTCGTATTCTGTGGGGGCGCTCGGCATTACCTGCCTCATAAGGGCCGATGCGAGGCATTCAAGCCCGCAATTACAGTGTGGTTGGTAAAGTGCTAACGTTCCTGTTGCGCAGACCGGGGCGGCTGCAAAACGGGTCTTGCGCCGAGGAGTTTCGCGCTTCAGACACAGCTTCAACGAATCTCACTTCTGATTGTGCCGGGGAATTTATGCGCTGCTCTTTTTTATCTCAAGTCTCTGTAATTGCTATTGTTTTGCTTTCAGGGTGCAAAGCTAAAACGGCAAGCCTACCGTCCATCGACGATGTGCCTTTCGCGCATATGGCGTCCGATCTGCCCGTTGATACGGCCATCACTTACGGTGAGCTTCCCAATGGTCTGCGCTATGCCGTTCGTGAGAATGATACGCCCACGAAGACGGCGACGCTGTTGATGCGCATTGATACCGGCTCAATTAACGAGACAGAAGAGACGCGGGGCCTTGCCCATTTCTTGGAGCATATGGCCTTTAACGGCTCGGAAAATATTCCTGAAGGCGAGATGACAAAAAAGCTTGAGCGATTTGGTTTGGCCTTTGGAGCGGATACAAATGCGTCGACCGGGTTTGATGTGACCACATATCAGTTAGAGCTTCCTGAGGTGTCGGAAGAGATGCTCGACGTCACACTTGGCATTATGCGCGAAACAGCCGAGCGTTTACTGCTCGACCCTGAAGCGATCGAGAAAGAACGCGGTGTTATACAGGCCGAGCGTCGGGCGAGGTCTAATCCGGCTTTCAAAGCTTTTCTGGATCAGTTAGATTTTTATGCCGGCCATACAATTTTGCCCGACCGTTTGCCTATCGGAACTGAGGCGACAATCAACACGGTGACGCCCGAGCAGTTCCGTGATTTCTATCAGCGTTATTACAGACCGGAAAAAACCTTCATCACTCTGGTCGGGGACATGAAGCCTGAATTCGCGATTCAGAAGATTGAACAATATTTCGGCGATTGGGCGGCTCCTGAAACTATCGCAGCGGGCGTCAATGTCGAAATTGATTCGCAAGCGATCACGACATCCCGCACGCGGGTCTATTCAGACCCTGAAATTCAAACTTCAGTGAGTCTAGCGGTGATGAAACCCGTAGAAGAGGATATGGATACGGCTGCGAGCCGGAAAGAAAGCATGATTGAAAGCCTTGGCAACTCAATTCTAAACCGTCGTCTCGGAAAAATGGCTCGTACAGAGGATTCGGCCTTCATCTCGGCCGGCGTGGGCCGCAGTAATTTCTTCGATGTCGCAGAAATATCCTCTCTGACAGTCAACGCACAGCCCGATAATTGGGATGCCGCGCTCGCTCAGGGCGAGCAGGCCCTGCGTCAGGCGCTGGAATTTGGATTCTCCCAAGCAGAGTTAGACGAACAGCTTGCCAATATCGAAAATTCGCTCGAAGTTTCCGTTCAAACGTCGCCCACACGGCGAACACCCCGCTTAGCGCGTCAAATCATGGGCGCTTTCGGCAATGAGTCGGTTGTCACCACCCCGCAAACCTCGCTTGAGCGATTTGCCGGAGGTAAGGCTGACATCACGCTGGAAGCTGTCACCAAAGCCTTCCGCGAGGGGTGGAAAGGTCTGGATGAGGCGCCGCAGCTTTATATGCAGACCAATAAAGCAATAGAAGACGCCGAAACAAAACTTGAAGCCGCCTATGCGGCCACAAAAGCTGTGCCTGTTGAAGCCAGAGCGGAAGAGGCTAAACTCAAATTTGCGTATGATGAATTCGGCCCGGCCGGAAAAGTTGCCAAGCGCAGCCGTATCGAGGATTTGGATGCGACATTGATTATTTTCGAAAATAATGTCCGCTTGAATATGAAAAAGACGGATTTTGAAGATAATGTTGTCCGCTTATCTGCAAGGATCGGGGCGGGAACTTTGTCGGCGCCGACGGATGTTGCGCCGGGGTTTGAGACCTATGCCTCCAATATGCTGGCGCTTTCCGGCTTGGGTCAGCATAAGGTTGACGATATTTCGACGATTATGGCCGGTAAATCCGTTGGGGTCGGCCGCGGTCTCGGCAAGACGGCCATGACTTTGTCAGGATCGACAACGCCTGATGACTTGGCCTTGCAGCTCAAATTGATGGCAGCCTATGCGACGGATCCGGGCTACCGGCCGGAAGCGCAGTCACAATATGACAAATATATCCGCTCTTGGTATCCGACGCTGGACAGCACGCCCGGCGGCGTGGCGAGCCGAGATATCAGCCGTATTTTACGCTCCGGCGATGCGCGGTGGGGTATTCCCTCTGAGGCTGACCTTTTGGATGTAGATTTCGATCTCATCAAAAAGTGGATGGACGAGAATGTTCAAAACGGCTCGATTGAGCTCACAGTCGTCGGCGATTACGAGGAAGACGCGCTTATAGAGGCCGTCGCCGAGAGTTTTGGCGCGCTGCCGGAGCGCCCGGCTGAACCCTATGTGCCTGATGCTTCGCTCACAGCGTTGAAATTCCCCGCCGGATCGAGCGAGCCCACCATCCTTCGCCATGCGGGCGATGCTGAAACGGCACGGCTCTATGTCTACTGGCCCGCGCCCGATGCATCGGACTCCAAACGCTCCCGTGAAACCCAGATGTTGGCGGATATGTTTCAGTTACAATTAACCGAAGTCTTGCGTGAGGATGAGGGCGCAACCTATTCCCCGGGCGTGTCCCGTACCGGATCGCGCATATATCCCGGTTATGGATTCATTGGCGCGCAAATTGAAGTTAGCCCCGACCGTATTGACGCTATGGCTGACCGCATTCGTGAGGTTGCCGCAGAATTTCAAGCCGGGGACATTGACCCGGACGTGTTTGATCGCGCGATTAAGCCGACGCTTGAATATCTTGAGACAAGTGTTGAAAATAACAGTCTTTGGATGAGCGTTTTGCGCCAAGCGCAAACGGATCAGGAGACCGTGGCGCGGTTTCGGACCCGCGATGCGGCGTATCAGAACATGACAGTTGAAGACTTGAAGCCCATCGCAAAAGAGGTGTTTGTTCCCGCAAAGTCGCTGGAAATCCAAATTCTACCTGAAAACTAAGTTCAGCGATAAGTCTGGCTTGCGCCTTGCAAAATCTGGTTTGTGGCTAAAAATAAACCAATTTTGCTACGCCTTGGCAAGAATTAGGATCTGGTTAACCATAATTTCCGCCAGTCTGTCCCGTGCCGGGACAATCCAAGGAGCTGGCAGGAGGAATGCAGCAGTAACTCCATAAAGTCGTCGCACTGTCCCGTTTTGGGCGAAGCGACATAAATGGAGTTGGATGATGAAACGGACCTTTAATCATACCGCAGCCTCTTACCGAACTGATACAGGCGGCAACGTCGCCATGATGTTCGCTGTTAGTCTGTTTGTTTTAATTGGATTGCTCGCTGTGGCAGTTGATCTCTCAAAAGGCTTTGCAGCGAAACAACGTTTGCAGAATACGACGGATGCCGTCGCATTACTTGCCGCGAAAGATAAGACGTTGGACACCGCTGCAAAACTGGAAGCGGCTGCACAAGCCCTTTACGATGCCACCTATCCTGGACAGCGCGGTGTCCGCATCGAAATTCAGGACATAAAACGCGATGGCGATCAGGTGACAGTAGTCTCAAAGAACAACATCGATACCTATTTCTCAGGCGTTTTTAAGACGAGCGATTTAGATGTTGGCGTTACGTCGAGTGCGGTTTACACCAAAAAATCCTTAGATGTGGCTCTGGTTCTAGATACGACAGGCTCAATGGGGCAGGCCATCAATCAGGGTGGTGGACCCTCTAAATTGACAGGGTTGAAAAGTGCAGCCAATGGCTTGATCGATATGGTTGATAACATGGACAATGATGATGTTCGTTTGTCCATCGTGCCCTTCGCTCAATATACGAATGTTGGTAAAACACACAGCAGAGCCGGTTGGCTCGATTTTTCTCAAGTTTCGAGAAACACTTGGGAAGGGTGTGTTGGTAGCCGCCTGAACGGAAATGATGAAACGCCGACACAACGTGGCGGCGCTATCCCTACCTTCGCTAATAATATCTGCGGTAGCGAGATTTTACCGCTGACCTCTAATATGAGAAAAGCGCGTTCATCCATAAATGGACTGAAACCCCGTGGTTGGACATATATCCCGTCCGGAATTACATGGGGCTGGAGAACACTCGAAGGCGAACTTCCTATCAGAGTGAAGGCAGCACCTACCGATACAGACCACAAGAAAGTCATGGTCATTATGACAGACGGACAAAATACTCGGTCAAAATCGCAGCTGACTCATGAAGGACAAAACATCAACGATGCGAACGCCAAGACGGCGAGGCTCTGTGATAAAGTGAAAGGTGATGACATCGAAGTTTACACAATCGCCTACGCATTAGATGATAGAACCACTAAAAATCTAATGCGTGACTGCGCAAGCTCTACAGCAAAATTTTTCGATGCCTCTAACGCAGCAGAGCTAAGTCAAGCGTTCGAACAAATTGGCCGGAGTTTGGACGTCCTGCGAATTTCGTCTTAAAGATAACTTCGAAGATTCTAAAGCCGCCTCGCACAAGTCGTGAATTACGACTAAGGTGAGGCGGCTTTTTTGTGCTCAGAAATAAGAGGCTAATCTCAGCAGATCTACTGCTTTACGCCCAAAAGCTGCATGTGAAACAGCAATGTAGCGTTGCCCGGAATTCCCGGCCGGCCGTTTGGCCCGTAAGCGATATCACCGGGGATATAGAGCACACGCGCTTCGCAGACTTTCATGTCAGCAAGGCTTTCATTCCAGCCCTTGATAAAGCCATCAGCATTATGGGTCATGGTCTCGCCACGATCGATTGAACTGTCGAAGATCGATCCATCCGGGAAAAAGCCGTGATAGTGCATTTCAACGCGCTGACTGCCGACCGGTGTCGCGCCCTTTTTCAGGCCCTCTTGGACGACTTTATATTGCAGTCCGCTGTCTGTTGTGACGACGCCTTTGCGAGCCCCGTTGGCCGTATGATATGCCGCGAAATCGTCAGAGGCTTCAATTTTTCCTTCATCAGCATAATCAGCATTGGCCAACCATTTATCTTTTGGGCATTCGTAAACGGCTTCGGCGGGGTCAACCGGAGCATCGCCCTCGGAACAGGCCGCGAGCATCGCGACAGCCCCTATTAATAAGTATCTCTTCATATCGTCTCTCCTTGAGTTTTATCTAATATAATCATCAGCGCTCAGCGCGCGAGTTCTTTCATGGCTGATTCTAATCCTGATAATGTCATCGGAAACATACGGTCTGCACCAATAATTTCCTGAATCATTTGGGTAGATTGCGAATAGGCCCAATATTTCTCCTCGGTCGGATTTATCCAGACGAGGTGAGGGTAAATCTCGACGAGGCGTTGCAGCCAGACGGCTCCGGGCTCTTCGTTCCAGTGTTCAACCGACCCGCCGCGCATGGCAACCTCATAGGGGCTCATCGCCGCATCGCCGACGACCACGACGCGGTGGTCGCTGCCGAATTTATGGAATACGTCCCAAGTCGGCGTGACTTCGCTCATGCGGCGGACATTGTCTTTCCAGACTTGCTCATAGAGGCAATTGTGAAAGTAGAAATATTCGAGCCGTTTGAACTCGCTGCGCGCCGCAGAGAACAGATCTTCGACTTGTTTGATGTGCCCGTCCATAGACCCGCCAATGTCGAAAAACGCCATGACCTTGACGGCATTGCGGCGCTCCGGCCGCATTTTAATATCGAGCCAGCCTTGCTTAGCCGTGCCTTTGATTGTGCCCGCCAGATCCAGTTCATCCGCCGCCCCGTCGCGTGCAAATTTGCGCAAGCGGCGCAGGGCGACTTTAATGTTTCGCGTTCCAATTTCCTTATCGCCATCGAGATTTTTGAAAACGCGCTTGTCCCAAACTTTGACAGCCTTGCCATGCCGGCCTTCTTTTTGGCCGATGCGCACGCCTTCGGGGTTGTATCCATAGGCGCCGAAAGGGGATTTCCCGGCTGTGCCAATATTTTTATTCCCGCCTTCATGTCGTTTATCTTGATTGTCGAGACGTTCTTTTAGGGCTTCCATGATCTTGTCAAAATCTCCTAACGCCTCGATCTCCGCCATCTCTTCGGGGGACAAATGCAGCTCAGCCATTTTTTTGAGCCAGTCCGCAGGTATTTCCGCCTCATCAGTCCCGAAAATATCGCCGAGATAATCTACGCCGCGAAAAACATGGCTGAAGACTTGGTCAAATTTATCCAGATCACGCTCGTCTTTTACCAGCGCCGTGCGCGACAAATAATAAAATCCGTCTAAGCTCTCATTCGGCACATCTTTCTCAACACCCTCCAGCAGGGTCAGATATTCACGAATGGAAACCGGAACCCGCGCGCGGCGGAGTTCTGAGAAGAAGTGGTGAAACATGGGCGGGGTTTAGCAGATTTAAAGAAGAACGGAACTGTGAATTGTGTCTCCTCCTCCCCCGTGTCGCGGTGGAGGAAAAGGTTTGGCTACTCCGTCAACGCCGCAGACATTTTCGGATTGGGGTCTGTTAGGACCTGATCGTGTTTGCCGAGATACTTAAACACCACCAATTCGAGCGGGCTGTCATCCGCAGCTTTCACGCCGTGATACTCCCGCGCCCCAAATCAGTTTCTCATGATTTACAGTCTCCAGCATAAGAGGCGCTGACCCCTTTAGAATTTGCGACGCATTCATTGCTGTAAGTTTGATCATCGCAGCCGCAGACCGGCGTGTAATCCATCCTGCACATTTCCGGAATAGGCGAACAAATGCCCGGGGCATCGGCGGCCCCGCACATATCCCCAATCGTGCGGCGACAAAACTCCCCCGTCTCGCAGACATCTGCGCCGCCGCCAACCATGCGCACGCCGCAATAGCGCGCATCTGCGGAAGCCTCGCTTACCGGAAAAGCCGGCGGGGCTAAGTGGGGTTGGTTTTTGTGCGCGGCTGGCGTTTCAGGTGCCGCGCAGGCTGCTAATAGAAAAGCCGTCGCAAAAAGCGCTCTGCGCATTAGCCGGTTCTCACATCAGTTTCGATCCGCGCCGCCTTCTCAGGGTCCAAACGCATTTCCATGGCGAGGTGGTCCAAATAGTCCCGCTCGCGCGGGTTCAATCCGTTCGCAATGCGGCAGGATACGGCATAGATTTCAAGTTTTGTCTGCTCGTCTTTGGCAAGAGCCGCAATCGCGCTCGGGTCCGCTTTGCCCGAAAGGACCGCGCGGACATCTGCCGCGTCAACGCCTTCAATGCCGTCCAGCATCGCCGCCTCATCCTCTGAAATATCGCCATCAGCTTGCGCGGCTGACACCATCGCTTGCAGCAAAACGTCCGAGCGATTGGCCGGGGCTTTGTTATTGATGAGGTCGACGACGTCCTGAAGATTTTTCGGCATCGTGCCCGTTTGCTGCACCTTATAGGCGAGGAAACCCAGCGCGCCCAACCCGCCGAGCGCCGCAAATTTCGCTTTCGATCGATTGCCTAAAACCAGCGCAAGCGCGCCCGCCGTCGCAGCTGTTCCTAAGCGCAGCTTTTTACGCGACTCTGCGTCATCGCCAACGCCGAGCTTATCTGCCAGTGCATTTTCGGCCTGTTTGAACATGTCTTTGCCCTTGGTTGTCAATTCTGCCGTGTCTGCGGTCTTAGCTTTTTTGACGAGATTTTGCCCTGTTCCCAAAATTTGGTCTAAGAGGTTTTGCGCTGTCATTGCAGTTGTATCGGTCATGTTAGGCTCCATTTGCTTAGCCCTTTATAGCTGTTAGGGCGGGTGAGGACAAACGGGACTTGCTTTCTTCCGCAGTAATCAGGAGAGCTAACCCATGAAAAAATGGCTTTTGGGCGCGGCAGCGCTGGTATCAATCGGTTTAATTGGCGCAGCAATCTACCTGCGCACGCCCGCTGCGCCGCATTATAACTCCGAAAATGCGCGCCAAGCTGCGCAGGCCTATGAGGCTCGTATTATCCGCGATGGATATGGCGTGCCGCATGTTTTCGGGCGCCGCGATGCGGATACGGCCTTTGGTTTTGGCTATGCCCATGCCGAGGATGATTTTGCGACCATTCAAGATACGGTTATCGCGGCGCGCGGGCGAAGCGCAGAATATAAGGGCAAATCCGTTGCGCCGCAGGATTATCTGTTTGACCTGTTCAAAGTCAGCGAGTCGGTTGCGGAAAATTATGAGCAAGATGTCAGTGAGGATGCCAAAGCCATCGCGCGAGCCTATGCGGCGGCGATGAACCTTTACGGCGTGAATAATCCTGACGAGGTCTTGCCGAATATCCTGCCAATTACAGAGCAAGATGTCTTGGCGGGGTTCGCTTGGGCGACGCCATTTTTCTATCGCCTTGACGGATATTTGACAGAGCTGTTCACGGCGGAAGATCGCCCGAATGTATCGCCTTGGGGCCAAACGTCTTCTCGTGACGTGGCCTATTCCGTGCGGGGCTCCAACGCCTTTGCCGTTGCGCCGTCGCGCAGCACCGACGGTCACACGCGCCTCATTGGGAACTCTCATCAGCCTTTGGCGGGGCCTTACGCGTGGTATGAAGCCCATCTCGTCAGCGAAGAGGGCATGAACACGCTGGGTGGAACGTTCCCGGGCGTGCCGATTATGGCGCAAGGTGCGACGCCTAACCTCGCTTGGACACATACCGTCAATGCGCCCGACCTCATTGATATTTATGCGCTGGACGTCGACGATGATGACAACCCCACCCAATATAAGATGGACGGCGCGTGGGTCGATTTCGAACGCACTAAATCAGAGTTTCGTGTGAAACTCTTTGGGCCGTTCTCATTGCCTGTGAAACGCGATGTCCTCTGGTCTAAACATGGACCCGTTCTGCCCACGCCCACAGGTCACTACGCCATTCGCTTTGCTGGACTGGGGGCGTTGGAGCCGGGCGGATTGGGCGCTCTGGATCAATGGCTGGCCATGAACAAAGCCACGACAATGTCCGAATGGCGGACCGCGCTAGAGAGCCAAGGCGTATTGTCCTTCAACATTATTTATGGCGACAAAGATGGGAATATTGGCGCAGTTTATAATGCGCGCATGCCCCGCCGGATTGAAGGCCCTGAATGGGGAGACATTCTGCCCGGTAATCGGTCCGAACTTATTTGGGACACGTTTCGCCCCATCAGCGACATGCCGCAAATCTGGAATCCGTCTTGTGGCTGGGTGTTCTCTGCCAATGCGACCCCGTTTAATATCACGGACGAAGCCTGCAATCTGGACAAAGCGGAGTTCTCAAAGACGTTTGGGCTTGAAGACCGCATTACGAATCGGTCTTTGCGCGCGCTGGAATTGCTCAGCAATGACGAGGCTATCAGCCGCGAAGAGCTACTGCGTTATCGTGCTGATACAAAATACGCCTCAGAAAGCAGTTTGATGAAACTCGTCGTCGAGTTGGTCACAAGCCCGACAGAGGACGAGACGTTGAAACAGGCGCAGGACATTTTGCGAAATTGGAACGGCGACACAAGCAAAGACAATCGAGGTGCGGCGCTGGCCGTCATCACCGGAACGCGGACCTTGGGATATGAGTATCAAGAAGAAGAGCGCGACCCGATGGAGGCGTTGGCTGAAACCGCCTCTGATCTGATGAAGACATATGGTCGAATTGATCCGGAATGGGGCGAGGTTAACCGCATTATTCGCGGTGATATCAGCGTGCCATTGGACGGCGCTCCGGATGTGTTGCGCGCGATCTATGCTGACCGAGACGGTGTTGCCAAGGACGGTGTTATGAACGCTTTTGCCGGTGACAGCCATATTTTCATTGCCGATTGGTCCTCGGACGGCAACGGCACAGTCGACAGTATCCACAATTACGGCAGCGCCACGCTGGACGCATCCTCGCCGCATTATAACGACCAGGTCGAGCTGTTCGCCACAGGCGGATATAAGCGCATCGCAATGACATTGGAGGATGTGCTCAAAGGCGAAGTCACGGCGGATTACGCGCCGGGAGAAAGATGAGTGTGAGCGCTAATCCACGCGCGGCAATACCGCTGTCTTCTTCACCACCCCATAAGCGAAGCTCGTATCGATAGAGGCGATGCCGCCGATGGGGTGTAGATGTTTGCGGACGAAAGTTTCGTAGCTTGCCAAGTCCTCAATCACGACTTTCAGCAGATAGTCGGACAGTCCGGTCATGACGTGGCATTCGATGATGTTTTCAATTTTGCGGACCCGGGTTTCGAAATTCGAGACGGTCGCTTTTGTGTGTTTGTCTAACTTCACGCGCACAAAGACGGTGACGGGCAGGCCGTAAGCCTCGCGGTCGACATCCACACTATAGCCGCGAATGACGCCTGAAGTTTCTAGAGCTCGCAGGCGACGCAGACAGGGAGAGGGCGACAGGCCGACCTTATCCGCCAAATCCTGATTGGTCATGCGCCCGTTTTCTTGCAGGGCGCGTATGATGTGTCGGTCTTTCGTGTCCATATGCCCTCAATTTTGGCAGATATTGCCAATTCGTGTTTTACAATTGGCAGAATAACACGGTTCTGCTTTCCGAAACAGCGTAATCTCAACCTAATAGGAGATCGCCATGACCGGAAAAAACTCACAAAGTTTCGCCACTCGCGCCATCCATCATGGCTATGACCCATTGCAGAATGAAGGCTCGCTCACCCCGCCGATACATATGACCTCGACATTTGTATTCGAGACTGCACAGCAGGGCGGGGCGCGTTTTGCGGGCGAGGAAGCGGGGCATGTCTACTCCCGGATATCAAATCCAACGCTGGATTTGCTGGAGCGCCGCATTGCTGTGTTGGAGGGCGCAGAAGCCGGACTGGCTCTCTCGTCGGGCCTTGGCGCGATAACCTCCGCCATGTGGACACTGCTTTCGCCGGGGGATGAGCTTATTGTTGATAAGACGCTCTACGGCTGCACGTTCTCTTTCTTGCATCATGGCTTGGCGAAGTTTGGCATTACCGTGACTCATGTCGATTTGACCGTTCCGGAAAAACTCAGCGCCGCGATTTCGACCAAAACAAAGCTCGTCTATTTCGAAACCCCCGCAAATCCCAATATGCGCCTCGTAGATATCTCAGCCGTGTCGAAAATTGCCCATGCGGCGGGCGCAAAGGTGATGGTCGATAATACTTATTCCACGCCCTATCTGACGCAGCCGATTTCATTGGGCGCGGACCTCGTCGTGCATTCCGCGACGAAATATCTCGGCGGCCACGGCGATGTCATCGCAGGATTGCTCGTCGGCGATATGGAAACGGTGCAAGCCATCCGCCTCTTCGGAATGAAGGATATGACGGGCGCCGTGATGAGTCCCTTTAACGCGTCAATGGTGCTGCGCGGGATCAAAACGCTGGAGCTGCGTATGGACCGCCATTGCCAAAGCGCGGCGGTGATAGCGAAACGGCTGGAAGCTGCGCCGCAAATTGACCGCATCTGGTATCCCGGCTTGCCGAGTTTTGAGCAGCATGATCTCGCGGCGAGTCAGATGTCGGATTTTGGCGGCATGATTGCTTTTGAACTCAAGGGCGGGATTTCTGCGGGGCAAGCCATGATCAACGCGACGCAGATGATCCACTGCGCCGTGTCATTGGGCGATACGGAAACCCTCATCCAACACCCCGCGAGCATGACCCACTCCACCTACACGCCGGAGGAGCGCGCAAAGCACGACATCAGCGACGGATTAGTGCGTTTGTCCGTGGGGCTGGAGGGCGTCGAAGATATTTGGGCGGATTTGGAAACCGCGCTATCGGCGGTTTAGAGACGTCCCTCAAAAACGAATATTGGCGTTCAGGTGATTCTACCGCAATAAGGCTTTTTGACATTTCAAAAAGTGCCGCCAAATGCCTGACGTTGACTTACAGATACTCGTTGAAGAAATTGCTCATGACATGGCGCAAGAGGTCAATCGCGGTAAGGTCGCCGATTATATTCCTTGCCTAGCGTCCGTGCCCGTCAATCAGTTCGGAATCGCAATCACGGACCACGCAGGAAATGGCTATATTGCGGGCGATGCAGATGTTCCATTCTCTGTGCAAAGCACCAGCAAAGTCTTCACCTTGACCATGGCGCTGGGCTCCGTTGGCGATGCGCTCTGGACCCGGGTAGGGCGCGAACCCTCAGGCAGTCCGTTTAACTCTATTGTCCAATTGGAGTCAGAACGCGGCATTCCCCGAAATCCATTTATTAACTCCGGCGCGATCGTCGTGGCAGATGTCTTGCTAGCGAGTTATAAACCAAGCGAGCTCTTGGGGGAATTTATCCGTTTCATGCGGATGGTTTCGGGTGATGATACCATTTTCATCGATAAAGAGGTCGCCATCAGCGAACGCGAAACAGGCTTTCGAAACCTGGCGCTTGGCAATTACATGCGTGCCTTTGAGAACATCAATCACCCGATTGAGCAAACCCTTGGTACATATTTCCATATTTGCGCACTGGCGATGAGCTGCCGCCAATTGGCGAATGCGGGGCGCTATCTCATGTGCGGGGGACGGCGTAGCCCTTTGACGACTGACACGGTCATTTCTAAGCAACGTACGCGGCGTATTCTCGCCATGATGATGATGTGCGGCCATTACGACGGATCAGGAGAATTTGCGTACCGCGTTGGCTTGCCGGGGAAATCCGGTGTTGGGGGCGGAATCTTGGCTATCGTTCCCGGCGTGGCCTCCATCGCTGTCTGGTCGCCGGGGTTGAATGAGCACGGCAACTCAAAACTCGGCATGCTCGCGCTGGAGAAATTGGTGGACCGGACAGGCTGGTCAGTGTTCCGCGCAGATCGGTAAGGACTAGCGGCCCGCAGGATCCACATTGCGAGCGGATGGGCATTGTTTTCGCGAGTAATCGAATAAATATAATCCGCCATCCCCGTTTCAGATTCCGGGTTTCCCCCTAACTCTACGTCAAAATCTCCACTCTTATGGACGGTTTTTGGAGATCTATCCGAGTTTGGAAAAAGAAAAATCCTCGATTTGGACCGGTGTGATAAGCTGGGGACGTTCTTTCAGACAATGGACAGGTAGACGTCATCTGCTGTTTGAAAGACGGTGGGTCTGAGCAGTTTTGGGTGACACCAATTCCTGTGCCGGGACTTTTGGAGTGAGAGCCGATGCCTGGGTCCAACGCTGGCCCAACTGGTAGGACAGACGGGCCGCTTC
>ENA-ORXT01001932-ORXT01001932.1-marine-metagenome-genome-assembly--contig:-NODE-1932-length-26268-cov-32.680081_pt1 | contig 26268 bp, 21 predicted proteins | sample MGYA00237868_ERZ511482 | MGnify/ENA metagenome assembly ERZ511482
CTGCGGAGCCGGAGCCCTCTGCGGATCCGGAGCCCTCTGCGGAGCCGGAGCCCTCTGCAGATCCGGAGCCCACTGCGGAACTGGAGCCCTCTGCGGAGCCGGAGCCCTCTGCAGATCCGCTTGCTGGACTGCCCCCGCTATCAGATCTGCCAGAACGCGGCGCGATCTTTCGTCCTCCCACGCTGTTTCTCGAAGGGCCGGTGCAAACCCAGGAGCAGGCCGACGAGTTGTACGAGCGGGCGATCGCAGTGGTTGGACCCGACAATGTGGTCAACAACTATGTCGTGCGTCCCGACGCACCCGCATCGCTCGATGGCAACGTTCGAGTCGAACAGGCCGTGTTGTTCCAAACAGGTAGCGCCGCAATATCCGAAGAGTTCATCGGCACACTCGAACTGGGCGTGGCGGTCATGACGCTGAACCCACAGGTCACGATGGTCGTGCAAGGCCACACCGACTCGGTTGGGTCCGATGCGATCAATCAAGCGCTCTCTGAGCGTCGGGCCGAAGCTGTTGTCGATTACCTGGTCGGGCGCGGTATTCAAGTCGAGCGCCTGCAGCCCGTGGGGCTGGGCGAGACAACCCCGGTGGCTCCCAACGACACCGCCGAGGGCCGCCAGATCAATCGCCGCATCGAGGTAGTGCTCCTCGACCTGCTTGCCGCAGAGTAGTTATCTTCGTCGCAGCTCTGCTGGCCGTGAATGGGCTGAGTTGGTTGTTATGCAACCTTGTCGACAAAAGCGATGGTCATCTCGGTGATTGGGTTGTCGAAGCCGTCGAAGGCTGCTGTGCGTTCGGGTGATGGTTCATAACTGACCAGTGCAGCTTCGAAGTCGGCGTCGTGACTCACCAACCAGACGAACTGCAGGTTCTCGTAGTCTGCGTATGCCCACTCGACCGTGAAGCCGTACTTCTCACGCACCGGAATGAGCTTGGGGAACCAGGCAGCGAGCCGGTCGAGCCCGGCTTCGTCGGCGACGGTGTAGCGGCGCAGTTGTGCAGTCATGGGTCCCAATTTTGCCGATTGTGCGCATATGACCCAAATCACCATCGTTTTGGGTGCGCGATGAGGCATACTGAGCGACGACGATTTGTCCTTCGGTGGCAAATCCTCGGGCTGTGGCGCAGCTTGGCTAGCGCACCTGCTTTGGGAGCAGGGGGTCGTGAGTTCGAATCTCACCAGCCCGACCCAGAAACCCGTTGCGAAAGCAACGGGTTTCAGTCTTTTTCGGCCGAGGCTGTAGCGCATCGAAGCTGGGGCTTTGGCGCAGGCGCAAACTGATTCGGCCGGCCCAATTCCTGCCGGTCCTAGTCTTGTCGTGATTAGATTTCCCACACGATGGATACGGAGCTGATGAAGCGCACCGCTCAGAGTGGTGGGCATTCAGCCGAGAGGGTCTGCGTGGGTTGGGTCGAGCCTTCGCCGCTGACCGTTCCCGACCGCGTGCTCTCGGTGTTCTTTTCTTGCACACTGTTACTGAGTTCATTCTTGCTCTTCAGCATCCAACCGCTTGCCGCCCGCATCCTGCTGCCGTTGGTCGGCGGTTCGTCGTCATTGTGGACCACCGCAATGTTGTTCTTTCAGACCGTGCTGCTGGTGGGTTACGTGTCAGCTCACTTCTCGACTCGTCGGTTGGGACGTCGTCAACCGATCTTCCAGGCGCTTGTTGTTCTCGCGCCGATGCTCGCGCTGCCGATTGCGCTGCCGTTGGGTTGGTCGCTTCCGACCGACGCCGCCCCCGCGGTTTGGGTACTCATGGCAATGGCGGTGATGGTCGGCCTGCCGTTCCTGGCCCTGTCGACCGCAAGCCCCACGCTGCAATCGTGGTTTGCTCGCACGAACCACGCGCGTGCCGCTGACCCGTACTTCCTCTACGCCGCCGGCAACGTTGGCAGTGTTGCCGCCCTTGTTGCCTATCCAACGGTGATCGAGCGCACCCTTGGTCTCGCAGACCAGGCGAGATGGTGGGCAATTGGCTATGGCATCTTCGTTTTCGCAACACTCACCGCAGCACTATTGAGTCGTGCCGGGGGACAAGCCCGGGGGGCAGCCGCGAGAGTGCTGGACACCGAAGTGGTCACTCGTCGGCGTCGAATGCGCTGGCTGATACTCAGTGCCACACCATCGTTGCTCCTACTCAGCGTCACGACCTACATCACCACCGACCTGGCTTCGTTCCCGCTGTTTTGGGTCCTGCCCTTGCTGCTGTATTTGGTCACCCACATCATTGCCTTCTCGGGGGACTCTCAGCGGCGGATCCGTATCACTCGCCAGATCACGCTCTTTGGCGCCGTGCCGTTGGCGCTTGCCACTGGTCTCCAGTCGCGGCTCGGGCCGTGGCCGGTCGTCATCGCACTCATCTGGTTCTTCGCAGCTGCTCTCTTTTGTCATTCGCTGCTGGCCAAAGACCGGCCATCGCCTGAGCGTCTCACCGAGTTCTACGTCGTGCTCTCGGTCGGCGGTGCAATCGGTGGCGTGTTCGCATCGTTCGTTGCGCCGCTCCTGTTCACCGCGGTCTTCGAACACCCCATCGGCATCGCCACAGCAATGGCCCTCGCCTCTGGCGGCACCGCGGTGGGATACGGTTCTGTCCGTGTCCGCCACGCGGCCACGGTTGGACTTGCGGTTGCGACCCTGGCAGTCGTTGTCGGCCCGTCGTGGGCCGTGCTGCCCGCCGCCCTGGCAGCGGCGCTCTTTGGCGCAATCGGCTATGGCAAGGTCGGCATGCTGATCGTGTTGGTGGCGGTTGTTGCGAGTGGTACTGCGATTTTGAACTCGGGCGACGGCGTGTTCCGTGACCGGTCATTTTTCGGCGTCATGACCGTTGTCGAACGCGATGGCGAGCGCAGTCTGGTCTCGGGTACGACAAGTCACGGTTCTCAGCTTCTCGTCGATGGCGACATGCCGGAACCAACTACCTACTATTACCAGGCAGGTCCCGTTGGTCAGGTCTTTGCGGCTCACGATCACGAGCAGGTCGGCATTGTTGGACTCGGCACCGGTGCAATGGCCTGGTACGCCTCGCCGGGCGACACGTTTGATCTCTTCGAGATCGATCCACTCGTCGTCGAGCTGGCCCAAGACCCGCACTACTTCAATTATCTGAGTTCCTCAGCTGCTGAGCAGACGGTAATGATCGGCGACGCACGGCAGAGCCTGCAACGCCTCGATGCGGACTACGACATTTTGGTCATTGACGCCTTCAGCTCGGATTCGGTTCCCACCCACCTGCTGACCATCGAGGCATTCGAGCTGTACCGGGAACGCGTCGTCGACGACGGAATCGTGTTCGTGCACGTGTCCAACCGTCACTTCGACCTGGTCCCCGTGCTGACCCGCATTGCATCGGAACTGGACCTTGAAGCAAGAGTGCAGATCTGGACGCCCACCGCAGCCCAGAGCGTCGACGGTGCTCAATCGACGGTATGGGTCGCGCTCACCGAGCGCGGACAAGCTGGCGAGTGGGCCGCACAGTTCGTGTCCGTCGACGACGATTCGGGTCCGCTGTGGACCGACGACCACGCCGACCCGCTTGCTGTGCTCAACATCTGGGACTAGCGGCTGAGCAGTTCCTGTCCGAACGGGAACGCAGAGGGCACTTCGACGCCCTCGCTGGTGACGAAAAAGTGCGAGACCGCACAGGTTCGAATGCGTCCTGTGCGGTCTCGATTTGGTACCCCGTACGGGATTTGAACCCGTGCTACCACCTTGAGAGGGTGGCGTCCTAGGCCGCTAGACGAACGGGGCAGAACTGTTGTTTGTTTGCTCGGGCGGGAGGACTTGAACCCCCAACGACTGGACCAGAACCAGCTGTGTTACCAATTACACCACGCCCGAATGCGGGTAGCCGTCCGACAGCGTAGCGGGCTCGATTAGCAGGCCCACACCGCTTTTGACGGCTATCCGGCGGGTCGACTCATTCGAGTGCAGCGTCGACTTGGTCCATGGCGTCGTCTTCGCTCACGTCGAGAGCAAAGCTGAGCTCGCTCACCAAGACCGAACGGGCTTTTTGGTACAGCGTTTTTTCGCCGGCAGACAAACCCTTGTCGCGATCGCGCAACGCCAAGTTTCGCACAACCTCGGCAACTTGGTAGACGTCGCCAGACTTGAGCTTTTCCTGGTGGTTCTTGAAGCGGCGGCTCCAGTTTGCTGGTTCGCGCACATCGCGCTTCTTAAGTACGTCGAAAAGGTCATCGACGTCGTCGCCGCTGATCGGCCACCGCATGCCCACGTCGTCGACCTTGTCGACTGGAACCCGCAGCGTCATCTCGCCGTGCGCCATTCGAAGAACGAGATACTCGGTCTCTCGACCGAATGCTTCGATCTTCTCCTTCTTCTCGATCACGGCCGCGCCGTGATGAGGGTAGACAACGCGGTCTCCAGCCTTAAAGGACATGGTGCTCCAGGGTGACGGCAAATCGAACACATAACAATGCCCGAACTACGCAGCGATTGCACCCAAACGTGACAGATTTCCGACCAGGATCCAACAGAAGTGAGCTTGAGGTTGCGCCGGTGGGCGCAGGGCGAAGCTCATAAAGCGCGCAACTCTCGGGGCTGGCAAGTGATTAGCACACCTGCCCGCTAGCCACATGGGCCGTCATCGCAAGCTTCCCGAGTCGTGGCACCCGCAAGAACCAGGACCGGAGTCGAACCCGCACTACCTTCACGGTGTGCCTCCATCGAAGCTGCTCCAGCGGGTTGGCGTTGTGGCCGCGGTGGTAGTTGTTGCGGTAGCTGCCGGGCTGTTTGTATTTCGTACTCAGACGGTAGAGACCCAAGCACCCCTTGCCGACCTGGCCTACAACGTCACCAGCCCGCTCAGAGTCGAGATGATCGAGCCGACCGAGCGCAGCGTTGACGCGTATCGCGGCATGGGAACCTGGGTCGATGGCTTCGACTATTCGCCGCCCTACACCTCGGTTGGCGATCCGCCGGTTACACCGCGAGCCCTCGATGACATGGCGGCGGCTGGCGTGCAGACGCTTTTCCTGCAGTCAGGTCGACTCGATGACCTTTCGCCCGGCCTGCTCGAAGATCGGTGGCTGCTCACGGAGTTCTTGATGCGGGCTCATCAAAACGACATTGCCGTGGTCGCGTGGTACCTGCCCAAGTGGGACGACGACAGCGCCGACCTGGATCATCTCTTGGCCGCGCACACCTTCGAAGTCATGGGGCATCGGTTCGACGGAGTAGCAGTCGACATCGAATGGAACGAAGACGGGCTCGAAGCCAGCGTACGCAACGAACGATTTGTGCGCCTCTCGCGGCTCCTGAGCATCCAGACCGGCACGGACCCCCTCGGCGCAATCGTGTTGCCACCAGTCCAGACCGAAGTCATCAACCCAACGTTTTGGCCCGACTTTCCGTGGGATGACGTCGACAACATCTACGACGTTTGGCTGCCAATGAGCTACTGGTCCTTCCGCACTGAACCCTATGGCAACGGCTACACCTACAACGCCGAAAGCGTGCAGCGGCTGCGAGACAACCTTGGTGACCCTGACGCGCTCGTGCATCCGATCGGCGGCATCGGGGCCGGGATCGACGCCCCGCCATCGGGCACCGAGCCCTACATCGCCCGGGTCGACCAACTCGATGGATTTGCCCAGTCACTCGTCGACACCCAATCGATCGGCGGGTCGATCTATGACTGGCTGACGCTCGACCCGGCGGGCCGCGAAAAAATGGCCGAACTGTTCAGCACCGGGACCGCTGCGCGAATAGGTGCACTCAGCGACAACTGACCGCAGTCGAGGCACGCGGTCAGCCTGTGAACGCAAGCCATGCAGCTCTCACGGTGAGCTCGATGTGCTCGGCGACTTCGGGCGACGCCAGAAACTCGACGTCGCTGCGAAGGCTGGACAAGTCAGGAAACGAGCCGATGCACCATCGGGCGAACATGGCATCGTCCATCCAGCCAGCATGTTCAGGCAGTACCCCAGTGGCGGTGTCTGCCCCATGTGCGCAGGCGCTGCGGACGGCCTTCCATGACCGGGTCGTCGAGCCAAGTGTGGTGCCGAGATCAATGGGATCTTTCGAGCGCCATCGATGGGGGACCGGACACAGGTCAACTGCGTCGGCCCACGTGACCGGACGCCCAACGGGAGTGTTCAGGATCGCTACCATCAGCCGGTCGAGCCACAACGCAATCGGGAAGGCAAGCGATGCAGTTGTGCACGGCGTGGTCTCTCGCCCTACCGCACGAAGGCAGGCGTCGATCAGCCAGCCATGTGGCTCCCTGGTGTCGATGACCGCGTCGGCCGTTGCAACAAACGATACGACGTCGCCAGTTCGGTTGGCCCCGAGAGCCAGGGCGGCGTCTCGGTGCACCCGTTTGGGAGGCGCCGCAACCACCGACGATGCCAGGACTCCAATCGCGTCGTAGTCGGGTGGAAGTACGAATCCCAGCACGGCGTCTTCGGGGCGCTCAATCCTGGAACGCAGCACGTCGATGTGTCGGCCTCGAAAGCCCACGACAGTGAGCGACGCTGCGTAACCCGCGGTCTCGATGTGGCGCCGCAGACTGCGGCGCAGACAGCGCTGAAGAAGCTCAGCGCTCTGCGGGTGCGCAGCGGAGTCCTCGAACGGAAATGCTTCGGAAGGGAGTTCAGTGGCCATGATGACCTTTGGGTGGGCATTCGGCGACGTGTGTGCACTCGGCGTCGCAAGCCGATCAGGTGCCACCGCTCGCAGCGACAACGTGCTCTAGCAGTATCGCGACCGGGTGTGACAACGAGCCGAAGCAACCCGAACAAGCGGCGCCTTGGCCTGGGTTGGTTTGGCCCCCCGACACATCTACTAAAGCGGGAAGGCAATGTCGGTCGATGGGCGAATGGTCCAGGTGAAGCTCGACTCGGCAATCACCTTGTCGCCGTCGAGCTGGCGTACCTGAATCTCGAACTCGCCCGCCGCGGTTGGTGTGCCCGCAAGAAACGGGGCGGTCTCGTCGAGAGTGATGCCAGGCGGCAGGCCCGAGGCTTCGACGACGATGCCAAGTGCATTTGGTCCGACCCGTACGCGAGTGAGCTGGCCCATCGGGCTCGACCGATCCGGCACTGCATCGATCTCGAAGTCCTCGTCGGCCGCATTGACAATCCAGGTGACGCTCTGTTGGGTCACCTGGTCGGTCGTCGTTCCTATAGCAACTAGCTCGACTTCGAAGATGCCGGCATTGCGGGCGACACCACTGATGACGCCGGTTGCCGGGTCGGCCACGAGACCCGATGGCAGGCCATTGGCAAACAATCGCGCGTCGCTTCCGTCGGGCATCCCGACGAGAACCTCGACCGTAGATGCGTCGCCCTGGGCCGTCTCGAAGAACGTGCTCGGTGCAATCAACGACGGAACATCGGCCGTTTCGTCGGTGCCAGGATCGGCACTGGCGTCGCCGTTGGCTGCAATGGTCACGGTCGCGGTCGGCCATTCGAAGGGATAGGGGCTCGCTGCATCGTGTACCGAGAACACGATGGTTTCAGTACCGCTGAACCCCTCGTCGGCGAAGTAGCGAACCTGGGGCGAAACCAAATCAACCCCGATCGGAACATCGAGACGGCCTGAAGTGGGACCTTGTTCGATGACATAGATCGGGCGAGTGACGGTGCCGTGAGCGCCTGCGGTCAGGGTGATCTCGGCGACCCCGGACTCGGCCTCGACTTCGGGCTGCGAGCGTGGCGCAAAGCCTGGAACCGAGATCGTGTGGTCCGAGAACACCAGCCCGTTGTTGTCTTCGTTGCTTTCGAGGATCTCGTTGTTGGGGTCGGTTATGGCCCCAAGCCAGTAGCGACCTGGAGCGACGTTGCTCACGTCGACCCACTGCAATGTGGTTGTCGCGTCGTAAATATCTCGCCAGCCAGGGCTGATACCCATACGTAGCGCAGTTGCGCCGGGGTTTCCCTCTTCGCAGAAGTTGTCGCCGTCTTCGCTGTAGCTCTGCTCATAGCCGGGTTCGAGCTGCTGTGAGTCGACGAGGCAAAAGCCGATCTTGGAACCAATCGCAGTTTGGGAACCCTGAAGTTCGTTCCACAACACGTACTCGATGACCTCGATGAGATGGAAGTGGTTGTGGCCATCGTCGGTTTCGTAGCGCACCGTCGGCGAGCCCACAATCTCCCAATCGTCGCCATTGCGGACCCGCTGCTTCATGCCCGAGGGCTCTTGAGGGTTTCCCACGACGTCCAGCGTTCCGTCGCCGATGTTGTGGACGTATCCGTCGAAGGTCACCACGAGCCTGGTGCTGCCGTCGGCGGTGTTGAGCTCGTTGAAGAACGACGGTCGAGGCGGATCACTGATCAGGTCCGGAAGCAACGAACCCGCTGATTGGGCGTCGCCCGTTGGGGCGACGACTGCAGAGAGCGCAACGAACACGACCAGTGCCGATGTGTTGCGGGCCCGCAACACCAGCTGGGGCTTCGAGAAGCCAGCGACAATATGGTGCTCGGCGACCAAGACAACCAGCACGCCGGTAGCTGCTATGAGCCACCAGAGCGAACTGGCCGAGGTCGCGTCGAGAATATGAGCCACGTTGCTCCGCACTGAAAAGAGCCTAGAGGTTACGCGAGTAGGCGGCGCGCCCAGCTCCTATGCCACGGCATTCTTGGGGTGGCAAAAGGCTCGGAGACCTGGCGGCTAGCCCCTCAGGGCTACAGGGCGAACGCGGGACGGGTCGAAGGCATGACTGTCCACGTGAACTCGATGGTGTTCACCACTTCGCCGTCGACGATCTCTCGTAGTTCGATGTCGAAATCGCCAATTTCTTCGGGCACACCACCGATGAGCGGCAGGTTGCCGGGCGCATTGGTGCCGAGAGGAAGTCCGGTTGTCTCGTACTCGGCGCCTGCAGTTCCAGAGCCGAGGTAGAGAGACAGACGGCGGGTTTGATCGGTCGAGAAGTCGTTGACCGGAAGCAGAGATGGCGTAGAGGAGGCAGCCACCGAGAACGACATGGTGGTGCTCGCATATTGGCCATCGATGCTGGCCACGATGACTGCTTCGTAGTCGCCGGCCACCGTCGGGATGCCGCTGATGGTCCCAGTGGTTTCGTCGATCCGAAGGCCTGCTGGAAGGTCACCGCCGTACCACGTGGCCTCGCCAGCACCGGCGTCGTCGATCGATGCGTCGATCGGTTCGATCGGTCGAGCAGTGACCAGGTCGTGGCTCGGAGCGACCGAGATCTGACGGGCCGACGGACTCGCTGGTCCGGCGCTGTCGTCACCGTCGAGAACCTCGACGGTGACAACGATCTCTTGGGCCTCGTACGGGAACAGGCTCGCCGCATCGTGGGCGTAGTAGGTGAACGAGTCAGTGCCGACGAAACCGGGCTCGGGGGTGTACACAACCCGCGAATCAAACACGTCGACATTGGTCGGTACGTCGAGTGACCCGCTGCGGGGGCCGTCGGCGATCACGAATGCCAACGGCCCGACGATGCCATACCGAGTGGCTTTGAGCGTGATGGGCTCGCCGGCGGCTTGGACCGAGAGCGGGCGAGCGTTGTAGCCGTCGACCGCATACTTGTTCATCGAAAAAACGATGTCGTTGTTGTCTTCGTTGCTCTCGAGGATCTGATCGTTTGGATCGGTGAGAGCAGAGATCCAGTAACGGCCGGGTGCAATATTTGAGATGTCGACCCACTGCAGCGCCACATTTGCTTCGTAGGTGTCGCGCCAGCCCGGCGAGATGCCCATGGTGAGTTCGGTGAGATCGGGTGATTCGACGCCACAATAGTTCGAATCCTCGATCGTGTAGAACGCTTCGTGGGCGTCTTCGATCTGCTCGGTGTCGATGAGGCAGAACCCGATTTTCGAGGCGTCGCCGATAACGGATGAGCGGGCTTCGTTCCACAGCTGATAGTCGATGGCCTCCATAAGATGGAAGTGGTTGTGGCCGTCGTCGGTCTCGAACTTAACGGTGGGGGTGCGTACCTCTTCCCACTCGTCGCCGTTGTAGACCCGCTGCTTCATCCCGTCTTCGAGCTGAGGGTTGCCTGTGATCTCCAACTTGCCCGTGCCGATGTTATGGATGTAGCCGTCGAAGGCCAAAACCCGCTGCGTTTCGCCGTTGGGCACCTCGAGCGTCTTGGCGAACCAGATGAATGGCGGGTCACTGATCAGGTCAGGTAGCCCCGACGGCGGGTCCTGGTCTTGTGCATCGAGGAGCTCGGGAGCGGCCATCGAAACAAGCGCCATGATTGCCAGTACCGCCACCGGCAGTCGAAGGTGGCGGGCCTGCAGCCCCTGGTGTTTGACAATATTGTTCTCGATGACAAGCAGGCAGATCGCGACAACGCCTACAAGCGCTGCGACGACCGGCCAGGTGGCGGCAACGTGGGAGTTGTCAGCAAGAAGGGCGGACGTCATCGGTGTAAGTGTCGCATCTAACAGCGGCAAAATTGCGGCGGTACGACGAAAACAGCTGACCGAACACGCGCACTGGATCGAAGCTCGTGACCCGCCGTGAACTGAGCTGCAGGGCTCAGTTGGTCTTGGAGCGCTCGTTGATCTGCAGGCGCTTGACCGCGCCGACCAAGATCTTGCGACCCAACGAACTGCTCTCGTCGAGCAATGCCATGAACTCTCGGCGATTGAGAATCTCGACCACCATGGGTGAAGTGGCGGTCACGGTTGCGACACGGGCTGTGCCGCTAATCACGGCGAGCTCGCCCAAGAACTCGCCTGGCCCGAGGTGCGCCACGACGGTGCCGTCGATCTCGACCTTGGCCGTGCCTGAGCTGATGATCATGAACTCTCGTCCGGGCTCGCCCTGGCGGGTGAGCGTTGCACCCTCTTTCAACGACAGTTCGGTCATCAAGCGGCCGACCGCTTTGAGCTCTTTCTTGGAGAGTTCAGAAAAGATGGCAATTTCGGAGAGTTCGACCCCGCTGGTTGTTCTCGTCACGCTGGTTCCTAACCACGATCGATGATTGAAGCGGCGTTGAGACAACGGTCATTCCAATCTTGCTGGCGACCAGAAATCATAGTGTTCAACGGGAGTGCTCGCTGAATCGCTTGGATCATGCGAGGGAGTGCCGCGTAAAGTTGGCATTGTCGGCCTAGTTTTGAGATGCCCGAATTGACGAGGACGTGCCCCGTGGCGCCCGGTAAACTTCGCGACAACGATCCTCCCGAACTTTCCCAGGATGGCGCGTCTGCCTGGAAGCGACGCATCATCTACTTGGTTGTGGCGCTCGGCCTCGCCGTGGCGATCTGGGCGCTGATGCGGGGTGCTGATCGTGATCTTGTGAACCAGCCATCAGCGTTGCTGGGTCCACGAGCCAGGGCGTGGGCGCTATGACCAGATCGACGCGAGAGCGGGCGGTCTACTCGGCAGCGGTGATCGCTACGGGTGTGGCTGCGACTCTTGTGATCATCTTCGACGGCGAGCTGGAAACAACCCTCCTCATGCTCGTCACGGTCGTGGCTGGTTTGCTTTGCTTTGACACCGCCATGGACCGGTCGGTGGGTTCGTTCACGCCGTGGCTACTCCTAAGTCTCGCCCCGGTTGCAAAGACGGGCCCGATCGTCTGGTACGAACTGTGGCAAGAAAACGGGTTGCTCTTCGAACGCTATGACCACTCGGGCTCGCTGCTCTTTGGCCTATGCGTATTGGGGGCCGTGGTTCTGCTTGCTCGGCCAGCCCGATCGTTAGGGCGTTCGACTGCGCTGTTCGACTGGGCGCTCATCACAGGATGCGCGGCGCTGGCAGGCCTGGCGGGCGCGTCGGTCGGGTTCGTCTTTGATCCTGGCTTCGGATCCCGCACTGCGAGCCGTTTCCTCGAAACGGCAAGTTGGACAGTCGTGGGTGCACTGCTGGCCTCGGTCCTTCTGGCAGCAGCTCACGCGCGTCGGATCTCGGGCGCGCTCATGAGCGTGCTGGCGACGGGAGTGGCGGGCGCCGGGATGATGGCACTCTCGGTCGCGGGTCGCGACCTCGATCGTGGGTGGTGGGCGCTGTTGTTCGCTGCGCTTGCGTTTAGCGCAGCCGGGTTCGGCAAAGCCTCGCTCGGTGCAAGGGCGCAGCGTGATCGTCAGTCGATTGCAGGCGTGACCGCTGCCATCGTTGCCGGTCTGATCGGTGCAGCTGCGGCGATCGCGGCACGGAGCGACGATGATGTGTGGGCGCTTGGGTGGGGCACGCTCGGCATCACCTCGCTTGGGCTCTTTGCGCTTGCGCTGGCAAGCCGGCCACTCGATGAGGCCGAAGACCGCAACCATGCAGAGCTCGCAAATACAGATCGGGACCGTGCACTGGATGCACCCTTTCAGCGACGCGCTAGTGCCGATCGATTTCAGCTGGATCTAGCGCAGGCTCGTGCGGCTGGCACCGGGGTGCTCGGAGCCACGGCCGAACATGACGGTGCTGGTGCCGATGCCGAGAATCCACCTCTGATACGTGTCGAAGCCGAGCGTGCCGCCGCAGCAAAGGCACGGGCATTGCAAACACTGCGCAGCGCAACCGTGCCGCCAGAACAACCAACATCTGCGATCTCGAAGCCGCAGCCTGACCAAGCGGGCCAGCCTGACGAAGCGGGCGAGCCTGACGAAGTGGGCCAGTCTGACGAAGTGGGCAAGCCTGACGAAGTGGGCCAGCCTGACGAAGTGGGCCAGCCTGACGAAGCGGGCCAGCCTGACGAAGCGGGCCAGCCTGACGAAGTGGGCCAGCCTGTGTCCGAGGCCACCGCGTCGACCGACATCGGCACTGCTCCAACGTCGGCCGGAGATCCGGCGCGAGACCTTGGCGGCACCGAGAGTGCCGATGCCACCGTCGCCGCTGCAGATCGACCAGATGCTGGCGTAGTCCCCTCTGGGGTCCAGCGCGCCGATCCGCCGCAATCGGGTGACTCGCTGGTCGCGCCTGCCCATGCCCATCACAACGACCCTTCAACCGGGCTTCTGTCCGGTGCGGGGCTTCAGCACTGGCTTGGAAATGCCTTTGCTACACCCCACAGCGCCAAGGCTCTGACGATCATGCTTTTCACGGTCCGCGACCTCGACCAGATCGAACAAGACCATGGGCGCCTGGCAGCAGCTGCGGTGACCCGCGGTGTAGCGGACAGGATTCGTGTTCTTTTGCACGACGGGACTGGTGCCCGATTCGCCCGAACCGCCTACGCCGTGATGTATGCAGGCGACCTCGGACCCACCGAGCAAACAGTGGAACGCTTCGCCCGGGTGCTGTTGCAGCTCCGAGCGCCTGTCGAAAACGGGTCGCTCGGAGACAAGATCGATGTCGTTGCTAGCATGGCGCAGTGCTACGACGGCGAGAGCGCAGCCAGCTTTATCACCCGAGCCAACAAGGGCTTGGCTCTAGCCGTTCAAACGCCAGACCCAACACTGGTTGCAATGCCATAACCAGCCATGACCCATCTGTCCCTGAGAATGAGCTGATCCATCGATGACTGACGGTTCCGAAGCCACCATCGAGCCATTGTGGACGCCCAGCGAGCGCCGCATCAATGCAAGCCGTCTCCATGCATTTCGAGCGTTCCTGGAAAAGCGGGGGCACGGCCCGTTCGATTCGTACTCGTCGCTTCATTGGTTTTCGGTCGGCCAACCCGACGCGTTTTGGGACGCGATCTGGGACTTTGCTCAGATCGTTGGTTCCAAAGGCGACAAGATCATCGAGTCTGCAACCCACATCGCCGATGTTCGCTTCTTCCCCGAAGCTGCGCTGAACTTCGCCGAAAACATTCTGCGCCCCGACGATGTTCCCGACGCACTGATGCTCGTCGGCGCCGACGAATCAGGCGTCACTGCTCGCCTCAACCGAGCCGAGATGACGGAGCAGGTCGGGCACATGCAGCAGCTGTTAATACAGCACGAGGTCGGCGTGGGCGATGTCGTTGCGGCATGGCTTCCAAACACCGCCGAGAGCTACATCGTCATGCTGGCGGCCACCGGGCTAGGCGCCACTTTTGTCTCCACGTCGCCCGATTTCGGCGTCGACGGCGTGCTCGACCGGTTCGAACAAGTCGCACCCAAGGTGCTATTCGCCGCCAACGGGTACGTCTACGGAGGGCACGAGTTCGACTGCCTGGAACGACTTGTGTTGGTGCGCGAGGCCCTGCCGTCGCTGCAGGCCACCTATGTACTCGAGTCGCTCGCCGACCACGGCGACATCGACCCCGACGCTCACGGCGTGTCGCTGTCGAACGCGCTCGACGAGATCGAGGCGAAACCGCCTACGTTTGCCCGCCTTCCCTTTGATCACCCGGTCTATGTGTTGTTCTCTTCCGGCACGACCGGCAAGCCGAAACCAATCGTGCACCGGGCCGGGGGCGTGCTGCTGACCCACATCAAAGAGCACCAGCTCGCGTGTGACATCGCTCCCGGTGATCGCGTGTTTTACTTCACCACCACCGGATGGATGATGTGGAACTGGCTCGCAACAGTCATGGCGAACCAAGCCGCAATCGTGGTGTACGACGGCAATCCGGCTCACCCCAGTCTGTCGCGGCTTTTCAGTCTGGTCGACGACATCGGCATCACCTTTTTCGGAACCTCAGCGAAGTTCATCGAGACTCTTCTGAAGTCTGACCTCAGCATCAGCGAACGCCATGGACTTGCGTCCCTGCGAACATTGGCAAGTACAGGGTCGCCATTGTCGACCGAAGGTTTTGCCTACGTCTACGACGAAATCGGTGCTGATCTTCACCTGCTCTCCATGTCTGGAGGCACCGACTTGTGCGGTTGCCTCGTATCTGGAGATCCGACCGGACCGGTCTATTCAGGCCAGATCCAGCGGCCCGTTCTTGGCATGGCGATCGACGTCTTCGACGACGTTGGTCGCTCGGCTGCGCCCGGAGTTCAGGGCGAGCTGGTCTGCACGAAGGCATTTCCCTCGATGCCGCTGACATTTCTCGGAGCCGACGGTGATGCCCGCTATCGCGCGGCCTATTACGAGCGCTTCGAGAACGTCTGGCACCAGGGCGACTTTGCCGAGTGGACCCACCAGGGCGGCATCGTGATCCACGGTCGCAGCGACGCGACGCTTAATCCCGGCGGTGTCAGAATCGGCACGGCCGAGATCTATGCCCAGCTCGAAAAAATCCCCGAGGTGCTCGAAGGCCTCGTGATCGGCCAGCTCTATGAAGCCGATACCCGCATTGTGCTGTTCGTGAAACTCCGAGAGAACATCGAACTCGACGACGCACTCGCCGATCGGATCAGGCTCACGATTCGCCAAGGTGCGACACCTCGACATGCGCCGGCGGTGGTGCTTGCCGTCGAGGACCTGCCGCGAACCCGTAGCGGCAAGATTGCCGAAATCGCGGTGCGCGAAATCGTGCACGGGCGTCAGGTCAAGAACCAATCGGCTCTTGCCAATCCCGAAGCGCTCGCGCTTTTCGAGGGGCTGCCCGAGCTTTCCTAGGACCGGCGCCGCCCACTGTCGCGTCGGCCCAGGAGCATAGGCCCAGCTCGACGTCGTGGCCTGATGAGACAAGCCAGTTAGTGCTCGGTAGTGCAAGCCAGGGAATGCTCGGTAGTGTTTGCGCAGCGCGACCGGGGGTCGCACTGACGGAGGGATTTTAAGACTATGGGTTCACGCCTCGTTCGATTTCTAGCTGCACTTTTGGTGCTGGCCATGTTTGCTGCCGCGTGTGGCGGCGGCAGCGATAGTGACGAGGCCGCTAGTGGCGACTCCGACAATGCCGACTCGAGCAATGCCGACTCGAGCAATGCCGACGACGACGGCGACGGCGACGGCGACAGTGGTGATGAACCAGCTGGCGACACCGTCGAGCTGATCGAAGACGAAGATCCCGACCAGGGCCCGGTCGTTGGTGGTACCTTGCGGTACGGTCTCGAAGCCGACGTCAACGGCATCAACCCGGCCTCGTCGGCGTTGTCTGCGCCGGGCCTGATGATGGGCAACGCAGTCTTTGACAACCTGGCGGTGTTCAACGATGCCGACGAATGGGAGCCATTCCTGGCCGAATCATTCACCCCGAACGACGACTTCACATCGTGGACGATGACACTACGCGAGGGCATTAAGTTTCACGACGGCACCGACCTCAATGCTGCGGCCATCGAAGTGAACTTCTTGACCCAGTTCGGTGACCCGCTGGTTGGTTTGGCGGTACGACCATTCTTCGTCGAAGAGGGACCATTCGAGATCATCGACGATCTGACTGTGCAGTTCAATCTCAGCGGCCCCGACGCCAACTTTCCAACGTCGCTCACCGGTGCGCTTGGCATGGTGGCATCTCCTGCATGGCTCGCGGCCACGCTCGAAGATCCAACGTTGAACCAGAGCCCGATCGGCACCGGCCCGTTCATCTTCGACAGCCGCAGCGAAGACAGCGTGACCCGGTTTGTGCGCAACGACGACTGGTGGGGCGGTGAGGTGTACCTCGATGCCGTCGAATTCGTGCCAGTAACCGATTCTGCGGTGCGCGTCGACCTGCTCGAAGCCGGCGAGTTGCAAGCGCTGCACAGCACCAACCAAGCCTCGGTCATCGATGTGCAAGAAAACGACACGTTGCAGAACGTCATCGATGACTCCGGCGAAGAGTCGTTTGCCATGCTCAATACTGCTTCGGCACCGTTCGACGACGTTCGCGCTCGCCAAGCACTCACGTTTTTGACGCCTCGTCAGGACTACATCGACTTGATCGGCCTGGGCATATCTCAACCCGCTGATCAGATGTTCACCACATCGAGCCCCTACTACAACCCCGATGTCGTGCAAGAGGCCGATAATCCCGACGCCGCCATGCCGTTGATCGAGGCCTACTGCGCCGACGTTCCCGACAGCTGCACCGACGGCCGCATCGATATTGAATTTCAGTGGTCAGGCCCAAGCGTGGTGCAAACTCGTATTGCTGAACTCTTCGAAGAGAGCTGGAATCCAGGCTTCAACGTCGATTTTCAAGAGCTCTTTCAGGATGCCCACATTCAGGAAGTTGCGTTCGGCCAATACGACGTCGTGACCTGGCGCCAGTTTGGTGCGGTCAATCCTGGCAACGACCGTGTCTGGCTCGCCTGTTCCACCATCAGCGGCATCTCACTGAACTGGCCACGATTGTGCGACGAAGAACGCGACGCCATTCTCGATGAACTACAGCTCGCGACTACTGTCGAAGAGCGCACACCGTTGCTGTTCGAACTGAGCGAGAAGCTCAACCAGGACTACGCCTACATCTTCTTGACTCACACCACGTGGGTGAACTCATTCAGCGAAGATGTGCGCGGCGTGTGCAGCCACATGACTCCTGCTGGGTCGACCCGGCGCTGTGTCATGAACGGGCGCACCTGGTTCAGCAACGTCTGGTTGGCCGAATAAATTCAAGCCAAGAACATCTGAGATCGGGGGGTCGCCATGAAACGTATTCTTCAACGCCTGGGCATGGTCATCTTGCTGCTGCTTGCAGTAAGCATGATCACCTTCGGCGCCATGAACACCCTTGGCGACCCGCTGTTCAACGTTGTCGGTTTTGCTGCCAATGATCTTGACAATCCCGAGAGCGTCAAACTCGTCGAGGCTGCCAAAGAGCAGTACTACCTCGACAAGTCGCTTCCAGAACGCTACGTGCGCTGGCTTGGCGACTTCGCAACTGGTGACCTCGGCGTTCGCTTCTCATCGGAAGGTCAACCGCCGGTTAGCGGCCTCATCAAAGAGCGACTGCCGCGATCGCTGTTACTGATGGGCATGGCTCAGGTTTTGGCGCTGGCAATCGCCATTCCGTGGGGAGTGTTCGAAGCATCTCGTGGCGCCAACAAACGACCAGGTACACGCGACATCGGGAAGCTGATCAGGCTTGGGGCCGGAATCGCCGTAGCTGGCACTGGTGTCGTGATGCTGGTGACTGGTGCGATCGGCGGTGGTCTGTCCGTCGTTGGTTTGTTCACCGCCTTGGTGGGAGCGCTCATGCTCGGCGGGCTGATGTCGAGCACCACGTCGTTCTTCTTGATCTCGCTTCCGAACTTCGCCCTCGCAGTGATCCTGTATTACATCTTTGCGCTCAAACTCGATTGGTTTCCGTTGACCTACGACGCATCCGACGGCTTCTTCACCCGCATGTGGCAACTCACCTTGCCGGCGCTGACGCTTGCGCTTCCGGCCTCGGCGGTATACCAGCGCCTGCTGCGTACCGACCTGATCACCACACTGCAAGAGGACTTCATCTTGATGGCTCGTGCCAAAGGCGTGAGTCGACGCCGGGTGCTGTTTCGCCATGCACTTCGCCCGTCGATGTTCTCGGTGGTGACGGTGTTCGGTATCAATGCGGGCGCTCTGGTCGGCGGCGCACTGGTGGTCGAGAGTTACTTTCGTATCCCCGGTCTCGGCCGAGCGATCGTCGAAGCTATTGCGCAAGAAGACTTCCCGGTGGTGCTGGCGATCGTCATGATCGTGGCCACCGGTTTCGTGGTGCTCAACTTGCTCGTCGACATCTTCTACTCGATCCTCGATCCCCGGGTTCGCTCATGAGCATCGAGTCGCTCGAGCAACACCCGGTGATCCTCGTCGACGTCGAGGAAGCCCAGGTCGGTGTCGAGAAGAAAACACTCGGTATTGGATTCTGGCTCGCAGTCGCGTGGTTGGTATTCATCATTGTGGTCGCCACGTTGGCTCCGTGGCTTCCATTGAAGGATCCGGGTGAGCGGTTCCTCGACATCCAAGGCAAAGGTCGACCTCCGTACAGCCCGAGCGCAGATCATTGGTTCGGGTCTGACGCCGATGCTCGAGACATGTTGAGCCGCACCGTGTGGGGTGCTCGCGTGTCGCTTGTCGTGGGCTTTGCGGCGATTGGGTTCGGATTCTTGGTCGGCGGAAGCATCGGTTTGATCGGCGGCTTCGTCAAAGGTTGGTTCGACAAGCTGTCGTCGTTTGCGATGATCGTACTGCTGTCGTTTCCGGCGTTGATCCTGGCAATCTTGATCACCTCGTTGGCCGAACGCAGCCTGCGCACGATCTGTCTCACCATCGGCATCTTGTCGATAGCGCCCGTCAGCCGACTGGCCAGATCTGCGAGTTTGGTGTTCTCCGAGCGCGAGTTCGTTATGGCGGCCCGCACCATGGGCGCCAAACCGTCGCACATCATTTTGCGAGAGCTGCTGCCAAACGTGATGATCCCGATGTCCGCGCTGGCCCTGCTGGGCACCGCAGTTGCCATCGTGGCCGAGGGTGGGCTTGCGTTTCTTGGCCTGTCGGTCGAAAAGGGTGATACGTGGGGCAAGCTGATCCTGCTCGGCCAAGGCGAGCTCGAAGAAGCGCCGTGGATATCCTTCACCCCGATCGGCGCGCTTTTCCTGACCGTGATGGCGCTCAACTTTGCCGGAGATCGGCTGCGCGACTACTTCGATGTTCGGGAGATCTCGCTGTGAGTGTTTTGCTCGATGTGCAGGACTACTCGGTTGGATTTCGTACCGAACGAGGCTTGGCCCAAGTCGTCGACAATGTATCTTTTCAACTCGACCGCGGTCGCACACTCGGCATCGTCGGTGAGTCTGGTTCGGGCAAATCTGTTCTGAATCGATCGATCATGGGCCTCATTTCGAGCAACCGTCAGATCGAGGAAGGTTCTGCGGTTTTCGACGGCCAAGAACTCGTTGGTAGGGATCGTCAGGCCTTCTGGGGCAGCCGGATCGGCATGATTTTCCAGGACCCAATGACGTCGCTCAACCCGGTCATGCGTATCGGGCGCCAGATCGGTGAGCCACTGAAACAGCATCTCGGGCTGACAAAGGATGCTGCGAAAGCGCGGGCGATCGAACTGCTCACGCAGGTGGGAATTCCCGAGGCCGAGCGGCGGCTGCGTCAATATCCCCATGAACTCTCGGGCGGTATGCGCCAGCGGGTGATGATCGCAATCGCCCTTGCGGGCGAACCCGAGCTCCTGATCGCCGATGAGCCCACGACCGCTCTCGACGTCACGGTGCAGAAGTACATATTGGACTTGTTGAACGATTTGCAGAGCGAGTTCGGTATGTCGATCGTGTTGATCACCCACGATCTCGGCGTCGCCCGCGGTCGTACCGACGAGATCTTGGTCATGTATGGCGGGCGCGTCATGGAGATAGCTCCAAGCGAAGAGCTCTTCACCGAGATGAGGCATCCCTACACCGAGGCGCTGTTCTCGGCGATACCCCGAGTCGATCAGCCCAAACACACCCGCCTGACTCCCATTGCCGGGGCGCCGCCGGATCCGGTGGAACCGCCGCCCGGCTGCAGATTCAGCCCCCGTTGTGTCTACGCCCAAGATGATTGCACCGAGTCGCTACCCGAAGCGCAGGGCGAGGACGCCCATCAGTACTCGTGCTTTTTTCCGGTGAACACCAACGCAGGAATCGAAGCCCGTGCCATCAATGCCGAGCGCGGCCACACTGCAACTGGCCTCAAGATCCAGACGGCAGGGACACACTGATGGCTGGCACCGGTAAGGCTCATCTACGCGACGACCCCGACGTGCTTCTTCGAGTCGAAGACATGGTCGTCGAATTTCCTGTCGACCGTGACTCCGTCGTCAAGGCAGTGTCGGGAATCAGCTTCGACGTGATCAAGGGCGAGACGCTTGGACTGGTCGGCGAGTCTGGCTGTGGCAAGTCCACAACTGCCAAAGCCGTTATCCAAATTCCCAGGCCCACGTCGGGAAGCGTCGACTTCAAGGGCGTCGAGCTCACCGAGCTCGACAAGGCTGCGCTGCGCGACATCCGGACCGAGATCCAGATGATCTTTCAGGATCCAATCGCTTCACTCAACCCCCGTCGCACCGTACGGCGCATCGTTAGCGAAGGCCTGGTTGTCTCGAGCACGACCGTGAACCAGCCAGCGTGGTTTCTTATCGCACTCGGGCTCCTGGTGGCCGTCGTTGCGGTCTTCACCTCGGGATGGCTGTTCCTGGTTGGGGCCGTCGCGGCCATTGCAGGGTCGGTCGCAGTTCTGCGCAGCATTTTCAAACCGTCCATAGGAAGTTTCAGCGACGCCCGCGTCGACGAGATCATCGAAGCCGTAGGGCTCGATCCGTCCGAAGCAACCAAGCGTCGCCCGCACGAATACTCCGGCGGCCAGTGCCAACGGATTTCGGTGGCCCGCACGCTGGTACTTGACCCTGAGATCGTCATTTGCGACGAACCGGTTTCGGCACTCGATGTGTCGGTGCAGGCCCAGATTCTGAACATGCTCGAAGACATGAAAGACCGCTACGGAATCACGCTGGTGTTCATCAGCCACGACCTGTCAGTCGTTCGCAATGTGAGCGATCGCATTGCGGTAATGTATCTCGGCAAGATGTGCGAGATCGGCGATGGCGATCTCATCTACTCCCAGCCAGCTCACCCCTATACCCAGGTATTGCTTTCGGCGCTGCCGGACCCCACCAACCCGCACGCCGGTGTCGCCGATGCGGTCCAGGGTGAGCTCCCGTCGCCAATCAACCCGCCCAGCGGCTGCAGGTTCCGTACCCGGTGCCCTCGGGCCGAACCCATCTGCGCCGAACAAGAACCAGAGATTACCCAGGTCGGCGCCGGCGACCAATGGGTCGCCTGCCACTTCCCCCTGACGGCGTAGCACCGCGTTTCGCTGCGTCTCACCGCTCCGCTCAGGAACCCGCAGGGTTCCCGTTGGCAGTTCGCCGGAGATGGCGACAGTTCGGAGGGACGGAGCCGACCAAGGCGTTGAAGACCCTGTCCGACGAACGTCGGCCCGAGCGGAGCGGAGCAACACAGCACACCTCTACGCCAGGGTGTATTGGCTTCTTGGTTTCGGTTTGTCGTCGGTGCAGGCGACGGTGCCGGTCTCGTGGAGCGCGACTAGGTGGCTCATCACGCTGGCGCCGGCGGCGTTGTAGAGCTGCTTGGGCACGTGGGTATACATGCGCAAAACCATCTCCTTGATGGTGTCAATCCCGTCGGCCAAGCACGCCAGAATCTGCTCGCTTCTTGACTCGCGGTGTGCCAGCAACGCCGGCACGAGTGTCGAAGGGTCTGTGATCGGGGCGCCGTGGGTCGGATAGAACGTGGCGTCGTCGCGCGGCATCAGCAGACGAAGGCTGTCGAGATAACTATTGAGGTTGCCGTCGGGGGGCGGAATGATGGTTGTTGACCAACCCATCACGTGATCGCCGCTGAACAGCGCCTTCTCCTGCCGAAGCGCAAAGCACAGATGATTGGATATGTGGCCGGGGGTGTGAAGCGCCTCGAAACTGAAGCCGTCACCGTGAATGATCTCGCCATGGGAAACCGCGACATCGGGCACGAAGTCCCAGTCGTGGGCATGGTCGGCTTTGTAGCCGTCTTCGCTGTCTTCGGCCTCGTCGTTGGCTTCGTCGAGGTCATCGAGGTCGAATCCGAAGCCAGCTTCGTCGTCGTGTTCTGAAGCGGCGTTGACGTCGGGCCGAGCGAGCGGGTGAGGGCCGAATGCATACGTCGGCGCATCGATGTGTTGCTGCAGCAGCGCGGAGGCAGGAGAGTGATCGCCATGGGTGTGAGTAACCAGCAAATGGGTCACGTTGCGCCCCTCGAGTGCGGCTACTAGTGCATCGACATGGCCAATTTCGGCCGGGCCAGGGTCGATCACCGCAACGTTTTCGTCGCCCACGATGTAGGTGCCGGTTCCGGTGAAGGTGAACTTGCTCGGGTTCTCACACGTGACCCGTTGAACGAGCGGCGAGATCTGCTCGACCGCCCCGTAGGTCACGTGGTGATCGAGGTTGAACTGGGGTCCTGAGCTCATTGTGTGACACTAGTAGGGGCCGTTGCTGGTGGGCACTAACCTGAGCGGGTGCCATGCGGAGTAGTGCTGCCAACAGATGGATGACCAACAACCAACCATCCTGTTTCTATGCACTGGCAATGCCGCCCGGTCGGTGATGGCTGCTGCGATGATGCGCACAATGGCGACCTCGGCAACCGTGACCTCGGCGGGAACCCATTCGATCCCAGGACTGCCGATGAGCTCACGTACCCGAACTGCGTTGGCGGGCCTCGGCGTGGCCGATCCTCATCACCTCAGTGCGCAACTCGAACAAGACATGGTCGACGACGCGACACTGATTGCGGTCTTCGAGCCGATGCATGTCAGCTATATGCGCAAAAAACACCCCGAAGCGGCCGCCAAAGTGGCGTCGCTGCCGCGTCTGGCACGAGATCTTAGCCCCGGCGGGTCCGGCACCCTCGAAGCGCGGCTACGGGCACTGGACTTGGCCGACCAGCCCTTCGAGGCGTGGGAAGAAGTCATCGACCCGGCGGGCGGCGATCTTGCCGTATTCAAAGATTCGGCCCGCGAGATCCATGCGTTGATCACCGCGTTCGCGCCTCGCGTCGGGACATAAACCATGCCAGCACCCGACCTCAGCGGCGACATTCGCCGCAAGATAGCTCTTGACCCGCCGCGTTATCGCGGCGTGCTACACACCTGGTCAATCCCAGTCGCTGCTATTGCCGGCATCGTTGCCGTGGTTCTGGCCCCCGCTGTTGTTCCCAAGATACTGGTCGGGATCTATGGCCTCGGTCTTGTCGCGATGTTGAGCTTCAGTGCGCTGTTTCATCGCTTTCGTTGGGACGACGACAACTGGTGGCGGATGCGCCAGCTCGACCACACCGGCATCTATCTGGTCATTGCTGGTTCATTTACCGGAATTGCCGGTCTCAGTCTCGAGGGTGGCGCCCGGACCACGCTGTTGGTGGCAGTCTGGCTCATTGCTGCGGCGGGCATCACGTACCGCTGGTTGCCCGTGGTACCTCCGTTCGGGCTCACCACGGCGCTCTATGTGCTCCTTGCCGCGATGTTTGTGCCGTTCAGTGGCCAACTGGGCGACGCGCTCGGCCGAGGTGGGATCACCCTGCTTGTGCTGGGGTGCGTCATCTACTTCTTCGGCGCGCTTGCGCTTGGTGCTCGCGTGCCCGATATCTCGCCCAGAGTATTTGGCTATCACGAGGTATGGCATGTGGTCGTGGTCGTCTGTTCTGCGCTTCACTACGCAGTTGTCGTCGGCTACGCAATTCCTGCTGCTCGACTGTTGGCGTCGTAGCCGACCGTGACCACGCCGCCTCCCAAGCCGTCACCAGATGGTCGCGCTGGCGGAAGTGAACCAAGTAGCGAACCGATCGACTCTGGGCCCCAGGTTGGTGTTGGTCCGCATCCTGAGCCATGGCCAGACCATGGACGCTATGACCCCGACTTGCTGGCCGAGGGCGACCGTCGAAATGTGGTCGACTCCTACCGGTATTGGAGCCGCGAGGCCATCGTTGCTGACCTCGACACTCGGCGCCACGGATTCCATGTGGCAATCGAGAACTGGGAGCATGACTTCAACATCGGAACTGTGGTCCGTAACGCCAACGCGTTCTTGGCCTCGGCGGTGCACATTGTGGGAAAACGACGATGGAATCGTCGGGGTGCAATGGTGACCGATCGCTACCAGCACGTGATGCATCATCCCGACTTCGAGACCTTTGCTCGATGGGCTGCAGGCGAGGCGCTGCCGATCATCGGGATCGACAACATCGAAGGGTCGGTTCCGATCGAACGTACCGAACTGCCCGAGGCCTGTGTCTTGCTTTTCGGCCAAGAGGGCCCAGGCCTAACCGAACAGGCTCAGGACGTGGTCACGATGACCTGTGCAATAACCCAGTACGGGTCGACTCGGTCCATGAATGCGGGTGTCGCATCGGGGATCGCCATGTACGCGTGGGCGTCGCAACACCTGAGCGTATGAAGATCATTCGCCCGCAATCGTGACTTCGGCGACCCGGTAGCCGATCCCGAAATCGAACGATTCGGCCCTAAGCACGGTCACCACATACCAAATCTCGTCTTGCGAAGGGCCCAACAGACGCACGGTGTCACGTTCGGTGGACACATCGCAGAACTGGCCAGGTGCTGGCGTAACGAGCGTGCAGGCATCGACATAGGGGACTGAGCGGTCCGCTGCCCACGCGAGCAGCGCATCGTCGACGCTGGATTCGAGGGGAAAGTTTGGCGACGCGGGCGCGAGTGGCGTGGTCCCTTGTGGCGCTGGAGGCAGGTCGAGCACGAGCGGCGGCTCGGGCGTCGCCGCTACGTCTTGGACCAGCGTTGGGCGCAAGCCACCATTGCAGGCCGAGCAGACAACGATCAACAGAAGTGTCACCACGACGCACCCTCTGATGCGGGTGGTCGTGCGTGTCGATACAGGCGTTGTATTGGCGATGGGGGCGTTCACGGCGAGTCATTTCCGGCCTGAGGGTTGCCTGGCGCAAGACCATAGGTTTGCATCTTGGCTTCGAGTAGAGAGGTCAGTGACTCAACTCCAGGGATTTGCGTCAGCCGCAGCTGCATTGTTGCCAGGGCGGCAATGATCGCGACTGCGCTCAAAGGCCAGTTGGCGAGGAATCGCCAGATGACAAACCCTTCGACGCTGCTGCGCCGGAAGAGCCAAATATCCACCGTCGCACTGGCTGCGTAATAAAGCGCAGCGATGAGCGTCACGATCGACATCGTTGAGCGAAACACTCGGTGATCTCGCATCGCTACCGGCATCGCCAAGACGTATGGCGCTGCGAGTGCGGCGAGCGGGCGAGCTATCGCAACCGACCCGGCCAGTACCGCAGCGGCCACGTACTTGGTTGCGATTCCGATGCCGAAGTAGACCGTTTCGCTGCCGGTCACGGCGCCGATCGCGCCTCGGATCAGCACTGCTGCGGTCAGAAGAGGCATGAACCTGCCAAGAGGAAGGCCTTGACGGCGGCGATCGACAATGATTTTGACCGACCAAAGTGTCGCCACCACGACAGCCCAGCGTAAACCTGCAAGTCGATTTGCGATCACGAAAAGCGCTATCGGGGCCGCTGATTGCCACGAAAACCCTACGGGGAGTGGCGAAGTCGGCGGTTGTGGGGGTGTCGTCACGGCCGGAGTGGACCGTGGGTACCCGGCCGGCTTCGTGACGGTTGCTGAAAGGCTTTCGCAATGAAACCGTAACATTTGTGTGGGGTTGCAAAAGAGGGTTTTTCCAACATGGGGTGCCCGCGATCGTTGCAACAGAGGCGATTTTTTGCGGACCAATAGTTTTAGCAAAAGCAAGCCACCAACGGGTGGATATCTTACACAATTGTCATTTGACGAAGCGAATTTGGCTTGTTTCTGCCGAAGTCGCGAGTCATGGTTGCGTGTTCGTGACAGCTTGGCGCAACCTCTTCCAGCGTGGGGGTGGTGTTGTTAGGGTTACGCAAGTCGACAACCTTGTCACGGATATGCGTGGCTCGGTTGCGGCACCGGGAAATGCCCGGAATGCACCACGCAAGTGGTTGCGTCGGTATAGGTAGGAAAAGGAAGTTTCCGTGGAA
>ENA-ORXT01001933-ORXT01001933.1-marine-metagenome-genome-assembly--contig:-NODE-1933-length-26262-cov-6.226771_pt1 | contig 26262 bp, 19 predicted proteins | sample MGYA00237868_ERZ511482 | MGnify/ENA metagenome assembly ERZ511482
TTCAAATCATGAAAGAAATCCCAGATGTTCAGCAACGACATAAAATCAGATCGTTCGTCTTTGAACTTTTCATGCTGTTCATCAGCAGCCTTTTTCTTCTCCGCCGGCCGCACCCGCGGATCCTGAATCTCCAAAGCCGAAGCGATGATCAGAATCTCACTCAAACAGCTTTCCCGATCCGCGGCAAAGATCATTCGACCAATACGCGGATCAACCGGCAAACGCCCCAACCGTCTTCCCAATGGGGTTAGTTTGCGGCGATCGTCTATGGCGCTAATTTCGAACAGCGTTTTATAGCCGTCACGAATTGAATCGGCCCGTGGCGGATCAATGAAGGGAAATTCGTCGATCTGCCCAAGATTTAATGCCAGCGTCTGGAGGATGACGGACGCTAAATTGGTACGCCTGATTTCGGGCGTCGTAAATTTCGGACGTTGTTGGTAGTCGTCTTCGGAATACAAACGTACGCAAATGCCGGGCCCAATACGACCGCATCGACCTGCCCGTTGATTTGCGGACGCCTGCGAGACGGCTTGGATGGGTAACCGCTGGACCTTGCTGCGGGGAGAGTAATGACTGATCCGAGCGGTGCCGGTGTCGATCACAAAACGAATGCGCGGCACCGTGATCGAGGATTCGGCAACGTTGGTCGCCAGTACGATTCGGCGAGCCTTACCCGGATTAAAGATCAGGTTCTGCTGGTCCGTCGAAAGCCGCGCGTACAGAGGTAATATTTCTGTCCGCGCCCCGCCTAGGTTTGCATCACGCAGTTTCTTCGCCAGAGATCGAATATCAGCTTCGGTCGGCAGAAAGATCAACGAATCACCATCGTCAATCTCACCCAATTCTCTCACTGTATCCACGACCAGATCTAACGGATCGTTCTGCCCTAATTCTTCTTCGGCCGGTGGGCGGTAGAGGATATCCACCGGATACGTCCGGCCTTCGACGCTGATGATGGGCACCGTCGCACCGATCGCTTCGGCGAAATGATCAGCGAAACTTTGCGTGTTGATCGTGGCAGACGTGATCACCAATCTAAGACCGGGTCGTTTTTTGAGTATGCGGCTCAAACAACCCAACAAAAAATCAATGTTGAGCGAACGTTCATGAGCTTCGTCGATGATGATCAGATCGTATTGATCTAAGAACCGATCGGATTGCGTTTCGGCCAACAGGATTCCGTCGGTCATTAATTTGACATAAGTACTTTGCGAAGTTTTATCATCGAAGCGGATCTTGAATCCGATGTCGGTGCCTTGTGCGGAACCCAACTGTTGCGAGATCCGCGCGGCGACGCCACGGGCCGCGATACGACGTGGTTGTGTGTGGCCGATCGTACCGCTGATGCCAAAACCGGCTTCCAGCGCGATCAATGGAAGCTGAGTCGACTTGCCACTGCCCGTTTCGCCGCTGATCACGACGACTTGGTTGCCGCGAATGGCTTCGGCGATTTCATCCTTGCGTTCGAAGATCGGTAGCTGCCTATCGAACTTCAGCTCAGGCAAACCATCGCGGCGGTTGCTCAAGCGTTCTGCCGACGCTTCAATGGATTCATTAAGTTGCTTCACCGCGTCGGCTGCAGGTGCGTTTTGTTCCTGCAGTTTCTTCAGCTGCTTTTTAAACCCAAAGCGGTCGCAGTACATCGTCTCGTTGATGCGTTTTTGAAGCTGTTTTAAGTCGGAGGTCAAAGTTGATTCAGCGGGTTGGGAAATTGTGTTCGATCAAAGGTCACTATTCTTTCAGGACCATGTCGATGCACAAGACCGCTGCCATAATCAATTGTCGTACCGGTTGGTCAGGTGGGACTTCTTCGGATATTTGCAGGATGTAATTGTCTGCTGATGTGAATAGTTCTTTGCTCAGCCCGCCCCATTTCTTCGATACTTTGGCCAATTCGTTGTCGCCGGCAAGGAAGCGAAACTCCCAGCTGGTCCATTTGCCTTTGAGCTGACATAACGGTTGGTCGCTGGGGCTCAACACCGTAAAGGCTCCTCCTATCGAGAAATACTTTTGCTTGAAGGAACCGATTTTTTCATTAAATTGATCGAACACTTCAACGGTAGAAACAAACAGGGCGATGCCACGCTTGATGCGAATGATCGGTTGTCCGTCAAGATCCAGGATTTGAATATCAAACGGCGTCATCCGTTTGTAGTCGGTGAAGCGTAGCAGTTTTGTGAAGATGCCCAAATTTGGCTCGCGGCAGTGCAAAAGCGGTTGCCCCGTTTCAGGATCTAGGATGTCATAGTTGTTTGCGGCTTTGAACATGCCGACATGTTCTTTGACCAAGAAGAGGTCTTTTTCTAACGCAGGGTGCATAGCGATTTCCCTATATTCTTCGATGTTCTAACTTTGTCTCAGCAACGATTAGAGCAAGAGATGATTGACCATTGAAGAGAGCGCAAAAACAAAGTTGCTGGCCTTTACTTTCTGTTATTGGGGCTCGACAAGATAAACCTGTAGAGCTAGGGCTTGTTGATTGACTCAGCTTTCGATTTTTAATGTGAGCCGTTTGGGCGCTAGCCTAATGGCTCTTACCTTAGCGTGATGCAACGCATCAACCCGTCAGCCTCCACGCGATAGCGTCCAGTTTTAGCGCGTAGGACCGGACGCTATCGCGTGGCGGCTGATAAGATTATCCCACGTTTCGTCTAAAGTAAGTGCCATTGCCCCGGCAACCCAACGCTAGTTCGAGACTAGCGTTACCAACTGGGCCTTACCTTGGTAGACGCTTCGCATACCGACGGTGACTTTTTGGTTCTTTTGGCCAGCCGCTTGACCGACAGCTTTGTACTGAATCGTCTCTTGCTGTGCTGAAGCGAGCCGATCGATCTCCCACGAGATCGTCTGATTTTCTTGATCGAACCAAGCGTCGCGATCAAGCACGGTGATCTTTAAACCTGCGGGGACGGATAACTGAACAATGATGTCTGACGCTTCGGACTGATTAGGATTGGTGACGGTGATGCTAAAGTTGGCTTCTTGATTAGCATCGAGAGTTACAGGTCCGTCGACGGTGGTAGTCAGATGGGCGTCAGCTGAAACCTGAGCAGCCACAGCCGTTGCACTGACCAATTGAGCCTGAACTTGGTTTGCATTGTTGAGTGCAACGTTGGCCATATTCGGCGGCTGAGCCCTGCCTGTTCGTGCTGTCGTATCTGCGGCGGCACTGGCGATCGGTGCGGCAGCAGCCTGTGGAGTAGCTGCCGGTGTAGCAACTGCGGCCGGTGTAGCAACTACGGCCGGTGGAGCAGTCGCGATTGGAGCCAACGGCTGCAGCGGTGATTTCACTTGCGAAACTTGAGTATTAGGTACCGAGTACTGTGGAGTCGCCATGGGCTCCAGCGGTATCTCTGAGACGACCTCTGTTAGAGGTGCCAAAGGAACATTTAGCTGGGTAGCGACGGGGGTAGAGATCGGCGTAGCTGCTTGAGTAGAGATCGGTGTTTGAAGTTTGGATCGCACCACGCTATTGGGGACGGCCGCAGTCGAGAACATGTGGACTGACTCCAACGCCAATCGTGTTTGAAATTCGACGACGTTAGTTGTGGGGCTGACTTCGACTTCGATGATCGACTTCGATCCGGCTTTTAAGTCCGTCAAATTTACATGAGCCCGTTGAGGGGAGTTGGACGCGGACGTGGGTACGACGTTCGTAATGGTAACGTCTTGAGGAACGTACAAATCAACCGAAGCGTTCGTCGCATCAACGGTACCTACGTTTTCGACCACGAATAAGTAGAGGTTGGGGTTATGCGGTTGCACAAAAGGAGTGCGGATGATGATCTTTGGCGACGCAGCTCGTTCAACCGGTTGTCGTGTCACGCTGGGCGGTTGGTATGTCCCGCTGGGCGAACGGTATGTCCCGCTGGGCGAACGGTATGTCGGGCTGAGTGTTTGTGCCGGGACGGTAGGATTGTTCCGCAATTGAATTGGAGGCACCGGAACCAACGGGTTGAGTGCAGCGGTTCTGACTTGTGGTGTTGCAACAAGCGCTGTTGCGACAGGCTGGACAGCAACGGGTGCTGCTGCTGCGACGGGCAAAGTTGCCACCGGCGGTGTCGCAACAGGCGCTTGTAGCGCTGAATGCTCAGCAGTGGCACGTTGTGGCCTCACCAATGGGACCAACGGTGCGTAGGCGACTTTGCGAACCTGACCTGGAATCTTTATCGGACCCATTGGCTGCAAAATCGAGACTTCAGGCGGAGCCGGTTTTACGATTTGCTGCGCGAACGAAGTTAGCGGACACGCCGTAAGCATGATGGCACAAATGGCAGATGGGGTGTTCCAGCGAAGCATAGGTCGCTCCTGAGTCATTGTTTAATTGGTTGATTGCTAATTGCGTTGCAATCAAATCGAAATAGCCGACCGCGGAATGCCGGCACCTTCGGATTAATCGGAACAACCGTCAGAAAACCACTGTTTAAGCTTGCCCGCCCGCAAACTTTAACATCGTTGCTAGCGTCACAGGCACCGAAATTGAATTTCCAATCCTTTCAATTGGCTGTGACCTAAGGCGTCACGGGCTCATGCGATTATTGGAATAGCAAAGGAAAGCAACAGCTTTTCCCCTCAACAACAACACGTAAAGGAATATGGCCATGTTAGTACTATCACGAAAAGTGAATCAGTCGATCATCATCGGGGACAACATCAAAATACAGGTCCTGAAAATCAGCGGCAACACGATCCGCCTCGGCGTCGAGGCTCCCAACGACGTTAAGATCTTGCGTGGCGAGCTTGCTCCCTACGACGTCGACGTCAAAACTCCAAAGCCGAAAACTCTGACGATCGATTTAGAAATGGACCAAGACGATCTAATGCAATTGCCAAACCCATTCGTCGTGGCTCAGGCGAGTTAAGGTCTTGGTTCGATGAATGAGCGGCAATGCGCAAGTTCGATAAAGCTTACTCAAACGATTTTCAGCCGCCAACGGAAAAGCGTCCGGTTTTTTGCGCATAGGACCGGACGCTATCGCGTGGCGGCTGATAAAATTATCCCACGTTTCGTCTAAAGTAAGTGCCATTCGGGGCTAGCCCACAAATGGCTAATAAAAGCGTCGCATTCCAATTAAAACGTCTCAGCACCGTAGGTATCCGAATTCGCGACTGCCGCGATGTAGGCGTCGGCTAGTGCGTTTTGGCCTGCTGCACGAAGTGAATTAACGGTTTTCAACAATTTTGCGTCGACCGAAGCTTGACCCGCTGCCGCTGTAGATTTGGACGTTCGTGCCCGTGCAGCGTTTGCTGTAATCGCAAGTGGAGAAATTGGAGCAATCGTATTTGGTTTTAACCACGCTACATAATTTTGACTGGCTGAAGTCGTGAACTTGTGAACTGACTCCAACGCAATACGCGTTTGAAAGAGAACGGTATCGTTAGTGGGGCTAATTTCGACTTCGATGATCGACTTTGTGCCAGCCGCCAAATTTGTCAAACGAATATGAGCGAGTCGGGCGTTGCTGGACGCCGACGAGGGAATAACATTGGTGATCGTGACGTTTGGAGGAACGTACAAATCAACCGTAGCCGAGGTTGCGTCAACGGTGCCTACGTTTTCGACCACAAACAGGTAGAGGTTGGGATTCTGGGGATGCACGAAAGGAGTGCGGATCGTGATTTCGGGCGACTCGCCGCGTTCGACATGTCTCTGTGTCGGAGCCAGCGGAGCCAACCGGTTAAACGAGGCAGTGCGGACGCCAGATGTTTTAGTGTACGTTTGAAGCATCGGATTGACTGCGGCGGCTTGCTGCTGTGGAATTGCGATTTCGGGCCGCGCCACTTCTACGACTAGCTGCGCGAATGACGTTAGCGGGCAAGCCGAAATTGCAATGGCACAAATGGCGAATGGGATTTTCCATCGAAGCATGGATCGCTCCTGAGTCAGGTGTTTTGGGTTGGTCGACCGCGATTTATGTATAATCGAATCACAGGCGTCAGCTGCGGATTACCGGCCCCTTCGGATAAATCGGTACAACCCGAATAAAACAACTGGAAAAGGTTGCCAGCCCGCAAACTTTAACACGACCCGCGAGGGCTTGTTGAACTAATCGGCCGCCACGCGATAGCGTTCGGTTATGGCACGGAACCGGTCGCTATCGCGTGGCGGCTGATCATTACTTCGCAAATTTTGACTTTATCAACACGTCGCCTAAGGCAAGAAGGCCCGACGATGAATGTCTCGTTTAACGATTAGCCGGTAGGCGTTCGCGTTTCGCCCCGCAAAACACGGTCGCCTACCGGCTTGTCGTTGAACGAACGAAACGTTCCAAGAATGAACTTCTAAAGTGATTGCCGCATCGAGGTTAATTTGCTGGTTTGACCTCGATCTCAACACTTTCTGAATGACTGTTGAACTCCGGAGCGTACATGCACTGTAATTCTGCAATGCCCGTTTCGTATTTTCCGGCGTGCTGGACGCGAACGGACGTTTCGAACACGTAAGTCCCTTTGCGAAGGTAATCAATGAAGAAGTGCGAAGCTGTGTCCTTGGTCGATTCATAATACCAAAGCCCATCGCGACTGCGATATTGCGAAAGCACATTGACCGGCTCGGTGCCGCTGCCTCGGTAGTCCTTAAGATGAACAAACTCCATATCGCGGTCGACGCGAATCTCCACCCGCGTCACCAATTCGTCCCCAATCTCTACGGCTCCGGTAACGGGAGAAATTTCTGGGCCGTCGTCAGTGTTCTTTTTGACGAACAGACTCTTCTTCACCGCCAGCGGTGTGCCTTCGTACGGTTCGATTTTGGAAACGTCTTCCAGATACTGCCAGTGGACGCTGCCCCAAGCGATTCCATCATCGGACTTAGCGACCTCGATCGTTTTCTGGGATGAGTTGATATCGCCGCCAGTAAATCGCGTTTCAAAGAAACCTGTTCCCGCTTCGGCTTTGTAGGGTTGGATCTTATTTCCGCCGATGGTGACGCCAACCAATTTTGAAGAGGCCAGCCGATCCGTTGCCCGCAACAGCAGCGCGTAAACAGCATCCGCAGTCGACTTCGTCGTCTTCCAAGCCTGCGTTTGTTTCTGCTTGAGCAACCAAATCTTGCACTCTTCCACCGACTCGGCATCGCCCATCACCTCATCGTACGCTTCGATCAAAAGCGCCTGTGTTTCGATCGGTGCGTGATACCAGAACCAGAAACTATCGCTCTCGGTCCAGTATTGCCCCAGCTCATCATCCCGCAGCGATCGCTCAGTCAGTGACTTCATCACCGCAGTTGCCGTTGTCGCATCATTTAGTCGTTTGAGCGTGATCGCAATATGAGCCTGCGATTGCCGCGATGCAAGCTTCGGCCAGTACGTTTTTGCCTGCTGGACGAAGTAGTCATACGCAGCCCGATTCTGATCGGCAACGCCCTGGTCCTCGAGAAAGAAACTTCGGCCATAGAGATACAGTGCGATCGTCGAATTTAGATTGTTCTCTTGCAAAAGTTCCTTGTACACGATTCGATCGTAGCGCCGTTTAATATCCGCATCGAGATAATTCAAGGCTCGGATCGCTGATTGAACCTCGACGTCTACGCCCAAGTTCCTCAGCCGACCAAAACCGGTCGTGATGTACAGGGTCAAGTATTCGCTGCTCCGGCCGCCGGAGAACCAAGGCCACGAACCGTCTCCCAGCTGCATTTGTGCCATACGATCGGTCGCTTTTTTAATTTCGCGATTCAGTCGATTGCCATCAAACAGCAATCCCACGTTACGGCGGGATTGCGATTCGTCTTTTCCGTCGATTAACCACGGGGATTCTGCGATCGTGACGTTACGCAGGTCGTCATTCTTCTCAAGCGGGCTTTTCAGCGCGTCGGTTCCCCGCCACTGCTCAAAAATCGTTTTGATGCGCGGGTTGCTGTTGACGATCTTTTGCCCCAAAGCGTTGGCGTACAATCGGTTGAACGTTTGTTCGCTGCATTGATGCGGGTACTCCATCAAGTACGGCAGCGCCATCACCGCATACCATGACGGATTGGACGTCATTTGCACCGTTAACGATTGGTTTTTCAATGAATCGCTGCGATCCATTTTCTCTAGCTCTTCAAACGTGAACGTGCGCGTTTGATTGCCGCGAATCGGCAACGGAAGTGACTCGGTGACCAGAATCCGTTTGGACAGCACCGGCAGCATGCCTTCCTCACCGTCAGAAACAGTGTCGCTGGCTCCAACTACTTTGTAAGTGATCGCGCCCACGTAGTCCGGCACCTCCAGTTTCCAATGGTATGACCGAGATTCCATCGGAGGAACGTCGAACGTTTGCTTGGAATCACTGTTTCCAAACGCTTCATCGACAGAGCTTTCATCAAATGCATTATTCAGCTGCAATTGAACGATGCCCGTTTGAGCTTTATCGGATTGGTTGGTGACCTTGACCGAGAAGTACAATTGATCGCCTTCCCGGAGGAAACGCGGAGGATTGGGCTGCACCATCAGATCCTTGCTGGTCGTCATTTCATCGGTCAGCATCCCGGTGCGCAGATCAGCGTCGTGCGTCAACCCGATGAATTTCCATGTCGTGAGGGCTTCAGGGACTTCAAATTCAATTTTGATCCGTCCATCCCCATCGGCGATAAGGTTAGGATAGAAGAACGCGGTCTCTTGAAGGTTTTTGCGAATGGAGACGTGCGCAAGATCAGGGCCAACGTTTGCTTCGCCACCTTCCCCTCCGCTTTCGCTCAAAGAAGATGCAAAGTCGAAAGATTCATCGGATTCATCTGCCGCGACCATAGCCCCACCCATCGGAGAGGCAGGTGCAGGCGCACTCTTCGACATCGCCATCCCCGCTACGTCCACACCCAACTGGAAGCTTTCTTTTCGTCTCATCCCAAACTGCTCCTTCATTCCTCTCGAATAGCGAGTGCGTCGCATACCCGCCAGAGCGATTCCACTAGAAAGACGGCGATAGACGACGCGCTCACCGCGAGTAATGCCAGAACTAAATCGACCAAGCCTATTGAGCTGCAATTGACGGTTGCTGAATTGACTGCTCCGGTAGAGCCGGTCCTGATAAAACGAGCCCAACGCTTCCGCCCATTGATGGGGAGCAAACTGATCGAGGGCACTGTCGTACATCGCCGCCACCATTTCGATCGCCGAACTTTCGGCATCGGGCCCGGTCACCACGGCCGTCCAAGTCTCTTTGCCGCCAGGCTGAAGCTTGGAAACGAAATGCTCCCACTTCACTGTTAATTCCTTATTCTTCCACGGCACTAAGACTTGGAGATGGCGCGAATACAAACGGTTCGCCCTGACGTAGGTCACGACAACGTGTAAACCACCCCGATGTTTCTCCTCGATCGGAATCTCAATCTTCAACTGCGTCGAATCTTTGCCGTCGCCTGCATTGGACCAGAACGCCGATACCGGTTGGTCACGATGAAATATTTCCACATAGGCCGCACCTGTATCGTATCCGGTACCCCACACGGCGGTCCACGTTTCGCCCGGTTGGCAAGATGATTTTTTGACCGAGATGTACTCGGGAATTTTAACGGGGAACTTCTTCGCCTCTGGATCAATCACTAGCAACGTTGATTCGGCCCGGACTTTTTCGCCGGCGGGATCGGTGGTCTCAAACGTGACTTGAAATGCTCCCGCTGCCATCTCAAACGCGTGTTCTGCAGTGCCCTTCTCATCGGTCGTCACCTCTTGCTGATGGACCACATCACCCGCCGACCATCGTACATAGTTGGACATTTCGGGAGTTTCAGATTTCGACCGTGCTCCGTAGTGATTTAACAGCGGTTTGCGATGAACGTTCTCTGGCGGAGTGAGTTTCTTAACGACCAGCGTTCCCTTTGCCGATTGCCCAACGCCATCGAGCGTCTCAGTAGTGATTTTGAACGCGACCGGAGACTGAGTCGTCAACCAATGTTCGTGCGATACAGTTGCGTTGAGAGAAACAAATCCAACGTTGACGCGTGTTTGCGCCGAACGTGTTTCGCCAGAGGAATCCGTTATGTCCGCATACACGGTGAAAGCGAAGGTTGGCTGACCTTCGCGATCGGCGGCCGGATCAGCAATCGCATCGAAGTTGACCTCAAACGTTCCATCGGTCTTAGTTTCAGACGTTCCCTGAGCGATTTCTTGTTGAGTCAAATTTACCGGCGCCCACCAACAACGCCAATACCACCAACCCGCGTATCGCACATTTCGCACGACGCGATAAGACACCTTGGCACCATCCACTGGCGCACCGTTGTAAGCCATCGCGTGACCGGTGACAGTAACGGTGTCGCCGAGCGCGAAGGACTCTTGGGGTTTGTCGACATCGACCTTGAACTTGGGCCGTTTGTATTCTTCGACGCGGAAAGAGGTCATCCCTGTGTGCCCCGATTTTGTGACTCGCAAATTCATGTGGCCCGTTGCTCGATCACTGGGGGCAGTAAACACGCCAGAGGCCGAGCCCAGATCATTGGTTACTAAATCAATCGTTTCGATCACTTGGTTGTTAACGTCTAGAAGCTCGACGCCCAAATTTTCATTGGGCGAAACGGCGTATTTATTCGATCTCATATCACTGTTGGTGCAAACGACCTTAAAGTGAATCGTCTGACCGGGGCGATAGATGCTACGATCGGTGAAGAACGAGGATCGAAGAATCCGTTGACTACTTTCGTTTCGGTAGCGGCGATAGTTGTTGTCGACGATGTGCAACGTATCATCGCCTTGGGTGATCGTGAGATGGTGTTTGCGGCTTTTGTTTTTCACCTTTGCTACGTAAACACCGTCTTTGTCAGTGACGACGTTCGCAGTCTCGCTCAGGCGTATTCCTTTACCATCGTTGACAAACGCTTTTATATTTACTTTGGCTCCTTCGACGGGCTTGCCCGTGATGCCATCAAAAACCTGTCCTTCGATTTGTTGGGTGTTATTTCTGACACGGGCAACGTTCACGAGGTCCGTTCGCCAAACTTGCTGAGCAAAAACGACTTGATTGTCGTCTCCCTCACCGGCATCCATCAGACCAAGAATGATGTACGCTCCCTTTTTCAGATCATCCGGTGCATCTATGGCCTGCGTTGTCATCTGAAAATCTTCGGTCGCCGGCAGTTCAACGTTCCACTGTTTGACGAAGGGCCGATTCAGCAATTTTTGGCGAGACTCTTTGACGTTGCGACCACGATGAAGTTGGAATCCCGATTCCCACTCATCCCGATTGAACTCGACCACACGAAAGGTAATTTGATCGATATTTTTATAGTTGATGAAAAACTCAGGTTCCGCCGCATTCCAAGTTAGCTCGGTGGAGATGTTTGCCGAGGGTCGCTCGATTCTCGAGATCATGTTTTGACATAAGACACCACCCTCTGAGTCTTTGAAACGGTTGAGTCCGATTGTGGCGATGCGGTGAGCCTGTACCAGATCGTTTTCGCCGTAGTGACTTTGAGCCAAATCCGCCAACGCCTCCGAAGATATCGGATGTTGTTTATGCTTATCAGCGAACCGCTGCAGCGCCGTTTGATATTGAACTTTTTTTTCTTGGCCTTTGGCGGCCGTATTGGCATAGGACAATCGCTGAAGATCGGCGGCCAAATAAGCCGTTAGGTCTTCGTCGTTCTGGTGGAAGGTGAGCAACTGTTGGTAGAGCTTGACCGTTTTCAGCGCGAACGAATCGGAGTCTTCGGTGCCGGGATCCCAACTGAGAAACTGTTTGTCGTCGCTGAAGATCGGACTGTCAGCGGAAACGAAAAACGAATCAATTCCTCGTGTGATTTGTTCATCCAGCGAATAAAACTGCAACGCCTGATGAGCGATGAAGTCGTAAGCCGTTGGCCGTCTAAGATCCCCCTGAGCGTTGCCTCCTTCGGTCAGCCGGGAAAATTGTTTGATCGGAATCTTCTTCAATTCATCCGATTGGGAAAGCGCGTCGGTGAACGATTGGTCAATCGCCTTCAAAATTTGACGAAGGTCCCACGTTTCGATGTCGTCGCTGACGGTGGCCGAAGTCTGAGACCGTTGTTGAAACCGCCAACGATTACTTTGAAAGAAAGCGTACATCCAGTTCGCCAAAACCGCATCGGTGATCGGTTTGAGCGACGCGGGCACCTTTTCATTCTCAAGCTGGAGTTTTTTGATCGCGAACGGAGTGGCCGGTTGGTTGATCCTCGATTCAACGACAATCTTTTGAAATAGGGCTCGTGCCGCTTCGGGCAGCGCTTCTTCGGCAGTCGCAGATACGTAGATGCGTTGCAACAGTTCCATTTCCGTCTTTGGCAGACGCTGACTTTGAGCTTGTTTCACCTCGTCCCAAAGCTGATCGCGCGACTTGTTTTCATCCACTGGATGCCCATATGCAATAGAAATGATGAAGCTCGAAAGCAGCAGTAACGTCAGGATTAAAGCTGCTTTGGAACTCGACAGAATCGAATTCGTTACATTGCGCATGATCGCCCTTTTTAGTTTGAAAGTGTAGAGCAGGCAGCTCTAAGCGGAGTTGGTGACAAACCTACCGACGTTTTGGCGTGGCGTGAAGTTCCACACGAAAGAAAAAATAGATTGGCGAAAAAAAGCAGGGAACTTAGTTCGGTTTTCGATCTCTATTTTGCACGAGACTGAGCGGTAAATCGCTTGCCGCCGGTATCAAATGCGTCCAACCGGCGGTTGGGGCTCTGCCGCTCACTATTACCTTACGAGGCTCAGGATCTTATTTGAACTTTTCTTTGTCGAACGTATCGAACTCGTTTGTCATCGATTTCTCTGACGGAACATCGATATCAGTGGAACTGCTATTCCTAGTCAACAGGCGGAAAACGGTACCAAATATATTGCTGAAGACACTCGGCAACTGCTGGCGGAACAGATATCCGGCCACACCCAAAATCGCAAGGAACACCAGCACCGTAAACGTCGAAGGGACGAAAAGTTTGGCGAATAATAGAGCTGCCAGCATCAACACCTGAACGACGCAAATCGCCATCAATGCGTTGACCTTCATCTCCAAACGCTGAAATTGAATATCTTTGTCGTTCACAGTGCTCTTTTTGAAAAAGGACATCGGCAATCATTTCCCTTCGATCTTACCATATAAGCTGATACTAAAGGTAGGTTCGTTGGCGATTGCGATTCCTTGGAATAAATCCGGGTTCGCCTATCTGGATCCACGCTGAATTGCATTCTCTAAAAACGATTCAACATCGTTGACCATTAGCCGCATCGACTGGTAGCGGTCTGCAGGATCCTTCTTCATCGCTTTCAAGCAAACTTGATCGAGAGCTGCGGGGATCCGCCGATGGGGCGCTGCGACGCTGGGCGGTGTTGGTTCTTCATTAATAATATTGTCGAAAGTCTCGCGTTTTTCCCGGCCACGAAACGGCTCGCGCTGAGCCAACATTTCGTACAACACAATTCCCATGCTGAAGATATCCGATCGTTCATCAACCGGTCGATGCCCGAGCACCTGTTCGGGCGACATATATAACGGCGTTCCCCCGCGAAGATGAGCGTGCGATTCGTCACTATCGTCGTAAGGCATTCCCCAGACCTTCGCGACGCCCCAATCAATTAAGTTGACTTCGCCAAACATTCCGATGATTATGTTTTCAGGCTTAATATCGCGATGGATAATGCCCCGCAAATGAGCGAATTGCACGGCGTCACCGATTTGAATGAAGATCCCCAGCAATCGGGTCAGCGTGAAATGAGATTCGGCTTGCTGCTGCCGCTTGGCCAGTGACACGATGATCTCGAACAGCGTGTATCCCGCAATTTTCTTCATCGCGAAATACCAAGCCCCCTGATCGTCTTTGCCCAGTTCGTACAGAGGTGGTGTCGCGGGGTGCTGCAACTGAGCAGTAATTTTCGCTTCGCGTAGCAACCGGCGTAGTTCGACTTTGTCATCCTGGAATTCAGGACGCAACTTCTTGAGCACGACCTCCCGGCCAAGGTTGGTGTCGAAGCAGCTGTAAAGAACCGCTTTGCCTCCCGAATTTAGCTCTTTAAAGCGCGTATACTTCGCAAAATCGTTGGAAATCGATTCCGGGGGAGGCGATTCTACGTTGGCCACGTAGACCATCGAAAGTTTGTCTTGCTCCAAAGATGACTCCGTCTCAAATTTTAAACTGGCAAAGCCGTGAAAAGATTTTGCTCCGATACACGCACTTTACTAACCATTTTAGCGATAGCCACGGTTCTTTCGCACAACGAAACCGTGGCCAACGCCAAAACGGCAAAATAGATCCTGGAAAGAAACCCTTCACGGCATTGAATCAGGCTTATTTGTAATTATTTCTGGAAACACCGTCGAGTCGTTTCGCTCAACTTCAGCCGCGACCGGCTGTAGCTCTTTGAACACGCGTTCGACCCGTTGCCATTTCGACCAATCGGCCCGCAACAATTTCATCCCAAAATCTATTCGACCTTCCTCAATCCAGCGGTTTAATACATCGCGTTGAACCGGGCCGTATTCTTTCTTTTCAAGGGTTCGTAGAATCCAAGTGTCGTATTGCCGTTCGGCGCGCCAGTCTCGCGGACGCGTCGTCATTGTCACTTTGGACCGAACCACCGGCGGACGCATAGGACGCTTGTTGCAGATCGGCTTGACCAAAAACGGCGGGAGTTCAACGCAATCGCGGTTGGACATCCAATATAGCGCTAATTTGGACGGATCATGATTGGGTTCCAGTTCCAATACTTCACGGAAGTCTTTTTCCGCTAAATCTCGTTGCCCCGTCTGTACGCGTGCGATCGCGCGAGCGTACTTTGCCGCAGCAACGACTTTGAAGTCTTTCCGCATGATGCGTGAAACCGCAGTGAAGTCGATCGTCGCAGACGCGTACAGCACCATCTGATAAAAGATCTTCCCACGCGTAAACAACAGTTCGGCAAGGTCACGCGGTTTCTTAAACCGGTGGAACGCTTTGGTCAGCCAGATCGTTGCGTACTCTTGCTCGCCTAACGAAGCCAGCGCTAAGGCGCGTCCCGAGTAAGCCTTGGACAATTGCGGGTCGCGTGTCAAAGCCATCTCAAAATCCTCGATCGCCTCGCGCGGCTTTTCGGCGCGGACCAGCGTTTGTGCGCGAAGGATTAGTAACTCTGTTAGCGAAGGATCCAGTTCAAGCGCTCTGGTATAATCGCTGACGGCGGAGAAATAGTTCTTGCGTTTGGCCTGAATATCACCTCGCATCTTGTACGCGGTGACGTCAGTGGAATCCAAAAGAATCGTCCGATCCAACGACAGCACGACTTGATCCGGCCGATCGTTCTGTAAATAAATCTCTGCCAATAGAAAGTGATACGCCGGTTTTAGCGAATCAATGCGAATCGCTTTTTGGATGTCACGCTGAGCCCGATCAATTTGGCCACATTTTACACGCGATTGAGCCCGATAGTATCTGGCAAGGTGATTCCGGCGGTCGATTTTAACAGCACGTGAGAAGTCTTCGATTGCTGATTTATGATCGCCAGTGATCGCGTAAACTTGACCACGTCGAATCATCACGTCAGCATTGCTCGGATCCATATCCAACGCCGTCGTAAGGTCTTCGATCGAAGACGCAAACATGCTCAGGAATTGATTGGCCAACGCACGGTCACGATAAGTGTCAATGTCATCTTCGTCCTCAAGCAACCTGCGATTGAAATGCTTGATCGCTTTCTTGGCAACTGGACGGCCGAGTTGTTGATATTGCCCGGCCGCGTCAGGGCGGATCTCCATCGCTCGATTTAAACACACAATCGCCTGCGTCCACTGCTCCAAACGGGAACAAGCGGCCGCTTTCCACACCAATCCACCAGCGTGATTGGGACGTAGTTGACATGATTTTTGAAAATCACTCAGCGCGGCATCGAACTGATTCAGTGAGTAATAAGCGACGCCTCGTAGATATAAGTAATTTGCTTTGGCTTCTTCGTGGGATTCAATCTGAATGGCTCTGCAGTAGCTATCGATGCCGCGCGTGTCGTCACCCAACTGTAAGTAAATTTCGGCCTGGGTTGCAAATGCTTCGGCGCGACGGTTGTCGAAGCCGATGGCTTTTTGGCATTGAGTCAACGCGACATCTAATCGCTTTTTCTTTAAGAACACGCGACTAAAACCGTGGTACGCATCGAAGCTACCGTGTTCGGCGTTGATCGCCTTTTCAAACTGCACCTCGGCTTTTCCAATTTGATTAGTCGCCAGGTATACCTTCGCAAGTTCGATACCTGCGGCGTGATCTTCAGGGTTGAGTTGATGATAGCGCGTGAGGTCACTGGTCGCCAACGCGTAATTCTTCACACAGGCGAAACAGCGGCCTCGCAGCAAGAGCGCTTTCTGAAATTCGGGGTGTGCCTTGAGTACTTGATTCAGTTGCGTAACGGCCGGCATCGTCTGCCCAATTTCAAAACGGAGCTCGCAACATGCCACTTGCGCGTCGGGATCATCGCCGGCCATGTCTTCCAAAGTTTGCAAGTCGTTTTTTGCGGCGTCCAACTTCCCGGCTGCCCTGTACAGTCGCGATCGTATCTTTAGCGCTTCACGGCGACAGTCAACGCCACCCTCTTCGCCATGGCTGCACCAGCGAATGATGTCCGATTCATCATTGGGGGCAAAAGCGGCAACTTCGACATCTTGGTCCATTTTATTAAACGTCGATTCGTCGATATGCCCTTCGGTCCACAGCTTCGCGATGCCGGTCCAAGCCCATGGGTGGTTGCGCTGAAGCTTGATCGCCAACTGGAAATCACGAAACGATTTGTAGTACTTGCCGCATCGCAGGTAAACCCAGCCTCGTGAGAAAAACAAGTTCGCCGAATCATTACCGGCGGCAATCTCTTCGCGATAGTAATCGCTGGCAGTAACCGCGTAGGACTCCATCAGTTCCAAATAAGCATCGCGTTGAGAACCAGCGGCAACGCAAGCCATATCTAAATCATCAAAGGCAGCCGGCCAGTTCAGTTGCTCACCCCGCGCGGCGGCTCGCCATGCATACGTCTGCGGATCGCAGCAATTGAGCGCGATGGCTTCGGTGCAGTCCTTTGCCGCCCGGCGAAATTCCGACAGCTTCAGGTGACAGTATCCCCGCAAAGAATAAAACTCGCCCAATCGTTCGACCGGCGCGATCACGATAGCCCGATTGAAATGAGCTAACGCGTCTCTAAAGTCTTCGGTTTCGACCAATTCCATCCCACGCTCGAACTCGCGTGCGGCGGCCTTAGCGGATTGAGCCAATTTATCGTCACTGGGTGCTGTTTGGTTGGCTCTTGATGAAGACGGATGAGAATTCGACGATTTGTTTGAGCGTTTGTTTTTTAATTGCATCGTCGGGCTGAGCGACGCGTCGGATTCGTCAGCGGCATGATTGTTTTGCGGCAACGAAACGGGTCGATCACTCGGAGGTCGATTACCCTGAACTTGGGCAACGTCCGCTGGTTCGGACGCAATAATGCTCCAACCGCAATGTTCGCACTTGATCGCAAACATTTCGAGATTGGACTGGCACTTAGGACATTGGTTCATCGAGGTGAAGCCCGGGTTTAATGCTCGGAATGGGAAGTGAAAAAGAGCAAGTGTAAAAGAAGCCTTCGAGTTCGAACCAATGCATTATCAATGCGATTCAAAAGAAGGTCAAACATATAATGGGCCATTCTGCCCCCAACGAAAAACTCTCGTCAACAAATATGAGAAAATGTCCGGATCAGTCCCAATTTGCGTATGACTGCCTACCACGCGTATCAGTCGCAGAGCCCTAAAGCCTTTGCACAAGAAGGAACCTCGTCCCAGAAAGATCACGTAAAAGGCAGACACTTCCGGGCAATCACGGCCAGTGCTACTCCGGCGGAGCACCCGAAGGGCACCTTAGAACTGCCGCGAAAAACAACAACGGTTATAAAGGATGGGAAATAGCGAGCCATGCTGCGCCTTCGAACCGTCAAGTCAAATCAAAGTGTTTTTAATCCCTGAACTCCTTGGCCGTGCCGTCTCTTACAATTGGAATATCCTCCACCTCAAAGATTAATACGCTCCAAGGCAAGCAATTTCCAAGACAAGCAATTCGATTCTTGCCCACCCTACTACTGTCTTTTCTTTTTTCCGCGACTGCATCAGCGTAGGTGTTGACTCCGGACCCATCGTCTAAGGGCACTTACTTTAGCTTGATGCAACGCATCAACCCGTCAGCCGCCAACGGAAAAGCGTCCGGTCTCCTACACACCTAAACCGGACGCTTTTCCGTTGGCGGCTGATTCGAATTGGCTACGCCAATGAGTTCATTTCTCTAAAGTAAGTGCCATTGGCCCATCGCCCCAGCTGCTTGATCCAAACTAGCTTGGGTGCCCGTGAAGGCAGCGTGGTGAACATTAGCGGCGGAAGTCTGGAAAACGGCGGATTTCTGCAAAACATGTCCCGAGTTGCTGGCTACCGCGCTGAGGCGGACACCAATGGAGACGGTCTGGTGAGACGGTCTGGTTAGCTTTTTTGGACATCGGTCCGTTCAGCGTACTGCTGTCTTTGTAGCTCACGATTGTAATTCTCAGCACCAGAAGATTATTCGAACTGCGTCGTTTGTTCAGATGGGTCTTGTGGATCTGTTACATTTACCAGGTCGGTCGTTAGCTTTTCGGTCTCCGGCAGTCCCAGAAACCAAAAGATCCAAAGCGCTAATTCTGAAAAAAGGTCCTTAAACGTCTCAAATTGCGTGTCATTATCGCAGCGAATGAGAATACTGGAGTGATCGTTTGGTCGATACCGATCGCTATGCTGGCAGAGTCACCGCTTCTTTCCTTTTCAGTGCTATAATTTGAATACGATGAAAATCTCTAAAATCAAAATTCAACGATTTTTGGCAATGGTATTTTACGTGATTGTCTCGCTGGCAATGTTTTCGCTTCCAGCGGTTGCGCAAGACGACAGAGGCCGAGATCGCCGTGACCGAGACGACCGCCGTGACCGAGACTCGCGCGATCTCGATCGTGACATTGAGCGTGAGAAGTGGAAACAAAAATTTGATTTGAAGAGCTATCTTGAAAAACTTGACAACAACAAAAGCGGTGTGCTTGAAGGCAAGGAATTGGAAAGTGAACGCACCCGTCAGTTCTTAGAGAAATTTGGGATCAACACCCAAAACCCGGTAAAAATTGATGCGGCGGTTAAAAAAGCTAAAGCCTCTTATGCCGATAAGCGCCATGCTGAGCGCAAAAAGTTCGAGGATCAAGCCGGTCCAAAGCTTCAGACGTTCGGCACCGAAACAGAAACGATGGGACTTTCCTCTTTCGGTATGACCGAGGCGAAAGAACCGAAGGTCGCGACTTTCGACGAACGTTTGAGCGGGCTGAAGATGACAGACTTCGAGGAAAAAACGCTCAAGGATGCCCGCAAGATGCTCGACGGGTACGATCGTGACAAAAGTGGGTTCTTAGAAGGCGACGAGATCAACCGCGTGCGGTGGAAGGATCCTAAACCAGCCGAAAGTGATCTTAACAACGACGGCCGTATCTCGTTGCTCGAGATGGCTCAACGTTTACAAGACAAAAGCGCCTCACGGGCGAAGAAAGCAGAAAAAGACTACGATCGCCGGGACAAAGATTCAAATCGTAGAGATCGAGACTACGATCGCCGAGATCGAGACTCGGATCGGCAAAGTTACCTTTCTGGGCGAACGTCAGCAAGTGAGTCAAGCAAGGCATCGACCAAAACATCCTCTAGTAGTCGCTCGAGCAAAGATGCATCCAGATCCACGAGACGAGCTGCCGATGAGGAAAAGGCATACTCCACTTACATCGACGGCGTGTACAAAAAATATGACGCCGATGGCGACAATCGGCTTTCTCCGGCCGAACTGAAAAAGATGAGAAGGCCTTTAAAAGGCGACGCAGACCGCGATGGATATCTATCCAAGGAGGAAGCGACCATCCATATCAAAGGAGGTGACAAAACGAAGAATAAAGGCGTCTCCACCACAGCGATATCCAACACCGGTGCTCGTCCAGGCGACGGAGGACGAGACACACCCTCCAAAGGTTCTGGCAAGATAGCCACCAAAAAATACACCTCCAGTGGCACCAGAGCAAAAGGCGGAGCAAAGTCTCGCGGTGCGATGGGCGATCGGGACGCCAACGCGGATGGGCAAATTCAAATGTCCGAATTCTCAGAGGAGTGGGACGAAGTAACGCTCCAGAAATTTCGCAAAACTGACAAAAACGAAGACGGCATTATTTCAGCCGACGAGTGGTCAAAACGCTCCAAGTAAAACTTCATGAGCAAACGCATTCGGCGGAGTCCAGACAACGCAACAACCGATCTCGCGGGAGCCTCTGACCGCAGCACATCTGACAAGTTTGACGACTTCGGACAATTTTTCGGCCAGCTCCCCACGCCCTACCAGCATCTGAGAACGATGTTTGGATTAGCAATGACAGCGTCGGTGCTGATGCTTGTTAGTCTGCCCATCTACTTTTCCGGCAGTACTGACGTCGACACACAGACGCAGCGGCAGGCTCGATACCGCGTCGACATCAATTGCCCACGATGGGCCGAGTTCGCCAATCTTCCCATGGTCGGCGAAAAAACAGCGAAGGCAATCGTCGAACACGGCCAAGCAATCGGCGGGTTTGGTTCGGTAAATCAACTGGTTGAGGTCAAAGGCGTAGGTGCGAAAACGCTGGCGAAAATCCAGCCATTTCTAGTGCACTCGAACGAAAACGAAATGACTCAGCAACGCGAAGTACCCAACAGTCTGCTCAGCCGCGATTGATATTTTCGGAGATAAAATCGGCTTGGGCTTGGGTTCTGGGGGGGCCGTTGAGCTGTTGTTGGTTGAAGTTCGACTGGAGAATCACTGGTCGAGCCTTGGCCAACATCTCTTTCTCGAGCTCACTCATGATAAGAATATGGGCGGTAACCTGGACGTTGCCGGCGGTGGTCGAGCGACCGCCGGGAAGGGATTGGCCGCGCGAGACTCCGCCGAGCCGCATGGTGCCGCCGTCGGGAACGCTGACAGCCGTATTAAACTGCGTCACACGAAAGGTCGGCAATGGGACGGCTGTGTCGGCAAACTGGGCAAAAGTTTGCTCTGCCGAGGTGGCAGCGGCAATTAGCGCTAATCCGAAAAGCATTTTGCTTGAGAGGGCGGCCATGGAGGGATCCTTGTTCTTTGAAACACTGCGGTCCGTTGATTATACGCGGTTTGCTCGATCGTGGGCAATGTTTCACGACTAGCGGGCAGGCGCTCGTGTTTTGGCGACTCAGGACGCGGTCGCCCGCCGGCTTGTCGTTAAACTGAGCGCCGAAGCAGTTAATCTAATTAGACAAAAAAATCGCACACCGCGGCGAGTCTCGAGAGGCAGGAATTCGAATTTTGCGTCCCAGCGGGCACGGTTTTTATAGCAGTGGCACATTTGCCGGCAAAACTCCAAAATACGGTGACTTCCACCTAATTGCTGGCTAAAAAATGCCGACGGAAACTATTCCACGGACGATGGTCAGCCCAACAGTCCGACCGTTTTCCAAAAGAGTAGAGTTTTTAAGTTTTTGCTGTTGACGATTAGACACGGCGACAATAAATTCTCCGGTTCCTAAATCATTTAGGAAATCGGCCTCTTAGCCAACGCATTGCTGTTTTTTCGTGTTTCTCACGAAGATGGGTTGGACTCAAAACGCGGACAACTGTGTCGGTGTCTATGTAGAGGTTGTGTTTTATTTTTTGTTGAAGGACTCCCGAGTGGCTGGTGCAAAAGAAGTAATTCGAATCCGAATGGAAGCTTACGACCATTCAGCATTGGATCAAAGTGCTCAGGAAATTGTGGAAACCGCAAAGCGGACTCACTCTGAAGTCCACGGGCCGATTCCACTGCCGACTCGCATTGAGCGGTACACGGTTCTATCAGGACCATTTGTCAACAAAAAGGCTCGCCAGCAATTTGAGATTCGGACGCACAAGCGTCTGATCGACATTGTCGAAGCGACCGCAAAAACAATCGAAGCACTCAACAAGTTGAGCCTTCCTGGCGGTGTTGAGATCAAGATCAAAGCTCTGGCAAAGGGTTAATCGGGTTAATCGCCACGCGGCGTAAACCTGACGAAGGCTGGCCCTATTAAAGGTGGTCGTCCCGAGTGCCGGTTTTAAATAGTAAATCAGCGAATTAAAGAATATGGTTTGGAAGTCTTGAGGATAAGCTGTCCGCGAAATGCTGGGCACGCTTCTTTAAGGCAGTACCAATTGGAAATAAATAAGGCGAATAGTCATGACGAAGGGCATACTCGGCCGTAAGGTTGGGATGACTCAGGTTTTCGACCCTGAGACTGGAATTGCGACGCCGGTAACGGTGATTGAAGCGGGCCCCTGCAAGGTGCTGCAGCTTCGTACGCAGGAAAAAGACGGCTATTCAGCGATCCAATTGGGTTTCTTGGACAAAAAACGTCCACAGAAAGACAACCGCTCACGCCAATCACAGGCCGCTCGTTCTGAGCGTGGTCATGTGGCAGATATTAAAAGCAAGCGCAGCAAGGCCCTCGCGGCAGCTGGCGTTGAAGCTCCCGCTAAAGCTGGCGGCAGTCCTAAGAAGTTTATCCGCGAACTACGCGGTGATACTGAAGGCTACGAAGTTGGTCAGGATGTTGCCGTTGATGTGTTGGCGGAAGTCAATCGCGTTGACGTTTCGGGCATCAGTAAAGGTCGCGGTTTCGCGGGTGTTATGAAGCGTCATAACTTCTCCGGCCAACGTGCCAGTCACGGTGTTAAGAAATGTCACCGTCACGCTGGTGGTACCGGCATGAGTGCATGGCCAAGTCGTACATTCAAAGGCAAGCGTATGGCTGGTCAGTACGGCAACGCTAAGGTTACCACTCGCAACTTGAATCTCTATCGCGTTGACGAAGAGAATAACTTGCTGTTGGTGGAAGGGGCTGTCCCCGGTCCAAACGGTGGAATGCTTGTCATCCGCGAGACAAACATGAAGAAGTAGTCGAGCCAAGAGCTTTAGAAGGCTCTGAGGCAGTAGGCTGGTTTTCAGTTTTAAGAATACAAAACGATTAAAGATTTTTAGGTAGTAGTCATGGCGAGTTTGCCAATTTTTGACATCAGCGGAAAAGAAGTCGGGAAGTACGAAATCGACCCGACCAAAATTGCCGCGACGATCAACAAGCAGTTGTTGCACGATGTTGTTTTGATGTACCAAGCCAGTAAGCGGCAGGGTTCTCACAAGACGAAAAGTCGCGCGATGGTTGCTGGTAACAAGAAGAAAATGTACCGCCAAAAAGGTACAGGTAATGCTCGTGCTGGTTCACGCCGTTCTAACATTCGCCGTGGTGGTGGTCATGCGTTTGCTCGCGACAATCGCGATTATTCGTATCGCTTGCCTCGCAAAGCTGTTCGCGCCGCAACCAAAATGGCGCTGGCTGGAAAGATTCAAGATGACCAGGTTTTGGTCGTTGATGGTCTAAAGATGGACGCACCAAAAACTTCTGTCGTGGCGGCAATGCTTAAGGGCATGGGGCTGACCGGCAAGACGACCTTGATTGCGACTGATGGATTATCACCGATCTTTTACAAAAGCGCTCGCAACGTTGCCGGTGTTTCAGTGATGCCGGCGTCTGATCTAAATGCTTTGGCGGTTTTGACTCCGCATCGTGTGATCGTCGATAAAGGTGCGATGGACAAATTGAAAGAACAGGCCTCGTAAGAATCGCGGCATGTATGGCTGGGATCTTAGGTCCGCTGGCTAACACGGATAATCGGATTGAACATCCGTGCTACAAAACAAAGATAAAGTTGGAATCAAAATGGGCAAAGTAATAACCAAGCGAAACAGAAAGCCTGCTCCCGAGCGGACGCTGAAGCTGGAGCCACATCAAGTGGTCATCAAGCCGGTTGTCACCGAGAAGGGCATGTACCAGTCAACTGAGTTGAACCAGTACACGTTCAAGGTAAATCCTGTTGCTACAAAGACTGAGATCAAAGCCGCTATCGAGCGTTTGTTTGAAGTTAAGGTCATTGGGCTTTCGACAATGATTCGCAAAGGTAAATTTCGTCGCTCTCGTTTCAAAATGGGACGCACTAAAGACACAAAAATTGCCATCGCACGTTTGGACAAAGAGGATCGTATCGAGTTGTTCTAGTCTTGGTTTTTGAGGTCGTATGACTTCGAGAGATCAGGAAGTTTCAGAACTAGCTTAACGGAAAAAGAAATGGGAATCAGAAAATACAAACCTACTTCACCGGGTCGTCGCGACGCCAGCGTTTGCGACTTCAAGGAACTGACCAAAGGTGCTAAGCCTGAGAAGTCGCTCCTTCGCCCGATCAAGAAGAATGCCGGTCGTAATAACCAAGGCGTTATCACTTGTCGTCACCGGGGTGGTGGTCACAAGCGACTGTACCGCGTTATTGATTTCAAGCGAAACAAAGATAATGTGACGGCTTTGGTGGATTCAATCCAGTACGATCCAAACCGAAGTGCACGTATCGCACTGCTGAAGTACAAAGATGGCGAAAAGCGTTACATCATTGCACCTGAAGGTTTGGCCGCGGGCATGACGGTTGAAAGTGGTCCTGATGCACCACCGACACCTGGTAACTGCTTGCCTTTGAAGAACATTCCGTTGGCAACCGTGATTCACAACGTGGAAATGCGACCTGGCCAAGGTGCGATCCTTTGCCGAAGCGCAGGAACAAACGCCGTTTTGATGGCGCGCGAAGCCAAGTGGGCTCAGATCTCTCTGCCAAGTGGTGAGATCCGACGTGTGCCTTCAACCTGTCGCGCCGTTATCGGAAAAGTCAGCAACAGCGAACACAGCTCAGTTGTTTTGGGTAAAGCCGGCCGCAGTCGTTGGTTGGGTATCCGCCCAACCGTTCGCGGTTCTGCGATGAACCCGGTCGATCACCCGCACGGTGGTGGTGAAGGTCGTACCAAGGGTGGTCGCCACCCAGTGAGTCCTTCAGGAGTTCCCGCCAAAGGTGGCCGGACTCGCCAGAAGGCAAAGGCTTCAAACGCAGCGATCGTTCGTCGCCGCAAGTCGAAGCGTTACGGTCAATTGAAAGTTCAGAAATAACATTGTTGCTGCTTTCGCGGCCAAGAATTGAATCATTATGAGTAGATCACAGAAAAAAGGACCGTTCGTCGACGAGAAGTTGTTCGCGAAGGTCGAAAAAGCGATTGCCGCTGGTAATCGTGAGCCCATCAAAACTTGGGCACGAGCCTGTACAGTTGTTCCTGAATTCATTGGATACACGTTCATGGTTCACAACGGCCGGCAACACGTGAAAGTCGCGATCACCGAAGACATGGTGGGTCACAAGTTGGGCGAATTCGCTCCGACGCGTACCTTCCGCGGTCACATTGGTAAAAAGAGATAGTCAAAACATTAGCATCGAAGTTGATGACTTCGAAATCTACAACCGCTTCGGCTTACTTGTTTGTTTTTAACAATCGGCCACCAGCACAATCAACCCGCTCAGAAATATTATGCCATTTCAATCAAAACATCGTTTCGCACGAATCAGCCCACGCAAAGTGCGTCCGTTGGCCAATATGGTGCGCGGCAAATTTGTCGATGAAGCTTTGGACATTTTGAAGTACCAACCGCAACGTGGTGCTCGCATGCTTGAAAAAGTCATTAAGACGGCTTTGGCCAACGCTCAGGACCCGGATCAAAATCCTGGCCAGATCGTTCAAGAGCATCGCTTGTTCGTTTCAGAAGCGTGCATCGATGGTGGTCCGATGTTCAAACGAATGCAGCCGAAGGCACGCGGCATGTCAGCAATTCTATTGAAGCGGATGTCTCACATTCGCGTAACATTGGACGAAGTTTAAGAAATAAAAGTGGGGCAGGTTTTAACTTGCCAAGCAATACGGCGGCGGGCTAGAAACCTGCTCCACATTTACACTTAGGAAAAGTTATGGGCCAAAAAGTAAATCCAATCGCATTTCGCACCGGAGTCATGGAGACATGGCGAAGCCGTTGGTACGCACCGAAGAACGAATTTGCCAACTTCTTGGTAGAAGACTTTAAGATTCGCAAGTTCGTAAAGAAGCACCCCACGCAAAATTACAAAGCGGCCGGTATCGACAAGATCGAAATCGAACGCACCCGTGAAGAAGTCAAAGTCACTCTATTCGTGGCTCGTCCCGGCATCATCATCGGCAAGAAAGGTCAAGAAGTCGAACGACTTCAAAACGAAATCCAAAATCTGGTTAAGCGTAAGATCAATCTCAAGATTGAAGAGATCTCTCGACCAGATATGCAGGCTCAATTGGTCGCCGAAAAAGTCGCTGAACAATTGATGCGTCGCTCCAGTTTCCGCCGCACGATGAAACGTGCTTCTGAGGAAACAATGGATGCGGGTGCAAA
>ENA-ORXT01001936-ORXT01001936.1-marine-metagenome-genome-assembly--contig:-NODE-1936-length-26182-cov-4.831412_pt1 | contig 26182 bp, 19 predicted proteins | sample MGYA00237868_ERZ511482 | MGnify/ENA metagenome assembly ERZ511482
TTTCTTCGTTCCACTGCGAAAAATTCTGGAATGACACGTTCTTTTAGGCTATCATTATTTTGATGCGTTTGCCCTAATTTTACTATAAGGCAAACACACCAAAATAATTCGCCCCTAAGAACCTCCGAAAATAAGTGTCATTGACATGTGTTTTTAGTGATTTTTAGCAAATAGTTAATTTTGGTGCGTTTGCCCTAATTTCACTACAAAAGAAAGCATTTTTTGGGTCTTTTAACAAGTACTTTTAGGTAAAAAAAGCCAGTTAATCGTTTTATTCAGATAAACGCTGTTGCAACAAGAGTTTTATGATTAAAAAAATTAAAATAAATTTAACCAAACTTGGGATTAAGAGCGTTCGAGTACATTCTTTAGAGACACTTTCTTACTTTTGCCTGTCTTTTAAGAAACCAGAGACGATTGTTTTGATTATTGACACCCAATTACTAGATGAACACACAGGAAAAATACAAGAAAGCATGGTTGGTTCAATCAACTATTGGCTTATTCCTTACAACTGCTGGAATATGCATGGCGATTGATGCAGCTTTGGTGCGACAACAAAGTGACGATTTGTTGTTTTGGATTTTGTATGGCAGTGTTTCTTTGATAATCCTAAACTGCGGATTTTGTTTTATCGGCGGCGGCGTTGTCAATAAATGTAGATATGAAATTTCGCTAGAAGAAGACATTAAAAAACGATCTTGAATTAAAACCATTCATACTCCTAATTGTTAAAATTATATGAGTCTTTATATAAGTAATTTTCTATTCTTCTTGGGCGCTTACCTTTTTACAGAGTTCCTAGCATGGTTTATTCACAAATACATTATGCATGGTTTTTTGTGGGTACTTCATAGAGATCACCATCAGAAAGATCCTCATTCATTTTTTGAGTTAAACGATTTCTTTTTTGTGTTCTTTGCCGTTTTGGGCTCTTCCTTTATGTTGTATGGTGGCGATGGATTTAGGTGGCAGTTCTTTGTTGGCTTGGGTATTGCCGCCTATGGCTTGACCTATATTTTGGTACACGATTTGTTCATCCATAAAAGGTTCAAGCTATTCAAAAATACAAAGAACAAGTATTTTTCGGCAGTTCGTTATGCACATAAAATGCACCACAGACATACCAATAAAGAAGATGGAGAAGCTTTTGGACTTTTGTGGGTTCCTAAAAAATACTTTAAGCGAGATTAATGATTATTTTCGACGTTCGAGTTCATCTCTTATACGAGCAGCCATTTCATAATCTTCTTTTTTGAGTGCATCCTGTAACAGTGCGTTCAGTTTAGAAGGGCTGTGATTGCTGTAATCGTTCGCTGGAGACACTTGAGCTACTGGTTTTTGAACCGTCTCGATGTCCGCAGGAATATTAGAGCTCGCCTCTCCTTCCAATATGATTCCAGCAGAGTCCAATATGTATTCGTATGTAAAAACAGGGCATTTAAAACGTGCAGCAAGCGCCAAGGCGTCTGATGTTCTAGAATCCACCTCTAAGAGGTTTCCATCTTGGTGGCAAATCAATTTAGAATGAAAAATACCATCTAACAACTCACTGATGACAATTTCCTTCAGCTGTATGCTAAAGCTGTCACAGATGTTTTTAATCAGGTCGTGCGTAAGTGGTCTAGAAGGTTTCATATCTTCTAATGCTACTGCAATTGCCTGCGCTTCGGGCACGCCAATAACGATGGGTAATCGACGACGTCCTCCTATTTCTTTGAGTACTACTGCATAAGATTTCGATTGAGTCACACTTTGCGACAATGCAGCTATTTCTAATTCAATTTTATCCATATTAATATCAACTTTAGCAGTTGATGAAAAAGTTTGTTCTTGATTGTAACTATTTTCTCCTTTGGTGCACAAAGATAGCCTATTTGAATAAAATTACTGATTTTGTCAAAAGCTTGTTGGAACTTTATTATTGGTTTTTAAATATAGCGTGTATCTACTGAAAAATCTTCGGGATAGCGTGCATGCTCTGGATAGTTGTAGTATTGCATGATTTTTCGCATATCTGCCTCTTTATCATCTGTGAGCATAAAACAATCTTTGAACCCTACTATTTTATTCTTATAATCGGCATAAGCAAGCATCAGCGGAATATTGGCTCCTTTGGCTATGTGATAAAAGCCCGTTTTCCAATGTGTTCTTTTTGAACGAGACCCTTCAGGCGTAAATACCATATACAATTCATCGGTATTATTGTATAAGTCAATCACCGACTGCGTAAGACTTTCTCTTTTGGTCAGCCCTTCTCTGGGAGATCGGTCAACGCCAATTCCACCTAATGGACCCATAAACAGGTTCAACGGAAAGCGCATCCAATCGTCTTTGATGGCAAACTTTGTTGGTACTTCAAAAGCATTAAAAGCACCCAAGCAGCGAACAAAGTCCCAATTACTTGTATGAGGAGCTGCTATGATTAGCCCTTTCTTTAGGTCTTTGGGGATTTTTTTATATTCATATTCCCAGCCAGTAAGCCGATCGTAAATACTAAATGCTTTGTAGAGAATCATATAACCAAAGATACATAAAAATAATGTGAGTTTGTAAATGCTGGATGTTGGGCATATGTTGAAAAGATGAAAGAATTATAATTAAAAAAAGCCCAAACCTTGTATAAGGTTTGGGCTTTTCATCAACAATGTTTTGTATAAAAATCAAGGGAATATGCCCAACGTTTTATAAGAACTGGCAACCTTGTCAATAGCGACATGAAAAGCAGCAGTCCTTAAATCAGTGATTTTTTTATTCTTTTTCCAGACAGAGTGAATGTCGTGATAAGCAGTAATCATCGTTTCTTCTAAGCCAGAATAGACCAAATCTTGTTCACTTGGACCTTCCATCTTTTTGAGATTTTTACGCTGAACAGCCGTTAGATTTCTGCCTGTCATTTCCTCTACTAAATTCACCATTTCTGTATTTGATGAAGACATAAATCTTTTATCCATTCTACCAAAACGAACATGAGACAAATTTTTCAGCCATTCAAAATAAGAAACGGTTACACCACCTGCATTTAAGAACAAATCAGGAAGAACCATAACACCTTTCTTGAGTAAAATTTCCTCTGCTTCGGGGGTTGTAGGTCCGTTTGCGCCTTCCGCAATTATTTTAGCTTTAATTTCTGGGGCATTCTTCTCCGTTATTTGTTGCTCTAGTGCAGCTGGAATAAGAATATCACAATCCATTGTGAGGGCATCTTTCCTTTTTGAAAGGTTTTTTGCTTTTGGATAATCTAGGATAGAACCCGTTACATTGATGTGTTTTCTCACATCGTCCACATCCATACCATTTTTATTATAGATGGCACCGTGGTATTCTGCAATTCCGACAATGATCGCTCCTTCTTCTTGGAAGAATTTTGCTGCCCAATAGCCCACATTACCCAATCCCTGAACGACCACTTTCTTTCCTTCCAAACCTGTAGTCAATCCTAGGGCTTTCATATCGGCAGCATTGCTTACCGCCTCTTTGGTTCCATAAAAGATTCCCAAACCTGTCGCCTCTGTACGCCCTCTAATTCCGCCTTGTCCAACTGGCTTCCCCGTTACACAACCATAAGCATCGATCATATCCGTACTGGCTTTAAAAACCTGATAGGTATCTAAAATCCAAGACATTTCTCTAGCACCTGTTCCATAATCAGGAGCGGGAACATCTATACCAGGACCAATAAAGTTTTTCTTGATTAATTCACTAGTGTATCTTCTAGTAATCCTTTCCAATTGCGCCACATTGTATTGCGAAGGGCTGATTTTAACGCCACCTTTGGCTCCACCAAAAGGTACATCGACAATGGCACATTTGTAGGTCATCAAAGAAGCCAAAGCCATCACCTCATCTTGATTTACCTTAGAACTGTAACGGATCCCTCCTTTACAAGGTAATTTGTGGTGACTGTGTTGCACCCTGTAGGCTTCGATTACTTCAATCCTTTTTCCAACTTTTACAGGAAATTGCATTTTATAAACGCTGTTACATGTCTTAATCTGTGCGAGCAAGCTTTCATCAATTTTCAAAGAGGCGGCTGCTTTGTTGAAATAGACATCAACACTTTCTAAAAAAGTATATTTAGATTTTTCTGTTGAAGACATAAGTTTTATGTTTTATGAATTTATGAATTTGAGTGTTAAATAATTGTGTCTGCTCTAAAAAGTGCAGTTGTATTTATATGATAAAATCACAACATTTATATAGTTTTAAAAGTCCCCTTTTATAAGTGCATTCTAATTTTTAGCTTTATTAAAAAAGTTATTTAGATGTTTTTTAAAGAAGACCCTCTTTTTAGTCGTTCAAATATGGTAAAAGTTACTCGAATAATAAATACTAATGGACGATATTTTTCATTTTAGCTTTGTTAATTCAAGTTCAATGTCTCAGGATGTCAAAATTCATAGTCCACCAAGTAATACATTTTATAAAAACAGCCCTTCGTTTTGAGCTATGTCAGACGTATAATCAAATATCTCAAACTAATTGGTCAAGAATTTACCTTGTTTCGCAAAGAACAAACTAATGGTCGTTCCTTGATTCAATATCGACTTTGCTTTTATTTTTCCATTGTAATACTCCATAATTTTTTTACAAGTTGCCAAGCCCAATCCAGTTCCTACATATTTTTCTTTACTGTGTAACCTTTTAAACTTTGAAAAAATTTTATCCAAATCCTTTTGAGGAATACCTATACCATTATCGGTGAGGTGAATGGCGTGGTATTCTTCTTCTAACTCATATTTGATGGATATTTTAGGTGGGTTTTGCCTGTCTGATGATTGAAATTTTATACCATTACTTATTATGTTTTGAAACAGTTGGATCATATGGCTTGGGATTGCTTGTACATTTGGCAAATCATCTTTTTCGATGGTCGCATTGGATTCGTGAATAACGACCAATAGATTTTGTTGTACTTGATAAAATATATCATCTAGAGAAATACTTTCCAACTGTTGATCTATATTATTAACCATCGAATAATCTGACAAATCATTTAATAAGTCGTCCATTCTCTCTGCACCAGATTCAATAAAGCCTAAGTATTCTTTCGTTCTATCCGACAATTCATTTTGTTGATTAGAAAGAATGGTACTAAAACTCTTTATAGATCGAAGAGGCTCTTTTAAATCATGGGTAACAATATGGGTAAAATCTTCTAATTCTTTATTTTTTAAATTTAATTGCCTTTCGCTTATTTCCATTTCTTGAGTAAAGAACCGTAGCATAAAAAAGCTCAGCACCATCCAACTACCAAATAAAATTACCGACAAATATGGGCTGGTATAATCAATTTCTAAAGGAGTGTATAATTTGCTGACGATGTGTGTGCCTACAAAAAATATAAAAACAGTCAAAATCAAAATGATCTGTGTTTTTGTTTTCTTAAAGAAAATGATGATGGGAATTGGGTATAATAAAAAAGAATAGTGAATATTTGCGGATTGTGCTGTTGAAGTAAACATCCATAAAAGTGTTTTCAAAAGTGGATATAACACAAAGAACAATCTGGCTTGAGCGTACTTCCTTTTATGATTGAGTACGAATACTACTACAAAGGGTATAAAACAAAGCAACATCAATACCGTATTGGGTAAAACAATTCCCGATAAGATAAGGTGTGTTATAAGTTGAAAAAAGAAAGAAGATATTATTATGGTCAACAAGAATAAAGTAAACTGATTGATCAGCTTTGTGATGCGAATGTCCTGTTGACTTAGGCGTGAATCCACTCCAAGATGGGTAAAGTAAGTTACGACTTCCTTAATAATTTCCAACACGCTATTCATACCTACTTTGATTGGTTTTTACATTAATACAAAATTGGAAGGTATCTTTTCAAGAATTTGAGATAGATTGCAAAGATTCTTCCTAATGGCTATACGAGCAATTATTATGGAGTGTTTCACCATTTCATACATAATAAAAAAGCCCATTGTCTAAAAAATAGACAATGGGCTTTTATCAGTTATAACAACCGATTTTATCGCTGCAAGACAAATGGTTGAGTCAACTGTTTGTCTGCGGTTGTAAAACGTATCCAGTAAACTCCGTTTACAAGATTCGTAAGATCTAATTTTTCTTGGTAAGTACTTTGATCGTTAAGTGTTCTTTGATAAACAGTTTTACCCAGAGCGTTAACAATAACCAACTCTAAATCCGTTACCGTTTGCAAGTCCAAAGAATAGTTTAAGAAACCATTACTTGGATTTGGTGCAATGATCAAATTCGCATTGGTAATTTCTTCGATACCAGTTGTGATACAAACTTTACAGAAGTCAAAACAAATGGCATCAACGACCATTGCATCAGCACCAACTGCTACACTACGAGAAGAAACACCCATTTCATCAGGAGTACCACATTCGCCTGGAACAGATTCAGAATTAGCGACATCACTTCCGTTTACGAAACGATACAAATGTGTTTGATCTGCGTTTACTTCTAAAGTAATAGAATATATTGAATCATTTACTTCTGTCATAGCCGCTGGTGTCCAGTTATTGAAATCACCCATCACATGCATACCTTCTGCATCTACACTAGAGAATCGGGTATCTACTTGAAGGGTCAGCTCTGCTTTTGGCAGTGGAGCTCCAGGGTAAATCGTGATTTCTTGTTCAATGGTTTCTACACAATCTGCTCCTTGAGATGCATCAGATACGGTAAGCACGACAGTATAAGTAGTGGTATCTTCTACCTGATAAATGTGTGTAGGAGCAGGAACATTATCAGAAGTATTGTCCCCAAATATCCAAGCAGCAGTCCAACTAGGTTGGAAATTATTAATAGAGAAACTGGTTACATTTCCTGAGAATCCTTCAGTAGGAATACTTGCATCGATACTCAAGATGAATACATCTACTGTGATGGTGGTCATATCGGTACCAAAATCATTGGTCGCTGTTAAGGTTACAGTATACGTTCCAGACTCAGTATATTGGTGAGATGGGTCTTTAAGATTTGATGTATTACCATCACCAAAGTCCCATAATCTTTCAGATGGAAAGTTTTCAGAATCATCGTTGAACTGAACTTCACCGCTACAAGAACCCAACAATTCGCTGTTGGCTATTGCTACAGGTGCAGCTTGTACAGCTTCACATTGGAAAAATGCCTTAAATCCTGGAACAGAAAAGAATGCATCTGAATCTTCTTCAATCGTCATTTCTGGACCAGTAGAGGTCCAAACTGTTCCTGCTAGCTCCATTCCAGTACCTTCAACAATCAATGGACTGTTTATATCTGGACCATCATAAACTCGAACAAAATCAATTCCATCCTCATATTGAAAATCGGTAAATGAAATGGTAACTGAAACGGCTCCTGCGGGTGCCAATACAACAACACCTTCAGAATTCAAAGCATAATTATCTCCTTCTCCTCCACTATCATACAATTCACCATTACAAGCTGTTATGGTTGTTTGTCCTGCTGAAATACTGACCACTTGGCAGTCTATATCAACGGTAATAAAGTCTTCAAAAACCAAGGTATCAGCACCGACATCATTACTTGCAATAAGAGATACGGTATAATCACCTGTTTGAGTGTAAATATGGGTTGGGTTCTGATCCATAGAAGTAGTACCATCACCGAAGTCCCACAACCAATCAGTTGGAACGTTCACCGAATTATCAGAAAACGCAATCAAATCGTCTCCACAGACAACAGGATCATTGTTTGCAGAAAACAGAGCTTGTGGAAATGCAATTACATTGACCGTAATTGGAATATTAATTACTGGGTTTGTTGGATCATTTGAAGCGACTGAAATAACGTATTCGTAAACACCTGCAAGTGTACCATCTGCATCAATCGTTACAGTAAAAGACTGATCGTCTGGGAAACCAATGTTTCCATTAGTCAATGACAAATCTACAGTTGGAGGGACAATTGGATTACCTATTTCTGTAAAGTACTGACAATCACCTGCACCAACTTGCCCTCCCTCTTCAATAAGAACACCTGTACTTAAATTATAAATAGCATAGGCACTAACTGCACCATCGCATCCTGTAAAACTGTCTTCAATTAACAATGTATACGTTTCTGCTGAGTTTAAACCGTCAACAATTTCTGTAAATAGTGTTTGTGCAACTGTATAAGTTTCTTGAGGCATTCCAGCAACTTCGTTGCCATCAGAGTCTAGTAACGACCAAATCAATTCCCCTGGGAAATTATCTGTTGTAAATTCAAAGATAAACCCTGCTTCATCGGTAATAGGATTGCCTATAGTTGTAATGTCATAGTCTAAGTTTCCTGCTCCTGTATTAAAAATAGTTACTTCTTCATCGATTGTTTCACCAGAAAGTAAAGTCACCGTAATTTCACTAGGATTGACAGTTGCAGCTGGTGCACCTTGACCACTAGCAGTCAAATCAAAAGTAATGTCCATATCATTGTTGACCAATGTCAAGGTAGCATTATTTTCTGCTATGGCATCTGGTGTAAAGGTAATGGTCAATACTACTGTATCGCCAGGTGCAAGGTTTAAGTCCGTTGCATCAATAGAGAACTGATCATCGCTAAAATCAAAATCTGAAACGATTAAGTTGTCTGTTCCTGGGTTGGTAATGGTCAATGTATTGCTACTCGATAAACCAATCAAAATACTACCAAAATCGTACGCATCGTCTGCTGGTCCATTTACAACTTCAAGTTCTGGAATACCGACTACTGTCATAATAACAGGAATTTCGTAAACTGAATTCATAGGATCGTTCGAAGTTACTAAAATGGTTGTTTCATATACCCCTCCTAAGAAGCCAGTAGCGTCAAAATCAACCGTTACTAAGGTTTCTCCTGGAAAATCAAGTGTATCACATAAGACATCAAAGGTCATCCATTGATCCAATGGGTTTTGAGTAGGAGTTCCTAAAACCTCTTCTACAAAATCGCCTGTATCAAATGTGCCTTGTACTATAACGTCACCCGTTGTCAAATCTGAAATTGTATAATCGTCTAACGCACCATCACCAAAAGTATCTTGAATCAAAAGCGTATAAGATTCTGTAGGACTCAAGCCTCCTATTATTTCTGTATATTGAGTATTTCCAGTAGGATAAGTACCATCACCAGCAACAACCTCAGCCACTATATTCCCTTCACTATCTACCAACTGCCAGAAAAACTCGTTGTTGAAGGTATCTAGGAAAAACGAAAATTCAAATCCAGTATTACCACCTTCAATGGTGCTTTCTAAGCAGTATTCCAAAAATCCTAAACCAGTATTGCTAATAGTTAATGGTACACTGCCCGATTCATCTACATTTAGCGTAATTTCTAATGGTAAAGGAGTGGCACCTACTATTGGAGCACCCGTTGCGTTTCCGCTTAGTAAAACATCAAAACTACCAATATTCGTCACAATGGTCATGACCAAATCTTCATAAACGATGACTGTTTCAGGCGAGAAATTAATGCCTACTGTTTGAGTCAAGCCTGGGAACAAACCAAAGTCCGTAATAGAAGCCGAGAAATCACTATTTGGCATAATAATATCGGTTACAAATAAAGAATCTGAACCTGGATTAGAAATTACTATTTCCAGTGTTTCTGTTGTAAACTGAATCACATTTTCAAAGTCTAGTTCTGTTAAATCAACCGCAAAACCTGGCGTACCAACAATTGTTAAAGTAATTGGAATAATTACTTCTGCATTATCTGGATCGTTACTAGTAATAATTAAATTGGTTGTAAAAGTACCACCTGGTGCACCAATAGCATTAAACGTTAAAGTAATTTCATTACCATTACCAGGAATAATTTGCCCTTCAAATGGATCAGCAAACAACCATTGTACTGCGTTCTCAGCAGTACCACTCCAAAGAATCGCATTTTCTAATATTTGATTCATTGATTCATTAGCAAATGTATAGTTAAAACCTATGTACAAAACTTTTCCTTCTCCTTGTTCTCTATAAGCAACAACGTCTTCTGTACCATTTTCTATAATTGGAATTAAATCACCGTTAGCTATATCAGCCGAAATGGTTGCCGTTTGACCTATAAAAGGTTTATCAACATTGTCAACCAATGGATGATCAACACTATAGGATAACGGACTACTAGATATATCCGTTGCATTATTTATCTCCAATAATCCTGTATTATTAATTGTTGCTATATTGGTCGTTCCCATAAACATAACAACACCGCCATTGTCTACGAACTCTTCTAAAAGATCTGCAAACCCTGACATAACTCCCGAATCAACGCCACCTTCTTGTCCTGGAACTAAGAAAATATTGATATTCTCTAATAAGGTTTCCAACTCAGAAATACTAGTTGTAGAAGTACTAGTGTAAGTAATACCATTGCTGATTCCTGTTATAAAGTTTTCTATATTGTCAAAAATATTTTGCGTACTTGGAGTAGCGTTTTCAAATTCATAAGCCAATACTTGAACCAAGCCAGCAAAGGTGGTATTGAATCCATCAACTTGATAAACCAAATCACCACCACCAAAATTTTGAATACTAAAGGTCGTATCTAAAGATGTTTCAGCAGGAATGGTTACTGAAATTGGATCTTCGTCAACAATCATAAACGGTTGTCCCTGAACGGTAACAATAGTCGTATCAGAAATATCTGTTCCCAAACAATTAGAGGCCGTAAGAACTATAGCGTTTTCACCTGCTTGCTCAAATGCATGTTCTGGATTTTGTACAAAATCATTTTCACCATCACCAAAATCCCAGAACCAAGATGTCGGAACTTCTGTTGTTTCGTCTGTAATCTGAATAGGCACATTGTATGGCGGGTTCAAGTCCGAAACACTGAATGCAGCTACAGGAGGTTCTGTTCCTCCTTCTACCAACCAGTAAGCCTCAAATCCAGTATTATTAGTAAAAGCAGTTGTAATAAATTCTACCGTTAAAAACTGTCCACCAGAAACAATACCGTCAAAATTTGGTAAGTTTGTTCCTGTAAAAGATCCAATCAATGGAGCCAAATTATTTTCACCATCATAGACATTAACAAAATCATCGAAACTAGTATTGAATTGAGTAAATACTAAAGTAACACTGTTCGCACCAGGGCTACCTAGTACAACCGTTGATGATTCATTATCAGCATAATTACCATCACTACCTCCGCTATCGTAAAGGATACCTGAACATTCTGTTATACCAATATTAGAGTTAGCAATCATACTAACTCCTTCACAATTTGGATCAGTCTCTATTAAGACATCGTAAGTAAAAACAGTTGTATCGCAACCATTCTCGTTACAAGCAATCAATTCTACATCATACATACCAGGATCAGCAAAAGTATGCACTGGGTTTTCATCGGTAGATGTTGTTCCATCACCAAAGTCCCAAGCCCAACTAAGTGGTGCATTTCCTGATATATCTTGGAAAGCTATGGCATCTGTTCCACAACTAAAGAATGGTGGACTAGCAAATATTGCTGCCGTTGGAGGATCAACTACTTCTATACATTGGAAGTTGATTTCAAAGTTGGGTGATTGAGTAAAAGCATTTTCTACCCATCCTACTGTTACGGAATTTCCACTAGAAAGAACAATCGGATTGGATGGCAATGTAGGATTGTCAAAAATTGCAATAACAGGAGCTGTTAGGTCTGGACCATCATAAATAGTAATGACATCACCAAACTGACTAAGGCTTGAAATATCTACTATTTCAATTTCTATTAAATTACTACCACCAGGAGCAATTGTGTAAGATGCATTGTTTCCTTGAATACCTGGAGCATCTGGTCCACCATTGTCATAAATAATACCCGCACAACTGGTGATGGTTTCATTCGCAAAAGCTGGCATTGGAAATTCAAAACAAGAAAGGTCCTCTGAATCAAATACAACAGCACCAACAAAAACAGTATCGGTACAGCCAAACTGGTTACAGACTTCTAAGCTTATGTCATAAGTTCCTTCTGCTGTATAAGTATGATTTACAATAGAATCAGTACTGGTCGTGCCATCACCCAAATCCCATGTATAAGTCATCATCCAAGCATCAGCAATTAGACCATCATTAAAAATTTCTACATCACCGCTACAAGTATTCTGTGGATTCACTCCAATTTCAGGAATAGGCGGTACTTCTACAGATTGACAACTAAACGTAATTTCCCATCCTTCGGGCTGAACACTTCCGTCAGAACTAAAAAAAAGCGTTAGCGCATCTCCTGAACTAACAAAAGTCATACCAGTTAGATCTCCTGTTCCTGTACCGTCTGCAGGGTCAAAACACCATCCAGCAATTGGATCTGGACTTGAGAATTGAGGAGCTCCCGTATCTGCACCGTCATAGATAAACAATCCATCGAAACAACCTACGCCTGAGTCTTCAACATCAAAAAAGCTAAAGGTAATTACAACTAAGTCATCTCCTGGCGGGTCAATGACGACTGTACCTGATTCATCAGCTGAATAACCAGCCATTGGTCCGCCACTGTCATAAAGTGTGCCAGCACAGTCGGTAATATTAAGTGTCCCACTGGTTGGGAAATTATAGGTTTGAGCATTTGCTGTTTGTATAGCAAATAAGCTTATCAATCCTAAAAAGAGCGAATAAATATACTTCATCTTCTATATATGGGTTTTTTCCTTCTTGTGTTTGAATAAAAGATTTAAAGTTAAAGAATAATTGTATAAAAATGCTCTTATTGTACTCAAAAAATTTAAAAACACTGGCTAAATGTAAGGCTTTTCACTTTTTTGAAAAAAATTCAGTCATTTGCAATACCTCAAGCAGCGAATTGAATGGTAAAAAGTACGAAGTTGTACTAAAGTTATATAGTGGGGCATTACAAAAAAACCCTAATTAAAATCATCATTAGCATACTTTGAATGTTTCATTCACTACATTTGTACAATATTGAATCGGACTGCCGACACAGTTGAAGTTGAGGTTTAAAATTGCACTTCCACTTAATTATGGATTAGAATTAGTTCTCTAACAAACTTATTATTTCTCGTTTTTTACAAAAAAAACCAATGGTTGTTCTTCATAAAGTATTATTATTCATAGGCTTGTTTTTTTTATGTACACAATGTACCCCTTCCAAAAAAATCAATTCTAAAGCAGCTCCCATCAATCACGAACTTTGGACAACTGTGCTTCAAGAATATGTTTCAGATGATGGTGCCGTAAATTATCGTGATTTAAAAGAAAATCGCACACAATTTGATGAATACATTCAATTACTTTCGTCTAACCATCCCAATAAAAAATGGTCGGATGATGAGCAATTGGCTTATTGGATAAATGCGTACAATGCCTTTACCATCCAAATTATGATTGACAATTATCCATTGGCGAGTATCAAAGACATTGCTGATGGATTAAAAATCCCTTTTGTGAGTACAACTTGGGATATTAAGTTTATAAATATTGAAGGAAATGAATACGATTTAAACAATATTGAACACGGAATTATTCGTAAAGATTTTGAAGAACCCCGCATCCATTTTGCCGTTAATTGTGCCTCTAAAAGTTGTCCCAAATTATTAAACGAAGCCTTTACTGCTGAACGTTTAAATGAACAACTTGATCAAGTAGCTAAGGGTTTTATCAACAATCCAAAAAAGAATAAAATTACCGCAGACAAAGCCGAAGTATCTTCTATCTTCAATTGGTTTAAGGGAGATTTTACCAAAAGTAAAGACATCGGTAGTGTACGAGAATTCATCAATCAGTATGCCAATACCAAAATCAATGAAGGGACGAAAATCTCTTATTTAGACTACGACTGGACGGTAAATGAGTAAATAAATTTTGAATTTGCTCTAAAAAACCTTTTTAAAATCCAAGCTCCTCACTAATTTTTTTTGCTAAAATTTCATTAAAAACAGCCGAACCTTTTTCAGTGGTATTTAAGGTAGAAAAGAAATTGTTTGGGTCTTTTGCCATTTCCAAGTCATCGAATTGCCAAAAGGGTACTTCCTTTGCTCGGGCTATGTCTCTTATTCTTTGCAAATACGTCTCTCGATTTAATTGATAAGCTATTGTCGGTTTATAAACAGGTGATTCATACAAGATGACTGTCATTCCTTTGCCTTGGGCAAAGCTTATCAATTCGTCTAAATCTGCTTCTCGTTGATTGCTCCAATCAAAACGAATAGAATCTGGATAAAGCTCCACGAAATCATCTAATTGGTAATGCCACGTTTGTACTGTGGGCGGTTGATAACCTGTTGGGTGAAATGGTTTTGTTCTTTGTTTGATAAAATGTTTTGCGCCTTGTATCATTTTAAAGTTAATAAAATTGCTGTAGTATCCGTATCGCATAAAAGGTAATTTATGCCAACGATAAAAAGTAGGATCCATCTTTTTGACCACGCTATTAACCAGCGTATCGTCCATCAAATGAGCAAAACGGTAAGAGTTAAAGGTATTGAATCGTTCATCAAATGATTCTGGCGTAACATAAAGCAACAAATATTTTGGTGGCTGATTGTTTTTCAAAAAAAGGTGCAAGTGTAATAAATTATCGGCAAAATCAGAATGACTGAGTGCAAGATTGAATGATTTTAATTGGGTGATTGAATCTATCTGTGTTGGATTTACCATCCAATAGGGTTCACAAGGACCATGGATTAATAAATCGGCCGCTACTTTTTCGGTAAGGACATAAGAGGATTTAATGTTTTTGTTTTGCATTAAAAAGAACCCATACATTTTTTCAAGCCCCACCAATAATAATACGGTCAAAAAAACTGCTCCTACTAATTTTATCCAAACTTGATTTTTCATAGTCTCTAAAATTTCAAAATTGTAGATAAATAAAATTACTGCCTGCTTCAAAAATTCCAAACATACATATCAACACAACTAGAACCACCAATGAAAGACTGCTTATTTTTTCACTATAAAACAATCCATATATATTTTTTTCTAAGAGTAGGAAACCCATACAGAATAAAGTTGTCGAATAAAAATTAAATAGGTGTTCCTGTGTTCCACCCATACCGAGTAAGTAAACAAAGTCATTTAAAAATGATTGGGGTAAAAATGCTCCTGTAAAAACACCCTTTAGCAACAACAAACCATCAGCAATAGAAGCCGATCTAAAAAACAACAAACCCAAACTAAAAACATTGAAGGTTATAAAAATACTCAATGGTCTGTAAATCCATTGAGGCGTGTTTTTTGACCATTTTACTCTTGTTTTTTTGGTTAAAATTTCATACCACAAACACAACATATTCCAAACAGCCCACACCAGAAAAGTAAGCCCAACACCATGCCAATATCCCGATAAGATAAATACAACTGCCGTTGCAAACAACACGCCTACTCGATTGTGTTTTCGCATTCGATAAACGATTGGATAATAGATAAACTGCGTAAGCCAAGCGATTAATGTGATGTGCCATTTGCGCCATAATTCAGAAATAGAAGTGGCGCTTAAAGGTCGATTAAAATTTTCTGACAATCGTATGTTAAACAATCTTGCAGATCCCAATACAATGTCCATATAGCCCGAAAAATCGAAGTATAATTGAAGGGTAAAAAGACAAATCCCTACCCAAAGAGTAAGACCCGTTGCTGGTGATTCTAACCCATATACATTGGCAACTAAAGGTGCCAAGCGATCTGCTAAAACCATCTTTTTAAAGAATCCAAGAGCAATTCTTTGAATGCCGTAAATCAAATTGGCTGTCGAAAAACGGGTCTCGCCAATGGTTTCTAAACTCCGCCCAAAGACATCATAAGATTCGATTGGACCACTGGCAATTTTTGGAAAAAAAGCATGGAAGGTAAAGAAGGCAATAAAATCGGTTGAGGGTTCAGATTGCCCTCTATAAATAGCAAGCAAATAACCAATATTTTGCAAAGTATAAAAAGAAACACCTAAAAAAACAATCGTGGCTGTTTGCTGAAAATGAGCAACATCACCTAGAGAGTTCTCTGGTACAAATAGGTATTTCAGACCAAAAAGACAAACAATATGAAATGTCATCATAGCCCAGAAAACCCATTTTTTTGCTCTAATCTTTGATGCTGCAAAAAAGGTAATAGTGCTGGACAACAAGAGTAAAAAAAGAGAAGCAAAATTAAAAAGTCCTATAAACAGCGCACTAAAAAAAACCAATACCCATCGTTTATAGTCCGATGGTACTCCATAGAAAAAGAGCATCGCTATTAATAAACCAATCAAATAAAAAACAGAGACCAATGCCACTTTTAATTGGTTTTTGTTAAAAGATTTTTTTCTACACAATCAATCAAATCCCCTACATTTTTAAATGCCATTAATTGAATAAAAGAAATGGTAATACCAAAATGATTTTCGATTTCGGAAATCAGTGCCAGATGTGTCAACGAATCCCACATGGCAACCTCGTCTGCGGTCAAATCCATCCTTATTTTTAGGGAGTCGTCTTCAAATATTGTTCTAAATATTTGTTCTACTTCCTCAAATATTGTTTGTTTCATACATTTAGTTTTTTCAGGGCAGCTTTGTCTATTTTTTCATTCTGATTGAGCGGCATTTTTTTCACAAATACAATCTTTTTGGGCAACATGTACTGGTTTATATTCTCGGCTAAAACACTTAAAATGTCTTTCTCAGTCTGTTCGTTCTGTTCCACAAATGCCACCAAAAAAAGATTGCCATTGACATCCTTCTTTGCAATAACGGTACAAAGCCGTTCTGTAATTTTTTGCAAATAAAATGCTATTTCCTTCAATTCAACCCTATGACCTTGTAATTGAATTTGTTCATCGTTTCTACCAATATACAACATCTCATTTGAATCGTTCAATTTTACCAAATCACCCGTTCTAAAAAAAACCAGACGTTCTCCATTCCTATTTTTATTAAAAAACCGCTCTGTAAAATCATTGTTTATATATTGCGTAACAACTTGCTTTCCCGAAAGACACAATTCGCCTATCTCTCCTACTTTGCAGGACTGATTGTTTTTATCGAGTATCAACATTTTTGTACCTGGATAAAGTTTACCAATTGGAACAATGCCATTAAATGCCTCCTTTGCCGAATGGGTTTTATGCCATACGTAACGTGTTATATAAACGGCTGTTTCTGTCAGCCCATAGTGATTCTCAATCTGACAATTTGGACAGCTTTTTTGCCAAATTTCCATTAAATCATGGGACAATGCCTCTCCAGCAAAAAAACAATACTTGAGTTTTGGCAATACGATTTCTGGCAAATACTTTTTACTTAAAGCAGCCACACTAGGGACTAAGAATGCCGCTGTGATTTCTTGTTTTTGTAAAATGTCCAATATTTGTAAAAACTTCAAGCCTTCTTTTGGTAAAAATGAAATACTGGCGCCGACCATTAAGGGAAAGAAAAAAGCCAATACAGAAATATCGAAGGTCCAATCAAAAGTCTGAATAAAACGGTCTTTTTCTGAAAAATTATAGTTGGTTAAAAAGAAATTAAAAAGTGCCTCCACATTTTCTTTGGAAACAGGAACACCTTTTGGGACACCTGTAGAACCTGATGTATAAAGTACATACGCCAATTCTTGTTCAACCACTGGCGTCAAATGCATTGTTTCCCTTTCAGGAATACAATCGGTCATTCTAAGCGTTTTTTCACCGAAATGAGAAACATCTTCAAAAACGAGAATACAGTTTAATCCGCTGTTTTCAACAATATATTGATTCCTTTTTACAGCAAATTTGGGATTAAGGGGCAAATAGGCGCTTCCATATGCAGCGATTGCCAACAGACCAATGGCATTTTGTAAATCTGTTTTGGCATAGATACCGATGATGGAATCTTGCACTTTATTTGCGACCAAAAACCGATATACTTTGCTCACCTCAAAAAACAATTCCTTGTACGATAATTGTTTACCTTTGGTAATAATAGCTGGATGGTTTGGGTATTTTTGACAGCTTTCAAAAAAAGACTTGGCAAAATTAAAGCTCATTGTTTGGCAACTTTCTGTAAAATTAAACATTAATTTCTATTTCCTTTTTGCATTTACGAAACCACATAACAGTACTACTCTTATTATTTGTCTCGCTCATAGGCATTGGACAAACATATCAAATCGACCTTTGGCTCTATCCCGATACTGGCGAAATTGCCGAAGTGGTGTTTCGTTGTAGCGAAAACGAACGTTTTGAAGCCGTTTACAGCATCCCTTTTCAATCACAAATTACAGAGCGCAAGCTTTTCTTAACCGATTTTATAGACGACTTTAAAGCCTATGATGAGGAGGGGAATTTGTTGTCTTTTGCCATTAATAAAAACGACGACATTGTTATTCAGCAAGCCAAAAAACTGGATTACTTGTCTTATTCAATCGTTAAATCTTTACAAAGTGGCATCGTTGCAGATAAGGACAATCAATCTGTTTTATTGTACCCACAATTTTTTATTGGCTACCTCAATGGCATGTTGAGTAGAGATTATGAAGTAACGATTCACCACAAAGCGGGTATTTTCACCAGCAATCCCAATATTGTTAAAGTAAACGACACCACCGATGTGATCAAGGCGGTTAATTATGCAGCATTGAGCAGTCAGCCTATTTTTTATGGAAAATTAGACACCCTTTCTTTTGGTAAAAATAAGCAAGTACATTTGTCTGTTTTGGGTGAAATGGGAAAACGCACGGCTAAAAATTTGACGACTTTAATAGAACCGTTGGTCAATGATTTTATAAAAGAGTTGGATACTTTATCCTTAAAAGACTATCATTTTTTCTTTTATTTTATCAATCCCAAAAAGGATAAAAATGTGCAATATGGTGGTTTGTTTCACAGCCAGACAGCCCTATTCATTTTACCAGAAACCGGTCAATTCAGTAAGAAGCACAACAGCCAAATCAAAAAATTGGTTGCCCACGAATTGATGCACACCCTCAGCCCTCACCACTTACACAGCCAACTACTCAGCAATCTACAATACACCCTTGAGCAGTCTCAGCATTTATGGCTTTATGAAGGAGTGACAGAATATCTTTCATTAAAATTTTTAGTCAATCATCGTCATATAACCGAACAGGAATTTTGGGATGAAATGGCTAAAAAGGCAGTCTTTGCCCAACGGTTTCCTAAGTATTCTATGACCGAAATCAGTAAAAAAATAACAACTCCCAAATACCGATCCTTTTACTTAAATTTTTACAACCGAGGTGCCTTAACAGCTTTGATGCTTGACCTGCGTATTTGTTACAACACTTACGGGCAAAACACCCTTTTTAAAGTAACTAAAGGCTTGGCTGCAGACTATGGAGAACAGAAAGCTTTTGAAGAAGAATTGTTTATCGATGAATTCATTACCAAGGGCTCCAGTGATTGGAGGGGTATTTTTGGCAAATACATTATTGGTAAAAAGACCTTGAAACTCAATCCTTATTTAGAAAAAATAGGAATGGCATTTTATCCAACTTATGAAGAAGATAGAGCGACTTATGGTTCTTTTAAAATAAAAGGGCAAGGTAAAGAAATTGTTTATTTTACCAATGTAAAAGACAATGTATGGGGAATTCAAAACAATGACAGATTGCTTGAAATAAATGGAGAAGCAATCGCATCTGTTCCGAAATTCAAATTGCTATTTGAACCTGAACCAAATGAACTCTTGCAATTAACGATTGTAAGAAATGGCAAAACACTCTATCTGCAAGGAAAAGCACAAACCTATAAACGGAAGGTGACAAACGTTATAAAACCGTTGCCCTTACCATTACAATCACAAAAGAAGTTATATCCTTTGTTTTTTAATCAATAATACAGATTAACTATTTGTCTTTAAATCGTTTGGCAAAGACTTTTTGTGAAAGCCACCAGCTTAAAGCACAAACTGCAAGAAATAAATTAAGCAATGTAATTCCAAATTCGACCCACTCCATAGTACCATTTTTTAGATTAAATGTTGGTACTATCTACTACGGGAGAATTTAATAATAGTTGCGTTTTATGATTTTCTTTTTAATTGCAACAGGAGATTCTCTGTTTTTTTGACCTAGGTTATTATTTGAATTTGATTTAAAAAGGACTACTATAAGCTGGATTATTAATCAGGGTAGAATCTGTCAAAGATTTTAAGAAAGCGATAAGAGCCGCTTTTTGTCCTGGCGATAAATTGATTGCTTCGCCCGAAGTAAAGGGGCTTCCCAATTCAGAAGAAAGCGTTGGTGAAAAATGACCTCCAGCACTATAGTGATCGACGACCTCTTCCAGTGTTTCGAAACGACCATCGTGCATATATGGAGCAGTGAGCGCAATATTTCTAAGAGTTGGTACTTTGAATAAACCATTATCAAAGGCATCACCTGTTATCCCTCCCAGACCCAAATCGGGAAAACCAAAGGCATCGTCCGTATCGGTTAATCCGTTGTTTTTAAAACTAAATTCTGTAAAAAAGATGCCTCCATGACAATGAATGCATTCTGCTTCACCTGCTAAGCCTGTTTCTAAATTGTAGACTTGCGTAAAACCGTACCAAGCCAAACTGTCTGATGGATCATCTAAATCAACGAAATCACCTGACCCCTGTGTTGTCCACCGATCCCATTGAGAATTAAAGGAAACAATGGAGCGCATAAATTGCGAAAGAGATTTCGATAGCGTTTCATCCGAAGGTTCTTCGTTAAAAGCTTTACCAAACAACAGCGGATAATCTAGATGATTTTTCAAACGTTCGACCGCTCCTTCCACACTGTGGTGCATTTCAATCGGGTTTTCGATGGGCTCCAAAGCTTGTGCCTCTAAATCGGGTGCATTACCATCCCAAGTAAAGCGGGTATTTAAGCCAAAAGACAAATTGAACAATGGCATCGAGTTTCGTTTACCCAAATTGCCATCAATACCTGGGCTGAATTGGCGAGGGTCTGTAAAAGCATTCTTTTGCAAATGACAAGAAGAACAAGACTGTGTACTATCGCCCGAAAGAATGGGATCGTAAAACAACATTCGCCCCAATAAAACACCTTCCTCCGTAAGCGGATTGTCTGCTGGTATAACCTGATTGGGAATACCTGCTGGAAGATTTAACGTATAAGGCGTCTGTGTATACACGACAGCAGTATCGACTGTTGGTGGACAATCAACCATAGGATCACACTCATCATCATCACACGACACCATGAGTACTGATATCAGTATGATGAGTGATAAGAGAAAAAGATGAGTGGGGTTTTTCATATTTGTTGAATGCTGGTTTTATGTGATAAAGTATTTGGCTATTTATTTCTATAACAATGCTTATTCTGGCTCGAATCCAAGAACAAAAGTAAACACACCGTGTGAGCTCAAATAAGAACCAAGGGTTCCATCTGTCAATGGGTCTTTGTCGAATCCGATACCGTAATTGAAGCCCATTAGACCAAACATTGGTAAATAGATACGAACACCTAAGCCAGCAGAACGATTGAGTTCAAAAGGATTGTATTCATCAAAACTACTCCATGAGTTTCCACCTTCTACAAATGCCAAAGCATAAATGGTTGCCGAAGGACTTGGGCTCAATAAATAGCGAAGTTCTGCTGTAAATTTCTGGAAATATGGATCTCCAACACCTACTGCGGTATTGTCCTCTTCACGAATAACAGAGTTTCTCGTAATTTCATTGTCGTTGTAACCACGGAGCGAGTAAATATCGGTACCTGCTAAGAAGCCACCAACTTGATTAGACAAACCATCGCCTCCAACCCAAAAACGCTCAAACGGAGATGTTCCGATGCTTTCGTTGTAGTAACCCAAAATACCACCTTTTGCTGCCACTCTAAGTACCAATTTGTCGACCAACTCGGTATACCATTCCGCTTTATATTTCCACTTGTGGTATTCTGTCCATTTGAATTTTTCTTGATCGCTTACTTTTGTATAATCCTTATTGTTAAAAGCAGAGTAAGGAGGCGTCAATTCAGCCGAAACTTGGAAAGTAGAACCTCTTCTTGGGAAAATAGGATCGAGGACACTGCTTCTGGTTAAAGTTGTATTAAAACTCAATGCATAGAAATCACCATTTTTCACTACAAATCGCTGGTCCCAATTGCTCAATCTAAAGTGAGAGATTTTTATAGAATTAGATAAGGTGAAATAATCATCTGGCCAACGAAGACGACGACCGAGAGAAACACCCAATACATTGTTAACCAACAAATTGGTAGGATCTACATCAAAGTTTAGTTGAAAACCATTACGGGGATAAATGGCTTGACGAATTTTAGACGCTGAAACCGTTAATGCGTTTCTACGTTTTCCTCCCAACCAAGGCTCTGTAAAAGAGGCAGATAAAGCTTGATAAGATGGACCACTCGCCTGAAAACGAATAGACAATTGCTGACCATCACCTGAAGGAATACCTCTACTTTTCCAAGCATCGCCATCAAACATGTTTTTTAAAGAGAAATTGTTAAATGAGATTCCCAAGGTGCCAACCACACTTCGACCACCCCAACCTGCCGATAACTCCAACTGATCGGAAGGACGCTCTTCGACTGTATATTCAATATCTACTGTTCCATCTGATGGATTGGGAATTGGGCGAATGCCAATAGATTGTGGATTGAAATAATTCAGTGCTACCAATTCTTGTTGCGAACGCATAAGATCCGAGCGTCGGAATTTATTACCTGGCTTGGTATACAACGAACGACGAATAACATGTTCATTCGTTTTTGTATTTCCTTTTATGAGTATGCGATTGATGGTTGCCTCTGGACCTTCATATATACGCAATTCCATATCAATAGAATCATTGTCGATTCGTGTTTCGATAGGATTTACGTTGAAGAAAAGATATCCCTGATTCTGATATAAGGAACTGATGTCGTTCCCAGTAGGATCTCCATAAATACGTTGAGACAATAAGTCGGGATTGTAAACAGTTCCAGGCTTAATACCCAATATTTTAGACAAGGTATCTGAGGTGTATTTGGCATTACCAGCCCAACGAAAATCTCTAAAAAAGTATTTATTCCCCTCTTCTACTTTTATAAAAACATCTATGTTTCGATTGTCTAAATAGGCAATAGAATCGCTAACAATTCGGGCATCTCTATATCCTTTTGTGTTATAATAGGCAATGATGTTTTCCTTGTCCATCTTATAGTCTTTGTTTTTAAAACGTGACTGAGAGAAGAGACGAACCCGAATTTTATCATCAAAATAGTTCATAGCATCGGCAATAGAAAGATTGGCTAGAACATTGACAAGTTTTGCATTTTTCACATCTTTTGCTATGAGTTTACCTGCATTTGGATTGACCATTGTTTTCCCTTTGGTATTCTCCATTGCTTTTTTGAGTTTTCTGGGATATACTCCATCTACTCCCTCAAAAACAACATTGTTGATTTTCACCTTTGCCCCTCTATTGACATCGATTGTTAAAATCACACTATTTGCCCGAACAGTATCTACCTGTTCTTTTAATCGAACAGCTGCATTCAAGTACCCTTTGTTGACATAATAGCTTTGGGTTTCTACAATGACATTGTTTTTGGTATTTTCATCTAAAATTCTTCCTGTTAGCAACCGAATATTATCACGTAATTCCTCTGCTTCAGCATTTCTTACTCCTTCAAAACGATAGCGAGAAAGTCTGGGCAATTCTGTAAGATGAATTTCTAAAAAAATTATTTCATTAATAATACGAGAAGCATAGATTTGGACATCGGCAAACAGCCCTTGTTTCCAAAGTTTCTTTATGGCATTGGGAATTTCATCTCCAGGTAAAGAAATACGTTCTCCCACTGTAAGCCCCGAATAAGAAATCAAAATATCGTTGTCCAAGTATTGAGTTCCCTCTACGGTCACGCCACCTATTTCATATTCTTTAACAGCAGAATAATCATAGGCATCTTGTGCCGACAATGAAAGCGATGTGCTTCCTGCCATTAAAGTGAATAATAAAAATATATATCGAATCATCTGTTTATGGAAGTTGTATATTGAGTTTTTATGTAAAAACATCTTTCGTGCCAAAACACTATTGGCGTTTACATTTTACAAAACGAAAGTGATAAAACACTCAACAATAGGAATACCCATTGTAAGAATTTTAATAAAACGAAAACAAACCACAAATATATCGAATTTTTAAGGGCTGGCGTTGTCTGGGTCTCCTTTAAAAAGGGATTTATTGAAGGACTTTAACTTTTTAATGAAATAATGTCGGGAAAAATCTAGACTTTAGAGCTTGTTGGAATTTAATTGAGTTTCACCTTTTGATTCAAAAACAGTTTAAGTTAACTGCTCACTAATCTTTCCAAAGCGTCTTTCCCTTTGTTGATAATCCAATATGGCTTTATACAATTCTGGCTTATTAAAATCTGGCCAGAACGTTTCTGTAAAATATAATTCTGAATAAGCAATTTGCCACAATAAATAGTTACTGATTCTTTGTTCACCACTGGTGCGAATAAGGAGTTCGGGGTCGGGGATATTTGCAGTATTTAAGTAAGACCCGATGAGTTCTTCTGAAACTTGATGAGGAGAAATTTTACCTGAGGCGGCGTCTTCGGCAATTTTTTGAATGGCTTGGGTTATTTCCCAACGAGAGCTGTAACTCAATGCCAAAGTAAGCACTAGATGGTCGTTGTGCGCTGTTTCTTCCATTGCCTCTGTCAAGTTTCGTTGACAGTCACTGGGCAATGCTTCAAAATTTCCAATGGTATTCAAACAGACACCATTTTTTTTGAGTTCGGGTACTTCTCCTTTAATGGTTTTGACCAACAAACGCATCAACGCATTGATTTCATGCTTAGGACGGCTCCAATTCTCTGTTGAGAAAGCATAAAGCGTCAAATAGCCCACACCCAACTCACGGCATGCCTCTGTTGTTTGCCGAACAGCATTGACACCATTGGTATGGCCAAAAATACGCTCTCGACCGTGTTTTTGTTTTGCCCAACGTCCATTGCCATCCATAATGACAGCAATGTGCTTGGGAATTTTTTCTTTATTTATTTGACTCAGATAATCGATCATTTGGGACAGTTTCCTTCAAATATGGTATAAGTTACAAATATACCAACAAAAACGAAAGCATCATTGCCCACACTGTCTCCACGTTGTCGTCCATCACTTCCAATTTTAGGACCTACTTCTGAAGAACGGTCTGCCAATGCCGAAGATACAGAGGCTGTACCCAATATATTGGGGTTCACATAAGTCCCGCCCACATCATCTATATAATCGGTAAAAGCGAAGCGATAGTTGGCCTCTACACCAAAATTCCAACGATTCTGAATCCAATATTTAAAACCGAGTCCTACTGGAATACTTGCCTGAACGTTTTTGTATGGTTCTTTTCCTGAAAAATCACCATTTTGCTGACCTTCTGTTCCAAGTTCTCGCAAATTGTACCATGTCCCCTGATATTCTGCTTGTGGTTCAAAGTGAAACATAGATAAACCAATGGTTAAATAAGGAGCAGCAAAATATTTTTTACTTCCAGGAATATATCGAACAAAATTAAACTCTACGTGACCACCAAGCTCAAATATGTTTGTGCGGAAACTCAGGTTTCGTCTTTCGGGAAATGGATTGGTGGAAAGTTCGTCTGTTCCTGCTACACTCGCATAATTGATACCGCCCTTAAAAGCAATATACGGTCCTATGCTGTACTTGTAAAAAGCACCAAAAGCAGGGCGAGTTTTATTAAAACTATAGGTTGGATTTAAATCCCCAAAATAGGTGCTACTTCCTATCCAAAAACCGTATTCTTGATATGTTATGTCATCTTGAGCGGAAGCTTGTGGAATCATTACCAATAATAATAAGAGTAATGGAAGTACTGTTTTAATCGCTTTGTTAAAAAATTGAGTCATTTCTTGGATTGTTTCGATTAATTTAAACGCTGAGAAATGATAGTTGTTGTAATTATTAGGTGTAATCTTAAAAAAAGGGCTAAATAAAGACTGTAGAAACGTAAATTTTCACGCTGCTACAGTCTTTATTATGTGAAATCAAAGCTACTTATCGGATAAGGGTTATATTACCTGTTATCGGTTCTACCGTATCATCGATCAATGAACGAACTTGTACCACATAAATATATACCCCTATTTCTTGAGGGACTCCATTATAAAAACCATCCCATTGTGGATTTGATCCATTGTCTTCATACATTACAATACCATATCGATCAAAAACTTTTAAACTCTCTACTTCAAAATTTTGCCCTCTCACTTCAAAAAAGTCATTCATATTGTCTCCATTTGGAGAAAACGCATTCGGAATACTAATGATTGTTTCTGTCAACA
>ENA-ORXT01001939-ORXT01001939.1-marine-metagenome-genome-assembly--contig:-NODE-1939-length-26124-cov-8.642838_pt1 | contig 26124 bp, 19 predicted proteins | sample MGYA00237868_ERZ511482 | MGnify/ENA metagenome assembly ERZ511482
TTAAGAATCCCCCAAAAATAAAAAAGAGTACTCCGATAAATATAGCATAATAATACTGCTCATTGTATTTTAGCCTTATCCGCTGAAGAGAAATTAGCAGTCCTAATAAGAATACAAATGTACTTAGATATTCGATAGGGGAGATAACAGGAAAGTAGCTGCTTACTAGTATCCCCAGAATTAGGAACATTAAAAGTCTCAAGATGGGTAGCGCTCTCCAGGGCAATTGTGAGGTGTTTGTTGGTTATGAATCTCGGATAGTTACTGGTAACCTTCTAAAGGTAATTAAAATTTTTGGTAAATGTATATACACCTCAAAACAAAAGCCTATGAGAAATGAATCTCATAGACTTTCGTATTTTTTTTTAAATTAAATCTTACACCACGCCTAAATTCTTTCCAACCTTCGTAAAAGCAGCAATTGCCTTATCAATATGCGCATCCTCATGCCCAGCCGAAAGCTGTACTCGGATTCTTGCTTTTCCCTTAGGAACAACCGGAAAGAAAAATCCGATTACATAAATGCCTTCTTCTAGTAGTTGATTGGAAAAATCTTGGGACAGTTTTGCGTCATAGAGCATGATCGGAACAATAGGACTATCTCCATCTAGCATATCAAATCCAGCAGCCTTCATACCCGTTCTGAAGCGCTTAGTATTGCTTTCAAGCTTATCTCTTAGCGTCGTATCATCACCAAGTATGTCAAGCACCTTGTTGGATGCACCTACAATCGCAGGAGCCAGTGTATTCGAGAATAAGTAGGGTCTTGAACGTTGTCTTAGTATTTCTACGATTTCTTTACTGGCAGCGGTAAATCCACCCGATGCACCACCGAGGGCTTTTCCGAAAGTACCCGTGATGATGTCCACGCGGCCCATCACATTATTGTACTCGGCAGAGCCTCTACCCGTCTTTCCGATAAATCCAGAAGCGTGACAATCGTCTACCATAACCATCGCTTTATACTTATCGGCAAGATCGCAAATCTGATCAAGTTTAGCAATATCTCCATCCATAGAGAATACGCCGTCTGTGGCGATAAGCCTTCTGCGAGCCCCTTGGGTCGCTTTGAGCTTTTCTTCTAACTCTGCCATATCTGAATGCGCAAAACGATGTCTCTCGGCTTTGCAAAGACGGATCCCATCTATGATAGAAGCATGATTCAAAGCATCAGAGATAATCGCATCCTCTTTATTTAGCAGAGGTTCGAATAAACCTCCATTGGCATCAAATGCAGCAGCATATAAAATCGCATCTTCCAATCCAACATACTTTGCAATCTTAGCTTCCAGCTCCTTATGTATATCCTGTGTTCCGCAGATAAAGCGTACGCTAGACATTCCAAATCCATGGCTATCTAAAGTATCCTTGGCAGCTTGAATGATGTCTGGATGAGAAGATAAACCAAGATAATTGTTAGCACAAAAATTTAATACCTCTACGCCCTGATTAGTTTTGATTTCAGCGGCTTGTTGAGTAATAATGATGCGTTCCTTTTTAAAAAGTCCTGCATCCGTGATTTCGTCTAGTTCTTCTTGTATGGCATTTCCAATTGGATTGTACATAGTGTATTTTATATTTCTTTGATTAAGTTTTTACTTTTTTTTTGATCAATTCCCATCTCTCTGAGGTTTTTGATCATATCTTTGACCATTTCCTCCAAGGTATATTTTGGTTTCCAGCTCCAGTCTTTTCTGGCAGGAGAATCGTCTAAACTATCTACCCAGCTGTCCGCAATTTTTTGGCGTTCATCGGGTGCATATGTGATTTTGAAGTCGGGGATATGCTTTTGTATTTCTGTGGTTAATTCCGCAGGACTAAAACTGTCTCCTTCTAGATTGTAGGAAGTCCGAATGGTAATATCTTCTTTCTCGGCTTCCATAAGTTGCATGGTCGCATTTACGACGTCGTCCATATAGATCATAGGCAACGCCGTTTCGGCATTCAGGAAACACTCATAATAATGATTCTTAATGGCCTCATGAAAAATCTCTACTGCATAGTCTGTCGTGCCTCCGCCAGGTAGAGACTGATATCCAACCACGCCAGGATAACGCAGCGAACGGATGTCCATATGATATCTATTGCAATAGTAACTGCTCCATTGTTCTCCAGTAACTTTACTCATGCCGTATACGGTGCTCGGATTCAAAGCAGAATTTTGAGGTGCTTTAACCTTTTGTGCATCCGACCCAAAAACGGCAATAGAGCTAGGAAAGAAGATCTTTTTTATGTTATATTTTCGACATACTTCCAGTATGTTGAGATAGCCAGTAACATTGACATCCCAGCATTTCATGGGCATTTTTTCTCCCGTTGCGGACAACATTGCAGCCAAGTGATACACCTGGTTTATTTGATGCTTTAGAATGACCTCATCGACTGCTTTGATATTACATACATCTAAAAATTCAAAATGATGATAGCTTTGTTTGGGTTCTCTTATATCAGAGACAATCACATTGTCGGCTCCATACTTGGCAATGAGTGTTTCAGCAATAACGGTACCGAGTTGTCCATTTGAACCAGTGATTAAAATTCTTTCTTGACTCATTTCTTTGATACTAATTATCCCGTAATTTAATCAAATTATCGAAGGACTTGCAATTTTAGTACAAGCATTTTACAGGATGGTTAAAGCGCCTATTCGGGCTATGTTCCAAGAGATTTAGTATTAATAGGTAATGCACTAAGCATGTGATAATTGCGCTCCTTAAAATCAATTTGGGCACAATATGTATGTCTGCCGTTTGTGATTACAAGAAAAGGGGCTTTTACTTCTAAGTTATAGGCTGCCACCTGATCAAATACCTTTTGATCAAGTTTGATGGTAGGTGCTTTGCATTCTATGAGTACATAGGGATCTCCCTGCGTATCGTATACCGCAATATCAAACCTTCGCAGTAGTCCATTTACAGATATGCCCTTTTCGAGACTAATTAATCCTTTTCCGTATTTGCCTTCATTTACAAGATGCAGTATCGTTAACTGCCGTACCAACTCTTCTGGTGTGCTGACATAAAATCTTTTACGGATATAGCAGAATATATAGCGACCGTCAGGCGTATTCGAAAAACTCAATTGGTCTTTCCATTGCATTAAGTCTAGCTCCAATTTCATTAGGAAGGGCTTAGGTATGTTTGAATATCTAGTACGTCTCCAAGCACAGTTCTACCGCGATCATTTACCTGTAATGTTGCAGATGTATTGATAGGATCGTGTTCAAATAGGATAAGCGCATTCTCTTCAAGTACTCTTCCGTGAAAAGCTTTTTTCTCTTCAATGCTTTTCAGCGGATCTATATCGTAGCTCATGACGTACGGTAGCCCAACATGAAAAGATGAAGGCATCAAGTCAGCCACATATTTTAACTGTTTGCCGTCTACATCTAGATGCAAACCCATCATAGCGTGCGTATGTCCATAGTAAAGTTGTATATCTATGCTTGGCAACCAATTGAAGGCTTGCGTCTCATGCTTAATATCAATAAAGTGGAGCTTACCCAATGTTTTCAGTTCGGTAAAATTTTCTTTTAGAAAGGAAGCTTTTTCTCTAGGATTTGGATCCATTGCCCAGTCGTAATGCAGTTGGTTTGTATGATAAGTGGCATTGGGAAAAGTAGGGTAGAGTTCCCCAGTTTCCGTTTTGCTTAATGCACCACCTACATGATCAAAATGCAGGTGTGTAAGAAATACATCCGTAATATCATCTGCCTTTAACATCAAATCGCTCAAAGAACTACTCAAGTTCTGATCTCCATGTGGTTCAAAATGAGAGCGAAATTTAGCGTTTTGCTTATTTCCCATTCCAGTGTCAACGAGTATTTTACGATCGCCAGTTTCTATCAAAAGACAGCGCATGGACCAGGTACACATGTTGTGCTCATCACTTGGATTAAGCTTATTCCACATTCGCTTGGGCACGACACCAAACATGGCACCTCCATCTAGCTTGAATAAACCTGCGTGTACAAAGCTTACTTTCATTAGAATCCGATTTTATGAGAATTGTCTTGCAGATTTGCTTTCGTATCAGCCATCCATAGTGCTGTATAAGCCGCTTCGATACCTTTATTTCCATGCTTGCCTCCCGCACGATCTTTCGCTTGCTCTTGATCGTTTGGAGTAAGTAATCCGAAAATACAAGGCACCCCTGAAGCGATACCCAAGGTCGTCAGACCTTGCGCTACCGCTTGGTTTATATATTCATTGTGACTAGTCTCTCCTTTGATCACACAACCTAAGCAAACAATTGCGTCAAGGGAGTAACGTTTCAGCAGCATCTTTGCGCCGACGGTCAATTCAAAAGCTCCAGGAACGGTGATATGAAAGATATTTTCTTCTGTGACATTAGCTTCTCGTAAAGTCTGGAGACAGCCCTCTGCAAGTGCAGCTGTGATTTCGGTATTCCAATCGGAAACCACTATACCTATCTTTTTCTCGCTTGCATCTGGTAAGCCCTTAGGACCATATTTAGATAAATTTTTTAGTTCACTTGCCATATGGCAAAGGTAATTAAACAGCGCAGAATTTGATTTCCTTTCATGAATTAATACTGAAAAAGATCTCTATTGCGTGTCCAGATGGCTTTTTGCAATTGTGAATTTGCTTTTATGCTTATCGGAAGTGAGACAATAGATAATCCTAAGCCTCCTAGCAGCAAATTGCGTTGAGTCGATTCATTATCCGCAACCAGCGATCCTAAGGCGAGACCAAGTCCAGCTAGCGAAGTAATCATTGAACCATTACGAAGTTTTTTAAACTTGTCCCACTCGGCAATGGCATAAGGACTAATTTGCATTTCTTCATTGAGCTTTGTGCCCATAAATCCAACTGGGTAGCTTACATCGTTTTTTATATATTTATTTCCAACGAGATAGATACTTTCCATCTTATATAACTTGTATGGCTTTTGAGCTATACAAAATTGGATGCAAAACAGAAATAGAATGGTGGTTACTAGCAACTTCATAGTGCGATTGGTTTTATTTAAAACCAATCACACTATTTTTTATTGCATTTTTAAAAGTTAAAGTAGAAACGAAAAAAGTGCTTTATTGAACAACTAGTTTTTGTTTTTTGACTAAGTCCCCTTTCTTTAGTTCAATGAAATACACACCAGAAGAAAATTGTCTTTGATGATTGTAAATTGGGAGTCGGTATTTTTTTGGACGAGCGCTGTGCAATGGTGAGGCCCAAAGGCCGAAGACCAAATGCCTATAGATTCCGATAGCCATCGGAATCTATAGGCATGCAGGGCCGAGCGGACACGCGAGTCATGGAACATAGCGACCTGAGCGAGGCGCTGTCAGTAGGGTGGGCAGGTGAAGGACGGCCCCAAATAAAAACGGGTAAATAAGACTTCCATCCAATTTACCCGATCACGTATTCCTAAATAATACTTAATTATTTTCCAGCTATTGCGCTTACCCGTCCTATCAATTTATCCACCTCATTGCCCGCAGCAGAGTTAGGGTATTTAGTTTTGATCTTATTGTAAGCAGCCAGTGCTTTATCGTATTTCTGTAATTTCTCATACATCATACCTGATTTTTTCAAGTACTGAGAAGTCAATAAATCGTTATCGCTATTGGTGGCGCTTTCGTAGTAAGAAGATGCTTTGTCAAAATCTCCTAATTCAGAATATGCGTCGCCTAATGCACCATTTTTCATGATTGGCATAGTTTCTCCTTTTGCAGAGAAATTATTTAAATACTCAATAGCCTTGTTGAAATCACCAAGGTGTAAGTAGGAAATTCCAGCATAGTAATTTGCGGAGTTACCTGCAGGTGTGCTACCATACTCGTCGATAATTGCTAAAAATCCTAAATAGCCACCACCTGGATTGGTCAATGCTGCAGAAAAAGAATCTCTTTCAAATTGATATTGAGCTTGAGACATTTGCGTTGCTGCCGCAGCTAGTTTTGGCTTTCTAATCAAGTTTTGGTATGCGAAAAATGCACCCACCAATACCGCTAAACAAAGAAGACCACCAACTATAGTTTTTTGATTCTCTTCGAACCAATCTGAGCTCTGCTGTTGTCCTTCGATAGTATCGACTAACACTTCATCAGCCTCATTTACTGGTGTACTTGTATTTCTATTTGCTAAACGTCTCTTTGCCATGTAATAAATTTTGTAATTAAATGCTTTACTTTATTCGTGTTTTAAGAACAAAAGTTCACTAAAACGGCGCAAAAATACATATTCTTACCTTACCAAACACATCTTTGGTCATATTCTTCTAAGTAATCCATATACTAATGTTATGCAATGGTATTTTTCCTTACTGTTTAGCAGTTCTTGATGACATTCAGGTTGATATACTTTATAATTTATTAAATATATAAAATACAGATTTACTATAGTTTTAAAGCAGTAAATATGTTAAATTGCCATAGCATATTTACTAACCAAGCTAAATTTTACCCTATGTCTGCATTAAATAGAACAATACTTTTACTGACCTTCATTTCAATTTTATTTTTTGGCTCTTGTCAATCTGAAAATAAGGTAAGACCAGTGGCACAAAAAGCACAGATTGGGTCAACGCTGTTTAATCAAATTTCTGCGCAAAAATCTGGAATCTTTTTCAAAAATCCGAATTCCGAATCTCAAACGAATAACCTGTTTACCAATAATCTTGTGTATGGCGGTGGGGGAGTAGCTTCTGGGGATCTGAACGATGATGGTCTTCCTGATATCGTATTTGTTTCCAATGAAGGAATTCCAGGAATTTACTTGAATGAAGGGAATTTTAAATTTAAAGCTGCTATAGCTGGGACAGGCATTGGGAAAACAACAGGTTGGCAAAGTGGAGTTTCGATTATAGATATCAACCTTGATGGGAAAATGGATATTTACATCAACAGAGGAGGTACCCATGTAAGAAATGAAGCGGACAGAGGAAATTTGCTTTATATCAATCAAGGCAACATGAAATTTGAGGAGAAGGCAAGCGAATACGGTTTAGATGATCCTGGGGTAAGTATTACCACTGTATTTTTTGATTACGATCTAGATGGGGACTTAGATGCCTATACTGTAAATTATTTACCAGGTATGCAACGCATTGGGTATGACGTAATGCAGAAAAGAAGAACTAATCCAGAGCCTGAAGTAATGTCTAATTTTTCTGATCATTTATATAAGAATGAAAACGGTAAGTTCATAGACGTTACTGCACAAGCTGGTGTAGCAAATTTTGGTTGGGGCTTAGGCGTTGCGGTAGGAGATCTCAATCAGGATGGGTATCCAGATATTTATGTTACCAATGATCTGGAAGTGGATGACTTTTATTTTAAGAACAATGGAGACGGAACATTTACGGAATCGCTAAAAAATAATTTCCAGCATGTTTCTTATTATGCGATGGGTGTGGATGTTGGCGATATTAACAATGATGGTCTGCTTGATGTGTATGAAGTGGAAATGTTGCCTAAGGATAGAATGAGGGCACTAACTAATATGTCTTCTATGGATGTGGGAAGATTTAATGATCTGCTGCTATATGGAATGCAGCCTCAATATATGAGAAATTCAATGCACCTCAACAGAGGGAATGGACACTTTAGTGAAGTAGCGCAGATGGGAGAAATTGCCAAATCAGATTGGAGCTGGGGAACTTTGATAAAAGATTTTGATGATGATGGTTTTAAGGATATTGTCGTTACCAATGGGATTCCTAGAGACATGAAAAATAGAGACTTCCAACTTAAAGCGAACGAGATTTTTAAAGCCTCAGATGGTGTGCCGGCAATTGATGTCATAATGGGGCAAGCACCTAGTGTGAAAATCAAAAATTTTGCTTTCAAAAATTTGGATGGAAATCATTTTCAAAATACCACAGACGATTGGGGGCTGAAACAAAAGGGTTTTTCTAACGCTATCGCTGCTGCTGACTTCGATCTAGATGGGGACTTAGATATAGTCATCAACAATATTGATGACTACCCATTTCTGTATCAGAATACCAGTAGAGATAGAGGAAATAATTCTCTAAATGTAAGCTTGAACGGGCCATCTAAAAATCCACAAGGGATAGGTGCAAAACTAACTATCAAAACTGAAAATGGTATTCAATATCAAGAGATGTATAACATACGTGGATTTCAATCTTGCAGCGAACCATTAGTGCATTTTGGATTAGGGGATCTTGAAAAAATCGAGGAATTGAAAATTGAGTGGCCAGATTCAAAACAAGAAATTATCAAAAATCCGACGATAAATAAAAGACTTTCAGTTAATTATAAAAATGCGATTCCTTCTAAAAAACAAGTAGCAAATGCTACTTTAGTTAAAGCTGCAAATAAAACTGGGCTTAATTTTCAGCACAAAGAAAAGACTTACAATGACTATGCGGCGGAAATTCTCCTACCTCATAAGCAATCCCAATTTGGGCCATTTATGAGCAAAGCGGATATCAATGGAGACGAACTAGAAGATTTATTTATTGGTGGTGCACGGGATCAGTCCGCGGTAATATTCTTGCAAACAGAGAATGGCGGATTTAAGAAAAAGATGCAGACGGCTTTGCAGAACGATGCTAAATATGAAGATATGGGCAGCGTATTTTTTGATGCAGACGGAGATGGTGATGCTGACTTATATGTAGTGAGCGGCAGCAGTGAGTTTGAAAATAAAACAGCAATGTATCAAGACCGTCTTTATCTGAATGATGGTCAAGGCAATTACAAACGAAGTGGAAATTTGCCAAAGATTACTTCAGCAGGAGGTAGAGTTTGCGCGGGAGATATTGATGGCGATGGAGATCAAGATCTTTTTGTGGGCGGACGCGTTAGTCCGCAGTCCTATCCAAAGAGTCCACAGAGTTATTTGCTGATTAATGAAGGTGGAAAATATAAGGATAAGACAAGCATATTTAATTCATCTCTCCAGCGGTCGGGTATGATCACCGATGCGGCTTTTGTAGATGTAGATCAAGATGACAAATTAGATTTGATCACGGTAGGAGAGTGGGCGCCGATTACAGTTTGGAAAAATGATGGGAAGCAGCTTATTGCAGAGCCTATTGAGGATACGGAAGGCTGGTGGTTTTCTATAAGTGCGGATGATCTAGATAGCGATGGCGACATGGATTTGATAGCAGGAAATATTGGTTTAAATCACAAATTTAAGGCGGAAATAGACAAGCCATTTCATATCTATTTTGATGACTTTGACAATACAGGTTCACAAGATATTGTTTTAGCCTTTCATTCGGATGACAAGATGTTTCCAGTAAGGGGTAGAGATTGCAGCAGCGAACAGATGCCTTTTATAACGGAAAAATTTCCCACTTTTGCGTCGTTCGGAGGTGCTGAATTGAAGGATATTTTAGGGGATAAAATAGAAAAGGCGGGTCATTTAATTGCGAAGGAGTTTGCCTCCTTGGTGCTGTGGAATGAAAATGGAAAATACAAAAAAACAGCTTTACCTATAGAGGCTCAATACTCTGCGGTCAATAAAGCCGTATTTTGTGATCTTGACCAAGATGGAAAGAAAGAACTCGTACTTGCCGGCAACATGTTTCAAACAGAAGCAGAGACCAGTAGGGCGGATGCAAGTGTAGGTGTAGTGTATTCACTTGAAGGGCAAAAGTTTACGAATATTCCGGCTACAAGGAGTGGATTTTTAGCGCGATATGATGCAAAAGATTTATTGACCATAACAACGTCCAAAGAGCAGACCATGATCTTGGTTGCTAATAATGACGGCCCGCTGCAATCATTTGTCGTGGATAATAAAATCCAATAGTTTTTAGTGCCAGTTATAGATTTTTAATAGCCATTTTTCCTTTTTTTATTTTTTGGGACCTGCAGCAATTTTACCCCGACGTACTAAAAAAAGTACGTCGGGGTAAAATTGCTGCCGCTATGATCCGTAGCTCGGTGGTCACCTCGGTCCTTCGGACTGCTGTATCCGTACATTGTCGTTGCAGCGCAACGACAATGTACGGATACAGCACTACTACTCAGCGCTAGGTCAAGCGTTTGATTGAGGAGTATATTTATCACCTTATTTTTAGACACTTTCAGATAAATTTGTTGGCTTATATTTTATATCACAATAAATATGAATATTATTCTTTGGGAATATGATACTTTTTGCCAGAAATGTCGTCATAAAAATACTAAGAAGGATTGTCAACTATAACGCAGCCAAATACGCTTGAGTTTTTCTGCTGTAGCATGTGAGTGTTCTATAATCAGCTTTGATTCGATCAAGCTATTTGCTTGATTATCATTAAAAATTAGAATTTTATCTCTATATTAGCGTCAACCTCAGCTAGCTACACAAGCAACAAGTTTATAATCCTCTAATTATTTTATTAACTTTTTAAATATTCAGAACGAAGATGAATAGGCCATTAATTATTTTTCTTATCCTACTCTTTCTCGCATTACTATTTATTGGTGCAACTTTTTTCAGCAAAACATTTTGCGGACCAGCAGCAGCAATTGCGCCAGTAGGCGTTGGAAATGCATGCGGGACATGGGCATTTGATGACGGTAAAGCATTTAAAGCAGAAACCAACCATTATTACCGATTTGCAAGAAACGAGACAAAAAGTATAGCCTCTAATAGAGATGATTTTAGAGAAGCCATTAGTGGTACAGTAAACTATCTCAAGGATCATAAAGACAGAAAATTAAAGATTACTGGTCTTTATGAAGCAGTAGAAAAAAATGCAAAAGTTAACAGTAACCTCGGTGTTGCTCGAGCAAATAACATTAAAGATAGATTATCTAAAATGGGTGTTTCATCTGATCAAATGGAAGTGGATTCAGAAATTCTCAGAGAAGATGTAATGGAGTCAGATACACTTTGTAAAGGAGCCCTTTTTACATTTTATCCAAAAGGAAACAGCAATTCGACCGCAAGATCTGCGACTTCTTATATTGCAGCAGCTGGTGCAGTAGCAGCGGCTCCAGTGGTAGGTAAAAAACTGGTGGGTAAATCAATGGTGATATATTTTGCCACCAATAAAGATGAACTTAATCTTTCATCTACTGAGAAGCGAGATATGAAAGACATCAAAGCTTATATGGATGCTACTCCAAGTGCGCGTTTAGAAGTTTCTGGACATACTGATAATAGAGGTACCGCAAAATCCAATAGAAGACTTTCTAAAAATAGAGCAGATTTCGCAGCAGAACAGCTTTCTAAACGATATGGTATTTCATTATCTAGAATGAAGACTGTAGGATATGGAGAAGACAGACCTATCGACAACACGAATACTGCCAAAGGTCTAGCAAAGAATAGACGTGTAGAGATCATATTGAAGGATAAATAATGAGTCCACTCTGATAACTGACGGATTGCATGAAATGGAATTTTTGGAAGAAAATTTGGTTTTCGAAATTCAGTGATGCCTAATTATCAGATAATTGAGAAAATGAAAATATCGCCAAAAGAAATATTTTTGGTTTTATAAGTTTTCAAAGTGGAGTCAATAATAGACAATAAATTAATTAATTTAAAAATATATAAATATGTTTTGGTGTTTTTGGTTACCATTATTATTTGGATTTTTGGCAGGCCTTTTAGGAGGTATCATAGGTTGGTTGATAAAGCAACCAAAGGAAAAATTAGTTTACCAAGATAAACTAGTTGAAGTACCTGTCGAAGTAGTTAAAGAAATAGAAGCTGTAAGCTTAATGAGCAGGGCAGTGGATGTGCCTATAGAAAAGATAGTGACTAAGGAGGTAGAGGTAATAAAGGAGGTGGTAAATGAAGAAGAAGTAAATCGCTGGAAGAAAAAGTTTGCGGACTTAGAAACGAATCATAGTTCCTTAAATATGAAATTTGGTGACTTGGACAAATCTAGTATCAACTGGAAGTCTCAGATAGCTACGTTGACTGCGGATTTAGCTAGAAAGCCAAAGGAAGTAGAGGTTATTAAGGAAGTAGAAAAAATAGTTACTAAAGAAGTTCCTGTTGAAGTGATCAAAGAAGTAGAAGTAATCAAAGAAGTAGAGAAGATTGTAACAAAAGAGGTTCCTGTAGAAGTAATAAAAGAAGTAGAAGTACCTGTGGAAGTGCTGAAAGAGGTTGAAAAGATTGTTGAAAAGGAGGTTGAAGTGATTAAAGAAGTAGTGAACGAGGAGGAGGTAAATCGCTGGAAAAAGAAGTTCGCTGACTTAGAATCCAATCACAATTCATTGAACATGAAGTTTAGTGATTTAGATAAGTCTAGTATTAACTGGAAGTCTCAAATAGCGATGTTGACTGCTGACTTGGCTAAGAAACCAAAGGAAGTAGAAGTTATCAAAGAGGTAGAAAAGATTGTGACTAAAGAAGTCCCAGTCGAGGTAATAAAAGAAGTAGAGAAAATCATCGAAAAGAAAGTAGAAGTTCCTGTCGAAGTAATCAAACAGGTAGAAGTACCCGTGGAAGTAATCAAAGAGGTCGTTAATGAAGAAGAGGTAAATCGTTGGAAAAAGCGTCATGCTGAAATCGAAACAAATCTTACGGCGCTAAATTCCAAGTACGGTGAATTAGATAAGACAAGAGGTTCTCTCAAGAACCAAGTAGTCGACCTAACTGCTGAATTGGCTAAAAAGCCTAAGGAAGTGGAGGTTATCAAGGAAGTTGTCAACGAAGAAGAAGTAAATCGTTGGAGAAATAAATTTAATGAGGTAGACGGAAACCTAAGTGTACTAAAAAACAAGTATAATGATCTAGATAAATCTAGAAACAAGCTCAATACTCAAGTAGCTGACCTAACTGCTGAATTGGCTAAAAAACCAAAAGAAGTAGAAGTGATAAAAGAGGTGGTAAATGAAGAAGAAGTTAATCGATGGAGAGGGAAGTACACTGAGGTGGATAGAAATCTAAACGCTTTGAACGGAAAGTACAGTGACCTTGATAAGAAGAGTAATACTTTAAAAACTCAAGTTGCAGATTTAGCTGCTGAATTGGCTAAAAAGCCTAAGGAGGTAGAAGTGATTAAAGAAGTCGTCAACGAAGAAGAGGTTAAGCGCTGGAGAGGTAAATACACAGAAGTTGATAGAAATCTGAATGCACTCAATGGAAAGTACAGTGACCTAGACAAAAAGAGCAATTCTTTAAAGACTCAAGTTGCAGAGTTAACTGCTGAATTGGCTAAGAAGCCAAAGGAAGTGGAAGTAATCAAGGAAGTTGAAAAGATTGTAACAAAGGAGGTGCCTGTAGAAGTCATCAAAGAGGTAGTTAACGAAGTAGAACTAAACAAAGCTAAAAAGCGTTACGCTGACCTAGAAAATCAATATAAGACAGTCAATAATAAGATTTCAGAATTAGATCGTTCTGTAGCTGCTTCTAAGTCTGAGATAGCTAGATTAAACGCTGAATTGGCTAAGAAGCCTAAGGAGGTTGAGGTAATTAAAGAAGTTGTTAATGAGAAGGAACTCAATAAGTGGAAGCAGAAGCACGGACAAGTTGAGGGTAAATTAGACAATGCTGATACACGCATCAAGACCCTTACTAGCTCTACTAAAGTACTAGAGACAGAAGTGAAAAAACTTAATATCGAGCTTGCTAAAAAACCAAAAGAGGTTCAAGTGATCAAAGAAGTTCCTGTAAAAGTGGAGGTCGAAAAGATCGTGACCAAAGAGGTAGTAAACGATAAAGAGCTTAACAAATGGAAAGCGAAGTATAAAGACCTTGATACGAAAAGTTCTGATTTACAGAAGGACAATAAGCGTCTCGAAAAAGAATTGGCTAAGAAACCGAAAGAAATCGAAGTCATTCGAGAAATCGAAGTAATCAAAGAAGTGCCAATCGAAATCGTCAAAGAGGTAGAAGTAGTTAAAGGTATAGACTTTGATACTTTGAAGACTATGATGCAGAATATGAGTACTGTAGAAGTGTCTAAGCAAGTGGTAGGTACTACACGAACTACTAAAGACTCAAAAGTAGTCTCAAGAAAAGAAGTAAAGAAGGGGGCTAAAAAAACCACTGCTAAGAAATCATCTAAAACTACTGCTAAAGCATCCGCTAAGGCTGCGCCAAAAGCGAGCAAGCCCAAATCTTCTGGTAAAAAAGTTGCTAAAAAAGATGACTTGAAGAAAGTAGAAGGAATAGGGCCTAAAATTGAGCAATTATTGCACAAAGATGGGATCAAAACTTTCCAGCAACTTGCTGATGCAAAAGTTACGCGTCTAAGAAAAATCTTGGAAGATGCAGGATCTAGATATAGAATGCATGATCCAGGATCTTGGCCAAAGCAGTCAAATCTTGCTGCTAAAGGGGAGTGGACAAAGCTCGACAAGCTGCAAGACAAGTTGCAAGGAGGAAGATAATTTTCTCTTCTTATTAATAAATTAGGAAACCTCTATTGATTATATTCTTGTACTAAAGTCGTAGATTAAAATAGTCAATAGAGGCATCCAATAAATTAAATAAATGTTTAGATTACATAAAGAGGTAAAGGTTAATACCCCAATACCTAGAGATCACAACGGATTAGTATCATCTGTACAAGTACTTAAGGAAGGGCAAGTAGAGAAGGTCTCCGTAGACGTAGATATTAAGCATGCCAACCCTAATGATATACAGTTAGAATTAGTTGGGCCTAACGGAAAATCTATCGTTCTGCAAGCTAAAGGAGCTAATAACGACGCTGGGGCACCGACTCCATTCAAGAAGTCGTTTTCTGGTACTGTTCTGAACAGTATCCAAGGCAACAGCTCAAAGGGAAAGTGGAAGTTAATAGCTAAGAATCATTCTAATAAGAATACTTCTGTGCTAAACCATTGGTCTTTGAATATGGATTGCAAGCCAGGAGCAAATAGTAAAAATGAAATATTTACAAATCACGCAAAGGCAGAAACGTTGGTGAGTGAGCAATACTGTAGACTTAATGGTTCAGTAAGAGCAATGAAAGTTTTTGTTGATATCGACCACCCTAATAAGAAAGAATTGGTTGTGAAGTTGTCTTCCCCTTCAGGGAAGTCCATTGTACTGCATGATAAAGCTGGAGAAGGCAAATTCGTGGCTACTACCTTCGATACCCATACCACGAAAAATCTTTCGGGGGAACGTACGAACGGAACTTGGAAACTAAGCGTCCAGGATTTTGATGGCAATACGAAAGTGGGCAAGCTACGAAAGTGGAAACTTTTTATGGACTATGATCCCATTGATAGTTTGATGAATATCAAAGGCGTAGACACTAATGCACAAAGAGCATTAGAGTCAGCAGGGATTAACTCCTATTCGAAGTTAGCGAGTTCTACTCCAAACAAGATCAAGGAAATCCTAGAGACAGCTAAGGTAAATCTGAAAGGCATCAATATTGACCAGTTGCGAGAGCAAGCAAAAGAAGCTATTGAGAATTACGTAGCTTAATTTTTCTTTCGAAATTAAAAAAGGCTAGTTTCCAATCTTGAAACTAGCCTTTTTTTATATTGCATTATCTGAAGTAGAATTTAAGTCAAAAAAGGATAGTCATCCTGCTGATAATTATCTGTAAATAATTCACTAGCATCAGGGAATGAAGATTCTTCAGCAAATTTTACAGCCTCATCAATTTCTGCTTTGACTTCACCTTTTAATTTTTTGAATACTGCTTCTGTAGCTACCTTTTCTTTAAGCATTTTCTTTTCTAGAATATTGATAGGATCTTTATCCTTGTATTCTTTAACCTCATCCTTAGTTCTATACTTACCTGGATCAGAAACGGAATGTCCTTTATATCGGTAGGTCTTTATTTCGAGGAAATAAGGTCCTTTACCAGCACGAATATGTGCTGCCGCTTTGCTTACAGCATTATGAACTGCTTCTGGATCCATACCATCTACAGGCTCACTTGGCATTTCATATCCATGACCCAGTTTATAGATATCTAATACATTCGTGGTTCTAGCTACAGAAGTCCCCATAGCGTAGTGATTATTTTCACAAACGAACAAAACTGGAAGTTTCCAGGTCATTGCCATGTTAAAAGCTTCGTGCAAAGCACCTTGTCTAGCGGCACCATCCCCAAACATAGTAACGCAAAGATTCTTAGTATCTCGATATTTTTCTGAGAATGCTATACCTGCTCCTATAGGGATTTGTGCACCAACAATACCATTTCCACCAAAATATCTATCTTTTTTAGAGAGAAAGTGCATTGAGCCTCCTTTGCCTTTATTTATACCAGTCTCTTTACCATACAATTCTGCCATTGCAGCTTTGGTAGTTACCCCACGTCCGATAGCTATACCGTGTTGCCTATAAGCCGTAACAATAGCATCATCCTTAGTCAAAGCAGACTCTATACCAGCAGCTATGGCCTCTTGCCCAATATAGACATGACAAAACCCACGTATTTTTTGCTGGCCGTACATCATTAATGCACGCTCTTCAAATTTTCTGATTCTGAGCATTAATGTATACCACTCCATATATGTTTTCTTGGAAATGGAGGTTTTTTTTGTTTTTTTTGCTGTCTTTTTTGAAGCCACAGTCGCCATATTTATATGTTTGATGCAAGATAGCTCATATTCTTATTCCTTCAAAATGCTTCTATCATTATAAATCCCCTCAGGACAAAGAAATAGCACTTCAAACCATAGAGAATACAAATTTGATGGCTGATATTAAGGGTAAATCGCCATCTTATCTGTTCTTAAACGTAAATTTGTACTTAAAAGATGAATTAATAGTGGAATATCTAATCATGGAGTAGTAATATTACTTGGAAAATGGACTCACTGATTCATTAAAATAAATTGTATTGCATATAAAAGAGCTAAAACTTAGCAACTTTAAGAATTATGATGTAGCGGCCTTAGAATTTTCCGAAGGTTTGAATAGCTTCATTGGCCTAAATGGGAGTGGTAAGACCAATCTCCTAGATGCCATTTATCTTACTTGCATGACCAAATCCTACTTCAATGTAACCGACAGACAAGTGGTCAAATATGAAGAGAAGTTTTATCGAATAGATTCTAAGCTACTATTAAAAGAGAATCCACTACAAGTGGTTGTGAAATTTCAATCCGGGCAGAAAAAGATAGTTGAAAAGAATAAAGTACCTTATGACAGGCTAGCGGACCACGTAGGATTACTGCCTATAGTGATGATAGCCCCTGATGACATCAAACTCATACAGGATAGTGGAGAGGTTAGAAGAAAGTTCATGGACAATGTTCTTTGCCAAGACGATGCTATTTACTTGACAAACTTAATGTCATACAACCAATTGATAAAACAGCGGAACGCCGCTTTAAAGGAAATCCGTAAAGCCAATCAGTATGACCAAACATTGATAAATATTTATGATGATCAAATGATTGGTCCTGCAACTTATATTCATGAGAAAAGGACTGCTTTTTTGGATGCTTTCTTACCAGTTTTTAAAGGTTTATATGCAGTCATCTCGGATGGAACAGAACCTGTGGATATAAAATACAAAAGTCAGTTAAATGATACTGATTATAAAACTTTGCTGGCCAAAACTTTTGAAAAAGACTTCTATGTTGAATATACCTCCACTGGAATTCATCGTGATGATCTTACCTTTGTTTTTAGCGAGAAGGCTTTGAAAAAGTTTGCTTCACAGGGGCAGCGAAAATCTTTCTTGATTAGCCTCAAGCTAGCACAATATGAATTTTTGCGGCGAAAAAAGAATATTAAACCTATTCTCCTTTTAGATGATATTTTCGATAAATTGGACGAGAATAGGGTCGCAAAGGTCATCAACCTACTTCAAGAAGAAACATTCGGGCAGGTGTTTATCACGGACACAGATGAGAAAAGAATTAGTAGGATTCTTGAAAAAATGGAAAAACCGCATCTCGAATATATAGTCACGAATGGAAAAATAGCCAGCTATGAATCGGCACAATGATAAGAATATCAAGGATCTAGTCTCCAGTTTTATCAGTCACTATAAGCTGAAGCCTAAGTATATGGAATTCAAAATTCGGGAATATTGGATGGAAGAAATGAACCCAATGGTCAATAGGTACACCATGGAGATAAAAGTCGTAAATAAGAAGCTAATCGTTAGTATCAGCTCCGCCAGCGTAAAGCATGAGCTGAATCTGGATAGAACGAAGATAAAGGATCAGATTAATGAGTTTCTAGGAGAAAAATTTCTTCTGGACGTAATGATTAGATAGTAAAGGCTCTTACAACATAATTTCTTGCTGACTGGCCATATCAAATAAATTCTTACGTACTAAGTTTTATTTGGTATACCATTAAATTAAATCATTTATTTATAAATAAATCAATCTCAAAAAACCTAACGCTGGCATTTATTGCACTCAATTCAACAATACTCTTAGCTCAAAATAAGGCATTAGATATCGATATAGATCCTGGCGGAAAATAGTGGTACGACAATCCAACTTACATCATTATTGGCGTAGTCGTTGTCTTATTTGTTTTAGCGCTTATTTTTAAAGGGAAAAAATAAGGAATTGCATATACAAATAAAAAAGCCCTTTTGAGCAGTATCTCGAAAGGGCTTTTTTATTAAAAGGGCATTATACTATTATGGAACAACAACCTTTACTTTTTTAACTTTTTTAGTTCCCTTTACCGTCTTTGCTTTTTGTACAGCACTGTATGTATTCACTATACCTCCAGATACAGAAAGAGAAGAGAAAGGCATCATCGTATCTTCTCCAGGGACATTCACTTGTTCCGTAGACTTAATAGAGCTAGACATAAGGATTTCTTTTGTCTGCTCTGCAGTTAATGCAGGGAAGTAAGATCTTAAAACAGCCGCAACACCAGCTACTACTGGAGCAGCCATAGAAGTACCTTGCGCATTTTTATATTTACTATCTGGAACAGTAGAATAGATAGCTACACCTGGTGCAAATAAATCTACATTTTTCTTACCATAGTTGCTGAAAGTAGCAGGAAGGTCAGCACCGTCTTTCCAAGACAAGGCACCTATTTCTAGCCAGTTTGGAGCATACTTACCAGAAGGTTTTCCATTTCTTTTAAAATATTCATCTCTTGGATAGTTTTCAGCAGTATCATTATTTTGAGCAGCGTTTCCTGCAGCATGTACTAAAAGGACATCCTTTTTATTAGCGTACTTTACTGCTCTGTCTACTGCTTTCTTATCCCAACTGTAACCTTTACCAAAACTCATGTTAATAATAGAAGCTCCATTATCAACCGCATAGATGATCGCATTTGCTACATCTTTATCTCTCTCATCCCCGTTTGGTACAGCTCTGACAGTCATAATACGTACGTTGTTAGCAACACCGTTCATACCTATCTCATTGTTTCTAGCAGCAGCAATAATTCCAGAAACGTGCGTTCCGTGAAATGCATCTGGGCCATCATAATCATTGTTTCCGTATCCTTTTTCATATGAATTGGAGTAGTTATCACCGATCACAGTTCTAGGATTGAAGTTTACATTGTAGGCATAATCAATTTGATTTTGATAATATTCACCACCTTCAACGATTTGTGCGCCTACTTCAGCTCTTATATCATCCAAAGAACCAACTTCTTCTTCGTCAGCAAAAACTCTGCCCATGATATTTTGTGCTATCCCCAATGGCTCATTGTCCGTTGAGTCTAGTGCGTCAACGTTTTCTTTTGTCAGTGGCTTACCACCCAAAGCTTTGCCCAGTTCATCTAAAGCTCCCATGATCATGGTCTCTGTTCCAGCTAGTGTCATCAACTGTGTTTGTGCTTGAGCTATTTTAGATTCGACCTCATCTTTTGCCTTTACATACAATTCGTATTCAGCCTTCTTTTTGCCTCTAAACTTTGATCCATCTACATCACCGTAAATAGCTTTCAGCTTTTTGTAAACTCTAGTCACTTCATAGGTATCTGCATCTACATTACCCTTCTTACCTCCAATAAAATTCCACCCATGAATATCATCGATGTATCCGTTCTTGTCGTCATCTATTCCATTTCCTGGTATTTCGTCTTGATTAACCCACATCACAGAATTGAGGTCTTCGTGCTCCGTGTCAACTCCGGAGTCAATAACAGCAACAATTACGGTAGCTGCTTGCATGTCTTTTAAAAGTTCATTGTAAGTTTTGTCAGTACTCACGCCATTGTATCCATCCGCTTTGCTATCCAAATGAAACCAGTCCTGAGGCGCTTGACCGATAAGATTCTGTATTGTCAAAACAATACAAATGATCAATAATGATCTAATATTCATAATTATAGTTTTAATGTATAAAAAAGTTATTCAAAAGTAGGTAATTTAAACGAATACAAAAGCAGATATATGTTTTAATAAAATCTTAAATATTTGCCTAAAAACGCATGATTTAGCATTAATTTTGCGTTTACTTAACTACTTACGTATTTAAAAAGAATCAAAATCATGAAAAGAATATTTTTTGCTTCAATATTTACTTTGAGCTTAGTTTTTGTCCAGCAGAATCTGAACGCACAGTTAGAGGCAGGCTTATCAGTGGGTTTATCTACTTACCAAGGAGATCTTGCTCCTAATACTATCAGTGGGAGTTTTAGTCAACTTCATTTCTCTGGAGGGTTATTTGGTAGGTATAACATCAATAATTTCTTGGCTGCAAAGTTAGCATTTAACTATGCTAAGTTATCAGCTAATGATGCCAACTCATCAGGTGAAAGTCAGCAATTGAGAAATCTGAGTTTTAGATCTACAGTGTTCGAAGCTGCCTTTACGGGAGAGTTTAATATACTTGGATACCAGCCTTATAACTACGAACGTACTTTCTCTCCGTACCTATTTGTCGGTGTTTCTTACTTCCGTTTCAATCCTGAAGCTTTTTATGACAATGAGTGGGTTCAGTTGCAGCCATTAGGTACTGAAGGACAAGGTATTGAGGGCAACGAGGAGCCATATAAACTATTCGAAATTGCTATTCCTGTCGGATTTGGTGTAAAGTATGCTTTAAATGATCAGTGGAATATAGGTTTGGAAGTAGGCTTGCGAAAGACATTTACCGACTATATCGATGATGTTAGCGGATTGTATGGCAATAATGAACAAATCGGTGCAGCCAATGGGGAGCTAGCAGCTCTACTTAATGATAGATCAGGAGAAGTATCTAACGAGCCACCTGTAAGAACTGCAACTAGTAATAGAGGGAATGCTGAAAAAGACGATTCCTTTATTATCACAGGCATCTTTATTTCTTACAATTTTGCCGACAATGGCCTAGTTGGCGGAAGGAACAAATCAAGAAAGAAGACTGGCTGTCCTACCTTTTAAGCAACTTCAGCTAGGCTTTCATGTAAGTTTGGAATCCTATTTGCATTGTAATTATAAATATATGAGGTTTATTAACCTCCTTTAATTGGGCAACACTTAGTTTATTCGGAAAGTGTTGCCCATTTGAATTATGTTAAATTACTGTAAATGAATAGGTTAGCTTATATTTTACTCCTTATTACGCTTGTCATATTTGTAAATAAATCCGCCTCCGCACAATGGTTAGAGACTGGTTTTATGGTCGGCACGTCTAATTACATGGGGGATCTGGTAGAGCAGCACATGGCACCTCAAGAGTACAATACAGCCTTTGGCGTTTTTGGCCGTTATCAAATGTCGAAATTTATCTCTTTCAAAGTTTATGCAAATAAATTAGAACTTAGTGGCGCTGATGCTAATAATAGCGCTAGAGGGGGGCTGCGTCAACGCAATCTTAGTTTCAAAACGAATGTCGTAGAATTGGGTTTCACCAATGAGATCAGTATTACACCGTACAGCCCGAGGGACAATAAAAATGCGTTGCCATATATCTTCGTTGGAGTATCTGGTTTTTATTACAATCCACAAGCAGAGTTTAAAGGAAATTTTTATGACCTCCGACCATTAGGAACGGAAGGGCAGGGGAATGTACTTTCAGGATCCAAGCCATATTCATCTATCGCATTTGCCGTACCATTTGGATTTGGATTCAAATGGAATATTAATCCTTTGATTAATCTCGGAGCTGAATTTGGTATGCGAATTACCACGACAGATTACCTTGATGATGTTTCAGGAAAGTATCCCAATTTAGAATTGCTGGCAGAACAAGATCCACTGGCCGCAACATTATCTTATAGAGCAGGAGAGTACGGCCCCAGTCTTAACTTTGCAGATGCTAAGGGTACTACGAGAGGAAATCCAGATAATGCGGACTGGTACTTTATAGCAGGGATTTCGCTTTCTATAAACCTTACGGATGCATACGGATTGGAGTGGAATAAAGAATTTCGCTCGTTTTCTGATGAGCCAGTTCCAGAGAAAGGTAAGTTTAAAGTGAGAACGAATAAAAAGAAACGTAAAAAATAATTCTATGTGTTATTCGGAAATAGCTTAAATTATTTTCTTTACTTGAATGATAATTAGGGAACTACCCCTTGGCTTGCGCAGCACCGCCTAGCGCAAGCGGTCGCTATGTTCCGTAGCTCGTGACCTCGGTCCTTCGGACTTCCTCCTTCGTCGTCACTACTGCACAGCGCTAGTTCAAAAGTTCATACATTTTTGTTTTTATAAGAGACTATAAAACATACTAACTGCTAGGTTGGAAATACTATACCTATCAATTGTAGTTTTTTTTTGCGACAGGGATAGTAATGGTGACCTTATCGCGTGGGCCTTGGAGTTCCTGCAAGGTCAGTCACACAGTGGAGGTACGGAACTGTGGGACGGAAGCACCGCGCACCCATGCATAGCCCGGTGCCAGCGGCAGTCGCCCAAATCAATATACCCCAAGTCTAAAGCAATTCAATTGGCAAATTAATGGTATTTTTACCTTAAAAAAATTGACACCAGTCGCGCAGCCAAGCATCATACTTAAACAGTTTTGGGGTTATGATCAGTTCAGGCCATTGCAGGAAGAAATCATCAATGCTGTGTTGGAGGGAAAGGATACGCTTGCGTTATTGCCTACAGGTGGTGGAAAGTCAATTTGTTTTCAGGTGCCGACTATGTGTAGAGAGGGTATCTGTATAGTGATATCTCCTTTGATCGCCTTGATGAAAGATCAGGTAACCAACTTGAAAAATAAGAATATTAAAGCAGAGGCGATTTATTCTGGAATGACTAAAACTAGTATTGATCGTGTGCTGGACAACTGTAAGTTTGGTGAAATAAAGTTTTTGTATGTCTCTCCCGAACGACTGAAAAATGAAATGGCGCTTACGCGTATAGGCCAAATGAATGTGCAGCTGATCGCAGTAGATGAGGCGCACTGTATTTCGCAATGGGGATATGATTTTAGGCCATCCTACTTGGAGATTACAGCACTGAGAGAAGTGTTCCCCGATGTACCAGTATTAGCATTAACTGCTACGGCTACCGAAAAAGTGGTCATAGACATTCAAGAAAAATTGGCCTTCAAGCAGCCTAACCCGATGCAGAAAAGTTTTCAGAGAGATAATCTTTGGTACGTGGTGGTTCATGAAGAAAATAAGCGGAGAAAATTATTAGAGATTTTACAAAAAATACCTGGATCTGGAATAGTGTATACACGAAGTCGGCGACGGACGGTAGAGATTGCTCAAGAACTTAAAAAACATAACATCACGGCAGACTTTTATCATGCAGGATTGGATAATGATCAACGTTCTGTAAAGCAAGATCAATGGCTCAATGGCAATATCCGAATCATCGTATCTACCAATGCGTTTGGGATGGGGATCGATAAACCGAATGTTCGAATTGTGGTGCATGTAGATTTACCGGATAGTATAGAAGCTTATTTTCAAGAAGCAGGTCGCGCCGGTAGAGATGGAGAACGCGCCTATGGAGTGCTACTATACAACCTGGAAGATAGATCAAAACTAGAGCGAAATTTGAAGAATAGTTATCCACCTCTGGAGGAGATCAGACGAGTATATCGATCATTGGGAAATTATTTTCAGATGGCGATAGGTTCGGGAATGGGGCGGAGTCTTGACTTTCATTTAGAGCAATTTGTCAATCGATTTAACTTCGAACCTCTCATCTGCTACAATGCTTTGAATGTGCTGGCTACGAATGGCTATATCAATCTTTCGGATGCGGTATTTATTCCTTCTAAAGTAAAAGTGAAAGTTTCCAAAGACGCACTGTATGATTTTTTATTGAAGAACAAAAAGTACGAAGGTATTATCAAAGCGATCCTAAGGGTGTACCAAGGTGCCTTCGAGTTTCCAGTAGCAATGGATGAAAAAAAGTTAGCTAAATATATTAAAATAAATATTAGGGAACTGAAGAAAAGATTTAGGGAGCTAGATAAATTGGGTATAATTTATTACACACCTACAAAAAATAAACCGCAACTTACGTATCTTTTACCACGTGAGAATGCGGATGATTTAGTGCTGAATACAAAGCGAATGCGCTTTTTGAAAGAGCGGTATAAAACCAATATTGAGGCCATACTTGACTATGCAGAGAAAGATATCTGTCGTCAGATTCAACTGCTAAATTATTTCGGAGAAAAGGAAGCTATTGCTTGTGGCAACTGTGATATTTGCCGTCGAGCAAACCTGGATGGAATGGATGAGGCGGAGGTAAACCGACTGAAACTGAAGGTGAAAAAATTAGTTTCGAATGATGAATTAAATCAAATCCAAGTGATCGAATCTTTCAACCTCAAAATGAAAGAAAAAATTACATTGCTACTTACTTATTTAATAAATGAAGGATACCTGAAAAATGATAAAGCACACCTTACATGGATAGACCCAAAAAAATAATCTGTACCGTCATCAACGATCTGACCTATGACCAGCGGATGTATAGGGTCTGTAACTCGCTAGTCCGAGCAGGCTATGAAGTGGTATTGGTCGGTAGGGTGAAAGAGAAGTCACTTACTTTATCTCATCAATCTTTTCAGCAGAAACGCTTACTTTGTATGAGTACTGGAGGGCTGATGATGTATATGGAGTTCAACATTCGTTTGTTTGTTTATTTACTGTTTCATAAATTCGATATTGTGAATGCGGTTGATTTGGATACTATTATGCCAGCTAGTTTGGCGAGTAGATTAAAATCAAAAACCATGGTATACGATGCGCACGAGTTATTTACAGAGGTACCCGAAATAGTATGCCGTCCGTACTTACAGAATTTTTGGAGCTGGGTAGAGAAGAAGTTTGTGCCGCATGCAAAAGCAGCCTACACCGTAGGGTCATCAATCGCTAAAATATATTCTGAAAAATATCCACAAAATTTCTCTATCGTTCGCAACGTTCCAGTTCGGCAATCCGAGCATAACTTCATCCCCAAAGAAAAGATTATCCTTTATCAAGGAGCCATTAATGCCGGCAGAGGACTTAAGGAAATGATAGCAGCAATGCCAAAATTGGATCCCGAAATTCAACTCTGGATAATCGGAGATGGAGATTTATTTGAGGAAATAAAAGCCGAAGCATTAGGTTCGACAGCAAAGCAACGAATAAAGTTGTGGGGTTATTTAAAGCCCGCAGAACTAAAAAATATTACTCCGCAGGCTTGGATCGGAATCAATTTACTAGAGAATACAGGTCTGAGCTATTATTATTCACTTGCCAATAGAACATTCGATTTTATCCAAGCTGGTGTACCTGCAATTCACATGAATTTTCCGGAGTATAAGCTGCTTAATGAACAGTTTGACTTTGCTGTTTTGGTAGAAGATTTGACTGTAAACTCAATTGTACAGGCAGTAGAAAAATTAGAGGATCATTCAATCTATGATCGACTACAGCAAAATTGTATCATTGCTGCCAATGAACTTTGCTGGGAGAAGGAGGAATCAAAATTGTTAACAATTTACAAAGCACTATAAACTAAAAGAGGGTGGGGCTTTCGCTCCACCCTTTTTTAGTTTATAGTCTAAGTTGTCTATTCCTTGAGTGGTGTATCCGTCTTACCTGCTAGATCTAAAAAGAAAGCATACTGCATGGCCGTTTCTTTAAAACGTTCAAATCTGCCCGAGGCACCACCGTGACCAGTAGTCATATTACAGTGCATTATCAGTGGATTATTATCCGTCTTCATCGTTCTTAATTTTGCCACCCATTTTGCAGGTTCCCAATATTGGACTTGTGAATCATGCAGTCCAGTCGTCACCATCATCGCAGGGTAATCCTTCTTTTCTATATTGTCGTAAGGGGAATATGTTTTAATATAATCGTAGTACTCTTTATTTTTAGGATTGCCCCATTCATCAAATTCTCCTGTCGTAAGCGGGATAGTTTCATC
>ENA-ORXT01001940-ORXT01001940.1-marine-metagenome-genome-assembly--contig:-NODE-1940-length-26092-cov-8.820565_pt1 | contig 26092 bp, 27 predicted proteins | sample MGYA00237868_ERZ511482 | MGnify/ENA metagenome assembly ERZ511482
ATTCTTCTATGTTACTATCTTCGAAAATTTCTTTAAGATCATCAAAGGACTCAGCGTGCGGGCTGTTTTTATCTATTTCAGCATCTATACTAAGATTTATTTTATCTTCTGATTCGACATAATTCATTTCAGCATCTACGCCTTCATGCTTAATCTTTATGTCTACTACAGATGCTTCATCATTTCGTTGGCTTGCTAGGGTAGGAGAGGCTGCATGAATGACATCTATATTTCCATCGTTATTAAGATCAACCTCTTTTACATCTAACTTGCCATCACCATCTATGTCCCCAAGTATGATTTCATTGACCCCATCGTTATCAATGTCTAAGTTGATATCGGCTATTTCTTCTAAGTTCTCTGATTGGCTAATGTCTAATGAAGCAAGATAGGTTTCTTGCTCTTCTGAAGACATAGTTTCCCATTCCTCTGCATAGTAGGTATTGTAAATTTCACCGTTCCATTGAAATGCTCCGCCTGCTCCCATTTCTTCCCTAGCTGCTGCAAAAGCATCTTCAAAAGAAACGTTATCATATGAAAACTCAGAAAGTGTAGTTTCTAAGTCTATCTCTATTGTACTATTCTCACTTTCGGGTATAACAGGCCCAACAAATCCTTCAATAAGATTCGAACTATCAGATGCATCCAACTCTATTGTTTTTTGAATTGGTTTACCTTTGGCTGGATTTGTTGCAGCAAAAATGGCTGCCCCACTGAATATCCCACCTAAGCCTATTCCTGAATTCAAAAGGGCATTCTTTTGCTTCTCAGAAAGGTTCTTTACCTTAATTTTTCTCTCTACAGTTCCTAGATCTCTATTCAAATTTGCTGAGGTATCAAAATTTTTCATGTCTATTGTTTTTTAGATAAAAAGACCTTTTTGTAAAAGTATTAATTTTAATTAATGTTTCACTATTTGGCACATAGATCCTTTAGCGGGAGCAAATTAGTTTTGTTTTTTTGAAAAAAACAAAACTAATTTGCTCCCGCTAAAAAACAATTCACACGCATTTGTACTTTTCACACAACGCCATTCTTCCTTCTAATTATAAGTTACTTTTCTATTCACAAGAACCGCAGGTAACACCTCTAAATACTTTGCAGCATCATAAGTCCATTTTACCCATAAACCTACTAGAAAAGGGTATACAATTAATACTAATTGATTAAAATAAACCGCTTCGTCAAATTCTAGATGATGAAAGTGCATTACTGCTCGGGAGATGCCGCAGCCAAAACATTCATAGCTGAAGAGTAACATGGATGGGCAAAGTGTCAAAATACTGTCGTCGAAAAAATCTGATGGAAGTAACCAAAGAACAAATGGGCATAGAAGAAGTGCGCCTAACCAGATTTTTATTACCGTTCTTTTTTGCATAGATTTTTTTTTACGAAAAAAATTTGGAACGATGAAAAATTCATTATAGTATTGATTAAAAAATATTTGGCCTTTTTGTTTTTGAATTGACCTTTTTTCTCTTATGTTTTCAACCCATTAGAAAAAAGATCATTTCAAAAACGACCAAATATTATTTCATCGTTACTAAGAATAATACTCTTTCTGCTTCACAAAAGCATGAATAACACCAGGAAGCCAACAAAGTATAAATAACAATAAGCTGACCCACCAATTCTTTCCCTCCCAATCATCCATTACGCCCATCAATATCCAAGCAAACCCAAGTATAGCACCAACCACATATAGACCCTTCGGAATATCTGGCTCCCCATTCACTCGCTTTTTAATTATTTTTTGAGCTGCTTTCAGCTTAATAGCATTTTTAATACCCAGTCTTTTTCCTGTTTGCTGCTTGAATTTTTTGGGTGTAAGATTCAAAAAATCTTCTACATTGTTGACTTCTAATTTATCCATCAGCATTTTAGTATCTGTAGACAAATCCGCCTTTGGTAAGAAAGCTCTTGGTGCAGCGCTATTGACTGCAAAAGCAACATTACATCCCAAGAAGGTAATAAATAATACGAAAGATAGATACTTTTTCATTTGTTAATTTTGAAAGTAAAAAAATTAGTTATAGAAATAAAATTCTTAGTAACGGTATAAGAATATTTAAAAAACTTGTATTTATTGAAAGCCTCAACTAATCATGAAGAACAACATTTGTTGTAAAACGATCCAAACAACTAAAAAAAAGTAATGGAATAAACTAGAAGTTAGTTTGAAGAGAACGGAAAATCAGTTTGTATAAAAGTATAGATTGAAGATTTGTTCATTTTTGAATTACCTCTACAAGGTTCTACCACAAATGTAGTATTTTTTATATATAGCACAAAATAATAAATCATAAAAAAAATTAGCTACCTATTACTAAGGCTTTAAATAAACCAACCCCATTCCTAAAAATATAATATCTTTACTTAGTGTAAATTATACAACAACACTAATTTAGTTTTATATAATGCCTTTATCAAAGAAAAAAACAGCACTCGAAACAGTCATGGGAATGGACATCGGGGGCACACAAACCAAAATCGGTTTTGTAGATCGTAAGGGAAAAGTAATCGGATTTAGTAGCTTTTCCTCGCTCGGAGACCAATCTTTTCCTAAGTTTATTAAGCAATTAAAAAAAGAATTTAAAACGCTAAGTACTTCGATAGCCGAAGATTTTTCCATAGCAGGTGTAGGTATAGGTGCACCGAATGCTAATTTTTACACAGGTAACATGGAAAAGCCTGTCAATTTTCAATGGGGGGAAACAGTACCGCTAGTGTCTTCTATAGAAAAAGCCTTAAAGATAAAAGGCGTAGTAACCAATGATGCCAATTTATTTGCTTTAGGAGAAATGGAGTATGGCATAGCCAAAGGCATGAAAAACTTTATTGTCATGACCTTGGGAACTGGCTTTGGAAGCGGCATCGTGGTAGATGGAAAATTAGTATTAGGGCATGATGGCATGGCAGGAGAAATGGGTCATGTGAATGTTAATCCAAATGGTCGTTTATGTAATTGTGGTTTGAAAGGTTGTTTAGAGACTTATGCTTCTGTTACGGGAATTAAAAGAACGGTCTTTAAACTCATGGCGGACTTACAGGTTGCCAGTTCTCTACGCTCTTATAGTTTTGAAGATTTAACAGGCTTAATGATTGCAGAAGCTGCGCTTGAAGGTGACCCCATTGCACAACGGGCATTTGAATATACAGGCGAGATACTTGGTACTAAAATAGCAGATGCCGCCGCTTATTTTAGTCCTGAAGCTTTCATTTTAGGAGGTGGTTTAGCCAAGGCAGGAGACTTATTACTAGTACCTACCGTCAAAAGTATGAATAAACGACTCTTTAAAGCTTATAAAGGGAATATGAAGGTGGTGATTTCTGGTACAGGTTCTAAATATGATGGCGTACTAGGGGCAGCAGCTTTGGCTTGGCAGAAGTTTTGAGTTAGGTTAGGTTTCTGTCTTGAAAATTTTTCTAATTTTCAAGGCAACTGAAAAAATATGGTATAGAAAGCGGGAGTTTAGAATTGGATGATACAGAACGAGAGCGGTCAAAGAATGCCAAACAGCTATATGGTTTAGGGAAGCAAAAGGATAAAAAGAGTGGTGGGTATTTTAATGGTCAAAGCATATTAGTGTTGTTGCTAGTAACAACCAGAACAACCTGCCAAGTCCCTTTCAATTTATAAGGACTTATCCTTATGTTCCCAATATGGACGATTCGATATTCTCAGACTACGCTGACCCCAAAACGCACAAATGTGTCAATTAATTAAATAATCAATCAAGAATTTTTTATCTTTAGTTCAATTCTGATATTAAGTATAGATGAAAAAATAAATTGGTCTTTTTTCATCATTCTAAATAACAATGAAATTCATTGAACAAAACGAAACGTAAAATATTAGATGCAACTTTGCACTTATTCAACCTAAATGGGTTGACGAATGTCCGCTTACAACAAATAGCTGATAGGGTAGGAATAAGTGTAGGAAATTTGGCCTATCATTTTTATGCAAAAAAAGCCATTGTTCAACAGATAGATGACGAATTAGAAGAATTGTTAATACCCATCATTTCAGAAAATAGTTCTTTCCTTTCTCTTATAGATTTTGATAATCAATTAGCACGCTACTATCATTTATTGCGTAGTTATTCCTTTTATTTTTTAGACTTATTAGAACTTAAGCGAGCTTACCCTAAATTGTATAAAAAGCGAGAAATCTATATCCAAAAAATTATTTTGCAGATAGAAAATTGGTTTATTTTAAATATAGAAAGAGGTCTGGTGAAAAAACCTATTAGACCGCAACACTATAAAGTCATTGCTCATACAATATGGATGATTATTACTTTCTGGATGACACAACCCTTAGATAAGGGTATCCCAGAGGAACAAGAACGAATTTTCAAAGAAGTGGTATGGAGTCAAGTACTACCTTATTTAACGGATGTAGGAAGATTAGAATTTGATTTAATGATAGAGAGATTACTAGATTCTTATAATCCTGAACTGGAAACAAAAGTATGAAAGCAACAAAACAGAAGATAACGAAAGCGGCCATTGTGCGCTTCAATCAATCAGGATTAATCAATGTACGCTTACAACAAATCGCTGACGAAGCAGGAATAAGTGTTGGAAATTTAGCCTATCATTTTCCAAACAAACGGGCCATCGTAAGACAAATAGATGCAGAGTTAGAACAAATAATCGAACCTATCTTAGTAGATGAACGTACTTTCAGCCACCTTATAGATTTTGATAACCAATTAAGTAGTTATTATGCTTTATTGAATCAATATGCTTTTTATTTTTTGGATTTATTAGAAATAGAAAGAGCTTATCCTATTATACACATTAAACGGAAAAAGTACATTCAAAGAATGATTCATCAGATCGTTAACTGGATTAAACAACATGCCGATAGAGGTACTTTTCAACCCGAAATACAGGTTAACCAATATGATATTCTTGCGCATACTATATGGATGATTATCACTTTTTGGATGACGCAACAAAAGGTTAGAGGACTAAAATTGGGCAATGAAGGCGCATTTAAAGAAGCGGTGTGGAATCAACTACTTCCTATTTTTACAGCTACTGGTTTCATGGAATATGAGGCAATTATTTTACCGCAGTTAAAGTTGGTAAATATGCCTGAATTTCAGTAATTTAGTGGGGATTTAAATATTTACTCAATGAGTAAATGAAGAAATATGAAAATGAGTAAATGAAGGTCGTTCGTCTAAGAAAAATGATCGTTTTATGAAGGATAAGATGCCTGATTTATTCATTTACTCATTGAGTGTTTACAGATTTAAATAATAAAACTCAAATAACAAATTTCAAAATAGCTTTCAATCTGGCTTCACTTATTGTGGTTAGGAATTTGTTAATTGAAAATTCAAAAAAATGTGCCTAGCAATACCGGGTAAAATAGTAGCGATGGAAGACACGATAGAAAGTGTGTTTCAAATTGCCAAAGTATCTTTTAGTGGTATTACCAAAAAGATTAATTTAAGTTTAGTGCCAGAAGCGAAAATTGGCGATTATGTGCTGGTTCATGTTGGTGTCGCCGTCAGTGTAATTGACGAAGTAGAGGCAAAAAGAACCATGGATTTTCTACAAGGCACAGGAGACTTAGATGAATTGCTAGAATAGAGGTCAGAAGTCAGAAGTCAGACCGAAAAATTACGATTTTCTGTCAGAAGTGAGACTTATGACGTGTTCAACGAGTCTCACTTCTGACGGAAAAATGTAATTTTTCGGTCTGACCTCTGACTTCTTTTCATTCTAGTAATTTGAGAACACGTACAATACACAATAATACAAAACAAAACATGAAAATAGCAATAGCTGGCAAAGGAGGCGTCGGAAAAACCACGATTAGTGGCACTCTCTGCCGTGTTTTAGGACAAATAGGCAATAAGGTATTAGCCATAGATGGCGACCCAAATCCGAATTTATCGACGGTTTTAGGCATACATAAAGATGCTGCGTTGCCTCCTAGATTAAGCACAGACATTATTGAACGAGTAGAAGAAGGAGAAAAAAGTTGGCGGTTTCAGGTCAAAATGCCTTTTGATGAAATACTGGGAACTTATGGGCAAGATGCACCGGATAACATCACTCTATTAATGGTTGGCAAACCAGAAAAAGCAGGCTCTGGTTGTATGTGTGGTTCGAATACAGTTGTAAGAGAACTTATTCACTCTGCCCTGACTGCGGAAAGTAAAGGGATTATGGTGGTAGATACCGAAGCATCTTTAGAGCACATGAAAAGAGGCACTTCTCGGCATGTAGATAAAATCTATACGGTGGTAGAACCCTATTATCGTTCCTTAGAAGCGGCTTCTCGGTTTGCTTCTATGGCTAAAGAATTGGGCATTAAAGAAGTAGCAGCGATAGCCAATAAAGTAAGAACGAAAGAGGATGAACAAGCTATCCGTGATTATTGTAAAAAAATTGACTTACCGATAGCAGTGATTATTCCTTTTGATGAACAGGTTACTGCTGCTGATTTACGTGGCGTTTCCGTTATGGATTATGATAAGGAGGCTAAGGTGGTAAAGGCTTTGAAGGGATTTGCTAGAGAACTGGTGGTGAATTAAAGTTTGCAAAATTAGTCAAGGTCAAGAATAAGATTGGACGCTTGGGTAGTAGAATACAAATCTATCAAAAAAAATCCGTTACCTTTTCATCCGTTGCCATTAAGTTCTTCAATGGCAACGGATTTTTTTTTGATAGATTTGTATTGTAAATAATGAGGATTGCAATTCTCTTTCATATCATATCTTAAAGAATTACTTCGCTGACAACAACTGATGCCCTTCTGGTCTATCAAAGAAATCTACCGCCAAAGGAGATTTAAAATCTACATCAGAGAAAACATATTTTTCCATCATCTGACCATTGCCCCAATACCGATGCCATTGGTGGCTAAACGTTATCCCATCTACGGTTCGGTGATCGGTCCAAAATAGTTCTTCTGGGCGATATTCTCCCCAATCCGATTTATTGAAATATTCAATTTTATAAACCAAGTGACTTTCTGGATGCACATAAAATTTCCAACGGTCTTTACCAACAGTCGGTTTATAGCCTACATCTAATATAAGCGGTTTCAAATCAATACCAAATATTTCTTTTAAAGGATCGAAATTAATGATTACCAAATCCGTTCTGCCATTAAAGGGTCGCACGCCAGCATCCGTCAATTTAAAAGGCATGGAAAAACGATAGAAAGCCATAGAAGCAGCACAATCTGGATTGCAAAATTTAGAATCACACATCATCCCTAAGTCACCCGATGTTAATCTTGGGTCAGCAGGTAAATTCGATTTAGTTGCCCAATAACCATCGCCATCTTTACTGATTTGCACTAATTCGCCATCTTTAGTCTGCGACGTTACTTTTAATTGTACATTCCCATTGTCTTTTCTAAAATAGAAAGTTTGAGCTACTTCGGATAATTGATCGCCATTTTGCCCATATAAATATTGAGTACGGGTAAATTGTCCTTCTTTAATGCCATTCCAAGCCTCCATTCCACCTGCTGCATCCACCATTTTATCTACTAATTCAAAACCTGTTGGTTGGCGGAAATAATTTGACCAAAGATAATATCCCGCTGAAAGCAACAACAAGACGACGATACTTACTTGTAGTACTCGAACCCTACTAATCGTAATGGGGTTCATTAAATCTTTTACTGCAAGCGTCGCATACCACGGAACACGCTCTTCTTGTTTTTGTTGTTCTGGAGATTGAACAGAAGGTTTAATTTTTTCTTTCATGATATAGATGTTTAGCTTAGGTTGTTTAATTGTTTAAGCTGTTTATTTGTTTAGGAATTAAACAAATAAACAGCTTAAACAATTAAACAACCTAAGCTACTTTAAAAACGCTTTTAATTTTTCAATCGCTTTAGGAATCGCCGCTTCCACTACCGCACTCATCCCAATTGCAAAATCAGCATGTTCTGCAGCTTCACAACCTAGTATATATATTTTAGGAGGCAATACGCCCAATGCTTTTGCCAACATTAATGCCCTTGTCGGATTGGTATAGTGCATATCCGCTAAAAAAGCTCGTTTTTCATGTAAAGGCATTTCGTTAATATCGCTTATAGATTCCACCTCTCGTAGATAAATATGCCCGGGAGGCTCGCCCCACTCCACTGCATCAACCATAATCAGCATATCATAATTTTCGTGTAATTCTTGTACTAAATGGATTCCACCAATCCCTACTTCTTGAATTTTAGTCCCCCTAGGAAATTCCTCTATTTTTAATTGTTTGGCCAACTCCATTCCAAAAGCATCGTCTTGTCGGAGTTCATTCCCTATTCCTGCTATTAGGATTTTTTTTTCACTCATTAGTTAATTTTGAATGATTGAATTTTAAATAGGACATACTACGCTCACCAGACAGCTTTTTTCGTACTTGTAATACTGGTTTCTTCAAAATTCAAAATTCTTCCTTCAAAATTGATCCTTCATTGCCTAATTGGTTCAAACAAATCATCTGCAAAAGGTTGATTAAATTGCATTGCCTCATTTGCATAAATGGTTTTGATACGGCCAACTTCTTTTTCCGCATTGGCAGCATGGCTATGTCTTAATTTATGCATCCGAATTCCTTCGATATCAGTAAAGGTCTTGTAACTAGTATAAGAATAACCATTGCCATAATCCAAATAATTGGCAACTAGGTCGTAAGTATCTTTATCAAAATAATACCACCAAGTATGAAAACCTCCTGAACTGCCTGCCCCTTTCTCATATTCTACTTTTACTACATGGACCATTTTATTTTCTTCTAAAGTATCTATCCCATCATAGCTCATAATTACACCAGGATCTGTTAATTTAAACGGCATGGATATTACATAATTAGATCCATAAGAAGAATTCCAAGCTTCTTTTTTCGACTTTTCATCCGTTAACTCCTTACCATCTTCATACTTCCATGCTTGCTGCCCATTATTAACGATTATGTACTGCTTCCCATCTCTTTCCCAAGTCATTCTAGCAGCGAAATTAGGTTGTAAGCGATATTGTTGTAATTGTCGAGTCGTTCTAATCTCTTGTCCTGTGGAATCTAGTTGCGTAATGTTTTTATAAAAAGAAAAATTCTTCTTATCCGCCCATTTATCCCATCCGCCAACATAAGCTATTGCTTTTTTGACTACTTCGCCCGCTTGATTATTGGGTAATCGAGTCATTGGATGAACTGCAGTTGAGGTTGTTTTTGTTTCGCTTTGGCAATTGATTAAACTAAGTAGCAGGAATGAATAAATTCCTATTTTTAAAAATGATTGTTTCAAGCTCTTGCTAATTGATTGATTATTAAATTACTGATTTATTTATTACACATATCACTTCGTCTAGTAACGATCAAAAAATAACTGAATCATTTTGGTTTTATAAGCTCTTGCTGGAGAGGGTTCTTTAAAAATAAAATGTTCATTTTATTTTTCCTTCGTTACCTAGCTAACAATCATATAACTAAACTTTTTCCTTCACTATACCTACCTTAAATATACCTGTTCGTTCCACAGCAATTCTAAAAGTAGGTAATTTTTCATTTGGTTTGTCCAAGCAATTCCCATTCCGAACATCATATCGGCAACCATGCCACGGACAAATTAACTGATAACCTTCTAGTTTTCCAAATTGCATCGGCAAAACAGAATCCAAACAAGCATTTAGAACAGCAAATACTTTATGGTCTATTTTACAAAGCAATATATTTTTATCTGCTATTTCTTTTGGGTATAGTTGCCCATTTTCCAATTCGGCTATATTACCAGCCTCTACCCAAACCGTCTCCATAATGGGCGTTATAAGACCCACTTGTTCTACAGGTACAAATCCTATGTGTTTAGTGGATTGCCCATTTTGTCCATTTGCTGAACTTCCTAAATCATAAAGATCCAATAAGGTTTTAATTGTAAAATCACTTTCCAAATCTTGCTTTAAATTTGGATATTGTTTATTGATTAAACTCATCATTCTCGCCAAGGCTTCTCGATGCACTAAATCAAAGTATTGTAATAGCGCAGTTGTTAGCTCTTTTGCTTGAGGGTATGGTAAGGTTTCTGCCGCTGTTGTCAATTGATTCAAATAGGCTAAAATCTCTTGATACTCTTCATCATTATAATAAACTGGGTCCATATTTCTAAATTAAGAACTCGCACAATTATGCACACAATTTTCTAATTTCACACCATCTGTTCCATAACAAAATTCGCAATCAGGGCCACATTCTCCATGTCCTGCTTTTTGGAGCCCACTAAAGGCATCCGAAAATCGGCGACCCGCTTCTTTATTGCCCATTTCTGTTAATTGAAAAAGTTCTTTTTTTTTAGTTAAAAATCCTTCTTTGACTAGTTTGTTCAAATGATATTTTAGATTCGCTTCATTAGAACTCAATAGTGGAACGACCTGCTCTAAACTGGCCGACTCTCCAAATCCTTCCCCTTTCATCCAGTATAGGACTTGAAGGATTTCATCTTTCCAAAATAAAGCTCTTAGCGGTTCTTTTTCTATTTCTTCTTTCATAACCTTTTTTTCAGAGGTCAGAAGTCAGATTTGGAACGTGTTCCTAGACGCTAACTACGTCATATTTACGTTTAGGAACACGTCATAAATCTGACTTCTGACAGAAAAATTTATTTTTCGGTCTGACTTCTGACCTCTTTACAAAAACAAAGTATCTCCTCGAAGGTAATCAATTTCTGTTATTTCAGTTGTATTATTTTGAACTAATTTTTGTAAGACCTGCAACACTTGCGGTACTTTTACAGCTACCTCCTCGGTTAAATGCTCCCCCGCAATTTCTGGTCCCGGTTCTACATCCACGATAAAAAGCTCTGCTGGCCAAACTTTAAAGTATTGTCCAATCACTAATAGATTTTCGACCGAAATCACCCCCGTTGCCGCATCTCCCACACAAGCCTGAATCTGTTTTTCATCTGGTAAGCCACCTTGCCATTGAAAAACATTAATTTGTCCAATGGGTCTGTTCGGTCGTTCAATGGCAGTCAATAAAATTATCCGATCGTAGGGAACTTCCAGTGCTTCAAACTGCTGAACAACCGCTATCGGTCCCCAATTTAATTCATCTACAAAAACACCTTCGGGCCAATCTTGCTTCCTTAATTGAGGTAGCAAAATTGGCCCGATGGAATGATTCCTCAGTATATGATAACCTACAGTACCGACGAATATTTTTTTATTCATTTATTCACTCATTTACTCATTCATTCATTTTCTCATTCACTCATTCCCCTATTCTATCCCACAAGCACAAGTCGTCACTTCTCTAGTCACAACATGGTCTGTATCTTTCGCCATAATATGCGTTGTACAAGGCATACAAGGGTCAAAACTACGAATAGCTCTAAGGATGTCAATACCTTGATAATCTTCCGTCTTATTAAATTTTTCTAAAATAGGCGTATTCAATACTGCTTCCTCATAAGGACCGGGTGTACCCCATGGCGTTCTAGGTGCAGCATTTAAAGTAGAAGGAGTAATGATTTGATAATTACCAATCACTCCATTCTCAACAATTAGGTGATGCGTCAAAAATCCTCTACCTGCCCCCCATGCACCAAACCCAATATGAGTTCCTTTTTTTGGAATATCATAAGGGGTGCTCACTTTCGTTTCTCCCTCTCGGATTAATTTTTGTGCCAATAACCAATTCTCCATAGCGACCATTGCCGAATAAGGGATACAGTAAGCCCTTGCTCTATTTCTTTCAAAAGCATTCCAATGCTGAGGAATCTTCCATTCTAAAGTTGTAGCTGGTAGCGTATGTTTAGGTACATGAATACGCATGCTATGCCCAGTATTTTCTAAAAATTTACTCTTTGGTGCTTTTTGCGCTTTAGCTGTTAAATACATTCTAGAATAAGCCCCAGCTTCCATCGGCAGTCTATCCCAAGTTGGACAAGTATCCCAACTATACCGATCTCTCCAACTTTGTTTACCAGGTTTTGGAACGGTTTCTTTATTCCACGGATGATTAGGACTTAAAGGCATGCCTAATGGATCCGTTTTAAAACGATGACCATCCCAACCTTCATAATAGGAATGCTCTACAAATTCCTCCATGCCAGCATTCAAGTCTCTTAAATTAGTGGTCACAACTTCTCCATCTACCAAAATCCCTGGTGTAGACCAACGATCATTCCCCCATTTATTACAATTTTCAAAAGAAGCATCATAGGAATCTGGTCTATCCCAAACGCCTGTATCTGCCATGGTTGCAGGACGTATCCCACACTTCGCATAATCAGGATTGTTTTCTAAAAAGAAATCGAATACATCATCCCAAATTGCCGTTACTTTTTGCGAGTAATCAAAGAATTTAATTAATCGACTATATACTTCGTTTAAAGTAGTAATGGTCACTGTCACGGAAATACCACCAGGAATAACGGATTGAGGATGAGGATATTTACCACCAATCGCTACATACGCTTCTCTAGCTACTCTAGTCATAGACAAAGCCTCCAAATACAATTTCCCCTTTAGAGGGTTGAGGTCTTTCATGATGTCCAATACAGTGCTATAACCATGCGCAGCTTTTCCTCTAGCAGGTGTTTTTGCCGCTTTGTCGATTAATTCTGGATTAGTAGCAGCGACCAATTCTTCCGAATAATCTGGACCAGCCAACAAAAATAAATGCAGTGGATGATCATATAAATACTCAATCGCCAATAAGATATTTCGCATGACAATACCCAAGGGTGGTGGTTTAATACCTAAGGCCATTTCAATTGCAAGTGCAGAGGTAGTTGCATGTACGCCTCCACAAACACCACAGGCTCGACTACTAATATACGCAGCATCTCTTGGGTCTCTCCCTTTCAAAATGATTTCATAGCCTCGAAATAAGGTGGCCATCGAATTGGTAGACAACACCTTCTTTTTTTCCAAATCAACGACACTGTGAAATGCTAATGCCCCTGCTACTCGCGTTACAGGATCATAATCCACACTTCGGATAAAACCGTTTTTTGCCATTAAATCTTTGAGCTTATCTTGCTCTATGCCCAGATCCACCACCTTATACTCATAGGGATCATTTACACCTTCTTTCAGATAAGCATTGCCATCTTCGTCAAAGGCAATTGGTAGGTTTTTAAAACACATAGTTTGTGATTTGTTGTTGGTGAAGAGGTGATTATAGGTAGCTTTCCCTTTTTACCAAAATGGTTTTTATTTTTTTCGCTGTCAAACTAATTTCAAAACTTTAGCAATCGTAACTAAATGCCCATCCACAGAAGATAGTCCGCCATGTAATTGGCTTAAAGCTCCATTGATAGTCTCTAGCTTTCCTGCTAAAGGCGCACTATCATCAGCTACTTTTTGCAAACCACCTGCTAGTTTTTCTAAATGCGTTCCTGCTCGTCGTAAAGCAATAATGATTAAAATTAGATAGATCACTAAAACAACAACGACTAATCCAACTATAATTAAAGTGGCAGGTAATAATATAGATGCGCTCACTGCTTGTAATTTTAAATGTTGATTGATTATTGATTAGGGCTGTTAAGAGAAATTTGTAAACTCTATTTTTAATTTAAAATAGCGGGTAAAAAGTATATTTAGAGGGAGTGAATTTGATTTGTTTTTTTGCAAAAAAGCAAATCAAATTCACTCCCTCTAAAAAACTATTGACCACTAATTCAATTTAGCAGCTCGTCCTCCTAAAGTGTCTTTTACCGTTTCTGCATGTTCATTAATGTCACCAGCAACCGTCAAAATTCCCGATGCTACACCTATCGTATCATCTAAGGCTTTGATGTGTTCCGTATTTCCAGCAATACCTAAACCTGCTTCTAACATTTCTTTAAAATAGCGTTCAATATTGCGAGAGGCAACCCAAGTTCTGTGCAATAAATACACAATATAGGGCAAGAGTAGTACCGTTACGATTAGTAAAATTGCCCAGAGAATAAATACTGCTTGTGGCATTGTTCTTTTTTTAGAGGTCAGACTTTTTATGCGGTCAACCGATCGATTAAGATTGTATCTTAATCTATTCATTTGACAGCCTCTCGGCAGGATTAAGATACAATCTTAATCGATCGGCTTCCAACTGTCTTTTAAATCTTTTGCTTAACAACTGCTTCAATCGCTCCCACCAAATGGTCATCCACAACTTTTAATCCACTAGCCGTTTTGGTTAATGATTCGTTTAACTTAGTAACCTCTACTGGCAAATGACCTGTTTCCGTTTCGATAGCGCGTAAACCCAGTCGTAGTTTGGCTAGATAACTGTCTCCAGCACCACCAATACTATTTAACAAGGAAATAATACTCCTCAAGTATTTAACTAATACAAAAACTAACAGCAAAACTGCCAGAATGGTAACTACCATTAATAAAGTGTACATATTTTTAATGGTTATATGGCTTTATTGCCTTATGGCTTTATTGTTAGCGTTTCGTGTACCATAAAGCAATAAAACAATAAAGCCATATAACAATATAAACCATCATTTCTTATTCTTCAAAATACAGTTTGGACAACCTGGGCAACCTTCCGTGTGATTTTTAATCGCTTCTGCACCACCTACAATATTAACCGCTGTATCATAAATTTGGTCAACCACCTGATTAGTGGTAGATAAAAGCAGCGGAATTTGAATGGTGTTATTAGCGACCATTTTTCCTTGAGTCCAAATTTTACTTGCTGCGACATCAATCTCTTTAGCTGTATTATTAATGCGACTCAATAAAAAAGCCACTACGCCAATGACCACTAAACCAATCACCAAAGAAATAATCCAAATTGTTGCTATTGCGCTCACTGTTCTAATTTTATTGGATGTAATGAATTCCCCAAGTCTTTAATCAATTAGGTACTAAATAAAGAATAAAAATCGCTCTAAACTGTAGTGTTGAAACGTATAGGCAGCGTCTCGAATTTTTAATTTTTCATTATTAATTCTTCATTTCCTTATTTATCCGCCTCGTGCATTGCTTCGACTACCATACCTGCATGTGTTTCAATGGCTTTTGCCCCTTCTAAAATATCTACTGCTACTTCATTTGTGGTTTCTAAACCCCAAATACTATTGGTGTTAGCTCGAATTTGTTCTACCAAACCTAAAGCTGCCGTGGCTAATCGAAGAATTCTTCGAGCGGCCATCCAAACCAATATTAGTAAGGCTGCTGCTGCAATAATTAAGATCGTTGCCACACCTAACCAGAGATAGAAATTATGATATAAAGTTGTTTCGTCCATTTAAGTGTAGGTTAGTTCTCAAAGAGTAAATGACTAGATGAGTAAATGGATTAGTAGGGGGTATTCTAGTAAATTTTCACAACTGTTTGTAATGAAAATGGATGCCCTATTTACTCATTTATTCATTTTCTCCTTTACTCATTGAATAATTAATCAATTAACTTACCATCCTTTTTTTTCCAATCCATTTTAAGTTCCAATGGATTTCCATGCGTAGATTCTTTAGGCTTAGGACTATTCCAGAACTGTAATTTTTCGTAAGCAAAATGCGCTACTTTCTGTAAAAGTCCCGGTTCTTCTACATGGCCCCAACCAGAAGGTACTTTGCCATCTTTATTCCATTTAGCGGTTCTGTTTTGATAAGTTTGAGTCATCTTCCGAAGATTTCCCACTACAGAACCCGTTACTCTAGAAATGTTGGAAGATACGATGGTGCCAGGCGGCGTTGCGTAAAAAGGCGCAAAACTATCAGGAAATCCGGGCATTGTGCAGCCAATACAAGGTGCGCCCACGTTCATACAACCGCCCATTCCGCCAATAGCCCCTCTTTTATTAATGTTACATTGAACCACTGGTCCCCAACAACCAACCTCTACCAAACATTCTTTATCTCCATATTCTTCTGCAAACACCCCTTCTTCATAAAAACCCGCCCGAGTACAACCTCGATGCACAGTTTCCTCAAACAACCAAGCAGGGCGACCTAATTCATCAAACTCTGGCAATGGACCAATACCGTGGAGAAATAACAATACGGCTGCAATGGTTTCTGTCATATTATCCCCCTGTGGGGCACAGCCTGGAATATTCACTACTGGTAAACCTAGACCACTTCGATAATCTTCCCCTAGAAAATCCATTAAACCTGCAGAATTGGTTGGATTGCCTGCTGCCGCAGGAACCCCTCCCCAAGTCGCACAAGTGCCAACAGCAATCATAGCTGCAGCATGTTTAGACATTCGTTCTACCCAACTAGAGGAAGGTACGGGTTGTGGGTCGCCATTTTCATCATGGTCTGCGCCTAAGCCTGACCAATATCCGCCCGTTGCAGCGGCAATTCCTTCATCCATAATAGACCCTTCACAAACGACGACAAATGGTGCTCCTAATTTTCCTTCTGCTGCTAATCGAAAAGGCGCCATAAATTTTTCACCAGCGGTTACCGCTAAGACTGGATGATGCAAAACAATTTTAGGCGCACCCGGTATAACTCCTCTCAGCAAATCTTCCACCGATGGAGAAGTTGCCCCAACAATAGCAATTGAGCAACCATCACAGCTACCTCCTGCTATCCAGAAAGCATGTACCTCCTCAATATTGGATGGAAGTAGGGATACTTTTCCATTTAATGCTGCCATAATTATATTTTATAAAATCAAATTTTACCAAATTTTCAGCAATATATATGCCTTTTTGCACAAATTTAAATTTTAACCCTAAATCCGACTAGAAAACATTTTCTAATGCTGGTTTTTGAGACTTTTTTCTGTTTTTTTTGATAAAAAATAGGTTTTTAGAAAAAGTTTTCTAATTGTTTTTCACTAAATGATGCCAAATAAAGTTTTATGGTTTGGTACATTTGAGCAATACTTTTAGAAAAAATTTTCTAATCCTACTAAGCTGGTCTTTAGTTTATTGTCTTTAGTTTTTGGTAGGCAATCGCTTGAGTGCAGAGGTATAATTGTATTTTTCTTAGGTCGCCTAAAAACAAGGCTCCAAGAAACGTGATTCCTTTTAACACAAGCTTTTGCAGACTGCTATTAAAGACCATGAGCTAATGTTCAGATGAGAAACGGGTAAAATAAATTTGTAAACCGTATCTAAAACCATCGCCTTATGAGAAAAGCAACTATCTTATTTGGGACTTTATCTTTATTTCTAGCATTCCAATCATCCAATTTAATTGCACAAGCTAATGACTCCATTCGCTTATCTATAGATGTTGAAGAAGTATTAGTATCTGCTACTCGTTCCCAAACACCTATAGCGGACCTACCCCTAACCATTGGCATTATTTCTAAAAATCAGATAGAAGAAGAAATGCCGCTCACACCTGTGGAAGCACTAAAATATGAACCAGGCGTAGTTCGCCAAAGTGATGGTGGTTTGGTAAGTACACCTATTATTAGAGGTTTATCTAGGGAACGAGCACCTGTTTTGATTGATGGCAATCCTTTCGTGGGGGGTCGAATCCGTACATTTAGTTTAATTGACCCTTTCCAGATTGAGCGAATCGAAGTGGTAAAAGGGCCTGCATCTGCTTTTTGGGGCAGTGATGCAGTTGGTGGTCTAGTCAATATTATTACTCGAAAAGCGGAATCTGGTTATAATAAAGACTTTAAAATAGGCGCTAGTTTGTATGGAGGGCTTCAATCGGTCAATAATCATTTAAGAGGACGGGCAGAAATAGAAGGAAGAGGTAATGGTATAGATTTCCTAATTGGAGCAGGAGGCAGAAATGCAGATAACATTAAGGACGGTAATGGAGAAGAAATTTTAAATAGTCAATTTGAGTCCGTCAATTGGGATTTTAATGTAGGTTTTTCCTTAGCTCCTAATCAACGGTTTGAAGTAAGTGGAAAATATTTTAAGAATGATAATGTAGGATTCCCTGGTGGATTAGGCGCACCGGGACCACCAAGAATTGTGCGTCGCTTTGCCCCTGATGAGCAAAAAGCTCTAAATATGGCTTATGATTTTAAAGCTGTTTCAGATAAAATTTCTACTATAGGTTTACGCTTTTTTTATAAAGAACAAAACTTAGATATTGACCAGTTTACCAATATCTATTTTCCGATGACAACGAATGTAAATCGAGAAATTCACCCTATGTTGGATGTAGATGTACCTAACTATGGTGGAAAATTCTTTATGTCTTTTAACCAAAAGAACAAAGCAAAACTAACGATTGGACTAGACTATATCAATGAGCATAGAATTGGAACACATCGGGATTTAACGATTAAAATCATGAACCCAATGGGCGTGCAAGTCAATGAAATAAATCGTCCATTTACCCAAATTCAACCAGATAGTTATTACAAAGGTGTGGGCTTATTTGCCATTGAGGAATTACATTTCGGAGATAAATTAGATGCGCTAGTGGCTTTGCGATTTGATAATGTAAGAACTAGTATTGATGATGGCCCTTTTGATATACCAGCGATTGCGGAAATTTATACGGACGATAATCGAGAAGATACAGACAATGCCATTTCTGGAAATCTAGGAATTAAATATAAAGCTACAGAAACCTTTAGTTTGTCGGTTAATTTAGCCAATTCTTTTAGAGGAACTGACTTATTTTCTAAATACCATTTTACGGCAGTAGGGGCAGGTTTTTTAGTACCAAATCCTAATTTAGATCCAGAAAGAGGGGCATTTTATGAAGTAGGTGCTAAATTTAACAATAAAAAAATAGTAGCTGGATTGAATTTTTACCAAAATAGGTTGAATGATTTATTTGTTCAACAAAGTCTGACTTTTGATGGTTCACCCTCTATTCAATTTCAAAATATTGGGGAAGCAACTATTACAGGTTTAGAATGGGGTGTTAAAGCTAAATTAGGCACGCTATCGCATGTCTTTTTTAATGGTTCTTATATCAAAGGAGAGAATGAAGTTACAGGCAATCCCTTATCTGAAATTCCTGCTTTAAGAAATGTAGCAGGTATTCATTTTAGAGACCGAAATAATAAATTCTTTATTCAAGCGGATGCTTTAGTGGTCAGTGAACAAACGGACATTGCACCAAATGAGCAGGAGACACCGGGCTATACTATTTTAAATATCAATGCAGGACTTAATCTACACGAATTAATCAATAACTTTCCATACACTAAACTCATGATTGGTGCAACGAACTTAACGGATAAAGCCTACCGTAGTCATGTGTCTAGAGGTGCCCCAGGTAATCAAAATGTATTTTTAGAGGCGGGAAGAAGTATTAATATTGGTTTTGTTACTCGATTTGGGGCGGCGATACATTAGCTGGATTTTGGTCATTGGTCTTTAGTCTTTAGTACGCAATAGCTCTACTAAAGACTAAAGACCAATTGCTAAAGACCAAATTAGGTAAATGTAATATTTCTCGCCAAAACTAGCTAGAAATAGTTTTGGCGAGATTCAGTTTTAAATTAATGCAAACATGGCACATTCACATTAGAGGGCAGGTACAAGGAGTCGGATTCCGTCCCTTCCTATTTTTATTAGCCCGTCAATTTCATTTGAAAGGATGGGTCAATAACGATGTGGATGGTGTACATATCGAATTTAATGCGACTCAACAACTAGCTACCAGTTTTTTAAATAATATTCTTGATAAAGCACCTCCTTTAGCTCAAATTACAACGCATAAAATCTTTGAAGTTCCCAGCAAAGAATTTGCTGATTTTGAAATCAAACAGAGCTTATCTACAGGCCTCCCTAACTTGTTACTAACGCCCGATGCAGGTATTTGCACAGATTGCACTAGCGAATTATTTCAAGTTAAGAATCGAAGACATCATTATCCTTTTATAACTTGCACGAATTGCGGTCCTCGCTACTCTATCATGCAATCTATACCTTATGATAGAGAGTATACAACGATGGATTATTTTGAAATGTGTCCGACCTGTCGGGCAGAATATGAAAATGCAAATGACCGTCGGTATTATTCGCAGACGAATTCTTGCCCCTCTTGTTCTATAAACTTGACCTTATTTGAAGGTAATTCACAAGTAGGAGATTCAGACTTTAACAAACTTATCGGCACCCCTCTTTTTATTACTGAAGACTTCATTAAAAAAATAGTCCAATTTTGGCAAAAAGGAAAAATTATAGCCATTAAGGGCATAGGTGGTTATGTATTAACTTGTGATGCGCGCAATGATACGGTTGTCCGCCGATTAAGAGAAAGAAAGTATCGACCTTCAAAACCTTTTGCAATTATGTATCCCAATTTGGAATTGCTCAAAAAGGATTTAGAATTGGAAAAAGAAGGGAGGAACTTATTGACTAGTTCAGCAGCACCGATTGTATTATTCAAAAAAAAGATAGCAGATACGCTTGCCCTATCTGTTGCCCCAAAATTAAACCAAGTTGGTGCAATGTTGCCCTATACACCACTCTATCAATTATTACTAAATCAATTTAAACAGCCAATTGTAGCAACTAGTGGAAATAGGAGCAATAGCCCAATTGTTTTTGATAGTGAAAAAGCCATAGAAGAACTTTCTTCCATTGCAGATTTTATAGTAAGCAATAATAGGAAAATTGTGGTACCGCAAGATGATAGTGTGGTAAAATTTTCGCCTTTCTACCAACAAAAAATAATACTTCGTAGGTCTAGAGGATATGCACCAACCTATATCCAAGCAGACTTAAAGTGGTCTTCAAAAACCGTTTTAGCAATGGGGGCTATGCTCAAAAGCACTTTTTCTTTAACCCATCAAGGCAATATATTTATTAGCCAATATTTAGGCGATTTAGAAAATTTTGATACCCAAGAAAATTATAAACATACGCTAAATCATTTTTTAAAATTATTGCGCACCCAACCCGAAGTAATCTTGCTAGATAGTCATCCGCAATACGCCTCTAGTTTATATGGAAAAGAATTTGCGAACCACCTAAATCTATCAAGTCATAACATTCAACATCATCAAGCTCATTTCGCAGCCATATTAGGCGAATATAATTTGATAGCCACCAAAATACCTATATTGGGTGTGATTTGGGATGGTGCAGGCTTAGGAGAAGATGGACATATTTGGGGTGGAGAATTTTTTGTTTATCAAAATTATCAATTTCAACGAAGACATCATTTTGCCTACATGGATGTTATTTTAGGAGATAAGATGGCGAAAGAACCAAGAGTGTCGGCACGCTCTTTTTGTAAAGACCTAAAAATCGCTATTCCTTTTTTAAAAGAAAAATTCACGCCAACAGAATGGACTATTTATAATAAATTACTAGCAAAAGGCAGCACTTTAAAAACTTCAAGTGTTGGCAGATTATTTGATGCAGTAGCTTCGCTATTGGGGATTTTAGACAAACAAACTTACGAAGGTGAAGCTGCCCTATTATTAGAAACAACCGCTACCGACTATTTTAAAAAAAATGGATTAAATACGCAATTTGATTCTTTTGCTGAAAAAAAAGCTACCTTTAGTATAACGACTCAGAAACTACTGAATCTTCTATTCGCTGATATAGCAAAAGGAAAATCAACAGCATATATGGCTGCTCGTTTTCATTTTTTATTGGTTAAATACATTGAACAAATAGCTATTACACAAAAAATCAAGAAAATTGCCTTTAGTGGTGGTGTCTTTCAAAATAGCTTATTAGTAGATTTGCTACACTATTATCTAGGAAAAAATTATGACTTATTTTTTCACCAGCAAATATCGCCTAATGATGAAAATATTTCTTTTGGGCAACTGGTAGCCTATCAAATAAGAAACGCAAGAAAAATTAGGTAGATCTTTTTAGAGGGAGAGAATTTAATTTGTTTTTTTATAAAAAAACAAATTAAATTCTCTCCCTCTAAAGAACCTATTATGCCAAATATACTTTTGTCTGCTCTTTTAGATAGCAAAAACTAGATTTTCTTAGAGTTTTAATGGACAACAAACACGCATTGTAGATTAAATGAATTACCAATCTATTTTACTATTATCATGAAATACCTAAAAGAATATAGAGACCCAGAAGTAGTTAAAGATTTACTGGATCAAATCAAACACACCACTACCCGCCATTGGAAGATTATGGAAGTCTGCGGCGGGCAAACCCATAGTTTAGTCAAAAATGGTATCTTGGATTTGTTACCCGAAGATGTGGAAATGATACATGGCCCGGGCTGTCCTGTTTGCGTAACTCCGTTAAACATGATTGATAAAGCTATTTATTTAGCAGAAGAAAAAGACGTTATCTTATGTTCTTTTGGAGATATGTTGCGAGTCCCTGGTTCTCAAAAAAGTTTATTACAAGCCAAAGCTAATGGGGCAGATATTCGAATTTTATATTCCCCTTTAGAGGCGGTCAAATTAGCCCAAGAAAATCCAGAAAGGGAGGTTGTGTTTTTTGCAGTCGGATTCGAGACGACTGCTCCAGCCAATGCACTTTCCGTTATTCAAGCCCACCTATTAGGCGTAACCAATTATTCTATATTAACTTCTCATGTACTAGTGCCTCCAGCTATTGAGGCGGTCATGGACGATGAAGAAAGTAATATTCAGGCATTTTTGGCAGCTGGACATGTCTGCACTATCATGGGCATTAGTGAATATTATCCCTTGGTTGAAAAATATAAAATCCCAATGGTGGTAACAGGGTTTGAACCAGTGGATTTATTGCAAGGTATTTTAATGACGGTCCAACAGTTAGAAAAAGGGGAAGCTAAATTAGAAAATCAATATAGCAGGGTCGTACATGAAAACGGCAATCCACAAGCGATTAAAGCGATTCAGCAAGTCTTTGGTGTTACCAATAGAGAATGGAGAGGGATAGGTACGATCCCCATGAGTGGCTATGAATTAATTCCAGCTTATGCCGCTTACGATGCTAATTTGAAATTTAAAGTGGCTATTCCTATAGCCGAAGAAAGTGCCGAATGTATTGCTGGTTTGGTTTTAAAAGGCATTAAAAAACCAAATGAATGTCCGCAATTTGGTAAGAAATGTACGCCAGAAATGCCATTGGGTGCGCCGATGGTTAGTTCTGAAGGGGCTTGTGCCGCTTATTATCATTTTCATCAGGCAATCGAAGACTTAAAAACAGTATAATCAATGAAGATGTCTATAAATGGGACTTATCTGCATGAAATATCAATGAAATATTTTGATTTAAAAAATGCTTCTTTACGTTTTCCTGAACATAGAGTAGAACTAATAGGGTCTACAGGGACAGAACTAATCCTAGCAATGCCAGAAAAATTAGTAGTTCAATTATTTTTAAACAATATCCTCTCAAAGAACGAAAAGATGCTTGTTAAAATTAAAATAGAAGAAAAAAAAGAACGGAGCTACCATTTTATAGATGCAAAATTCCAGTACAGTATCTCTTTTAGAAAACATGGACATGTAAGACTATATTTTCAGGAAGTAAAAAACAGTAAATCATCAATATATGAATAATGGTCAAAACGAAAAAAAATTAAGCATGCAACTCAGTTGCCCAATGCCTCAACTAGATTTTGAGGTCATTACTTTGGGACATGGTAGTGGTGGCTTATTGACAAACCGATTATTGGATAGTGGTGTTTTTAAGTTGTTAAAAAATGATTATTTAGATAAAAGACACGATGGGGCCTTTCTCAACTTAAAGGGTAAGACTGCTTTTACGACGGACAGTTTTGTTATTTCCCCTATCTTTTTCCCAGGCGGAAATATAGGCGAATTGGCCGTCAATGGAACGGTCAATGATTTAGCAATGTGTGGAGCAATTCCCCAATTTTTATCCCTAAGTTTTATTATAGAAGAAGGTTTAACGATGACGGAGTTTTGGGATATATTAGTTGCTATAAAATTTGCTTGTGAACAAGCAGGTGTGCAAGTCGTAACTGGAGATACTAAAGTGGTGGAACGAGGAAAAGGGGATAAAATTTTTATTAATACTACTGGCATTGGACAATTACACCCTACTGCGAATATAGATATGTCCAATGTAAAAGTCGGTGATAAAATCATTATAAGTGATAATATAGCAACGCATGGAATCGCCATCATGTCTGTTCGAGAAGGATTAGAATTTGAGACCACTATCGAAAGCGATACGCAACCTTTAAACCATATAGTAAAAGATTTATTAGATGAATTTGGTACAGATATCCATCTTTTAAAAGACCCAACGAGAGGTGGCTTGGCTACGGTTTTAACGGAAGTAGCAAGAGATAGTCAATTGGGTATAGATATACACCAAAAAGACATTCCTATTGAGGAACAAGTTTTTGCAGCTTGTGAACTGCTAGGTTTAGATCCACTATACGTAGCTAATGAGGGCGTTTTTATGGCCATTGTAGCAGCGGATGTAGCGGAAAAAATAAGCCAAAGATTAAAAGTTTTTGATGCTTGTCCTAATGCGAGTATCATAGGAGATGTCGTTTCACAACATCCTAAACAAGTGGTTCTTAGGAGTCAAATAGGGGGGAAAAGAGTTGTAAATATGTTGGTGGGCGCACAACTGCCTCGAATTTGTTAAGCAATAACTGACAAGTTTAGCCACTCAATTTTATTTAAGTCAAATCTTATATACAATGCTTTTTAAGCTGCCATTGGTAGTGCTGCAAGCATAGGCGCAGTATCATTGAAGTGATTGGAACATATACCTCCCCTTTAGAGGGTCTGGCAGCAATCAAAACTATTCCATTTGATTTGCTCTTATTACTCAATGTTCAAATTTTCAATAGATAAAATCAAAAATAGAGTAAATTTGTAAAAAATCGCAATGAGAGATTTTTTTTGGAGCAAGATGACCCCAAGGAGTATTTTAAATCATAAATTATTATGGTTTTTTCAGATTTTTCGTGCCTTTTATTTAGAAATAAGGAAGAGTTACTCGATTTTTTTCTTTTTTAAAAACTTGAACATAGAGTATATATGATCCTGCGTAAACTACTTTTTTTTGGAATTTTGTTTGCTGGCGTATGGCTAGTTTCTTGTAAATCTGCTGTTAAAAAACGGTTTCTGATGACGGAAGATATAACGTTTGAAACAGTTGAGAAAATAGCTAAAGGGTCTAGAAATTTAAATAAAAAAGCAGGTCATAGAGACCCGATGTCTTATGTCCCAGACACCAACCAATTAGAACAATTTCCCGTCCGACAAATTCGTGTGAATTTTCATTTTGTGAATGACCTAGATCGCAAGAAAAATTTTAATGGAAAAGAAGCAGTTAATTTTGCTAAAGTTGCTTTACAGACGGCTAACCAAAAAGTAGCCAAAAATAATAAACCGTGGCTACCGCCTAGTGTAGATCTCCCTGGCTTACCCAAGCGTTATGAATATGTATTGACTCCTCGTAGCAATGACCCTACTGATGTTGGCGTGTATTGCCATTATGATAAAGAGTTGTATTATTTTGTAAATAAAGGGCGCAATAAAAACAACTATAGCAAAAGTGTCATTAATAAATATGCCATTCAAAAAGATACCATTCTCAATATCTTCTTATTGTCTCACCATCCCGATAGTGTTAAATCTAAAACCTATAAACCACATCAATCTGGAATTGCTTTAGGTTCTTCTATTAAAATTGCAGGGGTGTTTGGAAAAGACGCAAAGCCGTGGACACTTAGTGGTGTGTTAAATCATGAGATAGGTCATGTATTGGGTTTAAGTCATGCTTGGGGGCATGATGGTTGCGATGATACCCCCATCCATCCGAATTGTTGGAACATCTCTAAAAAACCGCCTTGCGATACCATGGCCTCCAATAATGTCATGGACTATAATGCGCAACAAAATGCTTGGACTCCTTGCCAAATTGGAACGATACATCGCAATTTTTCTAGCTTGCGTTCAAGACAACGCAAACTACTTATCCGTAATTGGTGTCAGTTAGATGAACGACAAACCGTATATATCCGCCAACCCACTCATTGGAAAGGGGCAAAAGATTTAGCGGGACATATTGTGATAGATGGTGGCGGACAATTGGAAATTGGGAATAGATTGGCCTTACCCAAAGGGGCAAAGATTATTGTACGGCCTGGCGGAAAATTGATTATTAACAATGCTACCATTCATAATGATTGTGGGGAGTTGTGGGAAGGTATTGAGATCGAAAATGACGGAAAGCGGAAAGGAGAAGTGGTGTTTGTTGGTAAGCCTAAGCTGGAGAATGTTCGCTATGCTGTTCAAAATGGAGCTGGGGAAAAATAAAA
>ENA-ORXT01001942-ORXT01001942.1-marine-metagenome-genome-assembly--contig:-NODE-1942-length-26072-cov-99.037469_pt1 | contig 26072 bp, 29 predicted proteins | sample MGYA00237868_ERZ511482 | MGnify/ENA metagenome assembly ERZ511482
TCCGGCGCAACAGTGCCGAGGTCATCGCGGGCGGTCCAGATTGTGTGAACCGGCTCATACTCATCCCACTGATCTTCGGCGGCATCATCCGTTTCGCAATCTTCTGCGCCCGCCTCAATCGCGGCTTCCATCACGGCGTCTTCATCCGCGACCTCTAGCGGATATTCGATTTTGCCGACTTGGTCGAACATGAAAGAGACAGAGCCTGTCTCGCCCATATTGCCGCCATTCTTAGAGAAGGCTGTGCGGACGGCCATCGCGGTGCGGTTTTTGTTGTCCGTGGAGGCTTCAACGATGAAACCAATCCCGCCGGGTCCAAAGCCCTCATAGCGGATATCTTCGAAATCATCGCCTTCGCCGCCCGCACCTTTATCGACGGCGCGCTGGATATTATCCTTGGGCATGGATTGGCCCTTGGCGTTATTGATTGCCAAGCGCAGGCGCGGGTTCATATCGGGGTCGGGGCCGCCGATTTTAGAGGCGATTGCAATATCTTTGGCGAGCTTTGAAAACAGCTTTGACCGTAATTTGTCCTGACGACCCTTACGGTGCTGAATATTGGCCCATTTGGAATGTCCTGCCATGGGAGACCTCTTTTCTCGAAATTCTAATAATTGAAAGGCCTTTAGCGAGGGCAGCGTGTCGGGGCAAGGCGGGGTATGCCTCCCGCGCCTATTGGATAGGCGTCAGATCCGTAATGCGCATATCTAGCGCTTGACCAAAGCGAGAGCCCATGGCTTTGCCTTCAACATTCATCTTCATCGTCCCAATGCGGTAATGCCCATTCGGGGCCAGCTCACAGGTCTGATCGACGGTCATGACTTTTAATTTCGCGACGACCATCATGGTCAGGGGGCGTGTCATGCGAACGGAAAACCCTTTCAACTCGCCTGAGGGTTTGGAGAAGGTCATCTCGCCCTCAATACGTTTCATCAATTTCTTCATCATTTTACGGTCACTTTTATCTGCATTGCCATCGGACTCCATCACCATCAATTCGGCGAGCAAGCCGGGTTGAGGCACGAGGACGGCTTCGGTCTCGTCTTCTGAAATAACTGTGAACTGTTCCGGGTCGAAATCAGATTGCGTCTTCGCATCGCTGGGCCCGCACCAAAAGCCCTCGGCTTGTTTGGCCATGGTGTTTTCAGGATCTTCGATCTCTTTAAGAAACTCTTGTAAGGCTTCGCTGTCTTCATCGCTTACAGAGAGGATTTGCGCACGGGAGCCCGCAGGCTGCGTTGGATCCACCCGCAAGACGGCTTGGCCCTCGGACAGGTCCTTGCCTTCGCGTGTTTTTACATCGAGCCTAAGTGTGTATGTATAGTCAATGGTGCTCGGCGCGAGGCGTTCGGGTGTTTTTGCTTGGCGGGCGAGTATCGACATGATGTCCTCGGCCTGAGCGGATGCCGGCATAAGCGGCAGGCAGATTACGAGCGCGGAGAGGGTAAAATGTTTCATAGGGTTCTGTTTAAATGCCGTGCGCCCCGAAGCAAATGACAGCTTGGTAAAGGTCAGCTGCGCTGTCCCGTGGTCTGACATAATTCATGAATCGTTGCTTCAATATCTCCAATCTGGAGGACGGTGGAAGAATATCGCGGTCAATCAAACTTGTAGTCCCGCCTATACATTTTGACTTTCTGAGCCTTAAACCGACCTCGACCTTTCCCAAAAACCATTGAGCAAAACGCCATACAAATACCCGCGCATATCATTAAGACTAGAATTGTCGGTATCCAATCAATGTCATTAACGCTTTTTGGAAAGTCATAACTTGATTCGAGAGCACTGGCGAAAAGAAGTATCCAGACAACAACAAATACAAAGCTGACAATTTCATTGATTTTTGAAACGGAGTAAGTTTGATCTGAGTTCACGGTTTTATACAAAGGGCCCATAAAATTATCTTCCATCAGATCTAGATGTTTTTCCCAATGGCGCTGCCATGACTTACTTCCGAGATTTGAAAAATGCCAAGCAAGAGAGAGAATTATTCCAACGGCACTGACGAGTAACGTTTCAAACTCATATCCTTCTCCTAATTGTCGCAAGGCGACGTATGCAACAAATACGGCTGCAATGAATGTCCAGAAGTAGGTGGCTCGTTTCCAATAGAGCTCAATTTCAAATTGGCGAGTTGAAACAACAAATTCAAATGCAGTCTTGGTCTTATCCGAGTTGCTGTCGATAGCGCTATTTAAAGCTGTTCGCTGATCGTCAATGCCAAGTGAATGATCGTATTGTTTTTTATTCATTGATGCTGGGATATCTCCAACTTCGGCACTCCCCGACGTCTCAGAAAAGTCAGGTCGAACTAGGTCAGGAAGGTCGTCCTTTAGCGCTCTTATTTTTTTAAGTTTTTCTTCACTGAACCTCACGGAATTAGAAAATTGAAAAACTTGAATTTTGATGTAAGTTAAAAGAGACATATCACGCTCGCGACCCTCAAATTTCTAACAATGGAATCGTCGTTGCGAGTTGCCCGCCTATCCGAATTGCCTCAACGCGAGTGGCTAGGCCTTTCGCATTCGTCTCGACATAGACCCCGCAGAGTGTGCCGGGGCCGCTGGCGGGTGTAAAGCGGCCGCCGCGCATCTTTGTGGTGAAACGGCGGATGGGTTCTTCGACTTCCATGCCGATGACGGAATTATAATCACCGCACATGCCTGCATCTGTTTGGTATGCTGTGCCGCCGGGCAATATCCGCGCGTCGCCCGTCGGAACATGCTGGTGTGTTCCCACGACGAGGCTCGCGCGGCCGTCACAAAAATATCCCATCGCGTTTTTCTCAGACGTGGCTTCGGCGTGAACATCAACGAGAACGGCGTCGGCGACAGCGCCCAATGGGGCAGCTTCCAACTCGCGCTCCACCGCGTGAAACGCATTATCCAGCGGGTCCATGAAGACACTACCCAAAACATTGACGACAAGAAGCTGATAGCCATTTATCTCAAATAATCCCGCGCCGCGTCCGGGCGTCGTGCCTTGCGGGTAATTACACGGGCGGATAATGCGCGGATTATTATCAATGACAGAAATACCCTGTGCTTGGTCAAACGTATGATTGCCCAGCGTCAGTACATCTGCGCCCGCGTCGAAAAGCTCATCCGCCGTTGCGCGGGTAATGCCAAATCCGCCAGCTGCATTTTCCGCATTGATGACAACCGCGTCCAGACCCAAGTGCCGCTTTAATCCGGGCAGATGCTGCCCCACAGCTTCGCGCCCCGAACGTCCGACAACATCTCCAAAAAAAGCGAGTTTCATATGAACTTTCTAAATCCATCTTTGGTCAAAATACCATCCAGACGTTCGTCATACGCGTCTGTTGGCAGCGTTGCCTAATCTTGCCCTGCATAGGCGACGCCGCAAGCAAAAACCTCACCCTTCTGCCGGAGTATCGTACCTATGCGGTCACATTATTCGACGCCATAGCCGAGACGATCAGGGCAGATACCTATTTCACAGCCAATAGGGGAGAACCCACGTATAAAATTAGACCTCAAAAAGGTCCCATATACCCTGCGCTAACGCCTTAAATGACTTGGGACAAGATATTAGGTGGACCAGATATTAGGCCTGTGGGAATAATGGGGGGATGAACACAATTGAAAAGATGGGCACTCACCTGTCGGATGTACCGACAGGTGAATGTGCGCCCCGTTCTGGCTCAAAGATAGTCTAATATCTGGTCGCCAGCCCCCTACGGTGTCGGCAGGGACTCAATCAAATTAATTTATGTCCCTGGGATTGAATCTTATGTCCCAAAGACGTAAAAGGCGAACTCCACGACATTCATGTTAAGGTGGAGTTTATGTCGAAAAATCTTAGCGAAGCTCTTAGTGAAGCGAAGACACGTAGAGGCGTTTTTTCAAAGACGATCATTTGGGAAAGCGGCGTCAGCAAGAGCCAGTTCTATCGAATTGTCAAAGGCAAAGAAGCGCCGAGTGTCGAAACTAAGAACCGGATTGCCAAGTCGCTGGGGATAGATGGTGCGCAATTTGATGATTTATTCGAACGCTCAAAGTTGGAGCATCAGACATCGAGCCTCGGGACATCTGATAATAAAACCGCTCTTAAAAGTGATAAGGTCTTGATTTATTCTGGGGTCGGTATCGTTCTGGTGGGGCTGGCTGTTGTGACGGCCAATTTAGTCCATAGACCAAATCTTTTACCCGTAGAAACCAATGTAGTTGTCGAAGATGATAAAACGCTTTTTATAAAAGATGTGACGATACCGGACGGGACCTCCATTCCGGTGAACACGACTTTCGTTAAAACTTGGCGCGTGAAAAATATCGGGAATGTTGTCTGGAAAGATCGATATCTTAAAAGGATTACACCTTTATCCACTCACATTTGCTCCTCGCCGGCGATGGTCCCCATTCCGGAAACCAAGCCCGGCGAAACGATAGATATTTCTGTGACATTCAAAACACCGCACCTTCCGGGCTCGTGCCACACGGACTGGAAAACGTCAGATGATCGCGGCAATCTATATTTTCCTGATATGCACGGTCTGTTTTCGATCGTGACGGTTGTTGATAATTAAAACCTGTGCCGCGCATATCATTCTTGCGTCATTCATTGTTCGGAGGAAAGTGTGTGACGGTAACCACGATGCCCGTGTCGGCAGGAAATCCTCGCAACCTCAGTTTGAGGTGGGCGCCGGAATTAAACGAACCACGGTTCGAACAGAGCCAGCTCCCTAAGGAATAGTAAGGTCCGGTGGATTTGTGCAGAACACGCAACCCGCAGCGACCGTCAGCCGCTATGTGGAGCGGATAGGGGGCAGGCGCAAGGGAAAGACGCAATAGAAAGGCGCACGGGGTAAGGGTGAGGGCCTTACCCGCGCTTCATCGACCATTTGGCCCAAAGCCAGAAAATCTTTGGTCCTTCGACCAGGTAGCGTTTCCAAAGGCGTTTGGGTTCACTCGCCAATCGGAACAGCCACTCCATCCGCATATTTTGCATCCACTTCGGTGCGCGTTTTTTCCGACCGGATAGAAAATCAAGAGACGCCCCAACGCAGAGGCCAAGGCCGGCACAATCACCGCGATCCAGGCAGGCTTTTGCGATCATTTCTCCCTGGGGGCTGCCAACGCAAATAAAGACATAGCGCGCTGGATTGGCGGCGATGAAGTCTGCCGTCTTCGCGATCTCATCAGGCTTGTTGCGCAGGCCAAAGGGGGGCTCGTAATGATTGATCTTATGCAGACCGTAAATGCGTTTGACGGTTTCAATAATCTCATTATCTGCGCCAATGACTGTGATGTTGTCCGCCGCTGTAATAACATTATCGAAGAGCTGTTGGGTCAACTCCGATCCGGGGACCGCTTTGAGCGGGATACCTGAAAATTTCGCCAATAATTCCAAAATTCGGGAATCGCAGACTGAGAGCCAACTCGCCTCAAAAGGCGGGATAAAAACGTCTGGCTGTTTAGCGATGTTCACGAGGTGGTCCACATTTGGCGTCACAATATATCGAAATCCGTGGGCCATTGTCATCCACTTCGCGCGGGCCAGAGTTTGCATCGGCGTGAGCGGATCAAAGGTAGCTCCGACAAATTCATAGCTGCGCGGATTCACCCGCCAATCTGTTTGCCCCGGACGCTTCATGTCCCGTCGATCTTCCCCGCGTGAGAGGGTCGGTACGATATGTTTATCCACTTGAGGTTTGTCTGTTTGGGTCACGGTAATGCTCAGCTTCTGATCCTATTTCTGGCCTCAACCTACCACACCATGGTTGACATCATGTTTACAGCCGCCACATCTGCCCTCGTGAGACCCTCCCGAAACACAGATGAAAAAGACGACGCGCCGGATAGGGGCATATTCCAACAACTTTTGGGTTTGGGGCGCCTAAAGCCCTATCTCTGGCCGGCAGGCAATATCGGGTTTAAAATTCGGTCCCTCTTGGCCGTTGTTCTGACGATCGTCAGTAAATTCGTGATTGTCGGCTCGCCCTTCCTGCTGGGGCGCGCGATTGATCAAATCGAAATTGCGTCTGCCTCTGCAACGCAGCAGATAAGCTTTCTGATATTCGCATTGGTTCTCGGCTATGGCGGATTACGTTTGCTATCCGTCATGTTTTCAGAAGGACGCGAATACATCTTTGCGCCTGTGTCACAGTCTGCGCAGCGATCCGTTGCAACATCTGTTTTCGCGCATATGCACAGGCTCTCCCTTCGCTATCATTTAGAAAAACGAACGGGAAAGCTGACCCGTATTATTGAGCGCGGGGTGAAGTCGATCGATTTCTTGTTCCGGTTTTTACTCTTTAACATCGGCCCGACCTTTCTTGAACTTGCCATCGTTGCGGTGGCGTTCACGGTGGCTTTTGATTGGAGTTTTTCCCTCGTCGCTGTTTCCATCGTTGTGACCTATGTCGCGTTCACTGTGATCACGACTGAATGGCGTTTAAAATTTCGCCGCGATATGAACCGCCAGGATAATGAAGCCGCCGCCAAAGCGGTGGACAGTCTGCTGAATTACGAGACGGTCAAATATTTCAGCGCGGAAGAATTTGAGACGACTCGCTATGACGGCGCGATGGCGGGCTATATGAAAGCGGCAATTCGGTCCCGTACGTCGCTCTCGACGGTCAATATCGGGCAGAGCTTTTTGATGAATCTGGGCCTGATTGCCGTCGTGCTATTGGCAGCAAATGGCGTATTAAATACAGGCGAGCTCACCATTGGCGATATTACGACTGTGACTCTGGTCATGTCGCAGCTCTATCGTCCGCTCAATATTCTCGGCTTTGCTTACCGAGAGATTAAGCAAGCCTTGACCGATTTGGAAAACATGTTTGTCCTCATGGATCGCCGTCCGGAGATCGAGGACAGAGACGGGGCCGTAGATTTAGAGGCCGTGACCGGCCACGTTGAATTTGAAGATGTATATTTCCATTACGATCCGGACCGTGAAATATTGAAAGGCATTAACTTCGCCGTTGAGCCCGGGCAGACCGTCGCGATTGTGGGTCCGACGGGGGCAGGGAAATCAACGCTCTCGCGCATTCTGTTTCGCTTTTATGATATCGCCTCCGGCACGGTTCGGATTGACGGGCAGGATCTAAAAACACTCAGCCAATCCAGTGTCCGCAAAGCGCTGGGGATTGTCCCGCAAGACACGGTCCTGTTTAACGACACGATTGGGTATAATATTGGTTATGCAAAACCCGGCGCGAGTCAGTCGGAAATCGAACAGGCGGCCAAAGACGCGCAGGTTCACGATTTCATCGCAGGGCTTCCCGCAGGATATGACACGGTTGTCGGGGAACGGGGATTAAAACTTTCCGGGGGTGAAAAGCAACGTGTCGCGATTGCACGAACCCTGCTGAAAAATCCGGCTATCCTGATTTTAGACGAGGCCACTTCAGCGCTTGATAGCGCAACAGAACGCGACATTCAGACGGCGCTGGACCGTATTGCGACGGACAGAACGACGATGGTTATCGCCCATCGACTGTCCACCATCATCGGCGCTGACCAAATACTGGTGATAGACGATGGGCGCATTCGTGAACGCGGCACACATGAAGAGCTCTTGCGGGCCGAAGGTCTCTACGCCCATCTTTGGGCGCAGCAGGAAAATGAAACACCCGCCTGAAATCCAGACGAGTAGCGCTTAAAACTTGCGCGCGATGGCCAATGAAACGGCGTCGGCGTTCTCGCCGTCAAAGTCATAGCGTGTATAGTCGGCGCGAACGGATGTTTTCCGTCCAAGCGCATATTCTGCGCCTACACCATAGGCGATGCCTTCAGCTGAAAAGTCTAAATCGGTAACGGTTACCCCGTCCGTAACTTCGCCGCTAAGGTCTGCTCTGTGATAGCCGACACGACCCAGAACATTAATGCGTTCAGAGACAGGGATGCGGGCAACGCCAAAACCGGCGATTTGCGTATCGACACCAAGGTTGCCGGCCAGCGGAACGCCGCCGACAGTGATCGTCGTGTCCTCGTCACGCACCCCAATGGAGCCTTCGAGTTCTGCACCGAAAAAGCTTTTTGATTGCCAACCAAGGCGGGCTTGAGCGCCGAAAAGCTCGCTATCGACATCATACATTGTCGCACCCAGCGAGCCGTAAGTGTAAGCTCGGCGGAGGCCTTTTGATGAGCCGCCATGAGAGTTATGGTAGGCTGGTGTGTATCCATATTGAGGCTGTCCCTGATAACCCTGATACCCGTGGTGCCCCTGATATGATTGAACGGATTGGCCGTAGGCATGCGGCGCAGGCGCGCCACACGGATCCAGCACAGGCGCAGGTGCGGGTGCAGCAACGCCGCAAGGTTGCGGCGCAGATGCGCTATAAGGATATGTCGCAACAGGCTGGGGCGCAGCCGGATAAGACAGGTCACAAGCGCTCGGCTGGCAACCGCCGGACTCGCCCCAATAATGCGGCATCGCAGATTGCTGCATCGGTGCATATTCATCAGCGAAATAATCGCCTGTGCCGGCCATGGAGCAACCGCCCAAAGCTGATCCTAAAAGAAGAACCGGTAGTAGTTTTGTTGTTACGCGCATGAGATTTTCCCGTTTTATTCAACCTAATTTCGGGACAGATTTATGCGATTAAGTTTAATATCCGGTGAGTCGCGGTTTAAGGTTTGGCTAAGCATAAATGCCTCTGGATTCTGTTGGCGCGGTGAGCGGGTGAGACCTATGCACCCGCGCACAGCGGGGCGTCATTTGCGTAGCTTGCGATGCGGCGACCTTGGTCCTAAGCAAGACCTTCGCACTGTATGGAGAGACGTATGAGCTTAAGCGGTAAAACTATTTTTATGTCGGGCGGCTCGCGCGGGATTGGACTCGCCATGGCGAAGCGCTGCGCCCAAGACGGCGCAAATATCGTTATCGCGGCCAAAACTGATAAACCCCATCCCAAGCTCGACGGCACTATCCATACGGCGGCGGCAGACATTGAGGCCGCTGGCGGACAGGCGCTTGGCGTCGTTTGCGATATCCGGGATGAGGACAATGTGAAACGCGCGGTTGAACAAGCGGTCGAACGTTTTGGCGGAATCGATATTTGTATCAATAATGCGTCTGCGATTGCCCTGACTCCGACCCTGGCGACACCTATGAAACGATATGACCTCATGAACGGGGTCAATGCGCGCGGGACCTATCTGGTCAGCCAAACTTGTCTACCGCATCTGCTGAAAAGCGAAAATCCGCATATTATGAATATCGCTCCGCCGCTGGATATGAACCCAAAATGGTTCAAAAACCACACGGCCTACACCATGGCGAAATATGGGATGTCGATGTGCACCTTGGGCATGGCGGCGGAATTCAAAGGCAAAGTTGCGGTCAATTCGCTCTGGCCGATGACCTCCATTGATACGGCGGCTGTGCGCAATGTTTTGGGCGGCGATTCTATGGCGAAGATGAGCCGCACACCCAAAATTATGTCTGACGCCGCCTATTTAGTGCTGACAAAAGATAAATCCTTTACGGGACAATTCGTGATTGATGAATTTATTCTGGCCGAGAATGGCGAAACGGATTTCGCGCAATATCAACATCCCGGATATGACGGACCGTTGGTCGCAGACTTTTTCGTGCCGCAGGATTGGCTGGAGAAATCAAAATCCGAGATTATTCAAAACCCCGGCTATCTGGATGAAGCATGAGTGAAATTGCCCTCGATCCCTTGCCTGAGCAAGTCAAAGCCTTTCTGGCCAACCATCCCGACGGCGAGCCTGTTTTTATGCTGAACCTTCTCAAGTTTAAAAAACAGGCGACCTATCACGACTTTGAGGATATTTCAGGCGCGGCAGCCTATGCGCGATATGGTGAGGCCTTCGGTAAGCTGGTCGCGTCCCAAAATATTGACGGAGCGCATTCCGTTTATGGCGGCAAAATGGGCAGCTGGCTCATCGGGCAGGGCGAAGGCGAGTGGGACGCCATCGCAATTTTCCGATACCCGGACGCGAAAACCATGTTCGCGACGGTCAGCTCTGAGGCCTACCGCAAGATACACAAACACAGAAAAGCCGGGCTGGAAGGCCAATTGCTGATTGCTTGTGATGACGGCGACATGTTTTGAGTAAGGTGGGAATAAGAAACGTCCTCCCCCGCGTCGCGGTGGAGGAGAGCTTCTTACCTAGGCGAAGGTTGTTGAATTAAAGATGGAATATAGACAGGACAAAACATGCAAACCCTCCTCGTAAACAAAACAGATTTCGGCGATGTCGCCATTGTCAATTATGACGAAGGTGAGTTGCCGGACGGTCAAATCCGCGTCGATATTGGACCCTTTGCGCTGACAGCGAATAATGTGACCTATATGGTGACGGGCGATCAGATTGGATATTGGTCAGTCTTTGACCCTACCGCTTATGATTTGACGAAAGATAAAGGGCAGGGCCGTATGCCTGTTTGGGGATATGGCGTTGTGCGTGAGTCTAATTATCCGGGAATAGAAGCCGGGAGCGACATTTACGGGTTTTTCCCCATTGCCAAATCTATGGATATGCAGCCCGGGAAACTCAGCAAACACGGATTTACAGACATCGCCGAACATCGCTCCGGCCTCCACAGTCTTTACAGTGGCTATAGTTTTACGGCAGCCGATCCGAGTTATAGCGCACATCGCGATCTTCAGCCCGTTTTGCGTCCGCTCTTTACCACCAGTTTTTTGATTGATGATTTTCTGGCGGATGAGGATAATTTTGGTGCGGAGCAGGTCTTGCTCTTATCCGCATCGTCTAAAACGGCGCTTGGCACGGCCTATTGCTTGAAAGCGCGCGGCGGCTTGCCGGTTGTTGGGCTAACGTCTGAGGGCAATAAAGCCTTTGTCGAGGGCACTGCGTTCTACAATGACGTTTTCACCTATGACTCCATCAAAGACATGAACCCGGATGTGAAAACAGTCGTCGTCGACATGTCAGGAAATATGGGCGTCATTCGCGCATTGGAAGATCATTTTGGCGAGACCCTGACCTACATCTGCCGCGTCGGTATTTCCCATTGGCAGGAAGCGGCCAAAGCTCCGCCGAAACGCACCGCGACGCCGACAGCTTTCTTCTTTGCGCCGGATCGCGCGAAACAACGGATTGCAGATTGGGGTCAAGCGGGCTTTGCTGAAAACCTTGGCGCGCGCTGGATGCCGTTTTTAGACTCCGCCAAAGATTGGCTGACCGTTGAGAAGCAGGACAGCATGGAAGCCGTGCTAGAAAATTACAGAGACCTTTTGAACGGCCAGAGCGGCCCGTCCAAAGGCTACCTCTTTACGCTTTAGGAGACGACCATGTCTTATACTTGTTTTGATGTCAGCATTAATGACGGCGTGGCGCACCTCAAAATGAACCGTCCCGAAAAGCGCAATGCGATGATTGCCGAGTTCTGGACGGAGCTACCGGACATTGTGCGCGACATAGATGAGAACGCGAAAGCCCGCGTGATTGTTCTGTCTTCAACCGGCCCTGTTTTTTGTGCCGGGATTGATATCGGCATGTTCCAAAATGATATTGGCGGAACGCAAGATAAAAACGATCCGCAATATGGCGTGCAGTTTTATTCAAATGTCCAGCGCTTGCAGGCATCTTTGTCTTCATTGGAAGCGTGCCGCATTCCTGTATTGGTTGCGATACAGGGCGGCTGTTATGGCGGCGGCGTCGATCTGATAACGGCTTGTGATATGCGCTACGGCACGGAAGACAGCTTCATCACTATTTATGAAATAAATGTCGGCATGACAGCGGATGTCGGAACCTTCCCGCGTATCCTCAATCATATGCCTGAAGGCGTGGTGCGAGAGCTGGCTTACACAGGCCGGAAAATGGGTGCGCAGGAATGCAAATCGCGCGGCCTTTATAATGAGGTCTATCCGGATCAAGAAACCATGCTTGAGGCCGTTATGAAAACAGCGCGGGAGATCGCGTCGAAACCCCCGCTCGCCGTTTACGGCTGCAAACGCGCCATCACTTATTCGCGTGACCACAGCACAGCGGATGCGCTCGATAATATCGCAGTTTGGAATATGTCTATGTTGATCCCGTCCGAGATGATGGAGGCCATGGTGTCCGGTAAACAAAAACGACCGGGGAATTTTAAAGATCTTCCGAAGATCAAATCACAATAACTCAACGCCATAACCAAGTGTGAAACCGCCGCAACGTTTCAAGATTTGAAAAGAGGGGCACCAAACCAAGGTCTTGCGTGCGCCCCCGCAGCAAGACCTTGGAATTGTGAGCTCATAACTGACGGCCGTTAGAGTTTTGAAACGCCCGAAACTCAAACAGCGGCAGATCAGATGGTTGCCCTACGGGCCGACTATAAATCCCCGTCGCAAAAAGAATTGTCTTGATCAATTTTAATATTTGTCATTTTTGATAAATTCTCTATAGCTATAATGACAAATGCGGGGGAGTAAAAATGACAAAATTGGACTTAAACAAACCAAATCCCTTCATAATCCATAGATAACAGGGATTTCTTCGCATGAAAATGACGCTGTCTTATCGCTATCTGGAGGCCAATCTCAATATTCTGGATAAGCTTGGTTTTCCAAAGGCGCAGGCCTTAGATTCTTTGGGGTTGGATGAAGCCAGTTTGGAATCTGCTGTTGATCGTATGGACCTCGACCCGTTTGTTGACTGCATAAACGCGGCTGCGGATTTTACTTCAGACTTTAATATTGCCCTGCGCTTAGGACATAAATTCAGAGTTGGCACCTTTGGCCAAACTGGAAACATCTATGGTTATTGCAAGAATTTAGAGCAGGTTATTCCAATGAATGATCGCTATCAAAAAATTGCGATAGACGCCGGGCGAGTGGAATATATGCAGGATCCATCCGGTGGTCATCACATGTGTTTTCGACCCTATTATTCTGACATGGAAAAATATCGTCCAATCACCGACATTATTATGGCCTCTTATGTGACGACCTATCGGTGGCTCACATGGGGCTCAGGTGAAAAAATTCTGTCGACGCATCTCCCCTATCCGCGTCCGACGGATATCAGTGCCCATCATGTCATCTTCCAATCTGATATTAAATTCGAGTCTCCGCACACCTGTCTGGAATTCTCGGAAAGCGCGATGCTCCAAGATATCACGACCCATGATCCTGAAAGACTTGCACGGGCGCAGATAAAACTGGATCGAATCCTCGGCTTGCAAATGGCGTTAAAGGCCTTTGAGACAGCGGTAGATGCCGGGATAAGGGGCGCTTTGCAATCCGGAGAAGTTTCATCCCATATCGTGGCCGAAAGGATGGGGCTGAGCTGGTCCGCCTTACGCTCGCAATTGAAGGAAAGCGGAGAAGGAATACGCCCGCGAGTCGAACGCATTCGCAAGGCCATGTTCATTGAAGAATATGAAGCGGGCCGGAGCTTTTCTCAAATTGCGATGTCTTTGGCCTATAATGATCAAGCGGCGATGAACCGGGCGTTTCGGCGGTGGTTCGACATAACTCCGTCGGAATGGCGCAAACAAAACCCGAGAGAAAAACTTTAGCGCGCCCGTCCCCAATAATTATAGGAGAGGACCTTTGGCCCGGGAATATATTGCTGATGGAGCTCCGCCGTCTCCAACCCGGCTTGCGCGAACAGGCCTGGAATGTCCCGCCCGCTATGGCAGCCGCCTGCGAGTTTTGACCAGATCGGGTCAATGCGGGACTGCCATTTTGCCACGCCGTCGTCCGGCGCGCGCCCATGTTCACTAAATAAAATTTCCCCGCCGGGTTTTAGAATCCGCCGCATCTCGCGCAAGGCTTTCACAGGGTCGGGGATGGTGCAAAGGCTATAGGTCACGACAACTGTGTCTGCGCTATCGCTTTCCATTGGAATATCTTCTCCGGATAATCCGATGCGTTCAATCTCGAAATCGGCCGCCTCGCGGCGGGCTTTGCTCCGCGCCCAAATATGCTCATCCGGATCTACGCCGATCACGGCGTTTACTTTTGCAGGGTCATAATGCGGAAGATTGAGACCTGACCCGATGCCGATTTCCAACACACGGCCTTTGGCTAAGGGGACAACTTTTGCCCGTTGTTTTTCAATGGGCCCGATACTGCAAGCTTTGTCCAAGCAAAGCGGAAGGATATGCCGCGCATAAAATCCCAAATTATTTTCGGCGATATATATCAGTCGAGCCGGTTTCCAAATCTTGTAGGATCAACTGCTTTTTATCCACGGATATAATGTCTTTAATACTGGGGGGGCTTTGGTCGGCTTGAGTTTGCAATCTCTCGGCCCAGTCCTTTGCGACGTCGTCAGATGTGCGCGGCATAATCAACGCCATATCTTGGGTTTGTTTCAATTGACCCTCGGTGATTTCCCATCGCCCGCGCAATTCAATACTCAATTTGACGCCGTCAACGGGAAGGCCCTGTCCGGCCACATCCAAATTTCGGGTGAGATGAACGTCGCCATTCTTGCTCAATTTCAGAACTGTATCCGCTGTGGTTGTCTGCAATCCACCGGTCGTCATGGAAATGGGTGTGTCTTGCAACCATGTCCCAAGGATCGCCCTCTCAACAGGCTTTTCGCCGGAACAGCCGCTAAGCCCAAGAGCAAGGGCGAGAGTAAAACAAATCAGGCGTAAAGGGAAGGAGCGCATGATTCGCTCTAACAGCCTAACTTAGCTATCGCAAAGCCGATTTGAGAAATTCCACCACAGACTGTATAGGAAGCACAACTGTGGAGAGGGGCATGAGCGAAGACGACAAGATTGCTTGCTATACGCCGACCAAAGGGAAGGTCGGCGCAACGCGAATTCCGCGATGGAAATATGACTGCTTGCGCCGGGCCATTTTGAATGTCTTGGCGGAAAGCGAGGACGGACAAGTCGCCTTCAAAGAATTGGCAAGCCATGTCAAAGACCACCTTACATCAAACCAGCTCGCGAAATTGGGGTCGCTCGGATGGCATGTAACAACTGTTAAGCTGAACATGGAAGTGGATGGGGAACTGGAACGTGTTCCGCGCAAAACTCCGCAGACTTTACGGAAACCTGCCTAACAATTAAAAGCCCCAATTTCTGCTTGGGGGTCTCTGCTCAGAAAGAGTAAGCGATAGGCATGACACACACCCTCAAACTCGCGCTCCCGCAACTTGCTCCGATTTGGCTCTCGCGAGATGACGGATTGGCGCAAGTGATCAGGGTGATTGAAACCGCTTCAGCGGAAAATGCCGACCTTATTGTCTTCTCGGAAAGTTTCGTGCCGGGCTATCCCTTCTGGCTCGAAGGCACAGGCGGGGCGAATTTCAATAATGACAAACAAAAAGCCATCTTCGCCCATTATTCCCACCAAGCCGTCACAATAGAAGACGGCCATTTAGACGCTGTCTGCGCGGCGTTGAAAGCTGCGAAAATGGCCTGCTATATTGGAGTAATTGAACGCCCACGAAACCGCACGGGACACTCGCTCTATTGCTCTTATGTTTACATCGACAAGAGCGGCGCCGTGCAGTCCATCCACCGCAAGCTGCAGCCGACCTATGAAGAACGCCTCGTTTGGTCGCCCGGTGACGGGCACGGTCTGGTGACGCACCGCCTCGGCGCATTCACGGTCGGGGGGCTGAATTGTTGGGAAAATTGGATGCCGCTAACCCGCGCTGCCCTTTATGGGCAAGGTGAAGACTTGCATGTTATGGGGTGGCCGGGAAGCGACCGTAATACGCGCGACTTGACGCCTGTCCTCGCAAAAGAGGGGCGTAGCTATTGCGTTTCTGTTTCCGCAATTATGCGGCCCTCCGACGTGCGGGACGACACGCCTTTCGCCGATGATATTCGCGCGAGCCTAAGCGAAATGCCGGCCAATGGCGGATCTTGCGTCGCGGCCCCTGACGGGAGTTGGGTGTTGGAGCCATTGATCGGGGAAACCGGTATCCGCTATTGTGAGCTTGATCCGGCATTTGTGCGGCGAGAGCGTCAAAACTTTGACCCGGCAGGCCATTATTCTCGGCCCGATGTCACTCAGCTGACGGTGGATAGACGGCGTCAGACCACGACGGTTTTCAAAGATTAATGTCATCGGGATGCCGCGCGGTTTCTACGCCCTCCAATGTCTCACCCGATGCGTTGAGGTAAATGACTTTCATTCCGGCAGCAAGCGCCGCGAAGACTCCTGTCCGGCTATCTTCAATGACGAGGCAATTATGAGGCTGGACGCCGCAGCTTTGCGCTGCGTGGAGAAATAAATCCGGTGCGGGCTTGGGGCGTTCCACATCTACGGATGAGAATATTCTTCCGGCAAATATTTGATCAAAGCCCGAGGCCTTTAAGGTCACGGCCATTTTTTCATGCGGTCCTTGTGATGCGACACAGATGGACAGCTCAGCGTGACGGACCCGCGCAACAAGGTCCGATATTCCTTCAATAGGTTTCACATTCACTAAGGCTGTGCGGCAGGCCGCATCAAACTCGGCGATCCAATCGCGCGGTACGGTTCGGCCCAGCTCAGTTTCCAAAGCCGCATGGACCTGATGCATATGACCGCCTTTAAAACGTGCTACAGATTCGGGACCTGTCAGGGGCCAGCCTTGCGCTGTGAGGGCTTCGGCCATAACCGCATTCGCGATGGGTTCGCTATCAACTAACACGCCGTCGCAATCAAAAATGACGAGACGGGTTTGCCTCGGAATATCAGGCATTAGTCATTCAGGCTGCCTGTGCTTCCGCCTGCTGACAACTGGGTGTCCAGCTCGTTCAGTTTTAAAACAAGCCCTGTTTCCAGCGCGTCCAATTTTGTTTTGCGAATATCCGTTTCGACTTTCGCCAAATCCCATCCTGTATTGCCCGAAAAATGCATCCAATTCTGACCGTCAGATTCGGGCCAATTTGGAACGCTTTCACCATTTGGATCGCCGGTCTTGGCAAAATTTGTCCAGGCCGCAACCATGATCTCGGTCAGGGCTAAGTCGTCATCGGACAGGCCCAAGATCGGTTCCGAACTGTCGAACACGAAGGGAATTTCGGCGGCATGGAACGCGCCCAGAGTTTGCTTTTCAGAGGGCGGTACGCGGGAGAAATGATAGAGATAGCTCGGCGCGCCTGCCGCCGCATTGGCTTTAGCGGTGTAACGAATATTCACGCCAAAAATTTCATCGCCCATCATTTGTGTGCCGCCCGCTATAAAGTCGTCACTCAAACCATAGAGTTGCGCGAGAGTTTCGGCTTGGCCGGGATAGATTTTATTCAACGCGGCCATCATATCAGATCCCCCGCGTGGCAGGTCATTATCCCAAACGGAAGGCTGTGGGTCATCGGGGAAGAATAATGTGCCCTCATCGGAATTATAGCCCGTCATGAACGGCACCGCGTTGATGTCGCCATCGCGAAACGCGTGTCCGACATTTTTCGGAAAGACATAGCCGTCACGAATATGGTGAAAGGCCTCATCGGCTTTCTCCGGCAGATTAGCCATAATTTCATCTGCCGAAACAGCGCGCAGCTCTGCGGCTGTCGGATCGTTAAGCCCCACAGCAGCGGCGACTTTCTCGCCCATACTATATCCGCTGGGCCAGCCCAAACCGTTGCCGTTCATTTGACCCAGATGATAGGTCGAGGCTCCGCTTTGCGCGATGGCCTTGTCGAATTTTCCGGCGGCCAGCGGGCTCGCCATCATTTCCGTGACGGACCACGCGCCGGCGCTCTCGCCAAAGATTGTGACATTGTCAGGGTCTCCGCCATAGGCCGCAATATTCTCCTGCACCCATTCAAGCGCAGCAATTTGGTCCAGTGTTCCGTAATTTCCTGACACGCCATTTTCGTCTGCCGCAGACAGGGCGGGATGCGCCATATATCCAAAGGCCCCCAAACGGTAATTTATAGTCACAAGGACAACGCCTTTTTCGACCAAACCATTGGATTGGTAATAGGAGAAATCACCGGACCCAAATTGGTGTCCGCCGCCGTGTATCCAGACCATGACGGGCTGTTTTGTTTCGCCGCCCGGGTTTCCCGTTCGCACGTTCAGATATAGACAGTCCTCACTCATCGGTGATGGGTCTTGCGCTGCGACGGCACGTTTTATCAGAAAGTTCTTCATCCCGCTTAATCCGTGGCCCTCGATCAAGCGTTTAAAAAATCCACCCTCCACATCTTCGGGCTGCATACAACGATTGCCGAAAGTGTCAGCGGCCCGGGTTTCGGTCCAACGCGGCGCTGCTTGGGGCGGAGCCCAGCGTAAATCTCCAACGGGAGCAGTCGCAAAAGGCAGACCCTTAAAATTGAAGATCTCGGGGTTTTCGGTCGTGACGCCTTGGACAGGTCCTTGCGGTGTGGAGATAAGCGCAGCGTCCGAGAGCGTTTCATCATTGCTATTGCAGGCGCCGAGCGCTGACATCAGCGCAATTGCTGTTGCCAATTTAAAAATCTGTCGCATCATCTATCTCCGGTTACGGAGTTGATACGCGCGAAACCCCGCCCAAAACAAGTATTCCGGGCTTTGCGCGCCCCATGCATTTGTGTAGGGCGCGGGCCGTGAGTAGCGAACAGGACATTATCATTATCGGGGCCGGTCTGATTGGCCTGTGCAGTGCCGATGCTTTGGCGGCACGCGGTGCCCGCGTTCAGGTCATCGATGCTCGCCCGGGTCCGTGTGAAGGGACCAGTTTTTCAAATTCCGGAATGATACATCCCAGCCAAGCGATGTGCTGGGAGCCTTTAACGCCAAAATCATCTGAGCTTTTGCGCGCGCAACTGGATGCCGCCCGCGTGACGGCCCGTCTGGCGGAGCAGTCAAAAACCCTATTATTGGATAAGATGAAATCCCTCGGCTTACCCCTACGCCCTCCCGGATGCGTGCAGTTGCATGCAGATGTGGAGGCGGCGCGCAGGGCGCAGTCTGAATATGAGGAGATTGGCGTAAAGGCCAATATTCTCATGAATGAGCAAGACACATTTGGCCGGGCCGCCTGTCAGTTCCCCGATGACAGCTCCGGCGATGCACGTGCTTTCGGATGTGCCCTGGCGGCGGATTTAGCCGCGCGCGGGGTGTCTTTTGATTACGACGCCGCGGATTTAAATATCCGCCGCAGTAATGGACGTTTCTTCGTGCGAAGCTCAAAAAGCCTCTCAAGTTCAGATAATTTGGTCGTTGCGGCGGGTATTAACTCAGTCGACTGCTTAGCGCGTTTGGGTGTGCGGCTGCAATTGAATCCGGTCGCGGGGGCAGCTGCCGATTTTGACCTGCCTGACGATATAGGCAATTTACCGACCTATCCCGTCATGGACACGCAGAGCCGGTCAGCTCTGACAGTTTTCGAAGACCGGATCCGCATTTCAGGAGGATGGGGTTTGACTAATCCGGCCCCATTGATAGAGCGATGGCGAGATATAGCACCGGCTCTGATGCTACATCTGAGCCAGCCGCGTTCAACATGGACGGGATACCGCCCCGTTAGTCCCGTTGGCCGTCCCTATATTAGCGGCACGTCTGTCCCAAATCTCTGGGTGAACACGGGCCACGGTCACATGGGATGGACGCTTTGTGCGGGGTCAGGCGAGCTTTTGGCCGGCTTGGTGTTCGGCGAGCATCAAGACAAACGGTTCGCCTTTTCCGGTTAGGCTCCATCAGTTTAAGCAATGATATCAGGCGTAATTTGATTTTCGATAAAGATAATTTTATCTTTCATTGCCAGCTTGATTTTCTTCATGCGTTTGATTTTTAGCATGTCCATCACCCCGGTCTCAATCATGGCATTGATTTCGCGGTCGATCGCCCGATGTTCGGTTTTGAGGCGCTCCAGCAGGTTTGCCATGTCTTCTTCAGACAGCGCTTCAAGCATGTCCGTATCAGAAGTCTCGGGGGGCAATTCGTCCATGGCGTCACCTAACCTGATAGCGCCGCCTAAGCAATAACCTACAAATCGAGTCCGTTCGGGCTGACAAAAAAGGACTCTTTTTCCAAGCTACCATAAATTTTGGAAAGAATGCGACATCTTCAAAGACAGCGAAGTAAATTTATGATATTGACAATCATCATCAACTAGCAGGAGAGAGACATGGCGATAGCGGCACATTTGGAAACACTGCAAACTAAACACACCGATCTGGACGCTAAAATCCAGGCAGAACTTCGAAGTCCGCTCCCGGATAATATCCGTGTCTCAAAACTCAAACGCAAAAAACTTCAAATCAAAGATGAAATTTCTCAGTTTTCAGACTCGCACTAGGCGAGGCTGTTGTAGCCGTAAAAGGCTCGCCTTATAGACCCCTCATTGGCCTGTTGGTCAGTGAGGGTTTATTTTTGGAGTGAAGGAGGACGCTATGTCTGACCGCGTATTTATTATCACTGGCGCGGCGCGCGGCATCGGCTTTGCCTGTGCGCAACGGCTCGTCGATGACGGTCACCGCGTTGTCCTTGCTGACCGCGATACAGACGCAGGTATGGCATCGGGTAAAGATCTAGCGGCGGGCACGGACCGCGCGATTTTCGTGGAATGTGACGTGGCCGACCCGCTCTCTGTACATAATCTGATTGCCGAAACTTTGGGCGCATATGACCGAATTGACGGGCTCATCAATAATGCGGGGATTGCGGTTAAAGGCGGCGCGCTGGATATGAGCGTGGAAGATTTTGACCGCAATCTGGCGGTAAACCTGCGCGGGGCGTTCCTTGTCTCCAAAGCTGTCGCCAAATATATGGTCGAAGAGATCGAGAATCGCGCGGACCGCTCCCGCCTCACGGATCGTCCTTATGCCATTGTCAATATGTCATCCATCAATGATACGGTCGCGATCCCTGATTATCTGGCTTACACAATTTCCAAAGGCGGTATGCACCAGATGACCCGCGCCATGGCGATTGAACTTGCGCCTTACGGTATTCGCGTGAACGGGATTGGGCCGGGGTCCATCAAAACTGACATGCTCGCCAGTGTCGTGTCGGATGCAGGCGCGATGAAGAAGATCACGCAGCGCACGCCGCTCGGCCGCCCGGGCTTGCCGGATGAAATCGCCTCTGTCGCCGCTTTTCTCCTATCTGAGGAAAGTAGTTATATTACCGGCCAACATATTTATGCTGATGGTGGACGTTTGGCATTAAATTACACTATGCCGGTGGATGACTAAAAAGGATTTCTCATGACGAAACTCATCAGACTAACTGCCGCTTTAATGTGCGCGCCGATATTGCTCTCCGGTTGCGCCACCGCAGCCTATAATATCCAAGAGAAATTCGGTATTGAGAAGCGCGATATCCTTGTTGACCGCGTTCAGGACGTCTCCAAGGCACAAACCGAGGCGAAAGAAGAATTCGCCAATGCGCTGGAAGCTTTCCGGGCGGTCGTGAACGTGGATGCCGGCGAGCTGGAAAATGTCTATGATGATTTGAACAAAGCCCATAAACGCGCCGAAGGCGACGCGGAGGACGTTCGCACGCGGGTCAAATCCGTGAAACGTGTCTCCCGCGATTTGTTCAAGGAATGGGAAAGCGAGCTGAACCAATATTCTGATCCCGGGCTTCGCCGTGCCTCGGAAAGTCAGCTTCGCGATACCCAAGCGCGCTATGATGTATTGGTCGATAAGATGGACGCCGCCACAGCGTCGATGGATCCTGTCTTGGCCGTGTTCAATGACCGAGTGCTCTATCTGAAGCATAATTTAAACGCGCGCGCGATTGCCGCGCTGGACGCGGAGACCGCCACTCTGGAAGGTGACGTTGCGCGGTTGATAGCCGAAATGGAACGCTCCATTGCCGCTGCCGATGCCTTCATTTCGGAAATGAATGGTTAAAACAAAAAAAGCCCGCTCAAATGAGCGGGCTTTTTTATGTCCGTGTTAAGTCTTAGCTGCTGGGCTTGAACAAGCTCTCCAGCGTGTGCTCGACTTTTGGTTTTTCAACTTCCGGCTCAGGCTTCGGCAATGGCGCAAGTGTTTCGCCGCCGCCTTCTGCATCCAGCTTCGCCTGTTCTTTGGCGCGTTTTTCAGCTGCTTTTTTGACAATCCCGTCCAGATCAATCTGGGAACATAGACCAAGGCTGACGGGGTCCGTTGGATTAATCGTGTTGATCTTCCAATGGGTCCGATCGCGAATGGCTTTGATGGTTGGCTTGGTTGTGCCGATGAGTTTCGAGATTTGAGCATCCGTGATTTCAGGATGATTGCGCACGAGCCAAGCGATCGCGTCGGGGCGATCCTGACGGCGTGACAACGGCGTATAGCGCGGACCTTTCTTCTTGGTCTTCGGCTCTAACTTGTCGGAGTCAAAGCTATTTGGCTTCATCGCATAATTTGAATCGCCTTCGGCTTTTTCGATTTCTTCACGAGAAACCTGTCCGTTCGCAATCGGATCGGCGCCGCGTATGCCAGCTGCCACATCGCCATCCGCAATCCCTTCAACTTCCAAAATATGCAGATCGCAAAATTCAGAGATTTGCTTGAAGGTCATCGCCGTATTATCGATTAACCAGACAGCGGTCGCCTTTGGCATCAAAATCTGTGTCATGTCTCTCTCCTGACTGGAGGCCTGATTTCTACGAAATGCAGGCATGAAAAAACCCCGCTCGGCGGGGTGGATTTACTGATTTTTGACCTTGTAATCAACAATCAGTGCTATGCACATAATAGATTAACGTCCATTTGGCAATAGTAGACCCTGCGCAGTTAAGAGAGTTATCCATGTCCGTTTTTGGTGATGATTTACCCCAGTCTGGCGAGAGCTCGCCAAGTCCGGGAGAGGACCTTTATGGTTTGTCTGTCTCGGAATTGGACGACCGCATAGATATATACCGATCAGAAATTGTAAGGCTGGAGGCTGAACGGGTCAAAAAACAGGCCGAATCTGAGGCTGCCCACGCAATATTCGGTAAAAAGGCCTGAATGACCGCCGATTCAACTTAAAATATGCCGCTTGGCTTGGCGCTTGCAGAAACTCTTGCGAACCGCGTCTTGCAAATCAAGGCGACACACCACAAACAGTAAAAAGAGAACAATAATGATGGCTGTTTCCCCTTTGAATTCCACATCTACTCCCCTGCTGACCGATACGTTAACGCCGCAAGCAGAAGCTCGCTTGCTCGCTTTCACGAAGTCAGAGCTATTTTCCAAAACCTTCCGCGAAGGCATGGACCTCGTTGAAGAGACCGCTGCCTATTTGGACGGCGTCGGACGGCAGGATTCAAAGCAGCTCGATCGTAAGGATGCGCTGACATATGCCAGTCAGTCCATGCGCCTCACAACACGCCTGATGCAGGTTGCCAGTTGGCTTCTCGTGCAGCGCGCGCTGAAAGAAGAAGAGATGGAATTATCCGACGCACGGGCGGATAAATACCGTTTGGTCCCGGAGGACAAAGCTGACGGAAGTTTAAGTTTTTCTGATTTGGCCAAGAATGCTTATGCGTTACCGGCACGTTTGCTTGATTTGCTCGCGCGGTCTGAACAGCTTTATGAGCGTATCATGCGCCTTGACCGCTCGCTCTACGGCACGATCGCCGCACAAGCTGGAAACACAGTCGCAGATCAGATCAATCGTCTGGAAGCCGCGTTTAAGAGATAGGGTGAAAATGACATTCAGGTTTGTAACATGACATCAGAGGATTTCTCTGCGCGCTATCCAGACCTCTATCACCTTACACGCCCAGAATCTTTGCCTTTAATTCGGCAATTTGGATTACTGTCACCCCTTCAGCTTTGCGATCTTTTTAATCTAAATGACAAAGAGAAAGACTAGCTCTTAAACAAGCGTCGGCCAAAGTCTGTCGTATTGACACATTCGCTTCATGGGACCGCCGTAATACACGACAATGCCCCATTATCAGAAAAAGCTCTGAGCAAATGTCTTGATGACGGGCTTGCGCCGAAGGATTGGCTGTATCTTTTGAATGAGCGAACCTTCTTCTTCACAAAACGAAAAAAAGCAGACGCCTTGCGAACTGGGCCTGCCCATAAAAATCAGCAGAGGTCACTTCTCGTTATAGACACAGAGACATTTTTACGTGCTCACATTGAGCGGGTGACAATCTCGCCCTTTAATACTGGTAGCACAATTTACACCCCTGCTAGGCGCGGCAATGGGACATTTGCCAGACTTTCCAGCTTGGACTATGAAGTGTGGCGAAGGTCAAGGCCTACACAAACGCCGGACATTCCCAAGGAAGTTAGCATCGTTGGCGGAGTTCGGGATATTTTCAACTATGTCAGCGCAATAGAGACATTATAAAAAAAGCTCCCCTCGGGGAGCCTTTTTCGCAATCTGCTTGCGGGGATGGCCTAAACGCCGAAACCTGCAAATTTGTCTTTAAAGCGGGAGACGCGTCCGCCGCGATCCATCAGCTTGGCATCGCCGCCTGTCCAGGCAGGATGTGTTTTGGAATCGATGTCGAGGACGAGTGTGTCGCCTTCTTTGCCCCAAGTAGAGCGTGTTTCATATGTGGATCCGTCAACCATTTTGACGGTAATCATGTGATAATCTGGGTGTGTATCGGATTTCATGGGTCTTAGCCTTTTGTCTGGTCACGGGGTTGCGTTAAAAGGTCTCCCGCTCGCGAGCGCGCCGTATAGAGGCGAAGGCGGAAATGGTCAAGCGCCTGGCTACGTCTTTGGCGAGAGCTCTGACATGTATGCGCGAAAATGTTTGACGGCAGCGTTAAAGGCCTTCGTTGACGCACCGTCCAAGACAGACGCGTTCAGCGTCTCTGCCAATTTTGCACTGATGAGGTCATATCTTTCCGCGCCGAGCGTTGTCATTTCCAGTGCGCCAATGCGTTTATCATCGCGGCTGGGCGTGCGTTTTATGAACCCGCCTTTGATGAGGCTGGCCACGGCGCGGCTGACGATAGTTTTATCCATGGGCGTGACGGCGGTGACATCGGCTGCGGAGCGCCCGGGCTTATCTGCGACTGCCGCGAGCACCCGCCATTGGCTTTGATTGAGATTGGCTTCGGTCCGGACAATATCCAGCGTGTAACGGCTGACCTGATCAGCCAGCACGACAACTTGATAGGCCCAGAAATTATCAAGTCCAATGCGCGTAGGAGACATTTTATCCATACCATCTTTTGCAAGAAATAGGTTGCAATTGCAACAATAAATCATTAGTTGTTATCGCAACGAATAAAGAAACACCCCCCGGAGCTTCCCATGGCTGACTTATTTGATAATCCCGCAGGACTTGACGGCTTTGAATTCATCGAATTTTCTGCGCCTGAGAAAGGCGTCTTGGAACCTGTCTTTGAAGTGATGGGCTTTACGAAAGTTGCGCGTCATCGATCAAAAGACGTCGAGCTTTGGCGTCAGGGCGGAATTAACCTCATCACGAATTATGAACCTAACACCCCCGCTTGGTATTTCTCGCGTGAACATGGCCCGAGCGCTTGCGGCATGGGCTTTCGCGTTAAGGACGCGGCGAAAGCCTATGATCATTTGCTGAAACAGGGCGCGGAACCTGTAGAGCTCGCGCCGGGTCTCATGGAGCTCAACATTCCGGGCATTCGCGGGATTGGCAATTCTATCATTTACCTAATTGATCGTTATAATGACGGCACGGAAGGTCTGTCCGTCTATGACATTGATTTCGAATTCTTGGACGGCGTCGAGCGACACCCCGAAGGGTGCGGGTTCGAACTTATCGACCATTTGACACATAATGTTTATGGCGGGCGTATGGCCTATTGGGCGGACTTCTATGAGACCCTCTTCAACTTCCAAGAAATCCGCTATTTCGATATTAAGGGCGAATATACAGGCCTGACCTCAAAAGCGCTCACCGCGCCCGACGGGAAAATTCGCATTCCTTTGAACGAGGAAGGCAAAAGCGGCGGAGGCCAGATCGAAGAATTTCTGCGCGAATTTAACGGCGAAGGTATACAGCATATTGCGCTCATTTGTGAAGACCTTGTCGCCTGTTGGGACAAACTGAAGAAGAATGGTGTGCCATTTATGACCGCCCCGCCAGAAACTTATTACAAAATGCTGTCCGGCCGCCTTCCGGGCCACGGTCAAGACGAAGCCGCCCTCAAGACGCGCGGCATTTTGCTCGACGGCACAACGGAGTCGGGTCAGCCGCGACTCTTGCTACAGATTTTTGCCCAACCGCAAGTGGGTCCGGTCTTCTTTGAATTTATTCAACGCGTCGGCGATTACAAAGACGGCTTCGGCGAAGGGAACTTTAAGGC
>ENA-ORXT01001943-ORXT01001943.1-marine-metagenome-genome-assembly--contig:-NODE-1943-length-26062-cov-3.336656_pt1 | contig 26062 bp, 20 predicted proteins | sample MGYA00237868_ERZ511482 | MGnify/ENA metagenome assembly ERZ511482
CGCAATGTCCTGGATATTGACGTCGATGGTTGTGTATACGTCCGCTCCGGAAGTAGGCTCTACGATGGACAGGTTCTCCGTAGGGATCCAGATGCCACCGGGTGAGCGGAACATCTCTGCTTTGCCACTCTCTCCCGCCAGGGGCTTGTTGAAAGCGCCTTCAATACCCACCAGCTTATCTTCCGAAGTATAGCCAATCGTGCGCCGGGCCAGCCAGCCAAAGGGGCGCTTCCGTTCGTCGCGTTTTTCCACGATCAGTCCGCCCTTCATCCGCCCCAGGTTGAAAATGGGGAAACGCTGAATTTGCTGCAGCTTACGGTAGCTGACACTTTCGGCGATCTTGTAGTAGTGCTTCGCCCGGTGGCCGACGCTGTCCCGCATATCAATCAGCTCCTCCCGCCATTTACCAGCGGTCATGTCCGGGTTTACGTGCAGGGACAGCAGGTAAGCCAGACTGTCCACATTATCGTAATAGGCCTTCGGCGGACTTACGAAGGGATCAAAGTGTAAGCTGAAATAAGGTACCGACGTAGCCAGCAGGTTATCATTACGGCTGTAGATGTTACCACGCTCAGCCGTTACCGTTCGTTCCTGGAACAGCTCGCTGCCCATTTTCTTGAATTCATCCTGCCGCAATACGGCGATATCTACCGTTCGCCAGACGAGCAGCAACGCCACGGGCACAACGATGCACGCCGTGATGGCGTAGATGCGTACCAGTACTTCGTCTTTAAAATTTACGGCCACTTTGGGATGAATAAAACAGTTTAGAAATATGGTTGGATAGTAGTGCTTGCGTGGAGGTTCTATTTGGAACCCACCACCAGCTTTTTAGGCTTTCCGCGGTGCATGCGTAGTCCGTCTTCACGGACATTCTCGACGACCTCGGAACGAAGTCCGTTATACATGTTCTCGCTCTGAAGCGACATGTACAACCAGCGTTTTTCTTTGATGTCCTCTTCCAGTACCTGAATACGACGGACGTTGTATTCGGCGTAGTGTGCATTACCGATATACAGAAGGGCCAACCCGCCCAGGAAGGCGAGAAAGCCGAGATTATTCAGGATGAAGTTGGACAGGTCGAAGGACCGTCCGGCTTTGCGTCTTGCTGCCATTTTTTATCACACCTTGTGCCCCCTGGCCCCCAAAGGGAGAAAAGAGACGTTTAAAAATCAATATGTCTGTAGCAATCAAAAAAACACTAATCTCAGGGAGAAGCACATCCCCCCTCTGGGGGTTAGGGGGCCTTTTCCCCCACCCTCAGTTTAGCACTGCGGGCGCGGGAGTTTCGCTGAATTTCTTCAGCATCCGGCACTTCGGGTTTTTTCGTCAGGACTTTATAGGGACGGTCAATTTTCCCGTAAAAGTCTTTGTTGACGACGCCCTCCGCGTTGCCGGTTTTGAGGAAGTTTTTGGTGAGGCGATCCTCCAGTGAGTGATAAGAGATCACGACGAGCCGACCGGTGTTTGGTATCAGTAAATCGGTGGCTTGCGCCAATAAATCAGTAAGTGCGCCGATCTCGTCGTTGACCTCTATCCTCAGCGCCTGGAACACCTGCGCCAGATAGCGCGGCCGGGTTCCCCTCACCAGCGGATCGCAGACATTCAGGAGATCCTGAATGGTTACGATCGGCTGCCGAGCGCGGGCCTCCACAATTGCGTGGGCCAGCGTGCGGGCGTTCCGGACTTCGCCATACTCCCCGAGCACTTTCTGCAGATCGTCGGCTTCATAGTTATTCACTATGTCGGCGGCGGTGCGGTCAGCGGCTTTGCCCATGCGCATATCCAGTTCCGCGGCGAAGCGATAGCTGAATCCCCGGTCGGCCTGGTTAAACTGGTGGCTGGAAACCCCCAGATCAGCGAGTAGCCCGTCTATTTGGGTTACTCCATGCAGGCGCAGGTAATTGCTCAGGTGGCGGAAGTTGGCGGCTACGAAGGTGAAGCGTTCATCGGGCAGGGCATTCGCACGCGCTTCCTCATCCTGATCAAAACCGAAGAGCCGGATATTCATATCACCGGCTGCTTCGAGGATGAGGCGGCTGTGGCCACCCCCACCGAAGGTTACATCAACGTAAACTCCTCCCGGGCGGAGATTCAGATAGCGCACGCATTCGTGCGCCAGTACGGGTACGTGGTAGTCGTCAGCCATTAGCCGTTGTCCTTCTCGCTCCGTGGTGAATCACCGAATACTTCCTCCGCCAGGGCAGCCAGGTCATCCGGCTCATCCTCTAGTAGTTGTTCGTATACGGCTTCCGCCCAAATTTCAATTCTGTCGTTACGGGCACTTAGTACGATGTTCTTCTCGGCCTTAGCACGGGCCAGTAGTCGCTTTGGGAGCAACAGCCGGTCGGCGGAGTCAGGAAGCACTTCGGTAGCGCCTGCATAGAAGGCCCGCTTGAAGGCGAGGTTCTTCTGGTTGTACTCACTAAGCTCATCGACTTCCTGCTTGATGGTGTCCCATACCGGTTTTGGGTAAAGGGTAAGGCAGCCACCAAGGCCACGGTTGACGACAAACTTCAGTGTGTCACGATCACCAAGACTCTTCAGCAAACCACTGGGCAGACGGAAGCGCCCCTTGCTGTCAAGGGCCACGTCATACTCGCCAAGTAAGTCATATGGATGTGTCATAAGTAATCAGGACGGGATACAACAATCCCATCGTAGCTGTAAAAATACAGCTTATTGACACTTTCTACCACTTTTACCCACTTATTTTCACATTTTTATTTTCTGCAAGGTCGAAAAATCGCTTTTTCAGCAGTAAATAATAGCAAATAAGTTAAAAATCACATTTAATCACTATTTTAATGATCTTAGCTTTAAGAATGATGCTGCATTTTACCACCCTGAGCTCTTTTCATCTCTTCTTTAACCCACTATAGGAAGTGGTAGAAAGTGGAAGAAGAGGTGGGAAGAAGTGTCAAGATGATGGTAAGTGGGTGAATGATTGGCTAAAGATAGGGCTTATTTGTTTGCGAATGGGAAATTTAACACAAAAAACGAGTAACGAATTACACAATTTACCCCTCGACTTCCATCTCGACTCCCTGCGGTCGCTCGATGTCCGCTCGGGGGCCATCGCTTTGGATAAAGTCCGTCAACAAGGTGAAAAATCCTCCTTGCTCTAAAAAACGAATGTTGCACCTGCGTTCAGCGCCCTGCAACCCTTCCCGTCAGAAAGTGTTTCAAAACATACTTAATTAGCTGAATGAATAAATGGGCGCATTGGGCTATTTCGCCCAGCTGTTCATGACTCGTTCGCTGCAAACAGAGCCCGCCAGCCGAATTGCTCCTTTCCGGGATCTGGAGGTGGTCTATTCCCTGGTTCTCGGGTTTCTTTTCTTCAAAGAGAGCTACACCCTGCTCAGTTTTATGGGTATTGTTTTGATCGTGGGAAGTATGGTCGTCAACGTTTTCCTGAAGAATACGGACCAGAAGTTGAATACGGCGCAGCACGCAGGTCCAATGGACGTTAGAAAAGCAAAGGAGCTCCACCCAGCAGGCCGGGGGCTACTCCATAACGAGTTCCCCTCCCAGCAGAACTCCTTTTTCCGTCACCAAATCAGAGCTGGCATCCACCAGAGTCAGGCTTCCGTTTTCTGCTTCCGCAAGTGCCCGCAGTTTTTGCAGAAAGCCGTTGAGTACCGGCGCCATCGTTTCCGCCACCGCCCGATTATCATGAACGGCTCCGTCCTCATCCTCAATGCGCTCCAGCCAGATGTTTGCGAAAGACTTAATGCGAACCGTCAGGTATTCCTCCCAGTAAAATTCATCCATCAGGTCTTCGTAAAGAGGGCCGGCAAGGGTAACGAGCTGCATCATCTTCGCCTCAGATCGTAACTCCATAGGGTCGGTGGTATCCACCGTAGTAATGGGAACCCCATCCTCCAACTCCGCTCCCCGCAGGTCCAGGCCAACAAAAGCTACCCGGTTACGGAAATACTTCGACTCTTCAAAATTCAGCAGGGTAACGGCCTCCGTCTTTCGCTGTTCCATACTCAGAAACCGTTCCTTCTCGTACTTCTCCAGCAAGGGCTCCATGTTAAGGTAGGCCTCCGTCTTGAAGGGAACCGCCACAAAAAGACCTGAAGCCTCGCCCAGCATTAGAAATGCTTTCTCAAAAGCAATGATTCGCTCCAGGTAATTTTTGGAACTGATCCTGATTTTCAGTTCGTAAGTAAAGGTGGAGCGGTCGTTGAGGTAGGCGGAGGTGGGCTTCATTTTAGTAGGATCGATTGATAGTGGTGATAGTTTGATAGTCGCTGCCGCGATGGATAGGGCGCGCTGCGGGCGGCTGGGCGAAGGTAGTAGGATAGATTGATATTAGGGATAGATTGATAGTCGCTGCCGTACAAGAGGAGCACGCCGCAAGCGGCTGGGCGAAGGTAGTAGGATAGATTGATAGTAGGGATGCGAATTACGGGCTAAGTGCCCCTCGGCGCACCCTTCGGCTCCCTTTTCCCTACGGTCAAAGTCCGGACTCCCCTGAGCGTAGCCGAACGGGCTCAGGGTTTACTCGGGGACCCTCGCGACGAAAATTTACTGTCTGCGCTCCGCGCAGACGTTCCTCACACCAAAGGCTGGTCCCTGAGTAAGCAACGAGCGCCAGCCGAGGTGCACGTTCGGCAAGCTCAGTGGGGTCCGCACCGAATGATGTAGTCCACCCTCTTAAGATATTTCCTAGTCCTGATAAGGACGGGTCCAAACTCCTGGCGAGGTACGGAATCGCGGCGAAGCGGGGATGTAGTGCCTCGTTACTAATATTCAGCATACCTCCCTCAACTCCCTCCCGAAGGGAGCCCACATCCACTCGCTGCCGGAGGCAGCATCGCCCAGGCTTACCCCACCGTCACCACCAGATCATCCGTTTCCACCAGGGTCTTCTCCTTCAGGGCAATCCCCTGCACCTCCCCGTCGATTGGGCTGGTGATGGTAGATTCCATCTTCATGGCTTCGATGACGAAGAGCGGATCTCCGGATTTCACCTCATCCCCCACTTTTACGAGAATGCGACTGAGGTTGCCCATCAGCGGACTCCCCACCTGCCCTTCACCAACGGCTTTGACGTTGCGAACAATCTCTTTGCCTGAGTTTCGGTCCCGTACCGTAACGCTACGGGTCTGCCCGTTAAGGCTAAAGAAGACCAGGCGATTGCCCTGCGCATCCGCCTCGGTCATGTTAAGGTACTTGATGGTTATGGTCTTACCCATGCCAAGACGTACCAGTACTTCCTCGTTCGGCTTAAGGCCGTAGAAGAAGGCGTGGGTGGGCAGGTTAGCTACCTCGCCGAATTCCTCGCTGTGCGTGTGAAAGTCTTCGTACACTTTAGGATAAAGCAGGTAAGCCATTAATGCCTTCGAGTCGGGCTTATGGCCGAACTTAGTGGTGTATTCCTTTTCAGCTTCACTCCAGTCAACAGGCTCCAAGTGAGCGTTAGGCCGGTCGGTAAAGGGCTTTTCGTCCTTCAGCACGAGCTTCTGGATTTCGGCGTTGAAGCCACCTTCGATTTGCCCGAGGTTACCGCGCATCAGGTTCTTGACACTGTCGGGGAAGTCGAGCTTCGCTCCCCGGCGCATGACGTCTTCTGCCGTCAGGTCATTGCTGGTCATGAACATGGCCATATCGCCAACGACTTTGCTTGAAGGCGTCACCTTAATCAGGCCGCCGAAGAGATCATTTGCTGCGGAGTAGTTGTCGCGAATGGTGGGGAACTGATCTTCCAGCCCCAGCCCCCGCGCCTGCGGCCGCAGGTTGGAGTATTGGCCGCCCGGGATTTCGGTATCATATATGGTGGCTGTTCCGGCCCGCAGCTCCGTCTCGAAGGGGTAGTAATAGGTCCGCACCGTCTCCCAGTAATCGGCGTACTGGTTCAGCAGCGGCAGATTGACCGGGTTCTCCCGTTCGTGGCCCTGCATCATGGCGGCGATGGAGTTATAGCCGGGCTGGCTCGTCAGCCCCGAGAGGCTGTTCATCGCTACGTCAACCACGTCGACGCCCGCCTCGATGGCGCGCAGGTAAGTTGCACTCTGGATGCCACTCGTATCGTGGGTATGCAGGTGGATCGGCAGATTGGTATTCTCCTTCAGTGCCTGCACCAGCTCGGTGGCGGCGATGGGTTTCAGGAGACCGGCCATGTCTTTAATGGCCAGGATGTGCGCACCGGCGTCTTCAAGCTGCTTCGCCAGCTTGATGTAGTAGTTCAGGTTGAACTTGGTCTTCTTCGGGTCCGTAATGTCTCCGGAGTAACAGATACAGGCCTCGGCCAGACTATCCGTATTCTCCCGCACCGTTTTAATGCTCACCTCCATGTTCTTCACCCAGTTCAGGGAGTCGAAAATGCGGAAGAGATCGATGCCGCCGGTCAGGCCGGTTACATTTTTATCTTCGTCCAGGATCTCAAAGCCACGGGCGGCCTCTTCGATGAACTTCACGATCAGGTTATCCGGGTAAGCCTTATACCCTACCCCATTGCTGCCGCGAAGCAGCATCTGGAAGATGGTATTCGGGATGGCATTGCGGAGTTTCCGGAGTCGACGCCAGGGATCGGCCTTCAGGAAGCGCATGGCAACGTCGAAAGTCGCACCACCCCAGACTTCCATACTGAAGAGGTCCGACGGTTGATTCATCGCGTAGCTCTTGCTCACGTTGAGCATATCGATCATCCGCATCCGGGTGGCCAGCAGACTCTGGTGGGCATCGCGAAAGGTAGTATCGGTATACTGGATTTTCTTTTCGGCCTTGAGCCAATCGACGAAGCCGTCGCGCCCCAGTTCCTTGAGGCGGTCGCGGCTGCCCTTCGGAAGCGTCGCAAATTCGTCGAAAGCCGGCACGATGGGCTTTAGGAAGGAGCGCTCCTTATCCGGGTTCTTCACGTCCGGATGACCGTTCACGATGGTATCGGCCAGGTAGCCGAGCATCTTCGTCCCCCGGTCGCGGAAGTTATGGGGCTTCATCAATTCCGGGTGTTCGGGGATGAAACGAACCGTCGCCTTACCTTTCTTGAAGTCGTCGTTCTCCAGCAGGTTGAGGAGAAAGCCGATGTTGGTCTTCACACCACGCACACGGAATTCTCGCAGGGCACGGTGTAGCCGGTCGGCCGCGCCTTCCATCGTGCGACCGCTGCCGCTGACCTTTACCAGCAGGCTATCGAAGTACGGACTAATAACCGCACCCGGGAAGGCCGATCCTGCATCAAGCCGAATGCCCATGCCACTGGCGGAGCGGTAGGCGATCAGTGTTCCGTAGTCAGGTTTGAAGTCGTTCTCCGGGTCTTCGGTCGTTACGCGGCACTGAATGGCGAAGCCGTTGGCCGATACGTCCGACTGGTCGCGGATAAAGATCGTCTCGTGCTCCAGCGGGTAGCCCATGGTGACGAGGAACTGCGTCCGCACCAGGTCAATACCCGTGATTTCTTCGGTAATGGTGTGCTCTACCTGGATGCGGGGGTTCACCTCGATGAAGTAGATAGAGTCGTCGGCATCCACCAGAAACTCCACCGTACCGGCGCAGTAGTAGCCCACCTCTTTACCCAGGCGTAGCGCGTATTCGTAGAGCTTATCCTTTACGTCCTGGCCGAGGTTAGCGGCCGGTGCTACTTCCACCACCTTCTGGAAACGGCGCTGCACGGAGCAGTCGCGTTCGTAGAGGTGAACGAGGTTTCCATAATGGTCGCCCAGCAGCTGCACCTCGATGTGGCGGGGGTTCTCGATGAATTTTTCGAGGAAGATTGTCCCGTCGCCGAAGGCCTTTTCGGCTTCACTGGCGGCATCGACAACTTCCACGCGGAGGTCTTTTTCGTTTCGAACTACCCGCATGCCCCGGCCACCGCCGCCGCTGGCGGCCTTGATGATGACGGGATAGCCGATGCGGTCCGCTTCGGTGGCGGCCACTTCGGGGTCGGAGATGTCCTTATCGCTGTCCTGAATCAACGGCACCCCGACGCGGCGGGCGAGCTCTTTGGCGGCGACTTTGTCGCCGAGCTGGTCCATACTCTCCGGCGCCGGGCCGACGAAGGCGATGCCCGCATCGCGGCAGGCCCGCGCGAAGTCCACGTTCTCCGACAGGAAGCCGTATCCGGGGTGGATGGCATCGACGCCCTGCTCTTTTGCCAGCTTGATGATGGCCTTGATGTCGATGTAGGGGCGCAGCGGCTCATCGTCCGGACCGATCTGGTAGCTCTCATCCGCCTTATAGCGGTGCAGACTGTAGCGGTCTTCGTAGGTATAAATAGCTACCGTTCTGAGTTTCAGCTCGGAAGCCGCCCGCAGGATACGGATGGCAATCTCCCCACGGTTAGCGACGAGGATTTTCTTGAAACGGTTGATTTTTGGAGTGCTCATGAGCGGACGATTCGGTGTGGGCGCAAGATAACGAGGGGGAAGGAAACAGACTTAGTTTTGGAAATAAACTTTGTAGTGGGTTTTACGATGGGTGGGGTTTGGGGGCGCCAACGCGGGTGCAAACAGGGTTGGAGGGCAGCGTTAACCGCCGATCGTGCCCGGTTAAAACCGGTGCTGTGTTACGAAGCTCTTCGAGCTGGCTGGGGAGAATAGTTCGCAGAGCTTCGTAACACAGCACCAACTTTAGTCGGCGGAGAGCAAACAAGCAATATATCACAGCCCAATAGCAATGACAATGACCGGGGAATTAGAATTATCGGATTTTCACGATGGTAGGATTAGCCACCCGGTAAAAACCGGTGCTGCGCTACTAAGCCCACCCTGCCCCTCAACCAATTCATTGCACCCGCGTCCGCGCCCAAACCTTACACCAACAAACTCCGCAAGGCCTCCGCCTTACTAATAATGATGGCCCGCCCTTCCGTTCGCAGCAGTCCGTCCTTTTTAAAATCGGACAGGGAGCGGATAACGCTCTCCTTCGTGGAGCCGACCATCTGGGCCAGTTCTTCCCGGGAGAGTTCAATGGGCTCGTCGGGGTATTTCTGATGAAGATCGCAGAGGACGAGTGCCGTCCGACGACGTACGCTATCGTAAGCCTGGTTGGCCAGCCGCTCTCCATGTTCCACGACTTTTCCCGCCATGAGGTGCATAAGCGCTTCGGTGATCTGGCGATCGCTATTGATCAATTTTAGCAGGTTCGCCGCTGGCAAGAGAATGAGCTTCGTATCATCCGTAATTGCCTTTGCGGAGTAGTGCAAGGGCGTTCCTTCCAGTACCGTCGGGACGCCAAAGATCTCCCCAGGACCAAGCTCCGCGATGATGTAATCCCGCCCATACTCATGTGCACGGCTCAGGTGGATGTGCCCTGCCTCAATGAGGTAAATGAAGTGTGCCCGGTCTCCTTCCCGGTTAACGATCTGATTGCGGTAAAACACCTGCGATCGCCCTTTCTCGGTAAAGGCTTCCTTGAGACGATCCGCGCCTCGTTCCGGATCACTGAGGTGCGCAACGTTTTGTTGTGGATTTTCCGCGCCTCCTTTCCGTTGTTCTGCGCGGCGAAGCCGCACTTGAATTACTTCCAGCAATTCATCTTTATAGAAGGGCTTGGTGATGTAATCATCCGCGCCGAGCATCATCCCCCGGCGGACGTCCTCCGTTTCCGTGCGGGCCGTAATGAAGACAAAGGGCGTTCCCGCCGTACGCTCATTCTCGTTGAGCAGGTTAAGGACGCCGTAGCCGTCCAGTTCCGGCATCATTACGTCGCATAAAATAATATCTGGCAGATGTTCAACGGCTTGTTTCACGCCTTCGATTCCGTTCGGCGCCTGACGAACGTGGTACCCGTACAACTCCAGTATTTCGGCCAGGTTCTCCCGAACTTCTTCGTTGTCTTCTATGACCAGGATATTTGCTTTACTCATGTTTCGGTGCTGTCTTGTGGAAGGAGGACAGTAAAGGAGGAGCCTTCCCCCAATTTACTGGCGAATTCAATTCTGCCACCCATCAGGCTAACATAATGATTAACGATGTTGAGCCCCAGGCCGGTACCCTTTACGTTTTCGACGTTACGGGCCCGGAAGAAGCGATCAAAAAGATGCTCTTGGTCTTCTTTGGGGATACCAATGCCCTGGTCAACGATGGTGATGGAGCAGTGGTCTTTTGTCCCGGCAGAACGAATCGTCACCGGCATACCCGGAGGGGAGTATTTAGCGGCGTTCGAGATCAGGTTGACCAGAACGTGGCGAAGGAGCTTGGGGTCCGTCATCAGCGTTCGCGGCTTATCGGCGAGCTCCAGAATGACCTCTTGCCCTTCTTTGAACTGTCCTTCGCTACTCTCCACGCTGGTGGAAATCAGTGCTCGCAGATCAATCAAACGCGGGTTGAAAGCCACTCGCCCCTGTTCCAATTGGGAAAGGGAGAGAAAGTCATCCAGTACCTCCGTTAGCTGATTGACAGCTTCCTTTATGCGGTTGATGTGGCGCTCCCGCTTGGGTTGTTGCTCCGGTTCTACGTAGAGCTCGATCAATTCTGCGGAACTGAGTACCGTACTAAGTGGCGTCTTAAACTCATGGCTGGCCATGCTGAGGAAGCGGCTCTTCAGCTCATTAAGCTCTCGCTCTTTGCCCAAAGCAAGCTTCAACTCTACTTCCCGCTGGCGCAGTGCGGCGGTGCGCTCTTTCACTTTATCTTCCAGGTCGGCGTTGAGTTTTTCTACCTCGGCCTTTGCCTTTCTGAAGGCACTGACGTCATGGAGAATACCGGTGTAGATCGTCCGATCGTCCAGGTTCACCTCGCTTACGGCAAGGCGAAGGGGGAACTCATGTCCGTCCTTTCTCCTGCCAATCACGTCCCGGCCAATACCGATGATGTGGGGATCGCGGGTTTTATGGTAGCGATTCAGATATTCATCGTGGTGGGTACGATCATGCGCAGCCATGAGCATGTTTACCTTTTGGCCCTGCATTTCTCCGGCGGCGTAGCCGAAGAGTTGACAAGCCGCCTGGTTAACATTTTCAATGTAGCCGTCGGAGCTCATGGTAATGATACCATCCGTTGCCATTTCAAACAAGGCACGCAAGCGCCTGGAATCTTCCTGACTCATATCCTCGTTGGTGAAGTCCATTGGCCCAAAGCTTGTTGTGTTATACAATCCGCAAATGAGCCTTAAAAGTGTGCCCATCACTTTATGCGATGGGCACAAGATAATAACTTGAGGATGCCGCTTCCATCAGAATAGCGATTGAATCAACATCCCTTAAAAACCCCTTAGCTTATTAGGCTGCCTTCTGGCTCTTCACGGTAGTCTTTTCAAGTGAGATTACGGCAGAGCTATTACGCTTAGTATCCTCAACGGGCATGAAGCTAACCCCCAAAAGAGCGCTGAGAAAAAGTGGAAGAGCCACGAGGGCCAATAATGGCTGACCGCTGAACAAGCCGACAATGACACAGGCCATCATGAGGAAGAAGCGGAGAATTACTTTGTCAAAAGAAAGAGCGAAGAAGCGCATGTTTTTGTGTTTTGTTGTACCACAAAATTCGGTGTGCCAACCATCGCTACTATTGACTAAACGCACCGTTAGGGCTGACATTAATCATTCTTCGAAAGAGGGGATTAACCAACTGGCATGCCGTAGAGACAAGGCATGCCTTGTCTCTACAGCATGCCTTGTCTCTACAGCATGCCTTGTCTCTGCAGTTGACCGAAAAAAAATGACCTATATCATCCTAATCAATGACAAGTGTCAGTACCCCCTACTCCGCAGAAAGATACTTTTGAGCATCTTCCAATTAATACCCACCTCAACGGTACTTACCAATCAATAAATGATGCAAAACTTCCCCGCCCGCTACGCAGAACTGAAAAAATCAATGGATCAACTCGGGAAGGACATCCCTGCCACCATGGGCTCCTTCGGAGAGCTACACCGCAACAATATGGTTACCGGAGCCCTTAGCAGCAAGCACAAAGAACTGATTGCCCTGGGAATTGCCATCACGACAGTACGTTGCGACGGAGAATGTATTTCATTCCACGTACATGACACCCTGAAGGCTGGTGCCAGCACCAACGAAATTCTCGAAACCATCGGCGTTGCCGTCCTAATGGGCGGCGGCCCTTCCATGATGTATGGGTGTGATGCCGTAGAGGCGCTCAAGCGGTTTCAGGAAGTCCGGGTGGCGGCCTAATAATCCGACAAGTCCACCTTCTCCGCATCCATCAAACGAATCAGGTCCAGGGTCGTCAGGATTCCAACGAGTTTGTCTCCGTCAACTACGGGCAAGGCGTGAAAGCGGTTGAGCGCAAATAAGTTAGCGGCCGTCCGGACACTATCGCCCGGCTCCAACTTGGCCAGATGGCTGGTCATTATCGTATCCACCGTTTGGCTGGAATCATACTGTTCTACTACCTTGAGGAAATCGGCGTGGCTCAGAATCCCTTCCAACTCACCCTCAGGAGATACGACGGGCAGGTGGTGGATGCCGTGCTTTTCGAGTAATTTTTTCGCTTCTCCAATCGGGGTGAAGGCCGGTACGGTGATGAGCTCACTCGTCATCAGGGTGGAAACTTTGGTCAGTGGATTCATGGTTCTTTTTTTAAGTTAATGATTTTTTGGTGGCTGGCCCACTAATGACACATCGGCGGAAAAACCATGTCCTGAAAGTTAGAGAAGGCAACAGGCATATGCGCATTCCATCCTCTCCAGATCAGGAGCAGCCCGGTTAGCGCCATAATGGCTGGTGTCCATTTATTAAGGTTAACGGACCGGAAGCTTAGCAGCCGTCGGCCAGCATAAAGTGTTGTAATCAGCAGCGGCAAAGTACCGGCACCAAAAGCTAACATGAAGGTGGCCCCAGCCAGTGGGTCGCCCAAATTCGCCGCAGCAATGACGGCCAGATAGACCAGGCCACAGGGCAGCAGTCCATTACAGCAGCCAATGCCAAACTGAGCCACCGCTCCCTGCTTCCGGATGAAGCGCCCCATCGTAGATCGTAACCAGAATTGAAACCTCGCGTAGGCGGGGATTTTCTGGAGGGCGTCCCCTGGGTCAAGTTTCAGGTAAGCCAGCAAAAGCAGCAATCCACCGGAGAGAATCGCCATCACACTCTGGGCATTCCAGAGTTGCAGGCCGAGGCCCAGGCTTCCGAGCAGTACCCCAAGAAAACCGTAGGTCAGCAAACGGCCGGCCTGATAGGCCAGCGGGCTGCGCCAGTCGGTTTGTCCTCCGCTGGCCGTCAGCATCAGCGATCCGCACATACCTACACAGTGCAGGCTGCCGAGAAGACCGAGGGTGAAGGCAGGTATTAGGTACATGGTTGTTTTTTTTACCGCCGACTAAAGTCGGCGGATATTTGTATTTCCGCCGACCGACCGCCGCAGGCAGACGCGAAGCGCACTCGGCGGTACAAACGGCTCAGACCGTTAAGTCAAACTCATCCAGATAATCCCGCCCACCGGCGGACCACTCCAGGATCAGTTCATACCTGCCGGGCAGCAGCCCGTCCGTGGAGAGATACATTTCTCCCTTTTCGTCTGTGGATAGCGGTATAAACCGGTCGTGGTTCTTGCTACTAGGGCGATAAAAATGCAGCGTTCCGCTCACCTTTGGCCCTGCTTCCTGGGGAAAAGAGATCCGGTAGGTGCCGGATTTTTTGTCCAGACTTACCGCCGTGGCCAGGTTAATGCTGTTCTGCCTCCGGTCATATTCACGCTGGTAAGCGATGTCTTTAGCGTAGTATTCTTCGGTGACCAGGCTATTGTCAAAGCCCGTACTTTTTATCACCACGATCACCAGTACGGCGACAAAAAAGGAATAGAAGAGGAAAATACCGTGTCCCCAATTGAAAGTAGCCATGGTTTATTTTTTAGGGTGGAGGAAGGTGGTGGAAATCGTTTCGAGCTGTTCGTCGCCGGACCAAACACCGATCGTGAGGTCATCCGGAAAATCCCCGGCAGGAACGTCGATGAAGAGCGCTCCTTCGGTAACTTCTCCGGGTTGCGCTACGGGTGCAGACCCGATGGCACGCACCTTGGCCCCACTCACGTTCATCACCTCAAAACGCAGGGAAAGCTCCTTGCCCGTTTTATTGACGATCTGGTAGGTGTAGAAATTATTCAGCGAGCCATCGGTATTCTCCTGGTAGAGCGTACCTGGGGTACGCAGCAGGATGACGTCCAGGCCATCCCGACTTCCCAGCATCACAACATTGAGTACGATGAGTGCCAACAAAACAACGGAATAGGCGATAACGCGGGTTGTCCATATTTTTCGTTCGCTGCGGGCAACACCGGCTTCGCTGTCGTAGCGAATCAGACCACGTGGCCGGTCAATTTTGTCCATCACCGCGTCACAGGCATCGATGCAGGCGGTGCAGTTGATGCATTCCATTTGGATGCCATTGCGAATATCAATGCCCGTGGGGCAAACCTGCACGCAGAGGGTACAGTCGATGCAATCGCCGATCGTTTTGGGCGCTTCGGCTACTAGAGTGAGCGTTCCGTCGTCAGCAAAAGCAAGGGGCGCGGACGCAGGTACTTCGGCTTCGCTCAGCAGAACTGCAGGGGACGTTTTTGAAGAGCCATGTTTACCAGCCGCCAGCGCTGCCTCCATCCGGTGGACCATCTGATCGCCGCAAGTATCCTTCCCGTCGCGGCAATTTTCGCAGTCGGTACAGCTACTCTTCTTAGGTTTGCCCTTCCGGATTTTGCCGCGGGGCTCTCCGCGCTCATAATCATAGATGACGTTGATGCTGTTTTCGTCCAGCAACACGCCCTGCAAGCGGCCGTAGGGGCAGATGGCGATGCACACCTGCTCGCGCATATTGGCAAAGACGAAATAGAAGATGCCAATAAAGACCACAATCGCCAGAAAACCACCTGGTGCCGAAAATGGGGATTGGCTTACTGTAGCCATCACTTCGTCCGTCCCGATGATGTAGGCCAGGAAGGTATGGGCAATCAACGTAGCCACTAGTAGAAACAAGGCCTGCTTGCTTACCTTCTTGGTTATTTTGTCTTTCGTCCATGGCGCTTTCGCCAGCTTCCGCTGCGCGTTGGCGTCGCCCTCGATCCAGTATTCGATCTTGCGGAAGACCATTTCCATAAAGATCGTCTGCGGGCAAATCCAACCACAGAATATCCGCCCAAACACGACGGTAAACAAGGCGATAAACACCACCGCGGTAATCATTAGTACCGCCAGATACTGAAAGTCCTGCGGCGAGAACAACATCCCCAACAGGATGAACTTCCGCTCCAGCACGTTGAGCATAATGATGGGCTCTCCACCAATCCTGATCCACGGCAGACCAAACAATACGGCCAGCAGCAGGTAGCTCAGGTAAGTCCGCCAGTTGTAATAACGACCGGCCGGACGCTTGGGGTAGATCCAGTTCCGCTTCCCGTCCGCATCGACGGTAGCAATGGTATCCCGAAAATCGCCTTGTTGCTGCTTTTTGCTCATGGCTTATTTTGAAGGGGTGACTTCGGTTTCTTCCGCGCTCCGTTCGTAGGGCTCTCCCTGCGGGTCCTTGGGGTTGGCGGGGGTCGTTCCTTCCAGGCTGATGATGTAGCTGGCAACCTCCTGCATGGCGGAGGGATTGAGTTCTGTCTTCCAGGGTATCATCCCTTTCTCCGGCACCCCATTCTTAATGGTCTTGAAGATGTCTCCGATGGAGCCACCGTGCAGCCAGTAGGTATCCGTGAAGTTAGGGCCGATGCCTCCTTCTCCTTCCTTGCCGTGGCAGACAGAACATTTGCTGTCGTAGATGATCTTACCGTTACTGAGCGCACTGGCGTCGGCCAGAAAGGTCACGTTAGATTCGTCCACCAGGTTTTTCTGGGTGGCGAGGTAGGCTTTCACCTCGTCAGCAGCCACTTCCATTTCCATTGCATACTCTTCCTGAGAGCTCATGCCATAATCCGAAAAGTGAACGGCATAGATGTAGATGGGCGCGAAGGCCATCGAGAGGTAAAAGACACCCTTCCACCAGGGGGGAAGGTTATTATCTAATTCCTGCACGCCGTCATAATCGTGATCCAACAGGTATTCCTGCTCTTTTTCCAGGGGGACGTAGTCCGTCAGACGGTCATAGAGCTTTTTCCACCAGGGAGTGCTGGGCGCAATGGCTTCTATCCCGACTTCTTTGAGAATCTCCGGGTCCATCTTCGCCAGTAAACGGGCCTTCTGCATTTGCACCAGGGAGCTACTAAGGTTCATGATGGCCCAGCCGCCGCCAAAGAGCACCAGCAGAATCATGGTAAAAAGCAGCTTTTCCATCGGAGAGAGTGCGTCGAATAAACCGGTACTCACCGCTTCCGGAACAGCCGTCTCGACTTGTAATAACAGGTAGTTCATTATATCGTGGTTTCTCGGTTAATCAATTATCATCTGTCGTGGGGTAGCTATCCACCAAAGGCTGCTTCGCGACCTCTTCATAGCTCCTGCGTCCGCGCCCGAAAACCATTACTAAGGCAATGCTGAACAAGATGAAAAATGTGAGTAGAGCCATAATGGCCAGCCAGTTAATTCCGGCGTCTTGTAATAAGTACTTTGCCATGATGATTTACTATTTAGTGCCAGCTTGAGGGCGTGTTTTAATGTCGGTTCCCAGCCGTTGCAGATAAGCGATGAGCGCTACGATTTCCCGTTCTTCCAGCTCCTCATCTTCGATGCCTTGCTCCCGCAGACTGGCGGCAACTTCTGCGGCCTGCTCCCGCAGGTCATTGATGGCTTCGTTTTCGTAGCCTTCAGCGTAGGGCGTACCGAGCATACGCAGCGCGTTAATCTTCGCCGCCAGCTGGTTGGTGTTCAGTTTCTTCTTCAGCATCCAGTCGTAGGGAGGCATGATACTTCCCGGGCTGGTGGATTGTGGGTCTTCCATATGGCGATAGTGCCAGCTGTCGGGGTACTTCCCCCCTACCCTGTGCACATCCGGTCCGGTCCGCTTACTTCCCCAGAGGTGGGGGCGGTCGTAGATGAATTCGCCCGACATGGAATACTGACCGTAACGTTCCGTCTCCGAGCGGAAAGGACGAATCATCTGGCTGTGACAGTTGTTACAGCCGTCGCGGATGTAGATGTCCCGACCTTCCAGTTCAAGGGGGCTATAGGGCATCACCGCCGCAATCTTTGGTACGTTATCTTCCACCATCACCATCGGAAATACTTCCGCGAGACCACCAATAAGAACGACGAGCGTAGACCCTACGAGCAACTGAACCGGCCGGCGTTCAATCCAGCGGTGCCAGTACTCGCCTTTGTGTCCGGCGGGGCTGGCGGCCAGGGGTGGCGCGGCGGCGGACTCATCGTTGACGAAGGTTCCTTGCTTCACCGTCTTGATGAGGTTATAGATCATCAGGACGACACCCGCCAGGTAGATCGCTCCACCCAGGGCCCGCAGCTTATACATGGGCAGGATGGCGCTTACCGTTTCCAGGAAGTTACCGTACTGCAGCAATCCATCGGGCGTAAACTGCTTCCACATAGCACTTTGTGTCCATCCAGCTACGTAAAGTGGTACGGCATAGAAAAGTGTGCCCAGCGTAGCGATCCAGAAGTGGGCGTTAGCCAGTTTCGTACTGTAAAGCTTGGTGTTAAAGATCCGGGGGATGATGTAGTAGAGCACCCCGAAGGTGAGCATACCGTTCCAGCCCAGCGTGCCGATGTGTACGTGCCCGACCGTCCAGTCCGTATAGTGGCTGATGGCGTTGACACTTTTTATGGAGAGTAGCGGACCTTCCAGGGTAGCCATACCGTAAGCCGTAATCGCTACAACCATCATCTTCAGCACGGGGTCTTCCCGGACTTTATCCCAGGCACCCCGCAGCGTGAGCAAACCGTTGAGCATACCGCCCCAGCTGGGTGCGATGAGCATGAGGCTGAAGACCATACCCAGGCTCTGTGCCCAGTCCGGCAGACTGGTGTAGAGCAAGTGGTGAGGGCCGGCCCAGATGTAGATAAAGATCAGTGCCCAGAAGTGGATGATCGACAGCCGGTAACTGAATACCGGCCGGTTAGCCGCCTTGGGTAGGAAGTAATACATCAGGCCCAGGTAAGGCGTAGTGAGGAAGAAGGCCACGGCGTTGTGTCCATACCACCATTGCACAAGTGCGTCCTGCACCCCGGCGAAGACGGGGTAGCTTTTGGTGAGGCTTACCGGAAGCTCCAGGCTGTTACCAACGTGTAAGACCGTCACCGTTACCCAGGTAGCGATAAAGAACCAGATCGCCACGTAGAGGTGGCGCTCCCGGCGTTTCATGATGGTCATGAACATGTTTATCCCGAAGACGATCCACACCAGCGCGATGCCAATATCAATCGGCCACTCCAGTTCGGCATATTCCTTACTGGTGGTAATGCCCAGCGGAAGCGTGATGGCCGCCGCCAGAATGAGGGCCTGCCAACCGTAAAAGTGAATCGAGCTGAACAGATCCGACCACATTCTGGTCTTCAGTAATCGTTGGAGGCTATAGTAAACGCCCATGAAGATACCGTTGCCTACAAAAGCAAAAATCACCGCATTGGTGTGCAGTGGGCGAATTCGGCCAAAGGTCGTCTCCGCCGTAAAGTTCAGCGAAGGGTAGATCATCTGCAGGGCGGCCAGCAGGCCGACAGTCATACCGATCAAGCCCCAGAAAGCCGTCGCATAGGCGAAGCGCTTTACCGAAAGATTGTCATAAGCAAATTGTTCCAGCGTAGTGGACGGTGTAGCGCTGCTAGTCGTTTGGGTCATCGTTAGATGGTTTGGGGTCCTCAAATAAAATCCGGATGGCGGGCGTCACCTCGTCATCGTACTGCCCCGTTCCTACCGCCCAGAAAAAGGCCAGCAGAAAACCGACGGCCACCAGTAGGCTTAGTAGGATGAGTAGTAAGATGACAGTCATGACGGTTTTCCTTTATGTTCGCAAGGTCCGATCAGCAGCCCGTCCCAAGCATGAGGTAATACACCCATGCCAATGATATATATCATCTTTGGGCTCCGGTTCCCCACAGTTCTTCGTTCTATGAAAAAATCTACCTGGCTTACCAGCTACTTTTTTGACGCCCTCTTCATCGTCATCGGTGTATTCTGCGCCGCCTTTGGCTTCAAGGGCTTTCTTGTCCCCGCCCAGTTTATTGATGGTGGCGTTACGGGTATTTGCCTGCTGATTACGGAAATCACCGGCTGGCCGTTATGGCTGCTTCTCTTAGTCATCAATATCCCTTTTCTATTTCTGGCCAAGATTGTCATTGGCAGAGTCTTTGCCATTAAAACCGGGCTGGCCATCGTCTTACTTTCCCTCGTTGTCCTCTTTGTCCCCTTTCCCATTCTGACCGACGACAAACTACTCGTATCCGTCTTCGGTGGCTTTTTCCTGGGCGCAGGCGTTGGTCTGTCCATGCGTGGCGGCAGTGTGCTGGACGGCACGGAAGTGCTGGCCGTTTACCTCAGTCGGAAGTTGGGGGCCAAGGTGAGTGACTGGGTCATCATCATTAACGTGATCATCTTTGTGGTAGCGGCTACCCTGCTGTCTATCGAACAGTCGCTCTACTCTCTGCTCACTTACCTGATGGCCTCCAAGGCCCTCGACTTCATCATTGACGGCGTAGAGGAATACACCGGCATCACCATCATTAGCGTAGACAACGAGCAAATTGCGGAATCCCTGATCGAGGAAGCGCAGTGCGGCGTGACCATCCTCACCGGCCAGGGTGGCTACGGGGAACGGGGAATGGCGGAGACCACCACCATTCTTTACGTCGTCGTCACCCGGCTCGAGATCAATAAGGTGACAAAGATTATTCAGCGGCTGGACCCGGAGGCCTTTATCACCATGACGAGCATTAGTGATGTGTATGGCGGTATGGTGAAAAAACGGCCGCTTTAAGCCGTTTATCGACGATAAATCAGGTTCGCCCCCAGGCTAGCCACCAGCACTACCGTGATGGAGCTTACCGGCATCAGGATAGCCGCCACAATGGGGCTCAGCGTTCCGCTAACGGCGTAGCTCAGGCCAATCGCGTTGTAGAAAAAGGCGATGCCGTAGGTGAGCCAGAGAATCATACGGGCGCGGCCGCAGGTGCAAAGGAGGTCGTTTAAGCCGCCGATCCGGCTTCCCGTCAGGATGCCATCACAGGCCGGGCTGAAGCGGGCTTCCTCATCACTGATGGCCAGGCCTACGTCGGCGGCAGCAAGGGCACCAGCGTCGTTCAAACCATCTCCGACCATGAGCACTTTCCCTCCGTCAGCGCGTAGCCGATGGATGAAGGACTGCTTGTCAAAAGGAGACATGCCGAAATGGACGTTTTCCGGCAGCAGGTGGTCAAACCAAAAATCGGTCTCCGGCGCCTGGTCACCGGACAGCAGATAAACAGAACCTCGTTGCCTCAACTCTGCCAGCAACTCTCCCGCTCCTGGGCGAAGGGGATTGGCGGCGGGTTCCAGCGCCAGCATTGCCACACCGTTCAGGCAGGCGTAGGTACGCCCGTCATCTTTTCCCAGGCAGCAGAAGGAGGCTTTTCCGATGCGGTAATTGTCTCCCGATTGAGAGAGGCTTAGGCCGGCGCCGATGTGTTCTTTGGAGGGAAACCTCTCCCCCGGCGCCTTTTGCTGCCCAGCTTCTCCGCTGGCCTCTTCAAGCCCGCTCCGAGGTCCGGAGGAGAGGGGTGACCCTTCGGTAAAATTACCTCTTAAGGCCACCAATCCTCGCAGCAAAGCCAAACTCTTAGGATGAGACGAGCTCTCCGCCATCCGCCAAAAAACAGCTAATTGGTCATCAGTCGTCTCCGCCAAACGGGTTAACGGTTGCTGCGGCCCCTCCCCCACCAGCGTTCCGGTTTTGTCAAATACGAAGGTGTCAACCTCCGCCATGCGGGTAATCACGCCCGGGCCCCGCAGGTAGCAGCCCGCGCGGCCAAAGAGCCGCTGCAAGGAACCGTAGGCAAAGGGCGCTGCCAGCGCCAACGCGCAGGGGCAGGCGATGATCAATACCGCCGTGGCCGCCCGGTAGGCCAGCGATGAATCTTCCATCCACCAGTAGCCAAAGGTCGCTGCGGCCAGTAGCAGTACCGCCGCCGTGAAGTAACGGATCAGGCCTTCTGCGGGCTGGACGTCATTGTCGTCGGTTTGCTCTCCGCTCTGTTGCCATAATTGCAGCAGGTAGCTTTGGGAAACGGCCTTACTCACCAGGATGGAGAGAGCGGAGGTGCTCGCTCGTCCACCGGCAAAAACGGCCTGTCCAACTACTGCCGGGCGCGGGTCCGCCTCTCCCGTGACGAAGCTGTAGTCGATGCCCGACTGGCCGTCCTGCAGCAAGGTTCCGTCGGTCGGGATCAGTTGCCCGGGGCGGACGAGGATGCGGTCTCCCGCCAGCAGGTCTTCGCTGGCTACGGGCTCGCTGTCGCCGTTGGGAAGCAGCCGGTGGGTGGCGATGGGGAAGTAATCGCGGTAATCGCGATCAAAGTTCAGCCGGGCAAACGTGTAGGACTGAAACCAGCGGCCGATGAGCAGGAAGAAGACGAGTCCGGCCAGACTATCGAGATAACCCGGTCCGCTCGCAGAGATGATCTCGTAGAGGGAGCGGAGGAACAAGGCGGCCATCCCCAGCGAGATGGGCACGTCGATGGTGACCCGCCGGGCCTGGAGCCCGGCCCAGGCGGTCCTGAAAAAGCCAGCGCCGGCGTAAAACATCACGGGAAGACTGAGGGCCAGCAGTAGGTAACCCATGGCTCCTTCAACTCCCCCTGAACCTGCGGTAGCGCCCTCCATCCCAAAGTATTCCGGAAAGCTCAACAACATGATGTTGCCAAAACAGAAACCCGCCACCCCGATGCGATAAATCAGCGAGCGATTCTCCATTTTTTTGCCCTCCCCGCTGCGGTGCGTCTGGAAATGCGGCGGATAGCCGATGCGGGTGAGCCATTCGGCCACCTGGCGAAGGCTCGTCTCCTGCGGATCGAAATTAATCACCGCCTGCTTGCGGGTGACGTCTACTTTGACGGACCGGATGCCCCCCTCCAACTGCGGTAATCGTTCCAGCAACCAAACGCAGGACGCGCAGTGAATGGCCGGCAACTCCATCTCTACGTGGCACTGGCTTTCGTCTTGATAGCGGATGAACCGCCCCGCCAGTTTATCGAGGTCCAGCCAGGAGTAATCGCGGGGCAACTGCCCCCGCTGTGCTCTGCCGGCGTCTTTGTCTAAGCGGTAAAAATCGCCCAGGTTATTCGACTGCAAAATCTCGTATACCGACTGGCAGCCCTGGCAACAGAAGCTCACATCACCCACCGGCAAGATCGCCGGTGGGCAAATATCGCCACAGTGGGCACACTCGACTTTAGCGTTTATTATTGGTTCTTTACCCACCGATCAAATGGCTTTACTGAAGGTGGTACTCTCCGGCTGGCGGTTCCAGTAGTGATCGTCCAGGGGCAGGCAAACATTGCGTAAAAAAGGCTTCCCAGCCGGTAGCACTTCCACCCGGTAGGGAGAACGTACCAGAATGCCATCGGTGGCCATGTCGTTCCAGTGCAGGACCGCCCTTTCCAGCGCTTCACAGCGCATCGTTTCGGCTTTCCACTCGGTGTAGCCCTGACACATCAGGTTGAGGATATGCCGGCGCACTTTTTGCTCCGACTCCGTCAACGCATGCCCCTTAATGATGGGCAGCCGGTCTTCTACCAGCACAATTTGCTGATAGGTCTCTACTTTCTTTTCGTTCTGGACGTACATATCCCAACTGTCTCCGATGGAGGAGCAGCCCAGGGCAATCGTCACTGGTGAATCGGCCGTCGTGTAGCCCATAAAGTTGCGGTGCAGCCGCCCGCTTTGGTGGGCTTTGCTCAGCTCGTCCTCGGGCAAAGAGAAGTGATCGAGGCCAATGTCCCGGTACCCGGCTTCTTCCAGCAGGTCGCGGCCAGTGGCGTAGAGGTTCCATTTGTCCCGCCCCTGGGGCAGGTCCTTTTCGGAGTAGGCCCGCTGCCCGGGGCTCACCCAGGGAACGTGCGCGTAGCCGTAGAAGGCGATGCGCTCCGGGCGCATCTGCCGAATCTTGTTGACGGTGTGGATGATGTCCCGCTGATCTTGCGTCGGCAGGCCATAGATCATGTCGAAATTGATCGATTTATAGCCCAGTGCCCGGGCGTCGTTAACCGTCCGGGTAACGTCGTGCTCTGACTGCTGCCGGTTGATGATCCGGAGAATCTCCGGATTAAAATCCTGAATCCCAATGCTGATGCGCCGAAACCCTCGCTCGGCCAGCATTTCCAGATGCTCAAAGGTGGTACTGTTGGGGTGTGCTTCAAAACCGAAGCTATGGCCCTCCGCTACGTCAACGTGCTCCAGAATACCATCAATTAAATGCCCCAGCATGGCCGGGGAAAAGAAGGTGGGCGTCCCCCCGCCCAGGTGCAATTCCTTCAGCCGTGGGCGGCGCTTCAGTCCCCGGAGGTAGATCCGGAACTCCGCCAGCACCGCTTCGATGTAAGGGTGCTCCACGCCGTGGTTCTTCGTGATCCGTTTATTACAGCCACAGTAGGTACAGAGCTTTTCACAGAAGGGAAGATGTACGTACAGGCTCACCTCTTCGTTGTCCTCCATCCTCCGGTTGATGGCCGCCAGCCAGGGCTCTTCTTTGGGTACTTGCTCCTGCCAGTAAGGAACGGTAGGATAACTGGTATATCGGGGAACCGGTTGGTTGTATTTGCTGATTAGCGGCACGGGGGATTTCGTTTGGCTCAAAGGTGGGGGGAAAGGGTTGGCTTGTAGATGACATTCGTCAGGGGTAAAAATGATTTATGTCATCGGGGTGGGTTTGTACCGCCGAGTGCGCTGCGCGTCTGCCTGCGGCGGTCAGTCGGCGGAATGTAAAGAAAGCGGTATCCCCCCGCTTAGTAGTAATGACAATGACCGGGGGATTAGGATTAATAGAATTAGAATAGGATTTTTAGGATGCCACTCCCTATCTGTAGTCTCTAGAGCAACCACACGGCGTAAGCGTGCTCCGCGCGCGACCGGCCGAAGCGGCTTCCAGCCGCGCTACACCCCAGGGAGTAGAATGATCGGATTTTCAGGATGGTGAGATTGGGTGCCGTCAATAACGAAAACGAGGCCGTGAAGTCCCGGTTAAAACCGGTGCTGCGCTACGAAGCTCTCCGAGCTGGTTGGGGAGCATAGCTCGGAGAGCTTCGTAACACAGCCCCGACTTTAGTCGGCGGAAGTTGGCGATCATGACCGGGAGAGTAGGATTGATAGGATTGAGGTAGAATTTATAGGATGCCCCCCCCTATCTGTAGTCTCGAGAGCAACCATACGGCGTAAGCGTGCTCCGCACGCGACCGGCCGAAGCGGCTTCCAGCCGCGCTACACCCCAGGGATTAGAATGATCGAATTTTTAGGATGGTAGGATTGCGCGCGTCAATTACGAAAACGAGACCGTGAACGACCTTGCTAAGAGAGGCGGGAATGGTGGCCGGGGGAGTTGGATTTATTGAATTGGGGGGAGGATTTTTAGGATAGCAGTTCTACACACGTATTGTCCCGAGGCAAAATTCAGCTGAACAGGAAAAACGAATCAGGTCGACTTAAGGCTAGCCCAGAAAACTACCTTTCTTTTTTTGTAGGCTTTTGGTATCGAAAAGGCCTTTTGGGGCGAAAGAACAATAGCTATGCCGCTATACAAAAGCAAGATTATAACTAATTGTCAAAGTTTTAAGTGGGGATTGGTATGTTTTTCAGGGACGGCTACTTCCTCCCAAAGGCCGACTTAATTTTGCAGCTTATCACATTTAACAGCCTCATATGAGCAACCACGACATACATATTGAGTGTGTATTAGTGGATTTACATCCTCTAACAGCATGTCTCTTTCATCACTCTCTAGATACAAATATGAAATATCACCGTTTGATTCTCCTGACACCTCATATTTGCCGTCCCAGAAACCAGTGAGGTTGTCGTGAATGATAAGAAAGTGACTAGTTTCCTCACAACTATACTTTGCTACAAGCCCCCCCCCCCCATGTTGCAACATTAGAATTTAAAAATTCAACAGGTGTTGGGGGGTAAATACGGAATGAATCCGAAAGCCTAATCCTTTCAATTAAAAAATTATTTCTATCAAAATTATACTGACCAGGTTTTTTTTCACAGTGATCAAAAACTACATATTTTCCTGCAATTGTATCTACAGACGTAACACTATCACATCCAGTAAAAAGAACAACACTGAAAAAAACAATACTGAAAAAACCTGATAGATAATGAGGCCGTTCTTTCATATTTTATTCCTTTTTTTCATTTCTCATAATTTCGAAGTATAGCTGCTCTCCTACTTCAATAATTTCATCTCTACAGGTTTCATTTAAACTTTTCCATTCCGTACCAGAACCGTCTAAAATAAAATTTGCTAATCTCAATACATCTTCTTGATTTCTCATTTTTTCAGGGATTAAAGATTCATCTCCTAGAGCTAATTGATGGGTCAAAAAATCTACTATTTTAACTCCATATTTAGCGGACTGACCATATGCAGTCTCCAAGTCGCCCACAATTATTTGCCTTAACTCATTCATATCTCGATTCTTCTTATAGTCGTCATATGTTTTTAAAGCTTCTGCTGCTAAAACCAAAGCAGACATTGGAAGATTCGGTCCAATAGGAAGAGGGCTAGAACCAGTAAATCTACGAGATTTCACACTACCCTTTTTATTATAAGTAGCTCTCTTAGAAGAGTTTGGTCTTCCCTTACTACGCTTCTTAGTTTCAAACTCATGAACAGTTCTTGGAGCTAGTGTAAATTTAAAATGAGCGTTAAACAAACCCTTAGGAGGTACCATAGACAACATCATACCATTTTCCGAAATAAACGTTCCTTGCTGTTCTAAGAAATCTTCACCATTTCTTGTTACAATGATACCTGGTAGTTGCTCTAAAACTCGCTTAGTAACATCATTTGCGTTGGTTAAATCTAAATACATTCCTCCACGAGTAAATCTAAACATTGATTGATTTGAGCCTAAAAACTCCAACCCATCCAAATCAACCCCATCAATCGGTCGGTTACTAGCAAACTGATAAGGCGTCAACTCCGGATACTCCGGGCTCAAAGGATCCACACTCAAAAACTTCGCAATCGCCGGGTTATAGATCCGGAAACCGTAGTCGTAGTGGGTGAGGTCCCCCCA